>Ga0153915_10004530_pt1 | contig 12800 bp, 11 predicted proteins | sample Opewatmetagenome_2_FD_107003 | JGI IMG/M metagenome (GOLD analysis project Ga0153915, IMG submission 107003) | Freshwater wetland microbial communities from Ohio, USA - Open water 3 Core 3 Depth 3 metaG | ecosystem: Environmental > Aquatic > Freshwater > Wetlands | place: USA: Ohio, Lake Erie... | reverse complement strand
CGATTTTCAGTTCGTAGCTGCAGCGGTGGATGCGGGTTCGGCGGCCATGATGAGGCATCCGCGCGTGAAGATCGAGATCGGCAGGGCGCAGGAGTTAATGCAGCGGGCGGCGTTGGCCATCACAGCCAGCGGCACGGCGACGATGGAATGCGCCTACTTCGGTTGTCCGATGATCGTAGTGTACAAGGTCAACTGGCTGACCTATCTCATCGGACGCATGATCGTCACGGTGAACTGGCTCGGCATGCCTAACGTGATTGCCGGTCGCGATATCGTTCCTGAATTCATCCAGCGCGACGCCAGACCCGTCCGCATCGCTGCCGTCGCGCGCGAGCTTTTGGAAAACCCCGCAAAGCGTGAGACGATGCAGGAAGAACTCGCGGCAGTTGTCAGTACTCTTGGTGGCTCCGGCGCAAGCGAGCGCGCTGCGGGATTAATTTTAGCCACGAATAAACACGAATTATCGGCGTAGATTCGTGTGGATTCGTGGTTTACTTCCGCCGTGTCAGGAAAAAGTCCGCAATGGCGCGCAGTGGTTCGGCAGATTTGCCGAAGGGTTTGAGTTGTTTGTGCGCGTCGGCAACGAGGTCGGCGGCCATGGCGCGGGATTTCTCCAGGCCAAGCGCGGTAACAAAGGTGCTCTTTTGGTTCTTGGCGTCGGCCCCGACGCTCTTGCCCATCATTTCCCTGGTGCTGGTGGCGTCGAGGACGTCGTCTATGATCTGGAAGGCGAGACCGAGGTTCTGGCCATAACGTGTGAGACGTTTAAGTTGACTTGTGGACGCGCCGCCGTCCATTGCGCCGAGACGGATCGAAGCGGTGATGAGCGCGCCGGTCTTATTGTTGTGGGTCGCAATGACTTCGTCAAGCGTGGCCTGGCGGCTCTCGTTTTCAAGGTCCTGGACCTGTCCGGCGATAAGACGGAGGCTGCCCGCCGCGATGGCCAGTTCGTGGACCAGTTGGGCAGTGGAGTATGGTCGGGGTGGGTTGACCTTGGCGGCGAGAATAAACGCGTGGGTCAGCAGGGCGTCGCCTGCCAGTACAGCGATGCCTTCACCAAAGATTTTGTGGTTGGTCGGTTTGCCACGGCGGAAATCGTCGTTGTCCATGCATGGCAGGTCGTCATGGATGAGGGAATAGGTATGGATGCATTCAACGGCGCACGCCAATGGCATGGCTGTCTGGTTTTTCCCGCCCACGACTTCATATGCTGCAAGGCAGAGCGCGGGGCGGATGCGTTTGCCGCCTGCGAAGATGGAATAGCGCATTGCTTTGTGGATGGTCGGCGGCTTGGCGGTTTCAGGCGGTAAAAGTCCGTCGAGCGCGGCGTTGACGCGGGCGATGACTCTGTCCAAGTACAGGTCAAGCGAGAATGTTTTTTCGGATTTCAAAGGGTCTCCTCCAAGCCGGCTGACATGCTACGTGTTGGGACCGTCTTTTCAAGCCTGAATTAGGCTGCGGGACGGGTTCAAGGTTGACAGTGGTGGTGAATTTCTCAATAATAACATGTTTTTCGCTTATGCCAACGTACGAATACGAATGTCAAAAATGCGGATATCGCTTTGAGTTGTTTCAGTCAATTGTGGACAAGCCGAAGCGGATGTGTCCGGAGTGCCGAGGGCGAGTAAAACGGCTGGTAGGGATGGGCGCTGGACTGCTGTTCAAGGGGTCGGGTTTTTATACTACCGACTACCGCAAACCGGGTTATAGGGAAGCAGCCAGTAAAGAGAGCGGCACCGGGACGAACACGTCATCGTCTAAGAATTCAAATGCTGCGGTGTCGTCAACCGCGAGCAAAAGAAGGAGCAAAGACTAACGTCATGGTATTGTGTCCAAAATGTGGTTTTGACAACGAATTAGGCCGAATTTTCTGCCACAGATGTGGCACAAAACTCGACTTGAACGAAGTTCGGCCGCCGCCATCCACAGGTAAGGAACGGCGCGCTAAACAAAGCTGGTCAACGAAACGGATCATCGGATTGGTCGTTCGCCTTGCGATCCTGCTGGTGGTGTTGATGTTGGTTGCCTTGGTGCTGCAGGTGCCTCTGGTAAGTGGGGTTAAATGGACTGACAGAGACAGCATTGGAATTGACCGCAAACGGCTGGAACTTGAGCGAATGATCCAGCAGAAAAGAGCGTGCGCAATTACGCTGTCCGAGGCTGAGATCAACTCTTATGTCGGACAAATCCCATCCGGATTGGCCGGCCATGATCTCGTGGTTGAGCCAACGACGGTGCGAGTCGAGTTGGGTCAGGGTGATGTCACGGTGATAGTGATCGGAAAGATCAAGTTCGGGAAGTCGTTTGAGAAACTGACCGGATTTCGTTACACAGGCGTGCCGACGATTAAAGGGGATCGCTTTGTGTTTGAGCCGGTCAGTGGAGAGATCGGTCGCCTGCCAATTCACCCGAAGATTCTTCATTACACGAGTTTGCTGTCTCGCTACTACGCTCAACTGTTCCGTGGTATGAGCGGCGACCGCGAACTGCTTGGCGGCGTTTCAACGATTTCTGTGGATCCGAAACGCGGCGTCGAGTTGAAATACAATCCGGTTACGCGCCGGTAAACACGGTCGTGTGTGATGAACGTAGCGCGCGTTCTTGTTGTGCTTGCTGTCGCCATACTGAGTGGCGCGGCAGGCGCAACACGGGTCTATGCAGTTGACAGACCTGTGAATTCAAACTCGCTTGTGCGCGCCGCCAGCGTGTCACGCCAATTTACGGCGTACGCCCGCGACCCATTGCTATCCTCGGTGGTGTGTGTGTTTGCCGAGCGGGTCAGGCAGGGCTGGCTTCGCTGCCTTAATCTGCAGAGTGATTGGCGCGATCCGATCGTTATCGTCGTGCGCGAACGCTGGCCGGCCGAACTTAACGCGCCTGCGGTGGAGGTGGATACGGTGCGGTTCGATGTCAGCCTGAGCTATCGGATTCTATGTCTTACGCCGCCACAACTCGATGAAACGCAACTGCGACGGGCGCTGGTTCAAACACTCTGCGCCGAGTGGTCCAACCGGACTCAACCGATTTCCCGCGGTCAACCATTCATTACCACGCCGTTGCCGCCCTGGCTCGTTGAAGGTCTGGCGCAGTCGGTTGGCAAGAGAACGGATTGGCTGGCTGCCGTTACGCGGCGTTCCGTAGACGCTGGACATTCCGCGCGCGCCAGCGACGTGCTCGGAACGGCGGCATTGCCGACCAACGCGGCAGAATGCGAGTTATTTCAAGCCAACGCGTTATTGTTCACGGGCAGCCTGCTCGCGAGGCAGGATGGGGCGCAGAAGCTCCTGCGGTTTCTGTCTGAACTTGCTGCGCAAAAATCAATGACCGGCGCGTTCTGGACGGTTTACCGCGACGAGTTTCCAGAACCAGTGGCGCTGGAAAAATGGTGGGCGGTACAGTTGGCGTATAACATGGGTGTACAACCTGCCCAGAACCTGACGGGAGCGGAAACGATCCGCCAACTCGATGAGTTACTGCGGATTGTCGTGCGACGGGCGGACGGTTCGGTCAATGAAGTCAATCTGGCCGGGCAACCGCCCGAATTCCTTTTGCGCGAAACCGGGCAGGTATGGCTGAAGGTCGCGCTTGAGGATCGGATTCAACGGTTGGAAGCGTTGCGCGCACACGCGCATCCGCGGTATCGGACGGTTATCGGCCGGTATATCGAGGCTGAACGCTGTTGGCTCGCGCAGAAGCTGGATTGCAGCCACACCGCGTTCGACCATGCTGACAAAGAACGGCGGGTGGCCGACCAACAGATGTTGGAGATCGCGGTTGTTCTCGACCATGCCGAGCGGGCGTACGCGGCGGAAAACTTCGACGCCACGTTGCGCGATCAGTTCCGTACTCTCGATCAGTTTGACCAGTTCGAGCAGCAACGCCGCGCGCCCATCAGCGATTATCTTGACCAGTTTGATCGGTGATCGGCGTAGTGGCCGCCGTCCCCGGTGGCGACTATAGCGCCTTTAGCAGCGCCTCCACCTTCACCCGCTGCTCGCGCAACTGCCGCTGCTTATCGCGCTCGCGCTGCACTGCGACGGGCGCAGCCCTGCTGACGAAGTTTTCATTCGCCAGTTTCGCATCGGTAGCTGCGAGTTGCCTGTCCATATCCGTAAGCTGCTTTGTCAATCGCTTCTTCTCCGCCTCTGCGTCAACAGCGCCGACCATGAAAACCGTCGCTGCCCGCGTGACCAGACTCGGCGTAAGGCCCTGTGAAATGTAATTCGGGTCAACAATCACATTGTCTGCGTGAAGAAACCATTTCAGGCTTTCTACCTCACCTAGAAAGAACTCGCCATGCATGGTCGGTTTGATTGCGAAGTTGATGACTCGTTGAGGGTGAACGTTGTATTCATTGCGGAGTTGTCTGCCCGCTCCGACAAGTTCATAGAGCGCATCCATCTTTGCCGCGTGCTCTGCGGTCGCGCTGGCGACTTCTCGCGGTTGCGGCCAGGATGTAAACTGAATCGTTTCATCCTTCCGGTTGTATCCCATGTCGCGCCAGAGTTCCTCGGTGATGAACGGCGCATAGGGATGGAGCAAACGTAGAATGGCAGAAAACGCTTCATCAAGCACCGCAATGTTTGACGATGCTTTGTTCGTTTCGATGTACCAATCGCAGAAATCACCCCACACGAAATCGTAGAGTTCCTTCGCTGCCTCGTTGAATTTATATCCATCAAGCGCGGCGCCGACCTTGGTGATCGCGTCGTTCATCTCAAAGAGCATCTTGAGATCGTGCGCATTGTAAGGACGCGATGGCGGATTGGAGGCGCGCTGCATCTGAATGAACCGCGCGGCGTTCCAGAGCTTGTTCATGAAGTTGCGCCCAACTTCGCAACGTTTCTCATCGAATAGGATGTCCTGGCCTTGCGGTGCAATAAGCATCAGGCCAAAGCGCAAGCCATCGGCGCCGTATTTGCCAATAAGATCGAGCGGGTCGGGCGAGTTGCCTAGCGACTTCGACATTTTGCGCCCCAGGCTGTCGCGAATGATTCCCGTGAAATAGACGTTCCCGAACGGTTTCTCATTCATGAACTCGTGCCCGGCCATGATCATGCGGGCGACCCAGAAGAATATGATGTCGGGACCGGTCACAAGATCGGTCGTCGGATAGAACTTCTTGCGCGTTGCGTCATCCATCGTCGCAAACGGCCAGAGCCAGGAACTAAACCACGTATCGAGCACGTCGGGGTCTTGCTCCCAGTTGTCGGCATCAGGCGGCGGCTCGATCCCAACATAAATGCTGGTAGTTCCTTCATCCTTCCGCCCTTGGTCGCCTCTGGCGCCGCCTTCGGCGGGTAAACTTCCGCCTTTATCCTTTGTTCTCCGGTACCACACTGGGATCCGGTGCCCCCACCAGAGTTGACGGCTGATGCACCAGTCTCTGATTCCGTTCATCCAGTGCGTGTATGTCTTTGTCCAGCGTTCGGGGTAAAACTTGATGTCGCCTTGTTCAATGGCGCTGGTGGAACGTTGGACTTGCGGATATTTCAGGAACCATTGCTCGCTCAGGTACGGCTCGACCGGCACGCGGCTGCGTTCGCTGTAGCCGACGTTGTGCGTGTAATCCTCAACCTTCAGCAGCAGTCCTTGCTCTTTCAAGTCCTCGACTACAGCCTCACGGCACTCAAACCGGTCGAGGTCTTCATACTCGTCTCCGGCTTCCTCCGTCATTTTGCCGTCTGGGCCAATGACAACGGTAATTGGGAGTTTGTGACGCACCGCCATCTCGTAGTCGGCAGGATCGTGCGCCGGGGTGATCTTGACGCAGCCCGTGCCGAACTTCGGATCAACAAACGCGTCGGCGATGATCGGAATCTGTTTGTTGCGCAATGGCAACAATACCTTGCGTCCGACGAGCTTCTTGTAGCGTTCGTCGTCTGGATTTACAGCGACGGCTTCGTCGCCGAGCATCGTTTCTGGGCGCGTTGTGGCGACAACGACAAACTCGTTGGCATGGGGTTTGCCGCTTGCATCGAGAAGCGGGTACTTCAGGTGCCATAAATGGCCTTGCTCCTCGACCATGTTGACTTCTTCGTCTGAGAGCGCCGTGCGGGCGGACGGATCCCAGTTCACCATCCGTTTGCCGCGATAGATCAGGCCTTTATTGTATAGATCCACGAAAACTTGCAGCACGCAGCGCGAGTAGGCCTCGTCCATCGTGAACCGTTCGCGCGACCAGTCGCAGGAGCAACCAAGCTTCTTGAGTTGCTGGATGATGATGCCGCCGTGCTTTTCCTTCCACTCCCAGACCTTTTCGAGGAACTTCTCCCGGCCGAGATCTTCGCGGTGTTTGATCTTGCCCTGCTTGCGCAGTGTTTTCTCAACAACGGTCTGCGTTGCGATGCCAGCGTGATCGGTGCCGGGAAGCCAAAGCACTTCGTAACCTTGCATCCGTTTGCGGCGGGCGAGAATATCCTGCAACGTATTATTGAGCACGTGCCCCATGGTCAACACGCCAGTCACGTTCGGCGGCGGGATGACGATGGAGTAGGGCGGCTTGGACGATGATGGATTGGCCGTGAAACAGCCTTTTGTAATCCACTCCGCGTACCACTTATCCTCGACAAGCTTCGGGTCGTAGGCCTTCGGAATATCGTTCGCTACAGTGCTCATACGGAATGCTTATTAACGGAGACTGACTGACAATTCAACTACAGAGACGTTTATCTCGAAGCGGCGCTCGTTCACCATAACACCCACTGTTGGGGGTCTGTGTCTGGGTGGGGAATCGGCTTGAGTCGGGGCGAAGTTGGAGTAAGGTTGAGCAAATGGGAGTGGGGATACAGATTACGGTTTTAGGCAGTGGCAGCGCGGGCAATTGCACGCTGGTTGAGACCGAGACGACGCGGGTGCTTGTGGACGCCGGTTTGAGCGCGCGACAGATCACGCAACGGTTGGCGTCGGTCGGCCGGCAGGTTGTGGACATTCAGGGGATTCTTCTGACGCACGAGCATTCCGATCACATCCGCGCTCTCGGTGTGCTTTGCAAGGCCAACGACTGCGCCGTTTACGCCAATCGGCTCACGGCGGAAGCTGTGGCGGATAATCCCGATTGGAATGGCAAGGTGCGAGTCAATTGGCGGTTGTTCACGACGGGACAGCCGTTCGAGGTTGGCGATTTGCAGGTGGAACCGTTCAGTGTCTCACATGACGCCTATGATCCCGTCGGGTTCGTTCTCCGCAGTCGCACCCATTCCGTCGGCGTGGTTACCGATCTGGGTCACGCAACGAAGTTGGTTGTCGAACGGTTGAAAGCGACCGACGCTGTAGTCATCGAATCCAACCACGACTTGAAGCTGTTGCAGGAAGACTCTTCGCGACCGTGGGCGTTGAAGCAGCGGATCATGAGCCGACACGGTCACTTGAGCAACGACGCGGCGGCGACATTGGTTGGCGAATTGGCGAGCGACCAGTTGCGGCATGTGTTATTGGCGCATTTGAGTCGCGACTGTAATCGGCCCGAACTGGCGCGGGATGCGGTCGGTTGCAAACTGCGACAGATCGGCGCCAGCCACATCGCGGTGACGGTCACCAGTCAGGACGTACCCACGGCAACAATTTCGGTTATGGGAAACAAAACATGATTGTCGGAGTTCCTAGGGAGATTAAGAACAACGAGTATCGCGTCGGCCTGTTGCCCGTGCACGCCGAGGCGTTGCGCGAAGCTGGCCATACGGTGCTGGTCGAGCGACACGCGGGCGAGGGGAGTGGGGCGTTTGACGTTGATTACCGCGCCGTCGGCGCGCGGTTGGCCGGTTCGGCCAGGGAGATATATCGTCGCGCCGACATAATCGTGAAGGTCAAGGAACCGCAGCCCTCTGAAATCCGGCTGCTTCATCCGGGCCAGATTGTTTTTACCTATTTCCATTTCGCCGCAGACCGCCATCTGTTTAGAGCCGTCTTGCGTAGCGGCATCGTTGCCATCGCCTACGAAACCATCCAGTTACCGGATGGATCGCTGCCGTTGCTGACGCCGATGAGCGAGATCGCAGGACGCATGGCGGTGCACGAGGGCGCGAAATATCTCGAAGAACCTATGAAGGGTCGCGGCCTGTTGCTGGCAGGCGTGCCGGGCGTCGCACCCGCGAAAGTGGTCATACTTGGCGGTGGCCTGGTTGGCGCCAACGCGGCGAAGATGGCCGCCGGCCTCGGCGCAGATGTGACAATTCTGGATATCAGTTTGGACCGGCTCCGCTACCTCGATGACGTGATGCCGTCGAACGTGAAAACGTTGATGAGCGATGCCCACAACATCCGCGAACAGGTGCGTCAAGCGGACTTGCTCATTGGCGCGGTGCTGCGGCCCGGAGCGCGGGCGCCGATGTTGGTCAGCCGTGCGCTGGTTCGACAGATGAAACGCGGCGCGGTGATCGTGGACGTAGCGATTGATCAAGGTGGCTGCATTGCGACTTCGCGTCCGACCACCCATGCCGCGCCAACTTATATAGTCAACGGCGTGGTGCACTATTGCGTGACCAATATGCCCGGCGCGGTGGCGCGAACGTCCACACTGGCGTTGACGAACGCCACGTTCCATTATGTGCAGGAATTGGCGGACAAAGGGTTCCGGCGCGCGGCGCGTGAGAATCCGGCTATCGCGGCCGGTCTGAACATCGTTACCGGGAAAGTGGTGTACTCCAAGCTCGCCGAGTTGTACGGGATGCCGTTGACCGACTGGTGCAAAAAACCGTAACTCGCTTCGTAGCGGCAGACTTTGGCCTGTGTCCGAGGTACACCCATGAATGGTGCGGCAGCAGCGCTACCCAACCACTTCGTGGAGTTCGCGCAACGTCCTTAACAGGTCGCCGACTTGTGCAAGCGGCAATTGTGTCGCCGCATCGCTAAGCGCGTGTTCGGGGCGTGGATGTGTCTCGATGAAAACGCCGTCACAACCAGCGGCTACAGCGGCACGGGCCAACACCGGCGCCATACGACGGTCGCCGCCACTGGCTTTGCCGGCCGCTCCGGGCATCTGGACGCTGTGCGTGGCGTCAAATACGACCGGCCAACCAAATTCGCGCATGATGACCAACGACCGCATGTCGGCAACGAGATTGTTGTACCCGAACGAGACGCCGCGTTCGGTGAGCATGATGCTGCGGCCGCCCATGTCCGTGATCTTGTCGATAACGTTTTTCATGTCCCAGGGGGCGAGGAACTGGCCTTTCTTGACGTTGACACATTTGCCGGTACACGCTGCCGCTTGGACGAGATCGGTCTGCCGGCATAGAAACGCCGGGATTTGAAGAACATCTACGACTTCCGCCATGGCTGCGCATTCAATGACGGAATGCACGTCGGTTAACACTGGCACGCCAAGGCGCTCTTTCACCTTTGCTAGAATCGCGATGCCGCGTCTCGTACCCACTCCGCGGAAACTGTCCGTGGAAGTACGGTTGGCCTTGTCGTAACTGGCCTTGAAGATGAACGGCAGCCGCAACCGGCCACAAACAGTGGCCAACGTCTCCGCAGTTCGGAGAACCATTGATTCGCCCTCGATAACGCACGGACCCGCGATGACGAACAGCGGCGCGTTCTTTCCACCGAGTTTCAGCTTACCAACGTGGATGGTTTTCATAGTCATGACCGAGTGTATCAGAACCCCATTCGCTGACAAGCTTGGCGCCATCGGGTATAGCGTACAACAAAGGTTGGAAAATAGTGTTGACACAAACTAGTTTGTATGGCAAACTTTATTACATGAAAGACGAACTTCAAGATTACATGCACCGGCCCAAGCGATACGACAATATCGACGGGACCGGCGAGATGTACATGGGATTGATGCTGCAGGGCTTTGCCTTGTTGGGTTACCTGCAGACCATCCTGCCAAGGGATTCGATGTGGAGGACCAACGGCTTCGCCGGCTTGCTGTTCATGTACATGATCCTCATACCGGTACTGGCGCTGGGCTACTTGGCCAGAAGGATGATCAAGAAGCATATCACCTGGCCGCGTACTGGATATGTTGCCTTCCCCCGTGACAAAAAGGCCTGGTGGACCGGGGCTGCCGCAGCCGGCGTCCTCGGGGCCGTTATCGGGGCCATACTCGCGGTCGGATTCGCGTGCCTGACTATGCTCGGTAGGGAGCACCATGGCATGATGAGCCTTGCGCGAGCGGGTTATCTGGCCTTCTGGGTGCTGGGATATGCATTTTGGATCTGGCGCATGGGAAGGGTACACCGGTGGAAATGGCTGGTATTACTCTTTATGGCGTTGGGGCTTTTCGCGATTGCTCTAGTCGTTCCCGGCGGTTTCATCGAACTGTCGCGGCCTGTGATGTTGTTCGTTGGTCTTACGTGGCTCGGATCCGGCATGGCTACTTTGTATCTGTACATTCGGCACAACCAACCGCCAGCCCCGGAAACAGAATGAACGAGCAACTTCGAGCTATTTCCAAACTTGACCGGGTCGTTCATGAACCCGGTCGGCTGATGATCTTTGCTTTGCTTGGGGCGGTGAAGGAATGCGATTTTCTTTACCTGCTGCACGAGACCGAGATGAACAAGGGCAACCTATCCAGCCATCTCGCCCGATTGGAGGAGGCCGGCTACGTGGAGATTGAGAAGACGTATCGCGGCAAAGTGCCACGGACACTGTTGCGGCTGACACGCGCGGGCCGTGTAGCGTTTGACCAGTATCGCAAGGGACTGAAAGCCGCATTTTAGCCGAACGTTCCGATCATCAGTCCGCGATTTAACATGGCGTGCGAATCTCGCGGGTAGCCTTGTTTCATCGCGGTCTCTTTGATAGGCTGGTGATTGCCCCGGCGATAAAGTGTTTCGTCCGGCCAAGGTAATTGTGAATGATCTGAGCCATTCTTACGGAGTCAGCCATGCCTGTTGAATTCAAGGATTACTACGACGTTCTCGGCGTGGCCCGAAACGCGAGCGACGATGAAATCAAGAAGGCGTTCCGCAAGCTCGCACACCAGTATCACCCCGATGTCGCCAAAGACAAAACCATTGCTGAAGAGAAATTCAAGGAAATCAACGAGGCCAACGAAGTCCTCAGTGACCCGGAGAAACGGCGAAAGTACGATGAGTTGGGAGCGAACTGGAACCATCCGGAACGGCAGACGGCGCAGCCGCAGGGTGGATTCAGCGGAGGTCCCGAAGAGGGTTCTGAATTCCATTTCGATGGCACGGGCTTCAGCGATTTCTTCGAACAGTTTTTTGGCAGTCGCGGTCGCCCCTCCGGCGGTTTCGGACGAACGCGGGGGGATGGCATGGGAGGCGAGACATTCGCCCAACGCGGCCAGGACATAGAAGGCGACATCTTGGTGACGCTTGATGAAGTCTTGCATGGTTCGACCCGCACGATCCGTCTGCAGCGTGCCGATCCGCGCACAGGGCAATCGACCATGCAGACCTTGCGTGTGAAAATCCCACCCGGCGTCCGGGAAGCGCAGCTCATCCGTCTCGCGGACAAAGGACAGGAAGGCATTGGCGGGGGCGACTCGGGGCACCTGTATTTGAGGGTAAAATTCGCCCAGCACCCCGATTTCCGTGTGCGGGGCGCCGATCTGTATTACGATTTGGAACTGTCCCCGTGGGAAGCGGTGCTGGGTGCCGCGGTCCACATCTCAACTCTTGATGGAATGGTTTCCTTGAAGATTCCGGCTGGCACAACGGCTGGACGGCAATTTCGTTTGCGCGGGAAGGGTTTGCCCACGGGCGACGGAACGCGGGGCGACCTGTATGCCATTGTGTCCATCCAGATTCCGTCGGATCTTACGCCGGAACAAAAACTCATGTGGGAGCAATTGGCCAAGAAATCGGCGTTCAACCCGAGGAAAACCTCATGAAGAAACGAATTAGAGCGCCTAAGAAAACTGTAGCCGCAGGCTTCAGCCTGCGCGGGAAAGACGCACCCGTAAAGGGTGCGGCTACAGAGGAGTCGGTTTTGTTCGTGGCTCTTAATCCAGACAATCCCACGTCGCTGGCTCTGGAGTCGTTTCAGCCGGAGCCAAACGTTCTGTACAGCCTTGATGCGGCCGCTCATCTCGCGGGTGTCTCACGCCGTTCCATCCTGATCTATTGTCGCGCCGGCCTGGTGCGACCGGTCGTTCAGGCGCCGTACGGGGTGATCGAATTCACGGAAGAGGCGATTTACACCGTGCGACAAATCGAGCACTTGCGAACCGTTCACCGCCTCGATTTGGCCTCGCTCAAAACCATGTTCGATCTGCTTGATGAAGTGGAGCGCCTGCGTGCCGAACTGCGCTTTTTGCGTAACCGCTGAGAAGGCGAATACACACGAGGCCGATACCATCTCTGCTATCGTTGCCGAAACTTGATTCTGACAAGCGTCGGGAGTTGACTGCTAGGGCGCAGATCGAACCACAGATAGACATTTACCCCGAAAGCTTTCGAGGGTGCGCATCTCGGCATACCACCAAATTCCAAAGCCTTGTCATTCTGAGCGTAGCGAAGAATCTCGGTCTTTGTCTTCTGCTTGCAGAGCCGGAACGACAGAGACCCCTCGCTTCGCTCAGAGGGACATACCGGACGATGGTGGTTGTGCTCAGATGCACCCTTTCGGGGCAGATAGTACCAGGATTGCGCGAAGACAGAGACCGAGTTATTATAACGCGGAAGGAGGATGTGACATGAAGGAAGAATTGAAGGTCGTTTTTGGCAGTATCGTTCTTGCCGTAACCCTCTTCGGCAGTGGGTGTATCGTCCGTGAAGGCTACGCACCGTCGCCGTACCCCAGACCGGTCGCCGGGTACGATTACTATTATTACCCGGATTGCGAAGTCTATTATTACCCGGTCGCGGGCGTGTATTGGT
>Ga0153915_10004529_pt1 | contig 12800 bp, 10 predicted proteins | sample Opewatmetagenome_2_FD_107003 | JGI IMG/M metagenome (GOLD analysis project Ga0153915, IMG submission 107003) | Freshwater wetland microbial communities from Ohio, USA - Open water 3 Core 3 Depth 3 metaG | ecosystem: Environmental > Aquatic > Freshwater > Wetlands | place: USA: Ohio, Lake Erie... | reverse complement strand
GCCTACGCATTTATTGTTGCACCTGCCGGTTAGATCTATCTGGACAATTTGTGGGCCACAGAAAGCTGCATTGCCAGCGCATATTCCTTTGGCAATAAGCGGGTTAAGGTTTTGCATAGAGGTTATTTGAACGTTTTAAGGTGAAGATAAGATATTTGGCTGTTTTGAGCAATGTCGGGAATAATCCGGTTTTACGCAGGTAATCCTTGAATCTACCTAGGTCACCCCGTAACCCTCTCTTCTTTCTTAGATGATCCCCCCAGGTAGCATAGGCCTGATTCTTGGCTTCCAGGATTTCCTCCGGAGTTATTCCTTCAGTTTTAAACACGCAGCAGGAGTGGCCGTCATATTTTGACCAGTCGCAGGTAAGCAATTTATTTTCCTGCTTTAATTGATCAAATAGCTTCGTTCCCGGAAAAGGCGTGAGAATAGAAAATTGTATTGAATCCGGGTCAAGGGATAAACCGTATGCGATCGTTTTCTGTATGCTATCTTTTGTTTCCTTCGGGAATCCGAAGATAAAGGTCAGGTGGACTTTTATCCCAAGCGCTTTAGTAAGTTTTATCATTCTTTCGGCTTTCTTCAGGTCCAATTCTTTTTGGCATCCGGAGATCATCTCAGGCAAAGCGCTCTCAATACCGTATTTTACGGCTGATAGCCCGGATTCCCGCATTGTTCGTAATACTTCTTCGTCCATCATATCGGCCCTGGCCATGATCGCCCAGGGAATATGGATCAGGTTCCTTTCTTTTAATTTATAACAAAACTTGAGCATGCGTTCTTTGCCGATATTAAAGGAGTCATCGTCAAAATAGATAGATTTAAATCCCATTTGCTTGACAAGATACTCCATTTCGTTGACCACATCGTTAATCTCGCGGCTACGATAAGTATTACCCCCGTACATTACCTGCGGCCATAAACAAAAGCTGCATTTAAACGGGCATCCCCTGGAAGCGAGCATCTGCGCAGAGGGATGCGGGATATCTCCAGGCCTGTCGCAATATTTGTCCATAGGCAGGCTGCTTCGATGTGGCCAGGGCAAGTTATCTATTACACAAACTCCTCTTTCCGCAGTTTGTAATACTTGATTTGAGCTCCTGTATAATATTCCTGCTACTTTAGAAAGATCAGTGTCAGATATAAGTGTTTTAAGCAGTTCAAGAAGCGTAAATTCATACTCACCTTTGAGTACAAATTCTACAAATGGATATTGTTTTAAGAAATCCGGTTCGTAGATCAGGGTGTTTGGGCCACAGAGGATGATTTTGATCCCAATCGCTGATATTTTTCGTAAAATATCCATATCTTGAGAAAAAGAAGGAACGGAAGTTTCGGCTACAAGATAATCAGGATCCTTGAGCAAGATCATCTCCAGGAAATCTTCTTCCCGGAGCTTTTCGGCAAGCGCGTCGATAATTTCAGTGTCGATCCCATTATTTTCCAGAAGCGCGCAAGCCTGGGCCAGGAAGAATGGAAATGGTTGGTAGGCGTATTCAGTGGGGTCCTTTATGTGCGGCCAACGCGAGCCGGCGCGTACGCCCCATGAGCCGTTTCTTTGCCAGGGTAGATTAGCTAAGATGACCTTTAGATCTTTCTTTTCCCGAAATTTTGTTGCACCAGGTTTAAGCGATTTTATTTCTTCCTGGCGCAAAATTTCCATTTTTTGATCCAGGTCAGCGTCTTTGCGGAAAAGAGTTAACCGGATATCTGACAAATGGTATTCCCCCGGCTGAAAATCCCCCCTTGCTCCGGGAAATTCAATCCGAAAACCTACCAGATGGGCATTTTCCAGCTGTGGGGTATTCTGGATGATCACCCGGTGGCCTTTATTTTTTAAATCCATCCCGAAGGAAACTAGCCCTGTCTCTTCTTTTGGAAACCTTACTCCCGCGATGCTTGTTGCACAGCGGCCTGGGGTAAAATCATGCCAATGTTCATCAAAACGGCTGAATATCCCCTGTTCGTATCCGCAGAACCAGGTAGTGTATAAAGGGCTGGTTAAGGTGACAAAGCGCAGTTCATTAATATGCAGCCACTCTTTATTTTCCAGATCAACTTTCCAGGTAATCGAATTATCTTCGCAGAGTTTGATATTCCATATTTGGCATAGTGAAAGATCACTGAAAACAACACGCAGCTTTAAAGAATCCGTGTTTTTTTCAATCAGCTCCCATTTACCTTTAGCGGAATCCGTCCATACCCCCAGGATGTTCATCGCCAGGTTAAGACCGGCACCCGCGGTAATCTGCCGGTCAAACCAGAATAGTTGTATGCCGGAATTAGTCGTTTCAATGCTTAATGGCCCCTTATTCAGAATAGTATTGGGTTTATTGTTTTTTGCGTGAGGTTTACGGCGGATGAGGAATATGGCGTATTGCAAGCCTCTGTATAAGGCGTAAAATAGGCCTCCTGTTAGAATATGCTGTTTTAATTTATCGTAGTTGCTTCTTGTTTTCAACTTTGATCACTCCTGAAAAGTAAGGATATTTTTTGAGAGGTAAAGTTTTATTATTAATTTTTTGGTACTGTAACAATCTTCCACAGTATATAAAATCACTGTTTTCTACCAGTCCTCCAGGCATTATTGCCGGAAGGGTATTAGAAAAACTTAAATTTGGCAGGTTCATGCCGCTTACCGCTAGAGTATTCCCTTCTGCCTTGCCATACCAATACCTAAAAGGCAGGATATCGTAATCAGAGGTGAAATCATTCAGGAATTCACCCTTTGAACCTTGGCTGGCAGACCACTCTGAATAATCTGCAACAAGCATAATTCCAGCCTGCGCCAATTCAATGGATGTTTCTTTGTGGATTTCCATATCTACTCTCCAACGCCACTGGTCCTGCGCAATAAGTTCAATTTGCCATATTTGTGAAACTGGTATATAAGGCCATTTTCCGTAAAGAGATATCAATTTGTCGTCCTGCTTAATTATGCTCCACACCGCTTGGCAGGAATCATACCAGATATTTTGTGAACGCATTGCTGTGTATAATCCCAGGCCGGATGTGATCTCTTTGGATTTGTAGTATATCCTGTACCTTCCTTTGTCAAATTTTAACGCTGTATCAATTGAGCAGAGAACGGCGCCAGTAGCAGGCATATCCTTTTCTTGTATTATTTCGGTTGAGCCAAAAGAGATTTTAGCGTTAAAAAGGCTGTGTTTACCTTTTGGAATAACATTTTCTATCCAAGGGACTATTGCGTAGAAACTAAGGCAGGTCGTTTCTTCATCCGCAGACCTTTGCTTAAATATCCCCGCAACATAATTATCCTGATCCGCGGTGATTTCAAACCTGATAGTTGGAAGATATTTTATTTTGCTTAAAGCGGCAAGACAGGATATCCTACTATTCTTAAGGCGCACAGGAGCGATCTCCTGAGCATATTGTGTTTTTAGGAAATCCCCGCTTTCTGAAGGCGTCTGCCATAATTCATAAGCTTTGGACAACTCCAGCCTTATAAAACGGTTATCCAGTGGCAGGTCTGTTTTAGTTTCACTGGAGATATTTAAAGAAATAATGTTATTCTCTTCCAAGCAGATATCCCAGATCTGCGTCAGGTCCACAAAAGCCAGGGTAAGTATCATCTGGTATTCAGAAGTTTTTTTGGCGTTCCAGCAACATGGATAAAGGTCTTTTAAAAGGAATATACTGTTGATCCCGCCGCCGGCAGTCAGTTCTTTTTCTTTATAGTAAATGCGTAAGCGCCGTTCTTCTAGATCAACAAAAACACGCATCTCCTGGCGCTGGATCGTATGTTGGCTCAAATAAGCTTCTCTAGTTTCTTTTTCTTTTTTCAACCGCTCTTCATTTGCAAGTTGTTCCCTGCGCAGTTCATCTTCTTTTTGTTTTTTTCGCGCTAAAAGAAGTTTTTCCTGTTCAGCAATAAAGTAAGCGTTAAAATCCTTTATTTTTTGGCAAAAGCAGATGCCTAGGGCCAATTCTTCTTTACTTTGAGTAACTTGCAGAACCCTTGATTCCTGGCTATAGCCGGAATTGAACAGTTTTATCGGAGTGGATTGTCCGCGGGCCTGGATGATCAAACCAGGTAATTGATCAATTGTTTCTGAGGATAAGCCTAATTTTTGTTCAGCTGGAAGATGTAGGTTAAGATCAAACCAGTTAATTTTATCGCTAAAAACGGGGAAATAACCTTCTGATTCAAATAACCTCCATTTTGTATAATCAGAGGAAATAAAGAAATCCATCGTGGAATTATTTGATCCAGGAAAATTATTACCGATCTGGATACTTAAATTATTATCAGACAGGCTGATGCGCCAAGTTTGGCTAAAGGCAGATTCCTGTAAGCAAAAACCTTCACAACTAAGCTCAAGATTTGAGCGTGTTTTGATTTTCCAGGATAGATTGGTTGAGCAGGAATGTACCTTTAAGAGCGGGTCAATAAAAGATACGACCGCGCCTAATGCTCCAGTTAGTTGGCGGCCAAGGTAGCTTATACTCAAACGGCCATTATTGAAAATGATTCTTAAGGGTCCGTTCTCCAGAACAGCCATACCCTGTTTTTCCCCGCTGGTCTCCAGATAATAAGGTATTATTTCCTGAGCTGGGCCCTGTTTTACGATCTTTCCTTTTTCAAACAAAATTACCCTGGTGCAAAGCCTGTTGACCAAACCCATATCATGGCTGACGATGATAATGGTTTTGCCCGCTTCTTTAAGATCATTGATCTTCTTAAGGCATTTGCTTTGCGCTTCCTGGTCGCCTACCGCCAGGATATCATCAATTAGCAGGAGATCCGGCTCGGCGAATATCGCCAAAGCAAATGCCAGGCGCATGTACATGCCTTGCGAATAGTATTTTATTGGGGCATTAATGAATTTACCTAATCCGGAGAAATCAACAATTTCATCAATTTTCTCTTCCAGCTTCTCTTCGCTAATGCCGTAGATCCTGGCGTTAAGCAAAATATTTTCTTTGCCTGTAAATTCCGGGTTTAATCCCGCCCCAAGTTCCATGATCGCGGAAACTTTTCCACTTACTTTTAGCTCTCCTTTATCCGGAACGAGCATTCCGGCGATCAACCTTAAAATGGTTGTTTTCCCCGCCCCATTCTGGCCGATGATCCCGACCACTTCACCTTTTTTGATCTCTAAATTGATATCCTGCAATGCCCAGATCTCTTCCCAGGAGACCTTGCCTGCTTCAATGAACTTTATGCGGTATTTTTCCCAAAGGTTTTCGGATTGGATCGCGTTCATATTCTTTTTAGTATTTCTGGCTCGTTTTTCAAATAAAACAGGTAACCGAATATGAAAAATGAAACGGATATAATTAATAACAAAGTTAGCTCCATTAGCGATGGCGGCAAAGCGTAATAAAGGATCTTTCTACAGGCAGAGATGTAGTAAGTAGCCGGGTTAAGCAGGCAAAACCAGCGATAAGGCATAGCGAGCATGTTTTCAGAGTAAAAAACAGGCGTTGCCCAAAACCAGAACATTAATCCTACAGGAAGAAAATGCGCGGTATCCCGGGAAAACACATTCAGGCTGGAAAAAATAAAACCTAAGCCCAGCGTAAATACCAAAATAAGCATCACAACCAGCAGTAATATCGGCAGCAGGTAAATTACAGAGTTATTGATCAGTAAAAACAACGGGATGACCGCCAAGAAACCATAAGAAAAATTGAGGAAAGCGGCTAATACAGCGGATGCCGGGATGAATTCCTTAGGGAAGATCCCCTGTCTTGATAAAGCTTTTTGGGAAATAAACGCGTTTACTGATTCTGAAATAGCCTGGCTGATAAAAAACCACGGAAGGATGGCGCTAAGTACAAAAAAAGCGAAGTATGGCAGGTCCACTTTAAAGGCTAGGACAAAAACGAAATTTATGCATAAGGCCATAGCCAGGGGGATGATGATCACCCACCATGCCCCAAGCTTCAATCCGGCGTATTTTGCTTTATCAATGGAAAACGACATATCGCGCAGGATGCGCCATTGTGTTAAAGAATTCTTAATTCTTTCTTTAAGTATTAAGAAGTTCATTGATTTGTCGGCTTAAGCCTTTTCTTTATCGCGAGAAACAAAAGGCTCTTTTTTAGAAATACCATCCGGGTTGCTTTTAATCTAAAGATCAGCATATATGACCATATGTATAGCTCATAGAAAAAACATGCCGGCGCGCGCAACAGTATATCGACGGCTGTAGCGTTCCGGATTATTGTCAGATAACGGTTAACCACAAGCCCTGCGCACAACGGATCACTTAAATATTTTCTTGCGGCTGCCTTGCCTATTCCGCTAGATGAGCGTAAACTTCCTCCTCTGGCGTGATAAGCTACGGCTTCAGGCAGATAATAAGCAAGCCAGCTTTTCTTTCTCGCCCGCCAGGCAATATCCAGATCTTCATAGAAAAAAGCAAACTCCGGGTCAAAATACCAATCCTCTATTTTTACCTTTTCAAGCATCTGTCTGCGGTAAAAAGCAGCCGAACCGGTAACCCCAAAGACGTAGCCTGGAGTATCAAGCTGTCCGGAATCCTTCTTCATATAGCCTCTTTCCCGGGCGGTAAAACAGGAACTTAGGTCCAGGCCTGCGCTGTCTATGGTTTCTTTATCCAGGCGCAGTATCTTGCCGCTAACCATACCGATATCAGTGTTTTTAGAGAAACCTTCCAGCGCGCTGGCAATAAAATCGTTTTCTAACCGGAGATCGTCATTTAAACAAAGGACGAATTCTCCCGCCGTATTTTTTATTCCCAGGTTTAACGACTGACAATATGAAAGCCTTGTTTTTTGCGCATATATTTTTACCTGCGGATAAACTTTCCTGATATTTGACTGGAAGTTTTCGTCCAGGGAATTATCAATTACGATAATCTCCAAGTGAACATTTTTCTGTATCAAACAAGAGTTCAAACAATCGCCAAAATAATCACCAAAACCACAGGTAACTATGATCACGCTGGTTAATCTATTTGACATCTTTCCCTCGATAATATAGAATTATATCACAATGTTTGGCTTGCTGCTAATCCTAATTTTTTTGCGCCCTTTTATATCCTCCCTGGCTTTCCCTGTTCTGAATTCCTGCTATCTTTTTTTATTTTTTATATTAATTATCGCCTGGTTTGCCAATAGAAAGCCCTCATTTGATTCCTTCTCAAAGATCAAGCTTCCCTTATTCTTGTTTTTTATTTGGCTGGCACTGACCACACTCTTATCTGCGGATAAACTGGTTGCTTTAAGCGTGTTTTTTCAATACCTTGGAGGCCTGTTTTTATTCTTACTTTGCGCTAATCTTTCGCAGGAAGAGAAAAAAAAGGCCATATATGTTCTTTTGGCCTGTGGTATTCTCATTTCCTTTCTGGCAATACGGCAGTATTTTTGGGGTTTTAAGTTGCTTGGTGATTTCGCTGCTAAACAGGGCTTAACCGATCAATTCCTTACTGATTGTCTCACCAGCCGGCGCGTTTTTTTGCCATTTACGACCGCGAATATGCTGGCTGGATACCTGGCGATGCTTATCGGCTTATCTTTGGCTGTCAGGCAAAGGCTATTATTTGTTGTGTTACTGTTACCCGCGCTTTTGTTAACGCGTTCTATGGGAGCTCTGTTCAGCCTTTCTTGCGGGCTGATCGTCTATGCTTTTTTAAAAAAGTGGCCGGCCAGGCGCTGGTTAGTTTTGTCAGCAATACTTTCAGCTATTTTGTTTAGCGTAGCTTATTTTCGCCTGAATACGGGCAAAGAATACCTGGATTTTGATTTCTCATTTTTTACGCGCCTAGGCTACTGGAAAGACACTTTTGATATTATTCTGCTCCACCCTTTTACCGGGGTAGGCCTGGGTAGTTTTAGCTTAACTTATAGCCGTTACGCGCATAATATTCTTCTGCAGCTATGGGCTGAGATGGGAATGATCGGGGTAATTTCGTTTTTGTGGTTAGTTATCGCGGTATTTGCCGCCGGGTTACGCAGTAAAACTAATATTGAGTGGAAACCGGCATTAGCTTGCGCAAGTTTGATTTTCCTAATGCATAATTTTGTTGATTTCAGTTTCTTTCTGCCTGAAACAGCTTTTATCTGGTGGGCAATGCTCGGGCTGTTTTATCAGGCAGAGTAGTTTTAGGCTTTATAAACTTTATCCTGCTGCCTGACGCGGGAGCTGACTTGTAAACCTATCTCATCTCCCTTTTTGCCATTAGTTATTGGCACGCGGTCAATCTGCATTGAACTTACCACCTGCACAAAATCAGTAGTATGCCCTTTGATCTTTATGCTCTCGCCGTTAGAAAGAGGCATTTTCAGCTTGATCACTGCCGCGCGTACATGCGGAAAGTAATGTGTGACTATGCCCAGCAAGTTTTCTTTTTCTTTGGATGACGCCCCTCTTTTTAACGCTTTTTTAGGTGTTTTCTTCTTGGGCCTACTTTTTTTTACGGTCTTTTTGGCGGGAGATCTCTTGGCGGGTTTTTTAACAGCTTTTTTGATCTTTCTTTTGGAAGTCTTCTTCGCCGGCTTTTTAATTGCTTTTTTCATTTTTTTCTTTAAAGCCATTTGCCACCTCCTTATAAAACTACATTTTCGGCAATCCGTGAAACTACCGGTATGCGGTAATATTGGCCTAAAAATGCCTGCAGCATCCCCCACAGAGACACAAGAAGGAACAAAGCGTAACCAAAGACGCCGATTATCCATCCTAAAAGAGGGATAACCGAAAGCACAAAAGCCGCGACTTCCAGAACAAAGATGATCAAACCTTGTTTGGCGTGAAAAAGGCTGAATTTATTATCCTTTTTTAATACCAGCGCCACCACGCAAAGGAATCCAATGTAAGATATTATCGCGAAGAATTTTCCTTCCCTTATTTCCTGGTCATTTTGTTTAACTGCCATATTTTCCTTAAATTTATTTAGTTTTAACTTCTACCAAAGAGTTCATTGTGCCAAAGGAGTTGGTTTCTTTGAGCGGATTAAGTGAGTCTTCCACCCAGTTACCGTCGATGACAAAGCGGTAGTGGTATTTGCCTTCGTTCAAAGAAAGCCTCTTTGTCCAAGAACCGTTATCCTGCGTCATTTTGCTTGTTTCATCAAGTTTCCAGTCATTAAATTCCCCAGCCAGGTAGACTTCCTTGGCTTGAGGCGCTTTTACTGAAAAAACCACCTCACTTAATTTCGGCAGGTTTTCTTTGAGTATCTCTTTCATTCTTTTTTCCATTGGTTTCTCGAAAATAACGGTTTTCCCGGGGTTGAGCTCCTGAGTAATGATCTCACGAGACAGGCTGAAGTAATCTTTAGCCCCGCGGCAATATTTGTCATAAGACAAAATATGGATACCCTCATTCTGCGCTTCTTTTAGTTTTACGTTTACATGGATTATATTGGAGAATATTTTGTCTTTATGCTCGGATTTGATCTTATCCAGCATTTTAAAGGAATGCTGCAGGCGGGAATCAAAGTTAGTCACCAGAACCCTGAAATCAACATTATGGGAAAGCCTTTCACGGACAAGCCCGATGATCGTGATCAATTGGTCCAGGCCTTCTAAGGAAAATCGGCTGGCTTCAACAGGTATGATCACCTCATTACAGGCGCGCAAAGCGTTGATCGTCAAGATACCCAGGTTCGGAGGGCAATCAATAACAATGTAGTCGTAGTCATTCTTGAAACTTTTAAATGACTCGGAAAGCTGGCTTTCCCTTCCGATCTCACCGGCCAGTTCCTGTTCCAGGGTACTTAAGATCATACTGGAAGGCGCGATATCGATATTCGGACCTAAGTTCTGGATGATCTGTTCCAGTTTTGCTTTTTTGTGCGTGATCTTAGAAAGCACGTTGTAGATACTTAAATCCGCTTTAATATTCAGTCCCGCGGTAGCATGAGCTTGCGGGTCAAGGTCAACCAAAAGGACCTTACGGTTATTTGTGGAAAGCGCCGCGGACAGGTTGATCGCTGTAGTTGTTTTTCCGCACCCGCCTTTTTGATTTGCCACCGCGATAATACGCATAAGTTTTTCCTCCATTAAAAATTATTTTATTAAACGCACGTCGTCTATATAGAGCACGCCGGATTTCTCGCGCGCGTTCCATTCTTCCACGCTGAAAGCAAGCAGTTTCATTTCCTGCCAGTTGGAGATATTCTTGAACTGGCTAAGATCAATCCTTTGGTCAGACCATTTCTGAGAAATATGTTTTACGTATACTTCCGATTTTTCGTTGAAACGATTAGTAAATTCAATACGCAAAGAAATCGCATCTTTAGGGTTAGTTTTGCGTACTGTAAAGCCTAAACTCTTGTATGTGGTAAGGTTTAAGTTATTCAGGCTTAACGAAAATGTTTCTCTTTTAGCAGGGTCAAAATTAAAGTTTATCTTTGCCGCGTCCTGAACAAGGTAAAGCGCTATTTGCGATGGTTTAGCCGTTTTTTTACTAAAACCCAGCCATAAAGAACCGCCTGCTCCGAAAGTAATGAGCAAGACAATTGTGATAGCCAGGTTTCGTACTACCGGAGAATGCGTTTTATTCTTGCGCTTCTTCTTACTGCTCTTGGAAGAGGCATCCAGGTAAATTTTAGCTAGATGCTCGTAAATTTCTTTTTTGTCCATTTGGTATTTTTATAACACAAAACCTACTACGTGTCAAGCAGTTAGGTACTCTGGAATATCTTTTTTGATCAGCTTATAAAAGTTCACCAGGTGCATCCTGTAAAGCCTGTCAAATGACCCGTCAGGGTCTTCTCCCGCCCACCAGAACCAGTCGCTACCTTCTAATACGTACATTTGTTTCCAAGCCAGGAGATCTGCCTCTGGCGACTGCTCAAGCGCTTTCCTGGCATCTGCCAGCCATTCCCAGGCTTTTACTTTCGCAGGGTTACCGATCCATTTACCGAACTCACCGTATATCCAGCTTCCCGCGCTTAAGCGTTTAATTTCGCTTTTAGCGGGAAAATCTTTCAGGTATTCACTGACCGTTGTTGTTTTGATAAAGGAACTTTCCTGGATACGCTGATAAAGCAGATTAAGGAAATCATGCCCGTCATTACGGTAATACTCCCAGGCATTCTCACCGTCCATAGCGATGGTCACAAGCGTATTCTGGCCTTTGAACGCCTTGTCGATATTCTGCAAATGCTTGATGAAATCATTTACGGCATCGGCTTCTGGCATGCCATGGTATACAAAACCGATAAAATCCGAAAGGTTGCGGTCGCGGAATACAATGTTAAGTCCAAGTCCGTCTTTTTTTATAATGTGCGGCTGGTAAAGTAATTTAGTGTCCCTCTTTTTCTTACCCAGCGAGCGGAACAATAACGCCTCGTCGGTAACTATCCATTTTACGCCGGATCGCATTATAAAGGGTATGATGTGCTCACTCACCGCTTCCTCTGACGGCCACATACCTTGCGCGGGCTGGCCGAACCGTTTTTTGTAAAAATCTAAGGCGCTGTTAATCTGCTCGGCGGCGTCATTAGGATATGCGAACTGTGTTTTAGGCAGGACTGTTTTTTTGTTGGCTTCCTTGGCGATATTCGTGTTATATAATAAGGGCAGTATCGGGTGGTAATAAGGGGTAACACTTACCTCGATTTTTTGTTCCTCCTGGGCGCGGCGGTAGGCGGGGATGATCTGCCGTAAAATATCCAACTGCTTTTCCAAAACAACGGTTTTATCGGATTCACTAAAGAACCTTCCCTTATTCTGGATACTTTTTAATTCCGGGATGCTATTACGAAATGACGGATCGATCCAGGCAAGGTTAAATAAAACCTGCAGGTCAAGGTAATCTTGGGCGGTAAACTCAATGCCGCGTTCCTTTTTGAAATAAAGCTCAAGGTAACGCGGAAAGTTAGCGATCACCTTATCTTTATTAATAGAAAAAAAGTTTTTTAACAAGAACGATTTATCTTCCTGGGATAGTTTACTCGAGTCTTTTAAAGTAAATTCCTGGAATTTATCTTTAGTCAAACCATTAGCGTAATCTTCCACTTGCTCAAACAAAGAAGGAACAACGTTAAAAGTTTGCTTGATCCCCGGATATTTTTCAAGGATCTGCACCATGTCCAGGTAATCTTTTACGCCGTGCAGCCTTACCCAGGGTAATTCCGCTTCTTGCGTAAGCAGGTTGCGGTAGTACGGCTGGTGCATATGGAAAATAAAAGCTAAATATACCATCGTAAGTTTTAAGCTATTAAAAAACCCCCGGGAGATTGCTCCCCCGAGGGTTTTTTGTTTCTACATAAAGTACCGTTAGAATGTCACCTTCATGGAGCCGATCACCTGAGAAGCCAGCCTTCTATCAAGGCTTAAGCCTGAACCGGTTTTTAACCATCCGGCGGTCAGGCCAAATTGGACATCCTCAGTATAATCATACAGGGCTGTTACATCAATTTCGTCAGCCAAGTGGCGGTTACCAGTTAAGGTAATCGTGCTTAAATAAGAGCTTGTACTGTCGTAATAGCTATTGGTGATTGTCCTGGTACCAGCAGCTCTTTTGGCAAGATCATAATAACCATAATTAACCATCAGCGTAACGTCCTCAACAGGCTTGCAGCTTGCTTTTAAGTTGAGCACGCTTAGGTCTGTCATGGGGAATATGGCGTAGGCGATGTTGTTTAAGACCTGTTCATTGAATATTGGATCCCAGCCCTGGTTCCTGCTTGTTCCAACTAGGTTCTTTTTGCCGGATAAATAAGTATAGCTGGCACCGATCTTCGGCGTCATCTTTACTTTGGCAAAAGTATAATCAGCCATTGCCTGGACCGCAAACGCTTTGTGGCGGTTCTGGTCAAGATTTCCCCCGATACCGTCATTTTTACCAAACTGAAAAGCAGCTT
>Ga0153915_10004528_pt1 | contig 12801 bp, 15 predicted proteins | sample Opewatmetagenome_2_FD_107003 | JGI IMG/M metagenome (GOLD analysis project Ga0153915, IMG submission 107003) | Freshwater wetland microbial communities from Ohio, USA - Open water 3 Core 3 Depth 3 metaG | ecosystem: Environmental > Aquatic > Freshwater > Wetlands | place: USA: Ohio, Lake Erie... | reverse complement strand
TTCAAGCTGGCGGCCTTCGACAGCGGCGTCAACGTGAGTCTGGGCCTTCCCTTCGTCCGCACCTCGCCCGATCACGGAACGGCCTTTGACATCGCCGGCCGGAATACGGCCTCGCCCAAGAGCCTCGTCGCGGCCGTCCGGCTGGCGGTTTCGCTCGCGGCCGCCCCCTGACCGCGCCGCGCCGCGTTTTGAGTTTTCGCGGGCGGGTGCGCTATAATCTGGCCCGTGCCTTTGGCCGGCCATCCTATTGATCCGAGGTGTCATCATGGACTTTAAGACCCATTTCGTCGAGGACATCCCCCGCCGCACGTTCCTGGCGCTGAGTCTCAAGGGAGGCATCGCGCTCGCGGCCGCCCCTTCCCTGCTGCGCGGCCTGCTGGCCGGACAGGAGCCGGCTAGGCCTCAGGTGGCGTTGGAGGACCTCAACCAGGTCATCCACCTCGCCTTGAGGCAAGGCGGGGACTTCGGCGAGGTCTACATGGAGCACCGCATCTCCCGCCGCATCCTGCTGGAAGAAGGGAAGTTCAAGAGCGCCGTTTTCGGCATCAGCCAGGGCGCCGGCGTTCGGGTCATAGCCGGAGACAAGACCGGCTACGCCTACACGGACGAGATCACTCCGGAAAAACTCGGCCGGGCCGCCGAGGTCGCCTCGGTCATTGCGAGGGGGGCGAAGACCGTCAAACCGGTGGACATCAAGCAGGAGGAGAGACCCTCCTTCATCACCGTCCAGGTGCCACTCCAGACGGTCGCCGACGAGAAGCGCCTGGAGATCATGAAGCGCGCCCATGACGCCGCGCTGGCTTATGATCCCCGGATCAAGATGGCTTCGATCGACTATTACGACGAGGTCCGGAGCCGGGATATCGCCAACAGCGAGGGCCTTTATCTCCGCGATGAGCTACCGCTCCTTTTCTTCATCGTCCAGACCCTGGGGGTTGGCAACAACACTTCCCATATGGGAAGGGAGCGCCTGAGCCGGCACTCCGGGCTCGAGATGTTCGATGAGCTCAAGCCGGAGGACGCGGCCCGGGCCAGCGCCAGGGAATCCATCGTCATGCTCGAGGCCATGGACGCGCCCGCCGGTAAGATGGACGTGGTCATGCAGAACGGGTGGGGCGGCGTCCTCGTCCACGAAGCCGTCGGCCATCCGCTCGAAGCGGACAACATCGCCCGGGAGACGGGCGTCTTCGTGGGCAAGCTCGGGAAGAAGGTGGCCAGCGACAAGTTCACCATGGTCGATGACGGCACCCTCCCCTGCTTCCGCGGCACCACGAACACAGACGACGAGGGGACCCAAATGAAGCAGAACGTCCTCATCAAGGACGGGGTCCTGGTCAAGTTCATGACCGACATCCTCTCGGCCAAGCAGCTCAACATGGAGCGCACCGGGAACGGCCGCCGGGAATCCTTCCGCAACATCCCGATCGTCCGCATGACGAACACCTTTATCGACCGGGGCCAGGACAAACCGGAGGAGATCCTGGCCTCGACCAAGAGCGGCATTTATGTTCAGAGCTTGAGCGGAGGCAGCGTCAACGCGACGGACGGCGTTTTCAATTTCACCTGCCGCGAGGCCTATCTCATCGAGGACGGGAAGAAAACGACACCGGTCAAGGGCGCGACCCTCATCGGGAACTGCCTCGATGTCATCCAGGGGATCGACGCGGTCGGTGACGACCTGGATTTCGGCCCCGGGGTCTGCGGCAAGGGGCAGGCGGCCGAGGTCGCGGCCGGGCAGCCCACCGTCCGCATCCGGGGGATCAACGTCGGGGGCTCGCGGGCGAGATAGATCCGGATAATGGAGAAGATAATGGATTACAAAGGATTAGCCGAACAGCTGGTCGGCCAGTGTTTGAAAAAGGGCGCGGACGCGGCCGAGGTCTATATCGAGAACGGCCGGAATCTGTCGATCGAGGTCCGCAAGGGTCAGGTCGAAACGATCGAGGAGGCGGCTTCATACGGAGCGGGCCTCCGGGTTTTCGTAACGGGGAGGATGGCCTTCGCCAGCTCCAACGACCTGGGGGAGAAGGCCCTTGCTGACGCCATCGGTCGGGCCATCGGCTTTGCCAGGATCACGACAGCCGACCCGAACAACGTGCTCCCGGACGACAAGGGTATGACCGAGATCGCCGGGCTGTTTGACCCCGAGATCGCCAGGATGCCCATGGAGCGAAAGATTGAACTGGCCAAAAGGACCGAGCAGTCGGCCATGAAAGACCCCCGCATCACCAAGAGCGACGGGGCCAGGTACGGTGAACAGGAAGGTGAGGTGGTGATCGCCAACTCCAATGGGCTGGCCAAAAGCTTCCGGTCTTCGGCCTGTTCCTTGGGCGTATCGGTGGTAGCGGAAAAGGGGGAGCAGAAGTCCTCGGGCGGCGAGTTTTGCGGGGCGCGCTCCTACGCCGGCCTCAAAGCGCCGGAAGAGGTGGCGGGCAAGGCGGCTCGTGACGCCATTGAGGCGCTCGACCCCAGGCCGGTCAAGACGCAAAAGGCGCCCGTCATCTTCCACGCCGATGTCGGCTACTCGCTTCTCGCGGGAATCCTTGGCGCGGTCAACGGGGAGCGGGTCCTGCAGGGCGCGAGCTTCCTGGGAAAGAAGATGGGCCAGCAGATCGGCTCGGAGCTCATCACTCTGATCGACGACGGCACTCGGGAGAAGGGGATCGCCAGCGAGCCCTTCGACGGCGAGGGAGTTTCGACGCAGAAAAGGACCATCGTCGAAAAGGGCGTTCTCAAGGGGTTCATGTATAACAGCATCGCGGCCAAGCGGGCCGGGGTCCGGAGCACCGGGAACGCTTCGCGCCGCGGGTTCACAGACCTGCCGGGGATCGGCGCTCATCAATTTTACCTGGCCCCCGGCCCGGCCAGGCCCGAGGACATCATCAAGGCGACCAAGGCCGGCCTCCTGGTGAAAGAGGTGACCGGCTACGGCATCAATGCGGTCAACGGCCACTTCAGCGGGGGGGCGTCCGGTTTCTGGGTCGAGGACGGTAAAGTCGCCTTCCCGGTGAAGGGACTCACCATCGCCGGAACGGCGGACGAGATGCTCAAGGGCATCGAGATGGTAGCCGATGACCTCGACCTGAGCCGCAGGATCGCGACGCCGACCTTCCGGATCAGGCTTCTCCAGATCGGCGGGGAATGACCCCACCGGTTCCTTATCCGAGGTATTAGGAGGGGAGCATGAAAAGAGGTTTGCGTATCCTTGTCTTCGTCCTGGCCTGCGAGCTGGCGGGCGTCATCGGGTCCATCTTCACCTCAGGTTCGATCCCCGGCTGGTACGCCGGACTGGCCAAGCCCTTGTTTAACCCGCCGGGCTGGGTCTTCGCGCCGGTCTGGACGGTCCTGTATGCCCTGATGGGAATAGCCGCTTATCTTGTTTATGAAAAGCGTCAGGGAAGGAAGGACGTCGGGCGGGCCCTGACCATCTTCGCCTCTCAACTCGGGCTGAACGTTGCCTGGTCGATCGTCTTCTTTGGGGCACACCAAATCTTAGGCGCCGTTATCGTCATCGTCCTTCTTTGGGCGCTCATCCTGGCGACGATCTGGCTCTTTTCCAGGATCTCCAGGGCGGCGGCGTATCTGCTTATTCCCTACATCCTGTGGGTCAGTTTCGCGTCGGTCTTGAATATCTCTTTATACACTCTTAACCGTTGAGGATCAGCCGGCCGTCCGGGATGATGGGCGGCCGCTCAGACTTCGGACATCTTCCAGGTGCCCGAACAGACAGCGCCTTCCCGGACCGACTTGTAGGTCCCTGAACCGACCCACTTGCCCCCTTTTCGACACAAAGTCCCCTGGAACTCGGTCGTCTCGCTCACGCCCGAGAATTTCCCCTTGATGTCACAACACCCGCGGGTCGCACTTGGTGCGACTGTCCCTGTAAAGTTTTGAACCTGGCTCGGGTCACTGTCCCCGACGATGGTCCCCTTGATATCGGCCTCGCATTTCTTGCCCTGGACGATCTCCATGGTGAATTTCTCTGTTGCGGGTTCGGGACAACGGCCTGAGGTGGCCTGGCGCACTCCCTTGTACTTTCCGGCAATGCAACATGGCTTGGGCGACTCTTGGGCCAGGATCGGCCCTATGATCAGAACGGCTCCCAGCGCCGCAGCGGCCAGGATCAGGAGTGCTCTATAGCGCGTCCCTCGGCTTTTTCTTTTCATTTGTTCCTCCTTCTTGCGCTAAGTCCAGGCTTCGGCGGAAAACTATACCGGGAGAACAGGAAAGTCAATACGCCGATATTCACTTGCTCTTGGGCGCGTAGGAAAGGTCGGGGCGGTATTGCCCGGTCTTTGAGTCCGTTTTCCTGATGAGAGCCCGGGTTTTTTTCGACAGGGCGGCGCCCTCCTCCCCCATCGCCTTCCAGAACTTCTCCTCGGCAGCGGCATAATCCGCGGCGCTCTTGCCGTATTCGATCCAGAGATAGACCGGCATCTCGGTGCCCAGGTCTCCGGCTAGAGTCAAGAAGGGGTCCCGCGCCCTCTTGGCTTTGCTCAGGGCGATCCACTCCTTGTTGACGGCCTCGAATTCCGCCTCCTTCCCGGGGACGAGCCAGACGAAATCCCAGGTGTAATAGCCGATTTCCTCCGGCTTGAGGCGCTCTTTCTCGGGAAGGAACGAGATGTCGGGACGCGAGGTCCAGAACTGATAGACGCGTTCGATTTCTGCCGCGACGATGCGGCGGTGCAGCGCCTGGAGGTTCTCCGCCCCTATTTTCTGTCCCAGTTCCGCCCAGGCCTTGAACCAGGCATCAGCACCGGCATAGTTTTTCAGCGGGTAGATGACGTAATAGTGCCCATCGTCCGTGGTTGACGTGTCAAGGCGGAAGGGAAAGCCGTGCTTTTCCAGGTTGGCCAGGAGGTCCTTGACGGCGGCTTCGTATTCGGCAACCCGGGATGTGTCGACCAGGAAATCGCCCACAAGATACAGCTCCGGCTGAGCGTCCTGGGGATAGATCGCGGCCGGTAACAGGCCCAGGAAAAAGGTCAGTGCGAGGACAACAAGGCAAGCCTTGCGATGTTCCATGATTCCCTCCGTGTGGGCCAAGGATAATCCAGGTGCTGACCGGAGGCAAGCTGTATGGCGTCCCGTTTATCCTTCCTACCGCTGCCGCCTCTTGAGCTCGGCCCGGACCTCGCGTTCGACGTCCCTCTCCTTGATGGCCCGCCTTTTCTCGTAGGTCCTCTTCCCCTTGGCCAGCGAGATCTCGACTTTCACCTTCCCCTTATCGTTGAGCATCACCTTCGTGGGGATCAGGGTGTAGCCCTTCTCGCGGATCTTTCCGATGAGCCGCTTGATCTGCTGGCGGTGGAGGAGGAGTTTCTTATCCCGCAGCGGGTCATGGTTGAAGATGTTGGCCTGCTCGTAGGGGCTGATGTGCATGTGGAGGAGGAAGACCTCGCCGTTCTTGATCTCGGCGAAGCTGTCCTTGAGGCTGACCCGGCCCTCGCGGAGGGATTTGACCTCGCTCCCGAGCAAAACGATGCCCGCCTCCAGGCTCTCGACGATCTCATAGTTGAAGTAGGCTTTCTTGTTCGAGGCGATGATCTTCATGACGGCCGCTCGGCATCCGCGGGGTGCAGCGTGATCCGGACCAGGCTGATGTGCCGCTTGTTCATCCTCTCAACGACATAGCGGTTCCGTTCGAATTCCAAGGCATCCTTTTCATGCGGGATCTTGCCGAAATGGAAGAGGAGAAATCCGGCCAGAGTCGTGAACTCGCCGGTCTGGGGAAGGCACAGGGGCAGCCTCTGGCAGAGTTCCTTAATCGAGGCGTTGCCCTTGACCAGATAAACGTTCTTTCCCAGAGACTGGAACCATTCCTCGGTCTTCTCGTCATACTCGTCCCGGATGTCGCCGACGATCTCCTCGATGATGTCCTCGAGCGTGACGATCCCTTCCAGGGTCCCGAACTCGTCCACCACGAAGGCCAGGTGGAGGGCGTTGTCCTGCATCTGGACAAGGACTTTCTCTATTGAGGCGGACTCGGGGACGAAAACCGGCGGCCGCAGCAAAGATTTTATGTTAAATTCTTTTTTATCAATAAGATATGGAATTATGTCCTTGGTGTGGATCAGGCCCTCCATGTTGTCCATACGGCCCCGGTAGACCGGGATCCGCGAGTATTCGGAGATTAAGACGGTTTCCATGACCTGGGAGATGGGGGCGCTGATCTCGAGGGCCCGTACCTCCTGCCGGGGGATCATGATCTCTTTGACCGGGCGCTCCCCGATGTCCAGCACGCCCCCGATCATCCGCCTGCGGAGCGAGGACATTCCCTTGACGCCCTTGGTCAGCAGGAGCTTGATCTCCTCTTCGTTCAGCGGGCTCGACTTCCGCCCGGTCTCTTCGGAAGGGGCCTTAAGGAAGATGCGGGAGGTGGAGGTGAAGACCTTGACGAAGGGATAGAAAAGGACCACGACCAGGCGGAGCGGGTGGATGATCAGCCGGGAAACCTGCAAGGGATGGTAGGCGGCCAGGGTCTTCGGGTTGATCTCCCCGAAGACCAGGAAAAGGACGGTTGTCGTGAGCGTCGCCGCCAGGGCGGCTTTTTTCGGTTCGCCGGGCAGGAGGGAGATAAACGCGAGCGTGGCGACCGAGGCGGCGGCGATACTGACCAGGGTGTTCCCGATGACGATCGCTGCCAGCAGCTGGTCCACGCGGGCCAGCATCCTTTTGATCAGCCGGGCCCGCCGCGAGCCCTTTTGCTCGAGAAGGTCCAGGGTGTAGGGGTTGGACGACAGGAGCGCCGTCTCCGAGGCGTTGAAAAAGGCGCTGAAGAGCAAAAAGGCAAGGAACAACAAAACAGAGGTGAGTTTCATCGGAGGGCTTAGATCTCGACGTCCGGCTTCAGGCTTTTGAAGCAGAGCATCAGGGTGTCCGAGATCCGCTGTTCGATCTCGCGCAGGGAAAGGTCGGAGACCTCGGAGATCTCGGCGACGAGCAGCTCCTTGGCCTTCTCCAGCATCTTCTTTTCCCGGAAGGAAAGGGTCTTGGTAAGACTCAGATAATAAAGGCTTTTAAGGACGCAGGCCATGTCGAAGATGGTGCCCGAGCGCATCCGGCCGATGTGCTCCTTGTACCTCCCCTTCCAGTCGGCGGAAACATCCACCTGGTGCTTTTTCAGGTAGAGGAAGATCTCCTCGACCGCGTCCTCGGACATGAGCTTGCGGATGCCCATTTCTTCCGTGTTGCCCGAAGGGACGAGGACGAGCGTCTTATTGGAAAGGATGCGAACGCAGTAGAATTGAAAGTCCTCGCCGTAGAGGCGCTCCTTCTGAATGCCCTCTATGACGGCCAGGCCCTGATTGGGATAGATGATCCTATCCCCAATCTTGAATGAATCCATTGCCGCCATTATAATCCAATCCCCCTGGGGCGTCAACATCATCTTGACAGATGCCCCGCACTCCATTAAGATTATTGTTCTAAAGTGAGCTGAAACCATGAAGCCGACATTCAGGCCCAATGTCAGAAAGCGGAAGAAGACGCACGGCTTCCGAGTCCGGATGCAGACCAAGGGCGGCCAGAAGGTCATCAAGAGCCGCCGGCAGAAGGGCAGAAAAAGACTTGCCGTTTGATGGCGGAGAGCCTCAGTCCTCGAGAGAGGATCAGGAAAAAGAAAGATTTTTTAGTTCTCTATAAAAAAGGTTACCGATACAAGAGCAAGTGTTTCAACCTCATCGGCCTCTCTAATGCCTTGACGTATTCCCGGGCCGGCGTTGTCGCCTCCCGGAAGGTCGGGAACGCCGTGGCCCGGAACAGGGCCAAGCGCCTGATGAGAGAGCTTTTCCGGAGGAATAAGGGCTTGCTCGAATCTCCTGTCGATCTTCTCCTCGTCGCCTCGGCGGCCATAAGAGAAGCCGCCTGGGCCGAACTGGAAGAGGAGTATCTTCAGGCCGTGAGAAAGTTTTTCGAGAGAAAGCGGCTGCGATGAAAAAGGCGGCGGTTCTGGCCATCCGGCTGTACCAGTTGGCCCTTTCTCCGTTTCTGGGCCGGCAGTGTCGGTTCTACCCCACCTGTTCGGAGTACACGCGAGAGGCGATCGACAGGTACGGTCTCCTCAAGGGCATGTCGCTCGGGGGCAGGCGTCTCCTCAGATGCCATCCTTTTCATCCCGGCGGAGTCGACCCCGTTCCTTAAGAGGTCCGAAGAATGGAAAAAAGACTGATTCTGGCCATCGTGCTCTCTTTCCTGGTTCTGGCTCTTTACCAGATGCTGTTCATAAAGAACAAGCCCCAACCTCAGCCGGAGCAGCCGGTTCCGGCGCAGACGCAGGTCCCCGTCCGAGAGGCTGCGCCCGAGCCAAAGACCGTTGAACCTCCGGCGGCGGCCGAGGCCGGCGCCGCGCCGGCCAAGGCCATTGAGCAGGCGCAGGCCGGGTCGGAGCAGCAGATCATCATCGATACATCCCTTTACCAGGCGGTCTGGAGCAACCGGGGGGCGGCGCTCCATAGCTGGCGGCTCAAGGCGCATCTTGACGAAAACAAGGAAGGGCTGGAGCTCGTTTCCCGGCGGGCGGCCGAGATGGGGACGTTTCCCTTCTTCCTGGATACCAAGGACGCCGAGCTCGACCGCGCGGCCAACGGCAGCCTGTTCATTCCCTCGGCCACCCGGATTGAGCTCCAGGACGGCCAGACGGGCGAGCTTAAATTTTCTTATTCCGATGGGAATACTATAAAGATCGAAAAAACTTTTGTCTTCATCGGCGGGGCCTACGATTTTGACGTCCGGATGAGCGTCTGGAAGCAGGGCCAGGCGGTCGAACCCCGGGTGATCTGGGGTCCGGGGATCGGCAACCCGGTATTTAGCCCAAAAAAGCAGCAGTTCGGCGTCGGGAGCGGCATCGCCGTGCTGGCCGCCAACAAGGTCTATCGGGTGAACGACCGGAAGTACCAGCCTGAAGCCAGCGCCTTCAATTTTGCCAACTGGGCCGCCTATGAAGACAATTATATGACCGCCCTCTTCGTCACCCCGCCGCAGCAGGGTACGGCCCAGTTCCTGCGCGTGGCGATTGACCAAAAATTAGCGGATTTCTTTCTCTCCGTTAGCGTTCCGCAAAAAGCCTATATCGGCCCCAAGGACTTCGACCGGCTGCGCGCCTTCGGACACGACGCCAAGAAGATCATCAACTTCGGGTTCTTCGGGGCGATCGCGGAGATCCTCCTTATCGGGATCAAGGCCATCCACCGCTTCTTCCCCAACTGGGGTTTTGCCATCATCATCCTGACCATGCTCATCAAGATTGTCTTCTTCCCGCTGACCTACAGCTCCACCAAGTCGATGGCCAGGATGCAGGAGCTTCAGCCGAAGATCAAGGCCCTCCGGGCCAAGTACAAGAAGGCCAAGCAGGATATCGGGCAACGCCGCCAGATGAACGAGGAGATGATGAAGCTATACAAGGAGCACGGCATCAACCCCGCCGGGGGATGCCTGCCCATCCTCATCCAGATCCCCGTGTTCTGGGGATTCTTCCGGATGCTGGTGGTGGCCATAGAATTCCGCCACAGCCCGTTCGTCCTCTGGATCAAGGACCTCTCCGTCCACGACCCCTACTATGTCACCCCGATCCTGATGGGCGCTACCCAGTTCATCAGTCAGAAGATGACCCCGACCTCGGCCGACCCGGCCCAGGCCCGGATGATGCTCATCATGCCGGTCGTCATGACGGTATTTTTCATGAATTTTCAGAGCGGGCTGGTCCTTTACTGGCTGACCAATAACGTTCTTCAAATCGGCCAGCAGTACATCATGAACAGGATGATGGCCAAGAAGAAGAGAGAGACCCATGGACAACGAAAAAAGTGAGCCCGAACAGGAGTTCAAGGGCAAGAACCTGGACGAGGCGCTCGGTCATGCCGAGCACGTGCTCAAGATACCCCGGGAGAGGTTCAATTACGAGATTGTCACCGAGAAGACCCGGCTCTTCGGCATGCGCGGCAAGGAGATCGTCATCCGGGCCTGGCCAAAAAAGGAACTGGATACCAACTCGGTCAGCGGTTTTCTCGACTCCCTCCTCCCCCATTTTCCCCTGGAGCTGACGTACGAGGTCAAGAAGAAGAACGAATCCGTCTTTGTGATCTTTGACGGCGAGGACAAGAGCATGCTCCTGCGGAAGGACGGCTCGCTCCTCCTGGCCCTTCAACATATCCTCAACAAGGTGTCCCCCCACAAGGTCCAGGTGGACTGTGAATTCTACCGGCGGAGGAAGGAAAAGCGCCTCCGTGAATACGCCCAGCAGGTCGCGCATCAGGTCAGCGAAACGGGAAAAAACGAGGTCCTAGAACTGATGAACCCCTACGAGAGGCGGATCGTCCACATCGCCGTCAACCAAGTTCCCGGGATGACGACCGAAAGCCTCGGCGAAGGCTTCCTGAAGAGGGTGAAGGTCTTTCCGATCGGCCGGCCCTGAGCGACCCCTAATAAAGAACCCTGGACTCGCCTCTTTCCGCTATGAGCTTCCTGAAGCGGTCTGCGATCAGGTCGCGCCGGGCCAGCAGCGCGTCGACCTCCCATTTGGTCAGGTGAGCGCCGCAGGCACGGCCGAGAGTCTCCTTCGATAATTCCGTAAGCCTTGAGAAGAGGCCCTTTTCGCACTTGGCGAGATCCTCCGGCACAGGGATCTTCCGTACCGTTCGGAAGGCGCGCGAAAAGTCGATGATCCAGATTTTCCAATCTCCCGTGATCAGGATATTCTGGAGGTTCCTGTCGGTGTCATAAATGAGCTGAGAGAAGACGCGGACCTTGTACATCTGGCCGTTCCAATAGGATGTATCGGGCGGCTTCAACTCCAATTTCAGGCGCTCATCCTCGTCCATCTTGATGTCATCGACCCACCAACTCAGAGACCCTTTTTTCCCCTGCCACTCTCTTTCCACGGTAACGGGGACCATGTCATCTATCCCGAGAAGGACGGCGAGCTCGTAGGCGGCGATATTGTAATGGAAGGAGTCAGCGAAATTGAGCTCTCTCCCCCCGCCGGCAAAGCCGGCCTCCTGTGTGTGGACGTCAATGTCCTGGAAGGACGCGTCATGGGTGAGTTTGCCGTCAGTAAGAGTCAGCTGCCAGGGATGTGTCACCCCTTTTCCTGTCCGCTGGCTCCGGATGACTTCGGCCGTCCCGAGGAAGAGCTTCACGTCTTCCTTGGACAACAAGGTTGAGGGTTGCTCCTGGAGGGGAACCCGGGCCGGGCCCAAAGCAAGATGCGCAACGGCCAGAAGTATCGAGAATACCGGGGTCATTATCGGCGCTCTTCCACGATAATATATTCTCGAGGCAGGGAAGGTGTCAACCTAACGGAGCGATGGCCCTGTTTACTAAATCCGCCGCCTCGTCTAAAATGAACCGCGGCCGTCGGCCGAAACCAACGATGCTCAATGAGACGATCATTGCGATTTCCACTCCGCCCGGGTACGGTGGGCTCGGGGTCGTCCGCCTGAGCGGCCCAAAGGCTTTGGCTGTTGCTAAAAAGATATTCCGGCCGCGGACAAAGACCTGGCGAAAGCTCAAGCCCCTGACGCTCACTTTCGGTGACGTCGGGGACGGAACCCGTGATGGGATGATCGATGAGGCCTTCTTGGCCTATTTCCAGGCTCCGCGCTCTTATACACGTGAAGATGTCGTGGAGATCTCCTGCCACGGCGGCCCGGTCGTGCTGGAAGAGGTCGTCGCCATGGGGATTCGAGCGGGAGCCCGAGTCGCCCACCCAGGGGAGTTCACCCTTCGAGCGTACCTCAATGGGCGGCTCGACCTCATCCAGGCCCAGGCCGTAAATGACCTGATTACGGCCACCTCGCTTGCCCAAGCGAAGCTCTCCTTCGGTCAGGTCCGCGGCGCCCTGTCCTCTCAGGTCGGTGCTTTGCGCAACCGCCTGGTCGAGCTCCTGTCCCTGGTCGAAGCCGCGATCGAGTTCCCTGAAGACGAGCCAGGGATTGGCCCGGCACAAAAAGGAGCCGGTCTCGAAGCGGCGCTGGCGGCCGTAAGCAGGCTGATCGCCAGCTACGACGCCGGCAGGGCCATGACTCAAGGCCTAGAACTGGCCATCGTGGGCCGGGCTAACGTCGGGAAGTCCACCCTTTTCAATGCGCTCCTTGACCAGGAAAGGGCGATCGTCAGCCCCCACCCCGGAACGACCCGGGACTACCTGCGGGAGAGGATCAAGATCAATGACACTATCTTCCGTTTGACCGACCTGGCGGGCTTCGAGGAGTCGCACCGTCCCCTGGAAAAGGAGGCGGTGAAGAGAGGCGAAGAGATTGCCTCTCAGGCGGAGGGGATCCTCCTGGTTTTGGATTCGTCCAGGAAGGAGGGACCGGCCGACCTGAGCTTGATCAGGAAATTCAAGCATAAAAAGGCGATCCTGGTGTTCAACAAGTCTGACCTGCCCCGGAAAGTTGACCGGGCAAAGTGCCAGGCCCAATCAAAAAGAAGCCGCGGGCTCGATGTCTCCGCCTTGACCGGCAAGAACTTGGATTCTCTGCGGAAGGCGATTTATGATAAATTCGCACCGGGTGAAGCGGCCCAGGGCGAGCTCCTTCTCCACCTCAGGCAGAAAACCCTCTTTTCCCAAATGGCTGTCGGGCTCGAGAAAGCACTGGAAATGCAGCGAAAAGGATACTCGGATGAGGTCTGGGCCGAGGAAATACGCCAAGTCTTGCCATTATTGGGGCAATTGACTGGGGAAATTCGCGTGGATGATGTCCTTGACGGCATTTTCAGCCGGTTTTGCGTCGGGAAATAAGGAAAATGGCCGTTTTTACCACAGATTATGACATAATCGTCGTGGGAGCCGGTCACGCC
>Ga0153915_10004527_pt1 | contig 12801 bp, 14 predicted proteins | sample Opewatmetagenome_2_FD_107003 | JGI IMG/M metagenome (GOLD analysis project Ga0153915, IMG submission 107003) | Freshwater wetland microbial communities from Ohio, USA - Open water 3 Core 3 Depth 3 metaG | ecosystem: Environmental > Aquatic > Freshwater > Wetlands | place: USA: Ohio, Lake Erie... | reverse complement strand
GCCTGGATGAACAAGACCAGACTGATACCGTAGCTCAGGGCGCCGAGAATTAAAGCATACAATAGGAATAAAGGTATAAATATGGCGAACAAAAAGACAGCAATATCAATTGAACCGCCTCTATTTGCAGAAGTAGAAGCCTTGGCTAAAGAGATGGATGTTTCACGAAGCTACGTGTTTGCATTGGCAGCTCGGGAATTCATTAGCTGGCATAAGAACAAGAAGTTGCTGGATGCCATCAACGCTGCTCATAAAGACACACCCGATCCTGATGAAGAAACCCTTAGAACCAGAATGAAATCTAAACACCGCCGATTAGTAAAGGAACAATGGTAATCAATCAGGGAGACATATTCTGGGTTGATCTTGGAGAACCATCAGGATCTGGACCTGCGTATCGCCATCCCCATTTGGTCATTCAAAACAACGTGTTTAATAGAAGCCGGATCAGCACCGTTGTGGTATGTTCATTAACCTCCAACATTCAACGGGCAGAGTCCCCAGGTAATGTCTTCCTGGAAAAAGGCGAAGCCAATCTTCCAAAACCCAGTGTCGTTAACGTTACACAGATTTTCACGGTGGACAAAAAAGATTTGACGGAGAAGATCGGTTCACTCTCTCGTAATAGGCTGGCCCAGGTGCTGGAAGGTGTTGAGCTGCTCATCACACCCCGGGATATTAAAGATTAGTTGCATTGCACTTCCTGACCGCACACAGCTTGAACAATATCTCAAATAATCAGATCCTGCATTTCGAACAACGGAGCCCACCATTAAAGTAATTTTACCTTCGATAGTCTCTTTCACGTATTGATAAACCGACTAATCAAAACAATACTATTGGTCATCATCAGACAAAGGATGAAGGTACGGAGTAATTGACTTTTCCAGCATGCCTCGAAGTTCGATTAAAACTAAATCAAGCGGAGGAAGCTGGATAATTTGGGATTCAAGCTCGCTCCTCCAGTATTTTTCCAACGTATTGATGTCTTTAGAGAGAAAATCATCAATATTATTTACAGACAGCTGTTTGTGTGCCAGCTTTTTGAACAGTACCTGTACTAACAGCTTAAAGTCTAATTCAGAAGATTTTTCCTTTAGAAGCCTCCACACATCATAATAATCCCGGGATTTTCCCCGTTCCAGTAGGCTCCTCATCTTCTCAGCCAGCAGTTCCTCAAGAGGATACGCTGATATTTTTTGCCCCTCGGATGGAAAAGGCATTGTAAGAATCGTTCTCATATCAGGTTCAAGGCAAAGCGGCTCATCGAAAGTCAGATCCATGAAAATCATACCGGGGTAGCCAAGCGGTCCGATAAATTGGGTTCTGACACGGGCATATCCATTGGGTTTATGCAGCATTCTGGTAGTCAACCGTATCTGCGAGGTTTGCTCGACCTGGGAATACCACTCGTCCAGTAACTGCTGTAAATTTTCTTTCTGCAAATCATATTTAACCGTGAAATCCAGGTCTTCGGAATAACGCCAATCCGCAAAATAAACCTTGCGCAGCGCGGTTCCTCCTTTGAATACCAACAGGTCGCTCAGCAAGGATACGCTGGATAGAGCTTTAAGAACCTCAGTCAGAACGTAATCTTTTTCCAGTACACCCAGGGCGACCTTCTCCCGGTTGGCTAATCTTTGCAATTCAGATCGTGATATCATTCTTGTTCCTTCCATTGCAGAAGTTCATTTTCAGGAAGATTGACTATTATTTTCCAGCGTTGGAGATACTTGCCTTTGGATTCGGATAAGCTATCCAATGGGGCATACCGGGTGCTCAGGCTTTGCAGCAAGATATCAACGGCTTTATCGGCTTTAAAACCGAGCAGTTCAATCAGATATCCTAACCGCTGGCTGGCCGCATGATTGCCTATACGACGAGAATATTTGGCCAGTTTGGTGAAATCGAGTTCATCCTTTCCATACCATAAAGCCTTGGCTATCTCCTGTATTCCTCCGCAATTTCTTGTCTGGTCCAAACAATCTGCGATGGTCTTTTCCCGTTCGGAAATATTAATTTTGTAACCATTGATGGTTATCGGCTGGAATCCGAAGAATTTGCGCTCCGGCATATTGACCATCTGGTAAGCTACCCCAGAAATTTCCAGGGATGATTTAAACTTGCGCCGGGTAGACGCCACATAGACTATTCGGCTGATCTGCTCAGTATAGCCGTAATAATTCAAAGCGCTGCGGAACCCGATATAGTACGGTTCTATGAGGTAGGAGGCAATGATAAACTCATGTTCGGTCCACTCTCGCTCGCGTCCGGCTTCGAAAGGTAGAATAAGGTACTTGCCTTTTTCGAGACGCTGCAGCCAGCCCCGCTGCACCAGAGTAGATAATAGTTCCCGCAACCGGCGATTATCGCCGTCATAAGCTTTGACAGCATCTTCATAAGTAAAAATGCGTTTACCCTGGCGGGTTATTTCTGTTAGCAGATCACTCCCGGCCTTGCCGAGTGTTCTAGCATTATTTGTCATGATTATCGCCTCATATCCGATTATTATAGCACAAATCGTGATATTATAGAACTCCATTAAATCAAGGGGAATACCAGGAGCGCTTGCAAATAAACCAGAATGAAGTTAGTAATATTTACAGATTTTCCCAATTGCTTAAGCCACAAAAGGACTAAGCAAATTACCGATAATTCGTAGTATTATTATTTCAAGTCGAGGGTTAATTCGAAAGTTTTGGTTCTGCCTGTTGTATATGTATACCACCATAATGGGCTCGAACTGAACAAGCCAGTGTTGAGAATGTCCATGACCGGACACGCTCGGGTGATTGCCTGGTGATACTGCGGGACTGTTTGGGATGGAGGTTGATTTCCAATTCAGCGTCAAGTGCTTCAGCAAGCTTTTTCATGGTTGAAAGCGAAGGCAGCGAGCCGCCGTTTTCCAGTCTGGCGATGCTTTCTTGTTTAGTATTCAGCAGTTTGGCCAGGTCTTCCTGAGTCAAACCTTTGGCTAAGCGCAGGCGTATCAGATCGACCGCCAGTTTATATTCAGGTTCTAACGCATTATACTCTCTGACAAATTCAGGATTCTGCATTAACTTTTTCTTTTGTTCTTTCCAGTTCATTCTCCCTTCCTCCTCCGAGATAGATAATCATCCCTTCTGTTTTTGGCTAAATCTATGTCTGCTCTGGATACTGCATCAGTCTTTTTTGAAAAACCATGGAGCAGAAGAAAGGTTCTTTCAGTGTGTAGAAAATAAATAATGCGATATCGATTTCTTCCAACTCTAATTCTTAACTCCCAAAGCTACTTTTCAAGATATTTGGTATAAGGCATTCCCAGTTCTATGCCAAACTCTTCAAGTAAATCTAACGTCCTGGCGATTCTAGTCTGGGATTTTACTTCCAAGGAATTTATGAATTCTTCCACGGGGTATTTCCCACTGACGGATTCATAATATTCAATATTCCAAAGCATAGTAGTATTATAACAAAATTGTTATATAAATTCAACGGCACGCGGCAAGCAACTATTTTTCTCGATTAAAAAAAGGACAGAGATTCCGGTTTAACTAATCAGAGAGAAAGGTATGGGGAACGCAGATTACAATAACTTTCTACTGGCAGATCAGCCTTTTGTAAATTTTTGCACCCTCACCCTAACCCTCTCCCCTCAAGGGAGAGGGAATGGGAGGTGGCGGCTCCTGAGCTGGCCGCAGCCGGCTTCGATATCCGCTCCTTTAGAGACGCGGATGGTGTTGAAGACGCCTCCGGCAAAGAGGTGTTTCTGGAAAAGCTGGGCCTGCGCCAGGGAAGACGACCTGAACTCACGGCTGGAGGTCGGATTGCCCACAATGATATTGACCGCGCAGTTGATGCCTTTCAATAGTTCCGCTGTTTCACGCGCGTTTTGCGGAGAGTCATTGACTCCTTCGAAGAGGGCATATTCGAAAGTGGGTCTCCGGCCGGTCTTCTCCAAATAGTAAACGCAGGCGGGAATCAATTCCGCCAGCGGGTATTTCCGGTTGATCGGCATCAGGCGATTTCTCAACTCATCGGTGCCGGCATGCAGAGATATCGCCAGTTCCAGGTGCAGGCTTTCCTCGGCCAGCTGCCTGAGCTGTGGGACCAGACCGGAGGTGGAAAGGGTGATCTGGCGAGCTCCCAATTCCAATCCGTTTTTAGAATTTAAAGTTTCCACTGCCCGCCGTACGTTGTCATAGTTAGCCAGGGGCTCGCCCATGCCCATCAGTACCACGTTGGTAATGGCTTTGCGGGCCAGCTCACGGTCCTCAGTATTCATCGTCGTCTTAATGAGACGTACAAAGTAGAGGACCTGTTCGAGGATTTCCCCCGGCCTCAGGTTGCGCACGAAGCCCTGCTGGCCGGTCGCGCAGAAAAGACAGCCCACGGGGCAGCCTACCTGAGTGGAAATACAGACCGTGCGTCTCTCACGGTGAGAATTGGTATTTTCATAGAACATCAGGGTAGACTCGATCGTCTGCCCGTCTGCCAGCTGAAAGAGAATTTTACGGGTGCTGCCGTCGGCGGACATCTTATCTTCCAGGGGTGTGAGTGTGAACAGAACGGTATTTTCCTGCAATTTAGTACGGAAGGCTTGAGAGATGTCACTCATCTCTTCGAAAGAAGCTGCCGATTTTTTATAAATCCACTGCGCCAGCTGTGCGGCCCGATAGGGCTTTTCTCCCAGGGCAATGACCAGGGCTTTAAGCTCTTCGAGGTCATAGTCCAGCAGGTAAACCGGTTTCTTATCCATGCAATACCCCTAGAGTGTTTCCAAAAATAACCACAGCCAGGTGACGCCGATGCCAAGGAGAGCGCCGATAAAGACCTGGAAGGGGGTATGGCCGATGAATTCGCGGAAATCCTCTTCTCTTTCGAGAGGGGTGGACTTAAAGCGCAGTTCCCTGATTAAACTGTTTAAGAAGGCGGAATGCTTGCCCACCGATTGCCTGACACCGGCGGCGTCATACATCACGATGATAGCCAGCACAACGGCAATGCTAAAATAAACCGATCCCATACCCTGGGTCATCGCAATAGAAGTGGCCAGGGAGCAGACCGTGGCGGTGTGGGCGCTGGGCATGCCTCCGCTGGAAATCATATAGTTCCAGTCCAGCCGTTTTTCCTGGACCAGGATAACTACAGTTTTAATCGCCTGGGCAATAACCCAGGCGCAAGCAGCTATGATCAAGACCTGATTATGGACGAGGTCTAATAACATCTTCATCTCGATAAAAATAATTTTACTATCTACAGTTTATCACTCTGGACGGCTCTAAGTGAAAGAATTTCGTTTACGCCACTGGTCCAGGGCATGCACTACCTCATCATCACTGATATCACGCCAGTTCCGGTAAAAATCAGCCAGATAGAATTTGGACTGACTGGAGATGGCGCAGGTAACCACCCGGTTGGCGGCAGAGGAAGCGCGCTTAAAACCAGTGGCAGAAGCCAGCGGAACAGCTGCAATGATTTCCCGCGGACGGCGGTGCCGTACCGATTCTACCGCTACAGACATGGTTATACCGGAAGCCAAACCGTCATCCACAATGATAGCGGTCTTGCCGGTTAGCCGGGAAGGCAGGCTTTCCCCCCGGTATTTTAAAATCCTGTGCTTGATATTAGCTTTGATTTGCTCGACTTCATACTCGATCTGGGCAGAGGTAATGCCGTCTCGGGCAGCCACGTCTTGATTAATAACCGCAGTGCCGTCATCAGCCACCGCGCCTAATCCGCCTTCCGGGTTCATAGGCAGTGCCAGCTTGCGGCAGATAATGACATCCAGGTCAGCCTTAAGGACTTTGGCAACTTCAATGGCTAGAGGGACCCCTCCGTTGGGAATCGCCAGAATAACACAGGGTTGGTTGGCATATCCCGCCAGTTCTGCGGCTAATTTACGTCCGGCATCGGCGCGATTTTCAAATAAAATTCGGGATTCGGTCAGTTGTTCCGTGAAATTACTCCCTCTGTAAAAGATTTGCAAGGTCAGACCTTGCACAAACGGGTTACCTTAGATTAGCTTAAAGGCGATCACATCCACCAGGCCCAGGTCAGTCAGACGCAATTCGGGAATAACCGGCAAGGCCAGGAAGGAAAGAGCGGCGAAGGGGGCCTGCAGGGTGAAACCCAGATGGCGTGCGCAATTCTCCAGCTCCTCCATACGAGTGGTCACCTTTTCCAAAGGCTCCTGAGATAATAGTCCGCCGATAGGAGCCGCCAGGGAGGCCAATACCCGACCTTGTGAAACCGCTACCAGCCCGCCTTGCATAGATTCAAGGGCTTTTACAGCAGCGTAGATATCGGCATCGGTAGCGCCTACTGCCACAATATTATGAGAGTCATGAGCGATAGAGGAGGCCAGGGCGCCCTGTTTTAAGCCAAACCCGCTGACCAGTCCCCTCCCGATATGACCGGTGGCATTATGTCTTTCCACCACCACCAGTTTCAGAATATCGCGGGCTGGATCGGCTTCCACACAGCCGTTCTTGACCGGCATTTTTTCCTGGCGGGAACGGGTAATAATCTGGCCCGGCACCACTTCGATAACCGGACAAATCTCACCTTTGGCCGGCAGTTTCAAATCCGCAACAACGAAGGGCTTAATATTAACAGAATGCTTCAAACTATCGTCCTGACAGGCCTCCGCTGAAAAAAGGGCTTGACCCTGGCGGGCCACCATCTTGCCCCGGTGATAAACAGACTCTATTTTCAGACCGGCCAGGTCGTCCAAAACAATCAGGTTGGCCAGATAACCGGGAGCTACCGCCCCTAATCCGGCCATCCGGAAATATCCGGCGGTATTGATGGTAGCCAGCTGTATAGCCCGGACGGGGTCTAAACCCAGGCGGATGGCTTTGCGCACCACGGCATCTATATCTCCGTCTTTCAGAAGATCGGCGTTGCTGCGATCGTCTACCACCAGACAACACCTCTTGTAGGTCTGATCGTTAACCAGCGGCAGCAAGGCTTCCAGGTTTTTCTCCGAAGAGCCTTCCCTGATCATCAGCATCATGCCGCGCTCCAGTTTTTCCTTGCCTTCGGCATAGGTTACCGACTCATGGTCGGACATGATCCCGGTGGAAAGATAGGCATTTAATCTATTGCCGCTGACACCGGGGGCATGACCGTCAATGATCTTGCCTTCAGCCAGAGCGATTTTAGCCAGCGTAGCAGGATCGCCGAAGATTACACCCGGATAATTCATCATTTCACCCAACCCCAGACAATTGGGCCAGGTGAGAAGCTGGCGGATTTCCTCAAGTCCGATAACGGCGCCGGCAGTCTCCAGATGAGTGGCGGGGACACAGGAAGGCGCCATGAAAAACAGTTCAAGCGGGAGCCGGCGGGACTGCGTTAAATAATAGCGGATGCCTGCCAAACCGCAGACATTGGCTATTTCATGTAAATCCGTTACCACAGCCGTGGTCCCGTGCGGCACGACAGCGCGGGCATACTCACCCACATCCAGCATAGAGCTTTCTAGGTGAGTGTGGCCGTCAATAAAGCCGGGCGCCAGATAGCGGCCCTTTAAATCAATAACGGTTTTGGCTTGCGTGTAATCGCCGATGCCGACAATCCGTTCACCCACGATAGCCACCTGGCCTTCTTCAGTACGGCCGGTGAAAACATTAACAATACGCGCGTTCTTTAGCAGCAAATCAGCCGGGGCGTCACCGCGAGCCGCGGGTATATAATCTTTAAATTCTGAAGACATCTTTATTTCTCCTTTAATTCGCAGAGGTCCGGCAAATATCGGTATCTTTCAGCGCAATCCAACCCGTAACCGACTAAAAATTTATCAGGCACTTCCAAACCCAGATAGTCGATCCGGATATCCACCTTACGACGGGAGGGCTTGCTGGTAAACGCGCATAGCTTGACTGAGGCCGGGCCTTTTTGCCGCAGGTAATCGCAAAGAAAGGCAGTGGTCAAGCCGGAGTCCACAATGTCTTCTACTACCAGTACGTGACGGCCTGCCAGCTGGCAATTCAGGTCCAGTAAAACGGTAATACGGCCGGAACTCTGAGTGCTGTCGCCATAGCTGGTCAGCTTGACGAAATCAACCTGCAGGGGCATATTTACGGCGCGCACCAGATCAGCCAGAAATACAAAGGAGCCCTTGAGGATGCCTACCACCAGAGGATTAAGCCCGGTATAATCACCCCGGATTTCCTCCGCCAGTCTTTTCACCACGGCGGCAATCCTCCGGCGACTGATCAGTACTTTAAGTTCAGAACCCGTATCTACCATTGACTGAAATTATAAGGCCTTGCGATGGGAAGAATCAAGGCAAATGGCGATCAGGCGCAAATCAGCCGGATTAACGGCTGTTCTATCTATTTCCCTCCCAGGAAAAACCCCGTTGAAAATGTCCGGGAAATGGTATATTCTGGATATATACCCCTCCTGGGGTGGGGTATAAGGCAAATAGATGGACCGGAAATTTAGTGTTACGGGCATGACCTGTTCCGCCTGCTCCGCCAGCGTGGAAAGGAACGTCAAGAAATTAGAGGGCGTTCAAACCGTCAACGTCAATCTGATTTCCAACAGCATGACAGTTGGATATGACCAGGCCGTGACCGATGAGAATAAAATAATTCAGGCAGTCGTAGAAGCCGGCTATAATGCGGCTGTCTTCACACGTGGAACAGCTGCATCCGCTAAGAGCGCCAGGCCTGTCAATACGGTAGAAGACGAAATAAGGGATATGAAAAAGAGGTTTACCGTATCTCTGGTATTTCTTATCCCCCTCCTGTATCTCACCCTTGGATATAGTATATTCCACGCTCCTCTGCCGGACTGGCTCCTGGGGACAGCCAACGCCATTACTTTAGCCTTTATCCAATTACTGCTGACCTTGCCCATTGTCTATTTCAACCGGAAATATTATCAGGTCGGCTTCAAGACACTCTGGCACAGATCTCCCAACATGGACTCACTGATCGCCCTGGGTTCAGCGGCTGCGGTAGTATACAGCATATTCGGCATTTTCCAGATAGGCTACGGTTTGGGACACGGAGAGTTAGACCTCGTCAATCAATACACGCCGGATCTGTACTTCGATTCAGCGGCCACTATCCTGACCCTGATTACTCTCGGTAAATTCCTGGAAACCAGGTCAAAAGGCAGGACTTCGGCTGCTATTACCAAACTATTGGATCTGGCGCCCAAAACCGCCACCGTCATCCGCGACGGGCAGGAGCTGACCATTCCTGTCGAAAACGTGGTCATTAACGACTTGATATCGGTCAGACCGGGGCAAAGCGTACCGGTGGATGGTGTTATCGTTGAGGGCAGTTCCGCCATCGACCAGTCAGCCCTAACCGGGGAAAGTCTGCCGGTAGAAAAGAAGGCCGGGGATAAGGTGATGGCCGCCACTCTCAACAAAACCGGCTATTTTAAATTCAAAGCGCAAAAAGTGGGCGATGATACCGCACTGGCTCAAATTATCCAACTGGTTGAAGACGCCAGTTCCTCTAAAGCCCCCATAGGCAGGCTGGCGGATAAAGTGAGCGGCATTTTTGTTCCGGTAGTCATCGGCATAGCGGTCATCGCTGCCCTTGTCTGGCTCGTCCTGGGGCAATCCCCGGTATTCGCGCTTTCCATCGGCATAGCGGTCCTGGTAATCTCCTGTCCCTGTGCTTTGGGACTGGCTACGCCGGTTGCCATTATGGTAGGCACCGGCCAGGGCGCTTCCAACGGCATACTGATCAAATCAGCGGAGGCCTTGGAAACCGCCCGGACAATCAATACGGTGGTCCTGGATAAAACCGGTACGATTACTGAGGGAAAACCCAGAGTGACGGACATCGTTACAGCCGGCGGGATAAGCCAAGACCGCCTCCTTGAAATTGCCGCCTCCATTGAAAAGCCCTCTGAGCATCCTTTTGCAGAGGCCATTGTAGAAAAGGCCTATCAAACCAGCCTGACTCTAAAAAAGGTGGATGAATTTACAGCCATCTCAGGACGCGGCCTTATCGCGGTTATGGATGGCCAATCCTATATCGCGGGCAACCTCGCCTGGATGACTGAGAAGGGAATCGATGCAGCTGTTTTAAGGAATACCGCTGAAGCCCTGGCTGATGACGGACGGACACCGCTGTATTTTGCGGATGAGAAAAAACTATTAGGCGTTATCGCCGTGGCTGATATCGTGAAACCCACGAGCCGCGAAGCTATTGAACAGTTCAAAGCCATGGGCATCGATGTAGTGATGCTGACCGGCGATAACCGGAAGACCGCCGAGGCCATCAGCAGACAAATGAACATAGATAGAGTGGTAGCTGAGATCTTGCCGCAGGACAAGGAAAGCGAAATCCGCCGCCTCCAGGAAAGCGGCCGCAGGGTGGCTATGGTGGGTGATGGGATTAACGACGCTCCCGCCCTGGCCAGAGCGGATTTGGGTATTGCTATAGGCGCGGGAACGGATGTTGCCATTGAATCAGCTGATATCGTGTTGATGAAAAGCGATCTGCTGGATGCTGTCACCGCTATTCAACTCAGCCAGGCCACTTTACGAAACATCAAACAGAACCTGTTCTGGGCCTTCTTCTATAACAGCATCGGCATCCCGCTGGCGGCAGGCCTGTTTTACCCGCTGCTCGGCTGGAAGCTCAATCCGATGTTCGGAGCGGCAGCGATGAGTATGAGCTCGGTCTGCGTGGTCTCTAACGCCCTCAGGCTCAGGTTTTTTAAGCCGCGGCGGGCCGGAAATAAATTAAATAGCCCTCCGGTTAGTAATATAAAAGGAGATCAAGAAGATATGAAAAAAGTAATTACCATCAACGGGATGACCTGCGAGCATTGCCAGGCCAGAGTAGAAAAAGCCTTGAATGCCCTCAACGGGGTAGAAGCTAAGGTAGACTTGAAGAAAAAGATCGCCACGGTCAACCTGAAAAGCGAGGTTGACGATCAAACCCTTAAAAAAGCCGTCACCGACGCCGGATATGAAGTAGTTTCAGTGACAGAGAAAAAGGGTCTGCTGGGGAAATAAAACGCGCTATATAATTTGGGAAAATGCTTATGAAAGCCGATAAAGTAAAAGTCACCCGTCTTTTGAAAACCGCCAGGGGTCAGATTGACGGCCTGCTTAAAATGGTTGAAGAGGACCGCTACTGCATAGATATCTCCAATCAATTGATGGCTACCCAGGCTATTTTACGCAACATCAATAGAGAGGTCCTGCACGCTCACCTGGGAAGCTGCGTAACCGAAGCCTTTGAGAAAGGCGATGCGCAAAAAAGAATTGAGGAGATCATGGACGTCATAGACAAGCTCTCGAAATAGCTTCTCATCTAAAACTGAAGCCTGCTTATTGCAGGTCGGTGTTAACGCTGCTGTCCAGATAGGTCTCTTTCTTGGAAGTGGGCAGTGATTCCTTGAACTTGTCTACGGCATAGGCGCAAGCCTGAAAGCCTTCCTGTCGGTGAGCGCAGGCAAAGGCGAAAACAATGTTGATGTCGCCGACTTTCAACTCGCCTACCCGGTGGCACATCGCCAGATTATTGACCGGGAATTTCTGCATAATCTCTTCCGCCATTTTTTTCAAGCGGGTTTCAGCCTGGCCGTCGGTATCGCGGTATTCCACCGAGCGCACAGCTTTTTGATGAGAGTTGTCCCGGATAAGTCCGACATAGGTGACCACACAGCCGCTATCCAGGCTCTTCGCCTGGCTGATTACCTGATCGGGTTGGATCGGGGTATTCACAATCTTAACAAACATAAAGACCTCGTTATAAAAGTTTAATTTAAAGTTTAAAAAAAGCCGGTCGTATCGCAGACCGGCTTAAAACACCTTTAAGAAGTTGGCATCGGGTTAGGCGCCGGCTTGGTGCCGGTGGGAGGCGCTACATTAGGCGCCGGAGATGTAACCGGAGGCGGAATGGGCGCCGGGATATTGGTTGGAGGAGGAGGAGGCGGCGGCGGGGCTTTCCCGCTAAAGACCGCTTCCAGGGCTTCTCCCTCCAGGGTTTCCTTGGCTACCAGCGTCTGGGCCAGCGAAGTCAGTTTCTCTTTATTCTCAGTTAAAAGCCGGAGAGCGGTAGCGTGGGCCTCATCAATTAATTTGGACACCTCGCCGTCAATCTGCAGGGCAGTTTTTTCACTATAGTCACGCTGCTCGGATATCTCCCGGCCCAAGAAAATCATCTCTTCCTTCTGGCCGAAGGTGCGCGGGCCCATTTTATCGCTCATGCCCCAGACCGTAACCATCTTACGGGCCAGATCAGTGGCCTGCTTCATATCCTGGGAAGCGCCCGTGGTCATCTCATTGAAGATCAGCTCTTCAGCCACACGCCCGCCCATGGCCACCGCCAGAGCCGCTTTTAGTTCAGAGCGGGAAGCCATTGATCTATCTTCAGTAGGCAGCATGCGGGTATACCCGCCCATGCGCCCACGGGCAATAATCGAGATCTTATGGACTGGATCGGCATCCGGGGACAATCTGGCTACCAGGCCGTGTCCGGCCTCATGATAAGCCGTCATTTCTTTTTCTTTAGGACTGATGCGGCGGCTCTTGCGTTCAGGACCGGCGATAACCCGATCAATAGACTCGCCCAATTCAGCCATTTCTATGACCTTCTTGCCGCGGCGGGCCGCCAGAATAGCAGCCTCGTTGATCAGGTTAGCCAGATCGGCGCCGCTGAAACCGGGAGTGGCTTTAGCGATAACTTCCAGATCATTAAGATTAGCGAAGGGCTTGCCTTTGGCATGGACTTTTAATATGCCCAGACGACCGGCGATGTCCGGCGCGTCCAGCGTAACCCGGCGGTCGAAGCGGCCGGGACGCAGAAGGGCCGGGTCCAGGATATCCGG
>Ga0153915_10004526_pt1 | contig 12801 bp, 10 predicted proteins | sample Opewatmetagenome_2_FD_107003 | JGI IMG/M metagenome (GOLD analysis project Ga0153915, IMG submission 107003) | Freshwater wetland microbial communities from Ohio, USA - Open water 3 Core 3 Depth 3 metaG | ecosystem: Environmental > Aquatic > Freshwater > Wetlands | place: USA: Ohio, Lake Erie... | reverse complement strand
GTTTCTGGATGAGATCGGTAAGCGCGTCGCGAACGCGGACGAGACATCGCGACGGCAAAAGGCTTGATGCATTCTTGATATTGCCGTGACAGATCGGCGTCATTTCTGAGCCATTGATTTCAATCAGGCCATAGCCCGTTGACCGCAGGCTTGAGTCAACACCGATGATTTTCATTGGACCAATTGTCTGCCAACCGCGCCGCCCGACCATCTGTCTAGCTCATCAGATCGCCGCGGCAATCTTATCAACAAGCTCGTCGGAGATGTCGAAGTTGGCATACACGTTTTGGACATCGTCGTGGTCTTCGAGGGTTTCGAAGAGGCTTAATACCGCCTTGGCAGTTTTTTCGTCGGTGATGGGCATGGGGGTAATCGCCACATTCGCCACTTCGGCGGTCGTCGGTTTGAGACCTTTATCCTCGATCGCCTTGTGGACCGGCTCGAATTGGTGCGGGTCGGTGGTGATCGTGTAACTGATCTCGTCGGAGGTCATGTCTTCCGCCCCCGCGTCAAGCGCCAGCGACATCAGATCGTCTTCACCGATCTGCTCCTTCGGAACGATGATTTGGCCTTTGCGATGGAACAGGTGTTTGGCGCTGGCCAGATTGCCGCCGCTCTTTGTGAGAATCATGCGGATTTCGCTGGCGGTGCTGTTCTTGTTGTCGGTGAGCACATCCACGAGCAACGCGACGCCGCCGGGACCATAACCCTCGTACGTGATTTCCTCGTAATTGACGCCTTCGAGTTCGCCTGTGCCTTTTTTAATGGCGCGGTCAATGTTTTCGACGGGCATATTGGCGGCGCGCGCTTTCATCAGGATAGCGCGCAGCCGCGGGTTGAATCCGGGATCGCCCCCGCCGTGTTTGCAGGCGACGGCTATTTCTTTTGCGAGCTTGGAAAAAACCTTGCCGCGTTTGGCGTCGAGCACGCCTTTGTAGCGTTTAACCTTGGACCATTTAGAGTGACCGGACATAATGGGAGCATTTTAACTTGCTGGGGTTATGTTTTCCATCTAATTTATGCACGTTCTCGTCCGCTGATGCTCGGGTGGTGGAACTGGCAGACACGTACGTTTGAGGGGCGTATGCCGAAAGGCGTGGGGGTTCAAATCCCCCCCCGAGCACCAACTACTCCTTCGCAGGACTGCAAAACCGTCCGATTCCCCCCGAAATCCCATGTATAACGTTGGTTGAGCGCCGTGTCTGCCGTCGCGAGACATAATTGCGTATTATCCAGTTGGCTTCTTGCGTCGCGGCACACCGCGTGCTAGGTTACCGCTTGGATAGACAGGAGGATTGCGCGCAATGACACGGCCTAAAACCGGTACTGTTTCAAATAACGATGCTGCCCGCCCAACGCCGCGCCGATCTGCCTCGCTCACAAACCAAACACTTCGCACTCAGGCCTGGGCCGCATTCGCTCTTAGTTGTGTGATCCCGGCGATGCTGATTGGTTATCTTACGATCCAGTATATTTTGCCGCGCACGGGATCGAAGCCGGCTGTCTACGCCGCCATTGGGTGCGCGTTCGTCCTCGCTGTGTGCGGTTCGTTTCTGATGCTCCGCATCATCCGTCAGATTCAGCGCCTGGCCCAGTCCGCCAAGTCGGTAGCCGAAGTCCATGCCAAGCACACGCAGGTTCCCGTTCAAGATGAGAACGAACTTTTCGAACTCGGTCTGGCCATCACCAAGATGGGTGAAACGCTCCGCAATCAGGTTGTTGAACTTCAGGACAAAGCCGGTCAGCTTGCCGAGCTCAACACGAAACTCCAGGAAGCCAACCGGAAACTCGGCCAGTACAACGTGATGAAATCTGAGTTGGTGGTGCTGGCAACGCGCGAGTTCCGCAACCCAATCGGCGCGATCATGGAAGCGGTGTCGCAGGTCTTGCACCGCCAACTTGGCGACTTAAACGACCGCCAGATGCGGATGCTAACGCTCATCCACGCCAACGCCTGCAAAGCCTCCCGTCTCTTGGAGGAACTCCTCACCATCGCGCGCGTCCGCGCCGACAGCAAGGATTTCAACGCCCATGAAATCGATTTGACGGACACCATCACCAAGACCCTCATTCGCATCAGCGAGGTGACCGAGCGCAAAGGGCTTATCGTCTCTACCGCTTTGCCGCCCGACCGCATCGTCGTTTCCGGATACGCGCAGGAAACCGAGTTGGCGCTTGAATGCGCCATCGCCAACGCCGTCGAACTCGCCTCCGAGAAAACCGCTCTCGAAGTCGCCGCAAAACATTCGGCCGGTTCGGTCGTTGTCACGATTCGGGTCCAACCGCTGTCAATTACCGCGCATGCTTTCGAACGGCTGGCCGCCGCTTTGAACGCGCCCGCCAACACCGTCCGCGACTGGAGCGGCATCGGATCCATCGAGCTGCCGCTGGCCAAGGAAATCATCCATCTTTTGGGCGGCCAGATCCGTGTCGAGCAAACATCAGACCATCACCTCATTTTTCACGTCGTGTTGCCGAACGTTCCGCCGGTTGGCGAACTTGCCGCGGCGATGTCAGCCTCTGAATCCGCGCCCACCCCGAAGTGCTGATCAATTTTACTCCCCAGCAGACCGGGTTTCTGGTACATTAGGCGTGGAGAAACGAACTCATGCCGCATGCCAAACTTGAAGACGAATTCGGCGACATCATCGGCAAAGCCCGCCGCGGCCTTGGCCTGTCTCCGCGCCAATTGGCCCAAGCCGCCGGGCTGCCGGCAACCACTATTGTGAACATCGAGGCCGGTCTTGGCGCCCCCGGACGCGATGAGCTTGCGCGCCTCGCGGCAGCCCTGAACCTGAGCCCCAAAAAATTGGCTGCTATTGCGCTGGGCGATTGGCTGCCTGAATCCCCGGTTCTTGATCGTTGGGGTCACGTAGCTGAGGTCAGGTCGTTTTACGGCACCTATGATGTGAAATGCTATCTCCAGTGGGACGCCGCGGGCAATGCCGCCTTGTTCGACACGGGAGTGGACCACGGCGCGGTGTTACAGACGATTGAAAAAAACAAGCTGCGCCTGCGCGGCATTTTTATTACGCACAGCCACCCGGACCACGTTGGCGCGCTGGCGCATATTCGAAAGCATTCACCCCAGGGGCGCATCGAAAACATGGAGTCCCAATTCCCCGACGGATTTTCCATTCAAATGAACGGGTTGTCCATCCAAGCCGTGCCCACGCCGGGACACTCGGCCGACGCCATGACTTTCATCGTCCATGATCGTAGCGACCGACCGGGCATTGCGTATGTCGGCGACTCGCTTTTTGCCGGCTCGGTGGGCGGCGCGGGCGCCTCATACCCACAGCTGCTGCAAAACGTACGCGACCGCATTCTTTCACTACCGGCCAACACATTGATCTGTCCCGGACATGGGCCATTAACGACTGTTGCCGAGGAAAAAACGCACAATCCATTCTTCCCGTGACCCGTCGATTGGTTGGTTGCTGACGATGCGGCTTAGTTGGAGACTTTGAGGATCAGATCAACCTGCGGTTGGAGCTCCGGCAAAAATTGCGCGGCTTGTTTCGCGCACCGCCCTGCTTGCTGTTCAAGACCATACTGTTTATCGAAGGCAGCCAGTGCCAGATAACGATGCGCGCGCGTCTCCACGCTCTCGTTACCAGCGAAAGCTGTCGCGTAAAACTCCGCCAACTGCGCCATGGAATCTGATGCCAGATCGCGCCACTTTACTGAAATCACCCCAAACTGCGTTCTGAAGATGAGTTCGCTGTCTGTCGCGCGGCCCAGCATGCCAGCCAATGCGGCGCGCGCGCGCGTTTGCAGGTCGCCGCGCTCGTAAGGCCGCTTGGCCAGGTCCGCGATCAACTGTGATTTCACATCCGCGATCAGCCGCACGACGGTCAAACGTTGTTCCAACAACTGCTTGCCGCCAACGGTCGTCAATTGCGGCGCGATTGCCTCGTACCTGGCGACCACGCCGTTGAAATCATACGCTTCCCAAAGCGAGCCAAGTTGGGACTCGATTGCAGTGAGTTGTTTCGTCTCCTCCTTGGCGCGAACGCGCGCAGCCTCTTCCTGTTCACGCTTCTTTGGTTCCGCCTGTTGGGCCATAACTTCTTGCGCTTGGCGTTGACGCGCCAGACCCGTCTGCAACCTTGTTTTACGATCACGCAAAACGCTGCGCAGGGAAGCCGACACCGGTTTGGCCTCGGTAGCCTGTATCATGGCCAATGCGGCTTCGTATTTTCCCTCCAGACTCAGATCGTCAATCTCCTTCAGTATCTTCGTTGCGGTTTCACAATCGCCAGCCAGTTTCTCCGCCAGCGGTCGCAGCCTGAACGCCCATCGCTGCGAAGCGTCGGGTTGGAACGCGAGATATCGGCGGAATGCCAGCCCGGCCGACTCGAATTTCGCCGCCTCCATGCGTTTCAGCCCCGAGCTGAACTCGACCATACCGGCGGCCCACTGCGGCAGGCGCGGCCCGGCGATTTCGAGACTCATGATTGACGCGTTTGTCATGCCGCCCACCATCGCGCGCGTGAGAATCACCACAAAATCGGTCGGGGTGACGGTGTCGGAAAGTTTCACGTTCGTCTCGTCCCCCATTTTATTCGTAAAACTCTGTAGCGCCTCGTTGTCACGCCCTGCAGCCAATAGCGTCAGTCCCTCAAAATAGTTTATCCATTGCCGGTGCCGTACCTGCGTCCGCAACACACGTCGCGCATTGCCATAACCATCCAGGGCTTTTTGGAAATCGCCGTTTGCAAATGCTGTTGTTGCGTTTCCCCAGTATTTCACCCACTCGGCGTTCTCGTTAAAGTCAACTTCCGCCGACGGCTGCACAAAGGCGCTCTTGCCAGCGACGCCGCTCGACCGCCCTGGCCTTGGCAAGGCCAACCGTTCCATCCCGGGAATCTTTCCGTGGTTGACCAGCACCAGCGCGACGATCACGGTTGCGATTGCCAGGCTGACGATCACCATAAAAACTGAGGCGATGAAAACCCATTTACCACCCGTGGCGATGCTGGTGTGTTTCTCGCTGTCCGATTGTAACGCCAGCAACGCCACGCGGAGCGCCTGAATCAACGCGTCGTAAGACTCGAACCGTTCGGCGGGATTCTTCGCCAACATGCGGGCGATGACGTCGGTGGTTGATTTGCACACCATTGGCGCATAGGTGTGAAGTGATTCAGCGGGTGGAATGGCGTGCTTTATGACCCCAAGGTTCGCCGTCCGCGTGTCGAACGGCGGGCGGCCCGCCAGCGCGTGGAACAACGTCGCGCCCAATGAATAGATATCGCTGCGAATATCCTCCGGTTTGCCACGCAGTTTCTCCGGGGCGATGTAATAAGGCGTACCCCAAATCGCGTCAGTCTGACCGTCCACACTGGTTGCGCGGTTCCGCGCGTGCGACAGTCCAAAGTCCACGATCTTCGGCACGCCTTCCGAGTTGAAAAGGATGTTGCCCGGTTTGACGTCGCGGTGTAACAGCCCGTGCGCGTGCGCGGCCTGCAGACCAGCGGCGATTTGCAGACCGATATCCAACACTTCCCGTTCGGGTAGTTTGCCGAGCTTGGTAATGCGGTCGTCCAAGCTGCCGCGGCTCAGTAGTTCCATCGTCAGATAACACTGACCGTCGCACTCACCGAACGCGTAAACCTGGGCGACATTCGGATGGCTCGAGGCAGCCGCTGCCGCGCGGGCTTCACGGGCGAAATCCTCGACGAACACGGGATTGGTTGCGACTTTTTTGCGCAGGATTTTGATGGCCACATAGCGATTCAGCTGAAGGTCCACCGCTTTGTATACCGTCCCCCTGCCGCCAATGCCAAGCGCATGGAGCAAGAGGAAGTGGCCATAATGCACTGGCACGACGGATACCGCCTCACAGCGCGGGCACTCGACATGGCTAAACGCCGATTGGTCTGTAAGGTTGATCGGAGCCCCGCATTGGTGGCAATTGATATTTTCGGGGATTTTCTTCAGCCCTTCCATAAGTAGATATTACGTTATCACGCTCCGTAAAGCACCTTCAACACGAAAGCTCCTTTTCGTCCCAGCGCCAGCGTCCCGCCCGTTGCTGTTGTTGGGATGCAGAACGACACGGGCGAGACGCCTGCGCTGCTACGGTGGGGCACTGTTCAGATGCACGCCCTTGGTACACGTTTTAGTCACTGTGTGCAAAAGACGACACAGACGGGCCGGCCGCCGCCTGACTATGCGGGCGTCTCGCGCTTGCCGCAACCAATTCGCCGACAAGGATTTGCCGCGATGTTCAACTCCATTACCGCAGCCCGTGGCACAGGCGCTGCTTCGCTCTCGAGAGGCGACGGCCCAGAGATTGCGGGACGGCTGTGCTCGATGCGACGGCGGAAGGAAGCGCGCAGGTTGCTTTTCTGTTTGCAGCAGTTCCTGCGGTGACCTACAATTCGTGATTGCACCGGGAGGAGTTCATGAAAAAAATCGAAGCGATCATTAAGCCGTTCAAACTGGAGGATGTGAAAGATGCGCTCGCGGGCGTGGGCGTTGAAGGCCTGACCGTGAGCGAAGTCAAAGGCTTCGGTCGCCAGAAAGGGCATACGGAGATCTACCGTGGCAGCGAATATACGGTGGACTTCCTGCCAAAACTAAAACTGGAAGTTGTGCTGCCCGATAGCAGCGTGGAGGCAGCGGTTACCGCGATCATGAAAAGCGCGAAGACCGGCAAGATCGGAGACGGCAAGATTTTCGTCTCGCCTGTTGAGGAAGCCGTCCGCATTCGTACAGAGGAACGCGGCGACCAGGCTGTCTGACCATCCCGGCCAAGCACAGAATTGCCAGCGGCGCGGCTTAAAACGCCAGAGCGCAGCGAAGAGAAAAGGATACCATGACACCAAAAGAAGTTCTGGAGTTTTGTAAGAAGAACGAAATACAACTTGTGGACGTTAAGTTCTGCGATTTTCTGGGCACGTGGCAGCATTTCTGCATGCCAATCGCGGAACTGCGAGAGGACGTTTTTGAGGCAGGCCTGGGTTTCGACGGCTCGTCGATCCGTGGCTGGAAATCAATCGAGGCCAGCGATATGCTGTTGCTGCCCGACCCGACCACCGCGATCCTTGATCCATTCCCGAAAGTGCCCACCCTTAGCCTCGTTGCCGACGCGGTGGACACCATCACTCATGAGCCGTATTCGCGCGACCCGCGCAACGTCGCCCGCAAGGCGGAGGCTTACCTGAAACAGACCGGTATCGCCGACACGGCGTATTTCGGTCCTGAGGCTGAATTTTTCATATTCGACGAGGTGCGGTACGACCAAAACTCGCATAGCGCGTTCTATTTTCTCGATTCCAACGAGGGCGTATGGAACACCGGCCGCGAAGAAATGCCGAATCTCGGCAATAAGATTCGTAATAAGGAAGGGTACTTCCCGGTCCCGCCGAGCGACGCGCTGGTGGACGTCCGCAACGACATGATCATGGTTATGAAACAATGCGGCATGGAAGTCGAGAAGGAACACCACGAAGTCGCCACCGCCGGTCAGGCAGAGATCGATCTGCGATTTCTTCCTCTGGTCGCGATGGGCGACACGCTGATGCTCTTCAAGTACGTCGTCAAGAACGTCGCCAAGAGACACAACAAGACCGTCACCTTCATGCCCAAGCCGGTCTTTGGTGACAACGGCTCTGGCATGCACGTCCATCAAAGCTTGTGGAAAAAAGGCAAACCCTTGTTCGCCGGCAATAAGTATGGTGGCCTCAGCGAGCTTGCCCTTTATTACATTGGCGGTATCCTCAAGCATGCGACAGCATTGGCGGCGATCACCAATCCGACTGTTAACAGTTACAAGCGCCTCACGCCTGGCTTCGAGGCGCCGGTCAATCTCGCCTATAGCTCGCGCAACCGCTCTGCCGGCGTCCGTATCCCGACCTATTCGCCCAGCCCGAAGGCAAAGCGCCTTGAGTATCGCCCGCCCGATCCGGCGGCGAACCCATACCTTGCTTTTGCCGGAATGCTGCTGGCAGGTTTGGATGGCATTCAGAACCGCATTGATCCGGGTGAACCACTCGACAAGAACATTTACGAGCTTTCGCCGGCGGAACTCAAGAAGGTCCCGTCCATGCCGGGCAGCCTCACCGAGGCGTGCGATGCGTTGGAGAAAGACTACGAGTTCCTGCTGAAGGGCGATGTGTTCACGCAGGACGCCATCGAGATGTGGATCGAGATGAAACGCAAGGAACAGGATCAGATCCGGCTCCGGCCGCATCCGTACGAGTTCCACATGTACTACGACGTGTAACAGTTGTCGGTGTCGCGCAAGGCCCGGAGGTTCGAGTGAGCTTTCGGGCCTTGACGTTTCTGGCGGGAGCGGCCCCGCCGAAAAAATTTAGTCGTCCCTTCACTTTTTACTTGAACAGGGAATTCATGATAGCTATGCTGCGCGTGCCAAAGGCGAAGGCGAGAACAGGTTGGGCTTGTGAATAACATGTTAATAGTTTGGAAGCAGCGCCAGATCGAACTGGCTGTCGTTTCGCTGCTATTCGAGCAGTTGATTTTTTCGCGTTCACACCCATCATTCGTCTGGCTTGGGCGCGCGACGGGGCCCGTCTCCCGAATGTCGGCGTAGAAACCGACTGAACCCGGATGTTTTCGGCAACGGGAGCAAGGGTATTATGTTGTTGGCGGATTGTCTGTGACTTATCAGCTCCGCCCGCGCCGCCTGTGCCGGATCTCTCTCGTTGCTGTCCTTTGACCGAGAAAATACGGCGGGGTTTGTCCCGCATGCGAGCTGTTGATAGGTTGTGAATAACTTGATCATGACAGACGAGGAGCAACGATGACACGAGGGGCTGAATCACTCTGGCGCTCGGCGGCGAAAATCTTAAAAGGGATGTTGAGCGCGGAGTTATTCGAGCGCTGGTTCGCGCCGATCAGCCCGCTTTCGCTGGACGACGGCACGCTCATGCTCGGCGTAGCCAACGAGTTCACGCAGATATGGTTGCAGGATAATTTTCTACCGCTGATCCGTGAAGCTGTCGCGCAAGCCGGTGGCAATCCCCTCCAGGTTCGCCTGTCAATCGTGCACCAATCTGGGTCCGCCTCAAATGTCCCGGCGGCTGTGAACACCGCGCCGGAACCGAGCGCGGCACGCGTCGGCCATGAACTCCCGCTCAACTCGCGTTACACCTTCGAATCGTTCGTTGTAGGTCCAAACAGCGATCATGCTCATGCCGCTGCGCTCGCCGTCGCACAAACACCCGGCAAAGCGTACAACCCGTTCTTTATCTATGGCGGCGTTGGTCTCGGCAAGACGCACCTGATGCAGGCAATTGGTCAGCATGTGGCCCGCAAAGGCAAGATGTCCCGCGTCTGCTACATTACAAGCGAGCAGTTCACCAACGATTTTATCCAGGCCATTCAAAACGCCACGCTCGTCAAATTCCGCAAGAAGTACCGTCAGGCGGACGTTCTTTTGATTGATGATATCCAGTTCCTCAGCGGGAAGGAGCGGATGCAGGAGGAGTTCTTCCACACATTTAATACGTTGTTTGACGCCCACAAGCAGATCGTTCTCTCAAGCGATCGTCCTGCGGCGGAGATTGCGAACTTGGAAGGCCGTTTGGTCTCGCGATTTGAGTGGGGGTTGGTGACCGAACTCCAGGCTCCCGCGCTGGAGACGCGCATGGCCATTCTCCAGAAGCGGGCTGCCGCGCTCAAACTCACGCTGCCAGACGATGTGGTCCGGTTCATCGCCGAGCGTATCCGGACAAACGTCCGCCGCTTGGAAGGCGCTTTGGTGCGTGTTGCTTCGTACGCGTCCCTTACAGGCCGTCCGGTTACGCTGGATTCGCTGGAAACGTTGTTGCGCGACGCTTTACATGAGGAAGCCCGTCATGCTGTGTCAATTGACTCCATCCAGAAGCGGGTTGCCGAACATTTCGATATACGGATTGCTGATATGACCAGTCGGCGGCGCCCTAAAAATATCGCGTTCCCCCGTCAGGTCGCCATGTATTTGAGCCGGACCCTGACGGATCACTCACTGAACGATATTGGCGAGTCATTTGGCGGGCGAGACCATGGCACTGTGCTTCATGCCTGCAAACTGGTTGAGGCCTGTGTCCGCAGCAATGTTTCGTTGCGTCAGTCTGTTTCCTACCTCGAGCAAACTTTGCAGCGCCAATAGCGTGTGAACAACTTGTTGAATAGCCCCCAACAGCTTGTGATTTTAGCCAGTCCGAATTCTTCTTTTCGATTCCCGATTTCTCACCCGGCGCTTTTTCTCCATCCGGCGTTTGCGCAAGTGGTTGATGCGGCCTTGACAACACGAACTGTTTGGGATATTCACAACCGGATGAATACGGTTGTTTGTAAGAGTTAACACCTAATCGGTTAAGAGTCATGCCCACAAAATTCAAGGTCGCTAAAGATAAAATCCTCGATGGGCTACAGCGTGTTCAGAACATCGTCAGTACTCGCTCAACCTTGCCCATCCTTTCCAATGTTTTGGTTCAAGCAGCCAGTGGCTCAGTCAGCCTGACCACTACTGATCTTGATGTTGGCGTGCGTTGTTCCGTGGAAGCTGAAGTTTCCAAGGCTGGCGCCTCAACCCTTCCTGCGCGCCGTTTGTTCTCCATTCTCAAGGAAGTTCCCGCTGCGGATATTGAGATCGAGATCGACGATAAAAACGCAGCATCGGTCCGTAGTGGATCGTCATTCTATAAAGTAATGGGATTGCCGGCTGAAGAGTTTCCGCCGTTCCCAAAGACAGATGGGGGTAAAGCTCTCACGTTGGAGCAACCGTTGCTGCGCGATATGCTGCGCAAGACAGCCTACGCGGCATCAACTGACGAGACCCGGTATGTACTCAACGGGGTATACCTTAATTTCAAGGCGGACAAACTCACTGTTGTGGCAACGGATGGGCGGCGGCTTGCCCTGGTCGAGCATGACGTGGAAATTCCGAAGGGCGCAGAGTGCGAATTCATTCTTCCCACGAAAGCCGTAGCCGAACTCCAACACCTGTTGGCGGATAAAGGAAATGTGAAACTTGCGGTTGGCGAGAACCAGCTAATTGCGAATCTCGGGGAGACGACGCTGGTTTCGAAGCTCATAGAGGGGACCTATCCCAATTTCCGTCAGGTAGTGCCAACTGAGACCAAGGAACGGATCACGCTTGAACGCGAACTGTTGCTTACGGCGTTGCATCGCGCCTCAATCATGGCGAGCGAGAAATCGCAATCCGTGAAGTTCAGCTTCAATAAGAACACTCTCACGCTGACCGCCAATACACCGGACGTTGGTGAAGCGAAAGAGACGTTGTCCGTTAATTACAAGGGCAAGGAACTTACCGCGGCGTTCAACCCGCAATATGTCATGGATCCGCTGCGGAACCTCGATGCGGACGAAATCTTCCTCGAACTGACTGACGAACTCAGCCCCGGCGTCATCAAGGTCAACGAACCGTTCCTTTACGTCGTAATGCCGATGCGCCTATCGTAAGCGCCCCTCTGCTAACCTTGCAGAGCGAGCGGCGGACTTGACACGATTTCTTCGCACACGTAGTGTGTTTTGAAGGCGCGTAGACTGCCGCGTAGTGTAATGGTAGCACAACTGACTCTGGATCAGTTTGTCTAGGTTCGAATCCTAGCGCGGCAGCCATTTCCATTCCGCGGGATCGCGCGCAGGGGGCGTTGACACAATGCGTCGTGCGCTTCTATAGTCGCGCCAACGGTATCAAAGCGAGGAGAGATTGTGCCCGAAATAGCCTACGTAAATGGAGAGTTTCTGCCGCTGGAACAAGCAATGATCCATGTCGAGGACCGCGGGTTCCAGTTCGCCGACAGCGCGTACGAGGTAATGCGGACCTACGACGGGAAGTTGTTCTCAGCCGAGGAGCACCTGGCGCGACTGTTCCGCAGTCTGTCGGCGCTCGAACTCGAGCACCGCTTCACGGCGAAGGAATTGATCTGCATTGCAGAAGAAGCGGTCCGGCGCGCCGGGTTCGCCGAGGCGATGGTTTACCTGCAAGTGACGCGCGGCGTTGCCAGGCGGCATCGGGGCGTACCAGCCCGGTGTGCGCCGACCATCGTGATGACCGTGCGCGAATTGCATCACCCGCCTCCGTCACAATGGGAGAATGGTCTTTCCTGTATCACCGTGCCCGACAGCCGCTGGGGCCGGTGCGACATCAAGACCGTCGCACTGCTCGCCAACGTGCTCGCCTATCAAGCCGCGCAGAAGGCTGGCGTAAACGACGCAATCTTCATTGGAGTTGACGGAACGGTAACCGAGGCGACCGCGGGCAACATCTTTATCGTTGTGAGCGGCGAGTTGCGCACTCCGCCAAAGAGCCCGCGCCTGTTGTCGGGCATCACCCGCGATAAACTGCTCGAAGCGGCCCGCGTGGCGGGCATCCCCTGCGCGGAACGCACAGTGACAAAGATGGAGTTACTGGCTGCAGATGAGGTTTTTGTCACCAGCACTACGAACGAGGTATCGCCCGTAACGGTTGTGGACGGACATAAGATCGGAACCGGCAAGCCCGGCCCGTTCGCCAAGCGTGTGTACAAACAGTTCCTGCAAATCTTCGTGCGGCCATGACGGATTCATGGACCTCGCGAACGGGCAACAAGTGGACTTTCATTGATTAGAGTGGATATTAACACTGTATGACAGCGGGACAGGGAAACACTTCGCCACACCGGATTCGCGGCGACCGCGGCAGACTTCCGCACCACTTGCGGATGGCCGTAAAGATGGCGTCGTTTCCAGTGATCTTTCAATATTACGCGCCAACCGCGAAGATCGTGTCGGTTACAGGCTCGTTCCACCACGGAGCGCGGCATCCAATGCGGCGCACCGTGG
>Ga0153915_10004525_pt1 | contig 12803 bp, 15 predicted proteins | sample Opewatmetagenome_2_FD_107003 | JGI IMG/M metagenome (GOLD analysis project Ga0153915, IMG submission 107003) | Freshwater wetland microbial communities from Ohio, USA - Open water 3 Core 3 Depth 3 metaG | ecosystem: Environmental > Aquatic > Freshwater > Wetlands | place: USA: Ohio, Lake Erie... | reverse complement strand
CTGCGGCGGTATTTCGTCAGAAGATCGTAAGTGAACCCTTGTCTCTTCAGGTATGAAGCCGTTGCAACGGTTCCCCGGGGCCAGCTACGGATGAGTTGGTTTATTTTTGTCAGTTTTTCATTACCCATGGTACTTAAATAAACATAATTTTAAACCAAAGTCAAGCGGGAAGTTTAAAAAATACAAAATTTTATTACCAGAAGGCAAGAAATAACCATCTTTTTAAACCATAGGGGAGACAGGCAAACAAAATGCCCTTAGGGGGCATATTTCTGCCCTTCCCTTTTTGGTTGGCGGGCGGCCGCAGCGGTACACCTGTTCTCCCCTCGCGACTTGCGCCTTACGGCTTTCATTCCATTTTGTCCTGATCTGACAACCTCACGATTTATAATTCTCCTTAAGACGTCCTCTACTCGGTAGATCGCCAGGTTGGCGCGGTATTTGCTTTGAAAAGGAGATAAGGTCTCACGTAAAGCCGCAAAGATTGCACGCACATTTGCGCCCATGGCGCCTTGGCGAAAGGGTAATCCTATTTCCCGACTCGTTTCCCCTTGCCACTTGTGACTTGCGTCTTGGATCTTGCGGCCTTTGGTTGACATTGGTTTTTGTTTTTAACCACTTGCGTCTTACGACTTACGCCTTACGGTATTTGATCATTATTTTGATTTGGTCGGAATTTTCTGCTATGATGCGCTAATTTTTGATTTCTCCTTAAACCTTTTCCCTGGACCTAAATCCAGTGGGCCATCTGAAGTAAGAGCAATGCCGCGTCAAGCCAGGCTGGATGTAGCGGGGACCCTGCACCATATCATGCTCCGGGGTATCGAACTTGTTTTCCTCTCTACTGACAGGCAGAAAGGTGCAGCAAATTATTGAAGGGAGTTCTAAAAAAGAAGGGATTTCAATACAGGAATTGTAGAGGGGAAGTCGACTTGGTCCGATCCCGCGAGTTCAATCCTATTTAGGCTGGAAACTGGCACGGGAGTGGGGGATGCCTTTGGCGGAGATTGCCCGGCAGTTGGGTGTTTCGACCTCTGCCATCTCCCAAATCCTGGGCGGAAAGAAAATAGGTTAATAAAGTTAGTCAACACCGTCCCCTAGTTACGCAAATGGTTGTTGCTTGCTCATGGTATTCCTCCTTTTACGGTGTCTGTTTAATGAAATCCGCTATCACCCGGGCAAAGTCTTCACCGCAGTCTTCCTGCAGGAAATGCCCTCCGCCCTTAATGGTCGTATGCGGTTGCCCCTTGGCCCCGGGTACCTTCTCCTGAAATATGCGATGGCCGCCGCCGGTTATCGGATCGCCGTCGCTGAAGGCGGTCAGAAAAGGTTTGTCGAATTGTAAAAGGGCCTTCCAGGCCTCGCGGTTTGCTCTTGATGCCGGATCATCCGGTGTGATGGGGACAAGAGAAGGGAAAATACGGGCGCCCTCCTTGAAAGTATCGTCCGGAAATGGGGCATTGTAAGCTTCAATCACCTCCGCCGGCAGGGAGGTCTTGCTTCCCATGGAAATAATCTGGCCGACATTAAAATCAGGAACTTCTATGGAAAATTTTCGCCAATTTAAAAATGCTTTGGACATGGGACCATCGCCGGTGGGAAGCCCAGTGTTGGCCACGACCACCCGAGCGAAGCGTTCCGGTTGGTTGGCCACCAGGCGTAACCCGATCACTCCTCCCCAGTCCTGGCCTACAAAGGTAATCCGCTTTAAATCTACTCGGTCAAGCCAGGCCTGCATCCAGTCCACATGGCGTTGAAAAGTATAATCGCTGCGTTGGGCGGGCTTGTCCGATCGGCCGAATCCCACCAGATCAGGGGCTACGACCCGATTGCCGGCCTCAATCAAAATCGGGATCATCTTCCGGTAAAGATAAGACCAGCTCGGTTCCCCATGCATCAACAGAACCGGGTCGGCTGTTCGGGGCCCTTCGTCAATATAATGAATTCTTAGGCGGCCCCCTTCTCCATCGGGAACTTCGGCGTATTTCGGCTCAAACGGAAAACCTTTCAGGTTTTTGAACCGCTCGTCCGGTGTTCTCAAGGCTTTCATAAAAAATATCCTCCTTCTATCCGTATTCTGAAAAACGTTCTTTAACTTGTCTTACCCTCTTCATATTTTTTTCGTAAAAAATCAAAACCCGGAGTCAGCTTGGCCTTGATACTTCTGGGCAAAAGGGTCTTGACCGGCATTCCCATGTTTAGACGTCCACCGGTTTTGAATAGATTGGCGCTGACTTCGAATATCAGTGAACCCGGCAGGCCGATGGCGATCTCGTAATCGAACACGCCGGAAAAGGTCCGGTCTCCCGTGCCGGGAATAACAATCTGGGGAACCTGGGTTAAAAATGGAATCAAACCGCCCTTCATACAGGATTCCCCAAAACCCCAGAAGGAGGAGGTCGGGAAATTGCGGCCGTCGTAGACCAGGGCTTGGATAATATGCGTTATCTGTTCTCCATTGCCATAAATCAGAACCGTATCCGGGACAACGATGGATTTGGGCAGGGGAGAAACAATGAATCCCTTGTATTCTTTTCTTAGGTCAGCTTTTTCACCGAACAATTTACTCGTGAAATTCTGGAGCCGTCTTTCGGCTTCCTCATCACGATGCCAGCCCTGCCGGATCTGACTCTCCACGCGATCCTCTTCGGAAATGTCCTCCCAGCCGTGAGAGGCCGTGGCCGGGACACAGAAGTTATCGTCACCGGTCATGGCCACATTCCAGCCCCAACGACGGGCATAAGTAAAAGCCTGGCACAAGGACCATTCCTCACCTAGGGCCGAGGGGCGCATGATCTTTCCGTTCGGTATTTCCGAGGCGGTCTTAATATATTTAATGGCCACAGGCAGACTGGATAAATGGATCCTGTCATAAAGCGTTTGCCCGGCTTCTTGGAAATCATTCAAGTTCGACATATTATTCCTCCCCATCGATATGTTTTTTTAAAAGCCTTGTTCCAATATCCGATGCCGCGTAGTCATCGGTTGCTCGCTGCCTTACAAGCCATGAAAAACGATAACGTGTTTTGATGCCTGTCATTTTTCGTTTACTTATGCTGCCATAAGTCCTAGGCGAGAAACCAGGTCATGGGATTCATGAATCAATGGCTTGTGGAATGGTACAATAGAGCCTCGAATCAATGAGTGCCTCAGTGCGATAGTGGACGACTGCCTGGTATTCTTTGTTCCTGTTCATTTCAATGAACGCATTTATGGAAGGGTACTCATAAAGGGCAATCTCGTCCCATTCTTCATCACCAATGACCGGCATCAAGCCGTTGCCGCGGTAAACGATTCTCGTAATCGCTTTTCTCGACATCAGGTCTTTGGTTGCCTCATAATACTTCCGGTATAATTCAGCCCCGCCTTCAGGTTTAAATTTGAGCAAGTTTACCATGACGATAGGTCCCTTATAATCCTGGGACATCAGTTGCTTGAATTGATCCTGGGTCGGCATTATAAAAGCCATCGGTTGCCTCCTTTCTACTTCACATCTTTTAAAAACCGGATAAGCAGGTCGTTAACCTCTTGGGGACGTTCCTGTTGGACCCAGTGGCCGGCCCCCGGAATCAAAATTTTCTGCTTCAGGTTGGGCATGGATTTTTCCAGGCGTTCAAATGCCCCACGGGACATGGCGATGACACCGTCCAGTTCACCGGCGATGAACAGAGCGGGCTGGTGAATCTTGGCCCCACTGAGAAAAGGTGCTAGTTCCCAGTTTCTATCAATATTTCTGTACCAATTAACGCCTCCTCGAAAACCCGTCCGTTCAAAGGCTTCGGTGAAGACATCGACATCCTGTTCCGTCAACCAGTTTGGCAGCACAGCAGGCAAATAACCCGTGTCGATAAATCTTTGTTCTTTGCTGAACAGGAAGTTCCATCGCTTTTCAGGCGGTGGGTCGCCGGCCAAGGTGTAAAGAAATTTAACCACGGTTTCCCTAACATCCGCTTCCAGTTCCCTTTCGACCTTTCCCGGTTCCTGGAAGTAAAGGATATAAAAGTTTAGATCACCAGCCATCTGCTTCATAGCTTCCGTTGGCCGAACAATTCCCCATGAACGGGGAGAAAAAGGGACGCTGAGGAGAACCAAGGTGTGAAATATGTCCGGCCTTAGCAAGGCGCAATGGTAGGCCACCGGCGCGCCCCAGTCATGCCCTACAATTACGGCTTTATCCTCCCCGAGGGCATGCACCAGACCGACAATGTCCCCGACTAATTGGAATATGTTATATGCTTCAATGGATTCAGGACAGTCGGTTTTCCCGTAACCCCGTTGGTCGGGCGCGACGGCGTGAAACCCCGCTTCGGCCAGGGCCTGGAGCTGATGCCTCCAGGAGTACCCTAGTTCCGGAAATCCGTGACACAGAATGACCAAGGGCCCCTCACCTTGGTCGGCAATTTGCATCTTGATGCCGTTTGTTTCAACGATACGTTGCATGATCTCCATTTTTCCCTCACTTATTCAGAAAGTTGTTGCATCAAGGATGGCAACTTTTCCTACCTATTTTTCAGCTTTTTTTCTCCTCGAATCAGGCCAGACAGATGTTTCGACAGAGTTCCGGAAGATCCTGTTGGCATCCATTGTCGGTATGGAATGGGGTAATTGAATTGATAGGGACTCGCTTTGGGGTGGATCAAATATACAAAAAAGGCAATTGTGCGTCAAGGGATTTTAGCACAAGATCTTGGGTTTGTTTGGGGGCGTTTTCAGCGGGGATTCGGGGGATTTTCGGGGTAGAGGTGGAGAGGGGGCGCTTTCAACCATTGGGCGAGGCTCGTCAGGCGTTTTTGAGGCTCATCCGGGCACACCGGTTCCTCCCGCCCCGTATTCCTGATCTTTACGATTGTAGGTAGGCGTCCCAGGCATAGTCGGAGTCACGATAAAAGTGATCGTCGTTCATGGGGAGTTGAGAGAAAGGATCCCTGAGGTATCCGGCCGGCCCTGAACCGTTCTGGTCCCGGGCCGGCGGGGCATGGGCCTTGGGATAGCCGCCCGAGATCGTGACCGCGCCTACCCGCTCGTCCACGAGCAGTTGCGCGAGCTCCTGGGACCGGGGGTTCTTCACCTGGAGGTTTGCGCCAAACGGCTTGCCCCTGAGTTTTTTTGTGGCCCCCGCCTCGGCACGCACCGCGTCGAGATCGCTTGTAAACGCGGTCGCCAGGAGCCCGAAGCCGCCCGTCTCCGAGACGGCGGCGACGCCCGGACGATGCCCTCGGGTATGAGCTTTACGAGCCGCGGGAACGTGCCGACGTCGGAGTTCATCCCGATGTTGATCTCGAAGACGTCGAAGGTCCTCGGCTCGCCGTTCACACCCGCGTTGACTGCGACAAGGACGACAAGACCTCGTCGATGACTGCCAGAATCTCCCTGTGCGTCTCCGCTTTCATCTTCTGAATCAGCTCTCTGTCCTTCTTCAGCGGTTTGGCAAAGGCGAGCACCTCGTTCATGAGGTCGTCGATGTGACACGCTTTCATCACGATGTGGTGTTCTTCGCACTCCTGCGCTGTGAGCCTCTTGTCCGTGTAGAGCATCTCTTCGAATTTGTACGCGGGGAGCGCGCGTCTCGAAAGAGCCGTGAAGACTGGCCCGAGGGGCATGCCCAGGTCCACTTCGGGCAGACAGAGCCACCCCCGATCCGAGCGCATGAAGCGAAAATCGTGGGTGAACGAGAGAAACGCCCCGCCGGCAAAGGCGTGCCCCGTGATCGCCGCAATCGTCGGCATCGGATAGGTCAGCACTCGCTTCATGAAGCCGTACATCTCGGCCAGGAATCGGTTGCGGAGCGCCGGGCCTTCTTTTTCGACGGCCGGGAGGAGCCAGTCGAGGTCGATGCCGTTGGACCAGATCTTTTTGTCGGCGGACTTCACGACGAGGACCCGAACGTCTGCGTTTCTCTCGATCTCGTCCAGGACCCCCCTGAAAGCTTCAAAGAATGGGAAATTGAACCGGTTTTCCCCGCTGTTCATGGTCACAACGGCCACGTGCTCGTCCAACTCGTACTCGATCGTCGCCATCGCTTCTCCTTCCCCCGCGAAGGGAATCAGGGCGCCCTGTTCTGCGGGTAAGACGGTATCAGGAAACCATCTCCTCGATGATGGATCTTACCGGCTTGATCTCCCGGATCAAGGCGCTCACCTGTCCGCCGCCGGCGGGGAAGAGGTCGAAGTCGCCGCTGCGCCAGGCTTTGCCCGCGTTTGCCATGTTGTACTCCCGGGTGAGGTCCGCGCCCGAGGCCATCAGTCGGCTGAACTTGGGGTTGAGGATCGTTCGCATCGTCATTCCGCCCAGGGGCAGCAGCGTCGTGCCCCCGTCGCCGCACGCGATGATGGCCTCTTTCCAGGCCCGGGGGGCAGGGCTCTCTTCGGCGGCCAAGAAAGCGGTCCCGATCTGCACCCCCTGGGCGCCCAGGGCCAGCGCAGCCCGGTAGCCGCGTCGGTCGGCGATGCCGCCGGCGGCCACGACCGGCACGTCCACCAAGTCACAGACCAAGGGAATCAAGACCATGTTGGTGGACTCGGGGCCGGTGGTCCGGAGCCCTCCCGCCTCTGCCCCGGAAACGATCACCCCGTCCGCCCCGGCTTCGACAGCCTTTTGGGCCAAGGGCACGGCCAGGGTGACGTGGAGACCCTTCATGGCGAGCTCCTTGATCTTGGGGTAGATTTTCTTGGGAGACCCGGCCGAGGTGGTCACGGTCTTGACTCCCGCCCCGGCGAGGACCTCGAGGATCGCCTCGTTCTGTGGGTTCATGGCGATCATGAGGTTGGCGCCGAAAGGTTTCGCCGTCTGTTTTTTGACCTCGGCGACCATCTGCCTGACCTTTTCCACGTCTTGGACGAAGCCTAAGGCCAGCATGCCGAGACCGCCGGCCTCGGAGACGGCGGCCACCATCTTGGGGTCGTTCAGCTCGCCGATGGGGCCCTGGATAATGGGGTACTTGGTGCCGAGGATGTCGAGAAGTCGAGACATGGTGAGACCCTCCTTTGGGAGTGTGGGTTAACGAAACCGGAGTCAGACGCGTCGCGGATGAGCACCCCGCCGGGCGGCACGCCACCCGAGGCTACCCGGCAAACCCTGCGCCGGGTATGAGCGCTAGATCATCCGCTCGGCGACGTGGCGCATTACGGCATCGCGCGGGGTCTTCTCCGGGGCCTTGTCGTCGACCCGGTAGAGTTTGAGCGCATCAAACTCACACTGGGCGACACACACGCCGCAGCCGATGTACCGATCCTCGAAGAGGAACATCTTGTCCTCCTTCTTGGGCTTGCCCCAGGCTGCGGGCAGTTTCCCGATCGCTCGGACCGGGCAGGCGGCTCGGCACTTCTGGCAGCGGGTGCACTTCGCGAAGTCGAACCTCGGGCGGAAGTTCGACCTCTCGATCGAGTGGTAGTTGTTCTCCTCGACGAGCGGTCGAAGCAGGACACAGCAGCAGGGGTCGCACAAACAGTACCCGTAGAAGATGTCCTGATAGTTCGCCAACGTCGTCACGAGACCGCCCCGGACGTTCTCCTCGATCAGGTTCTTACACTCTTCCTGGCTCAGGTAGCGGCCGTTCTGGTACTGGACAAAGTAGTCCGCCATGTCGTCGAAGTGGATGCACGTCATGACCTCTTTGTCGCAGCGCCGGGCGGCGTAGGAAAAGATCCGGTCGCCCAAGGTGACCGTGGTCTTATTCTCGGGGTCCATAAGACCCGAGGCACAGGTGGCCAGGCACAGACGGCAGCCGTCGCAGTAGTTGTCGTCCTCGTCCAGCGAAGCGGTTGGCGTCAGCTCTGCGGTCGTCACCAGCGCGCCAAAAATCACTGCGGCGCCGCTTTCATCGGTGATCACGTTTCCCGAGAGCCCAAAGGAGCCCACCCCGGCGGCCACGGCCAGGTACCGAAGGCTGAGTGGGGGCAGCATGGCGAAGCGCCCCAAGGGCACGTCCTCGCGGTAGACGTCGTTCGCGGCTAAAGGCACCGCCGGGTGCCCCTTTTGGGTCATGAAGTTGGAGAGCTTCACCGCGACCCCGCTCGCGATGGAGTTGACGGTCTCGTAGTTTCGCTCGAAGGACCGCCGGTCCACCTTGCCAAGAAAGCCGGGGATCAGCGATTGGTCCAAGGGAAGTGCGAATACGACGGCGGACCGAGCCCCGGGCATGACGTAGCTGAGATCTGTGGAAGGGGGTCCACCAGCGCGAGGGTTTCCCGGGTAGCGATGCCGGACAAGATCGCCCCCTCGCACTTGGGGTAGTCGAGAACTCGTTTGCTGAGCGCGTCCATCTGGTTGGTCCCATTTTCTTCTGAGCCGTCGTGAATTGGCTTTCCTTCTTATTTTCCTGGCAGCGGGTCCCCGAACCGATCGAGGATCCGCGCCTTCGCATGGCCCACGCGTTTTGAAGGGGCCCCTCTCCCAACCCCTCCCGCGAGCGGAGGGGAGTAACAGGGTTTCCGGACGGGCACTAATGCACTATCTCTTCGATGATCTCCCGCGCGGAGGGAATGCCGTGGATCAGCCCTGCAACCTCGCCGGCAGGAAGCGATCCGGCTTCGAGATCTCCCGTGACCCAGGCCGCCTCGAGGCTCGACGCGTCGAAGCCGGCCGGATCTTTCGCCTCGCCGGCGAGGATCCTCTCGACGAGCGGCGTCCGCAGCGCCCGGACCTGAAAGCGGCCCCGGTTGAGGAGCGCCGTTCCGACCTCGGAGGCAGCGACGAGGGCGTCTTTGTACTTCTGGTGGGCGATGCATTCCTTGGTCGCGATGAACCGCGTGCCTAATTGGACCCCTTCGGCGCCGAGTGCGAGAGCGGCTCGATACCCGCGTGAGTCGGCGATTCCGCCCGCGGCGATGACCGGGACCTTCACCGCATCCACGACAGCCGGGACGAGAACCATGGTCGAGGCCCCCTGAAAGCCCTGGATCCCGCCCGACTCGCTCCCCTCGGCGATGATCGCGTGAGCCCCGAGCGACTCGGCCTTTCGCGCCACGTCGACCGTCGGGACGACCGCGAGGACCTTGAGCCCCTTCTCGAGAAGGAAGGGGACGAGCGCCTTCGGAGACCCTCCCGATATCGTGACCGCGCCGATCCCCTCGTCCGCGAGCAGTTGAGCCAGTTCTTGGGACCTAGGGTTCATCACCTGGAGGTTTGCTCCGAACGGCTTGCTCGTGAGCTTCTTGGTCGCCCGTATCTGGGCGCGAACCGCTTCGAGATCGGCGGCGAACGCCGTGGCCAGGAGCCCGAACCCGCCCGCCTCCGAGACGGCGGCGACGAGCTCCGGGTTGCAGATCACGCCCATGGCGCCCTGAAGGATCGGATACCGACAGCCCAAGAGTTCTGTAACCCGCGTCCTCATCGTTCTCCTTTGCTGTTCGAGCCCCGTCACCCGCCGCTCGCGCGGCGGCTGATCCTTGGGAGCTCGGCGAAGTTGCCCGGGCGGTTCTGGGCGTTTGCGGCGATCGCCTCGCGCATCTCGTCTAGCTGCAACATGCTCGCGTTCCAGATCCCGATGTAGTCGAGCCCGTCGGCCGTCGAGTGGTCGCGGGCGTAGTTGATCATGCGCTTACACCCGTACACGGCCAGCGGCGCCTTGCTCGCGATCTGCCGCGCGATGGCCATCACCTCGCGAAGCATCGTGTCCTGGTCGGCGAAGACCCGGTTCACAAGCCCCACCTCTTTTGCCTCGGCCGCGTCCATCCGCCGGCCGGTGTAGGCGAGCTCTCGGACGATGCCCTCGGGGATCAGCTTGATCAGCCTCGGGAAGGTGCCCACGTCTGCGGTCATCCCGATGTTGATCTCGAAGATGGTGAGAAACGCGTCCTGGGTGGCGTAACGCATGTCGCACGCCGTCACGAGGTCGACGCCGCCGCCGATGCAGCCTCCTTGGATCGCCGCGAGAACGGGCACCCGGCACTGCTCCAGCGCGGAAAAGCTCTGCTGCATCCGAAGCACCGTGTGGTAGAAGCTGGCGCCCCGCTGGATCCCGGCCCGGCGCGCGGCATCCGGGTCGCCGCCCTCGCCCGGGGCGCCCGTAATGAAGGCCTTTACGTCAAGACCCGACGAGAAGTGCGGCCCGGTGGACGAGATGACGATCGCCCGAGCCCGGACGTTCTCGTCGATGTCGCGGACGATTTCGGGCAGCTCGTCCCAAAACTCCGGGATCATGCTGTTTCGTTTCTCGGGCCGGTTCAGCACGATGTGCGCGACTTTGTCTTCGATCGTTACCTCGAAACAGCGATGGCTCATGCTCTCTCCTCGACGGTCTTCGCGCGGCTCGCGGCGCGCTTCGCGGCCCACTCCTTCATGTCGGCTGGCAGCTCCAGCCGGTCCGGCTCCGGCTTTCGCACCAGGGCAATCGCCTCGGGCATGTCTTCCTCTCCTGTGTGTCTGCTAGGACAACGACGACAGCGTCTCTTCTATGATCCCCAGGGTCTCTTGGTGCGTCTCTGCTTTCATCCTCTTGATGATCTCTCTGTCCTTGGTCAACGGCTTGGCAAAGGCGAACACCTCTTGAATGAGGTCTTCGACGTGGCACGCCTTCATGACGATGTTGTGTTCTGCCCATTCCTGGGCGGTGAGCCTCTTGCCTGTGCAGAGCATCTCCTCGAACTTGTAGGCGGTGAGCGCCCGTCGGCCGGGCCTTGCCGATTTTCCCGAGATCCTGCTCTCTAATAAGAACTCGGTTTTGGGTAGGGTGAGTATACTGGGAAGGCAATTGTGCGTCAAGGGATTTTAGCACAAGATCTTGGGTTTGTTTTAGGGCCTTTTCAGCGGGGATTCGGGGGGTTTTCGGGGTAGAGGCGGAGAGGGGGCGCTTTCAACGATTGGGCAAGGCTCGTCAGGCGTTTTTGAGGCTCATCCGGGCACACCGGTTCCTCCCGCCCCGTATTCCTGATCTTTACGATTATAAGTAGGCATCCCAGGCATAATCGGGGTCACGATAAAGGGGATCGTCGTTCATGGAGAGTTGAGAGAAAGGATCCCTGAGGTTTCCGACAGGCCCTGACCCGTTCTGGTTCAGGGCAGGCGGGGCATGGGCCTTGGGAGTGGGTCTTGATTTGACGAGCCACAGCCCCAGGTGTTTCAGGATGGTCTGGATGACCTCGCGGTCTTCGATGAAGCTGATCTGCATGATTCCCCGACATCCCCGCTTTCGCGAGGACAAGCTTGGGGCAGGTCAGGGGATCGACCTTCCCCGATCAAGTCGAGGACAGGCTCCGATATTCTGGATCAGCCGGTCCTAGTTCTTCCGGTATTCCTTCGAACTTTTATCGGCTTCCAGGAGCCAAGGGACCCCGTCGTCTTCGGTTTCTCTCCGTTTTCCCCGGGAGATCCCGCGAAACGCGGGACTGAAGTACCCATAGTACCGTACTCCCGCCATCGGCGGGACTCCCCCCTGTCCGGGATGTGGGAGCATCCCGCCAGGCGGGACCAGCCACTCCAGAGCCTACCCCGTACTTGATACGGGGGCATCGAAGACCTTTTCCTCGGTTCCGTCTTTCGCTTGGTAAACAACCTTTGAGGGTTCTGCGAGATACTGCATCCGTTCCTGGGAGAAGGAAGCCCGGAGGATGTACCCGGCCAGGTTTTCCATGGCGGTCTCATCCTGGGGAAATATACGCTGACCGCAGAAGACCTGGAATCCGGAATGACGCCAGTTGGAAAGCATGGCGATCAGGTCTTTTGTAATTCTCCCTCTGACCAGGAGCATCTTGAATACTTTGTGTCGGAAGATCGCCCCCAGCTTTTTCATCTCCAGGGAAGGAGCAACCCGGAACATGCCCCTCCCGTAGAAGCATCCGTCCGCTACCAGGACATGGCAGTGGGGATTGAATCCGAGCAAGTCGCCAAAGGTCTGGATGGCGATGACGACGCCGGGGATGAGATTCCTCTCCGGCACCGCCTCCTGAAGAAAGAGCTTCAGGGATTCCCAGGCGCAGCGACTCAGATCGGAAAGAAGATCCCGGTCATAGAGAAAATACCGGCGCAGGATCTTCGGGATGCTGAAGACGAAATGCCGGTGGGGAACCTTCTTGAGAACTTCGGCACAGACCCATTCCCCGAATTCCAACACCCGCTTCTGATGGGAGGAGGGACAGAAATGACGGCGCTTGTAGGAGAAGGCCAGAAGATATTCATGGTGGCAATCCCGGCATTTCACCCGGGCAAAGCCGTGGCGCAGGTCGCCACATTCCAGGTAGCGGTCAATGACCTTATGGACGTAGGGCCTCCAGAACTGCTATTCGAGTTTGTCCAAGAAGCAATGTAACAACCCGAGCGTCACAACGAGGTATGTATAGCATCAAATGTCAAAGAAAAGTGCGTAGGCCCAGAAAAATGAGGATCGTATGAAAAATGGAGATCTCTCGGACTGGGTCAGGAGGGGAAAAACGACGGAAAAGCTTACGCTTTTTGATAATTAATAAATCTTCAATCAAATCAGTTACATAGAAGGCAATCGAATCTCATGGAAAGAAAAAACGTCGGAAAAGCTTACGTTTGGGTAACCCTTAAGATGTTGTATATCAGCGCAGATATTTTATTTACAAATGATATCATGTAGTTATGTAAATGATAAAACTTTGGCATTCATCTTGCTACAATAGGCTAAAGAGAAATATCCCCTCGAGAGAGGGAAAAGGAGGTTCATCGTGAAAAAAGGATTGATCGTAGGCTTGATGGCTCTCATGACAATGGTCGCGGCACCCGCTGTGCAGGCAGATACCTTCTACTTCACCAGCAACCATATATCGGGCTCTACAGACATTGGGCCGTTTGGGGAAGTTGTGCTGACGCAGGACGGGTCGAGTGTCGATTTCACAGTTTCT
>Ga0153915_10004524_pt1 | contig 12806 bp, 14 predicted proteins | sample Opewatmetagenome_2_FD_107003 | JGI IMG/M metagenome (GOLD analysis project Ga0153915, IMG submission 107003) | Freshwater wetland microbial communities from Ohio, USA - Open water 3 Core 3 Depth 3 metaG | ecosystem: Environmental > Aquatic > Freshwater > Wetlands | place: USA: Ohio, Lake Erie... | reverse complement strand
CTTTGTATGTATAACTTCTTTTTTTTTATTTTATTTAAAATTCCTATTGAAAATAAGATATCGGAGGTATTTTCTGCAAGCTCTTTAGAGATAGTAACCAATTCAAATCCCTTTAGCATTTTTTTATCCTTGACTAATCTTCCATCTCCTGAGAAAAGTCCTGAAAGAAGCCCATATATAAATTCCTTAGGAGAGAAAAATAAAAAATCAGGTATCTTTTTTATTCTTGAATAATTTCCTTTAATCCCTTTCTTAACTGAATTGATTTCTTTTCTATCATAGCAATAACTCTTTAATAAATCTGAGAGATTTTTTGAAAATATCGAAATTTCTTTGTCATTTTGATTATAATTCAATCCAATACTTTCTGCAAATTTAACTACCTTCTCTTGAATTTCCTTATTTTTATTTGAAATTACTACTGATTTTTCTCCTCTGATATAACCCTCTGCCAGGAATATCCCCATAAAAAATCCAAAATTTTCATCTAATTTTATCTTTTTCGGAAGCATCTTTGAATTAGTGGCTTTTTTGTTAAAACGTCCTGGGAAGAAATATTCAAATTCTTTTGCATGATAATTAATTGGCAGTGGAACATAAGATTTAGTATTTAATTCATCTCCCCGAATAGGGGCGATTTTTCCTTCTTTATTTAAGGTTATAAAAGAATGATCTCTTGTTGCGGTTATCTCTTTTCCATGTTCTGTTCTTATTTTCATTAACTCTTTTTCTGGAAGATGTTTTATTATCTCTTCTACAAATTCCCATTTTGGTTTATGAGTATCCTGGTTTATTGTAAGAACTTTTAAATCTTTTGGATTTTTTCCAAATTTGTCGTATAATTCTTCAATCGAGATATTTCCAGCTTCTTTTTCTGAGATATACTGTATTTTTTCATTTTTTCCTATAGATTTCGCTACTCCCGGATCCCCTATCAATAAAATATGTATATCTCCCCTGCTTTTTTGTCCATCTGAATGAACCTTTTGAACTCCGCTGAACAACTGCAGGACAAGGGATTTTTTTATTTCTTCATAACCCCAGATACTTGGAGTAATGCTTCTTGCAAGATTTTCAAAAACCATTGGGTCTTCTGATAGTTCAAGAATTTGCTTTTCATCTTCATCGGTTATGTCTAATTCTTCAAAAGTTTCTTCTAATGGAATAACATTATTTGCTTCAATAGCAAGTTCAAATCTTGTTGATAGTCCTCCTGACTGAAGGGGAATAGGCACTTCCTTTAAAATTCCAATAACTTTTATCCTGCTTCCTGGGGTTGTTTTCTCTTCCATTTTTGGCTCTACCAAGTCTTCTTTGACAAAGACATTTATCCTCTTTGGCTGTTCCCCCCCAGAAAGAGATTCAGGGGCTTCTTCTACTACAAGTCTTTGAGTATCGACCATTTCCTTGCTTATCAGTTTGAATCCTCCTCTCCTCCCGCAGGAACAGCGCGGAGGCTCACGGAATTTTTTCTCTATCTGCAAGACAGACATTATTGTTCCGCAATTGTGAGTTATTATCCCGTTTGAAAGAATAAAATTATTTGTGTCTGGAACTTGTAAATCAAACATTTCTACTTCTTCTTTTGTTTCATTAATTTGTGTAATTTCATATGGCATGAATTGCAAATTATCATCAAGTTCTCTATTCTGTTGTTGTAATGATTCCCATCTTTGTGATGAACAGATAACTTTCTTGTTCTGTCCTTCTCTTTTCCGCAAACCATACATATCATTGGAAAGTTTATTTTCGTTAATTTTAAATATTCCCTCTCTCCACATCTCTTTCCATGCTTGTATGTATCTGAAGTTCTTACACTTATTCTGCATTGTTCGCTCATAGTCCTCAGAGGGATATTCATTTTCATTAATCTCCTTTTTATCAATTTGTGAGAAACCGCTAATATTTCTCCTATTTGTGTTGTAGATTTCCCTTGTTTGTATAATTCTACTATTTTTTGATTGTCCAATTTTACTCTTTCTCCATTCTTCTGAACCTGACTTGATAAGATTTTTCTGCATTCCCAACTGCAAGTCTTTCGCCCTTTCTTTATTAGTTCTTCCGGAATATTCTTTTTGCAGATTATACAAATTCCCTCCATATATTTTATATAAAATATCCCCTATTTTTAGGTCTTTAGTTTGAATAACCTTGGTTATTCCATTTCTGTAAACAAACCATTTATGCTCTTCAGAAGATTCGATTTCGTTATTAATTTTAAAAACCTTTTTAATTCCTGTTTTGATAACCTTAACTTTTTTGTTAATTAATTTAAAATTTTTATCTACTGAATTAACTTCTTTTACATTTTCTATTTTCTCTAAACCTCTTGGGGTTTGAATTAAAGTTCCTTTTGGGAGGCATGAAGGACATTCAAATTTGGCATTTACTACCTGCGGACGAACGTCTGAAGCCTGCCTTATTATTCCCTCAATAACAATCATTTCATTTAAGTGCTTTGAACGGATATTTCTTACTTTTATTTCCTGAGCTTTTGGGACATTTGTCAGGCGAACTCTTGCATTCTTTATCAATCCAGTTTCTTCTACAGCTAGCTCTATCAACCTCAGTGCTTCTTCTGGGCTGGAAAGAATTTCATCAGGAAGCTTGTTAGAAAATTCTGTAAGCTTTAAGAAATCCAGCCAGACTACATTAGAACCCTTTCTTACTGATTTTCCTATATCTTTTTTGTAAAAATCAAAGAATTTCTTAGCTTCAATTATTAAATCCTCTGTTTTACCTTTCTCGTTCTCTGGCATGTTTAAAAAGCGAGGACACCAAGGTTTCCTTTGCTTAACCTTCCTTTTAATTTCATAACCTGAAGATGGAGGTTTTCTTTATATTAATTTCTATAATGCGGGGATTAAAATGGATAAAGTTTAAAAACCTCCTTTTTTCACTTGATTATAGGAGTAAAAATGAACTTAGAAGATTTTGCAGACTTGCCAAGAATCCCTTTTAACGGAAGAAGGTTAATAGTTGGACCTATAACCGAAATTGCAGAGATAATTCCCCGTGTAGAAGGGCATATCCGTGTTTTTGTTGAAGGAATTTATACTTATCAAAATTTTTCCCGCCAATACAGTTCGGTTAAAGAACCAATACAACGTTCTGTTTATGTTTTAGGGGTAGTTGAAGAAGAGAAAATCCATGAACTTAGATATGGGGGAGAACTAACAGAAGAAATTAAAAAAGTAATTGAAAAAATACAAAAAGGGAGCATTGTACACAATCTTGCTTATTTAGAAGGGAGAAAACCCAATTCCCATGAAGGATATACTATAAATTTAATTCCTTTAGAAGATTTGATAGATTATCAAACAGTCAGATTAGAAGAGCCTTTTGCTTCTTTATCTTTTAATCTCTTTAACAGGAAAATTAGTATTGCAATAAATAAAACTGGCGTGAAAAAAAGATAATTCTGAAAGGAATTGTTTTCGTTAGTTGCACCACCTGTTATGGATAAACTTTCTTTAATTGAAGGATTTTGCTTTATTTCCAAATCTGTCCAAATTCCTATGCCATAAGACGAATTTTCCAGCTTATAAAGCAAGGCTCCATAATATGTTCCTTCTTTTTCAGCAGAAATGCATATCTGATATTTTCCTGTTTTTGCCTTAGCAGGATAAATTGCACTGATTTTTAACTCTGTTGAAGAAAGAGTATAATCATTAACATTTCTACTGCTTTTATTGCTCCATCTGACTTCTCCAGAAAGGACATTTTTTTCATCTCCAAGAATTGAAAAGTTTTTGCATATAACTTCATTTGTTTTTCCTGAAAATTTCAGGTTGTCTGGAGAAACGCCAAGGCTCGTTGCAGATGAAAGAGGCAGTAAAATAATTAAGAAAATAAGAAACAATAAGATAAAATCATTTTTATTAATCATCTGACATTACATAAAAAATTATATCTGTTGAAAGGTCTCCTGTTACATTTCCTTCATATTCAGTTAAGTTAAGTTTAATCCAAAAAGATTCGGTGTTCTCTTCTTTATAAGTTGAACTTTTTGGTACTTTCCCAATGAAATTTTTTGTTAGATTATATCCTGATGTTTTTTTGCTGCTTATCATTAAATTAGAAAAAATCTCATCAGATGAATCTACAACCGGCTGGATTAATGCATCAACTGTTCCTTTATTTGTTATATTAAAAAAACTTGAATTAGTTATATACCTTTTTGTAATCTCTCCTAAATCCACATACTCTTCAACAATTTTTATCTTTAGTTCCTGTTCTTCTATTGTAACTTTTACCCCTAATTTTTCACCAGAATCTTTCCATTTATCATCTGCTTTGATATTTGGGATTATCCCCAATAAACAAACTAATAGAAAAATTACAAATATAGCCTCTTTTCTACTCATATCAAACCCCCCTAACTCGTGAATATAAATATTAATTATTTTAAATACTTTTTTATTTATAATTTTTCAAAGCTTCTTTTACATTTTTAAGGAGCTGTGTCATGCTGTCTTCCAACTGCTGTTTGTTTTTTGTTCCTGTGCAAACAAGTTTTCCATTGCTGAATAATAGGAAGGTTGCATTTGGCTCTATTAATTTATAGACCAATCCGGGGAATTGCTCTGGTTCGTATTCTGTGTTTTCCATTTCAAGAGCCAAGAAGTTAAGATTTAATTTCAAGCTTATTGTTCCTGATGCTACTATGTTCTGGACTGTTATTTTTGGCTGAGTTGTAATTTTAACATTTATTTTTTTTAATTGCTTTATTACCGCATCAATTACCTGCCTTACCTGCGCGATTGATTTTGTTCCTGTGCAGACAAGATTTCCAGAAGAGAAAACAAGAACCGCTGATTTTGGCTCTTTAACTCTGAGAACCAAGCCGGGAAAAGTTTCAGGATTATATTCTGTATTTGGCTGAGTTCTTGCAAGTTTTGTCAAAGGAACTGGTTTTCCCAAAGAAGCAGTAGCAACTATATTTTGAATCTTGTAATTACTTCCCGAATTCATTATATTTTATGGAAAAAATGCTTTATAAAGCTTTATAAAGCAGAAATACAAGAAAATAGCATGATAAACGAGATAAGAGAAGTTTACAGTGCGGCTGTGAATTATTTATCAGAATGGAAACCAGAAGAACTTATTCTTGGGGGGATGCTTATTGCTTCTGCTGGTGCGTCTATTTATCTATTAGCGAGAACTCTTATCCCAAAAAGAAAAAATCTCGAAAAGAAACTTTAACTATATTGATAATTCATCTTCATCCATACTTCCAGTTCCTTTTCTGATTTTCAAAATCTTTTTCAATTTCTTCTAGAGTTGCTATCTCTGATAATGGCTTGTCAGGACGGAGGCTAGTAAATCGTGGAAATCGCAATGCCCATCCAGAATTATAATTTGGAGAGCGCTGGATTTCCTGATATGTTACAGCCATAATTATTTTTGGCTTAATTTTTACTGACTTTCCTTTTTCCGAAATTATTAATGGCTTGAGTTTTTCTGTGAGCTCTCCAAAAGAGATTGTATCAGTTTCATCATCACTTTTTTCTTTTATTCCTGTTCCTACTTTTCCTATTTCGAGATATTCATCTTTTTTGTTTCCTCTGCAAGACAGGATAAAACTTGACATCCATCCTGAACGCTTTCCTGCTCCATATTCTGCACCAGTTATGACTAAGTCCAAGTCTTTTTCCTCTGGCTTGATTTTTATCATCTGCCCCACTCTTCTTCCCGGCTGGTATACTGCCTGAAGACTTTTCATCATTACCCCTTCCTGATGGTCTTTAAGCGCCTGATGAAAGAATTTTTCTGCTTTCTCCTCGTCATCAGTTATAATCCTTTTTGAAGAGATTATTTTGTAGGGCTGATTCTTTACTATTTCTCTTACTAATTTTGCTCTTTTTTCATAGGGTTCATCAATTTGTGATTTTCCATTGTAATATAAAATATCAAAAACATTTATTTCAACAGGAAGCTCTTCCTGCAATTTTTTTATGTCATACTTTCTTCTGATTCTTTGGCTGATATGCTGGAATGACTGATACTCTTTTGTTTTCTTGTCATAACCGACTGCTTCAGAATCCAGTATGAAAGAATTTCCTTTTACATACTTATTAAGATATTCCACAACTTCTGGAAATTGCTTTGTTACATTTTCCAGCCTTCTTGTGAACAGGATAACTTCTTTTCCTTTCTTGTGAATTAAAAGACGAAATCCGTCATATTTGTATTCAACTGCGCATGGCTTTCCAACCATTTCAAAACCTTCCTTTATGTTCTTTGCTTTTTGTGCAAGCATTACTTTTATAGGCTTTCCAACTTCCAAGTGGACTTCATTTAATCTGTCTAATTTTTTTGTTTTTGCCATTTCAAAAACAAGAGATAAATCATTTGTCCTGTCAAGCGCTCTTTGAACTTTATCTATTACTTCTTTATCTTCTTCAAAAAAAGCTTTTGCCATTGCATCTCTTATAGTGCTTTCCTGAACTCCTATCCTTAAATCTCCAATTAAAGTTCTGATTAAATATAATGCTTCAACAGGGGAGGCAGAAGTAAGAAGTTCTGTAATTAATCCCAGCTTTTTGTTGACTGTTCCTTTTCCTTCTAATTCAGGAAGTTTTCTTAGATTTTCCAGAACTTTTTCTGTTGTCAGAATATGACTTTGAAGGGTTGACTGCTTTTTATTTTTAGTGAGTTTTTCTGCAACTTTTCCCAAATCTCCCAAGGATTTCCATTCTTTCACGACCTTGTCTTTTTCTATTCCGGTTGATTTTGATATTGCCTGAATTGCCAGCTGATTGCTTATTCCAATTTTCTTCTCGCTATATTCGGGGTATATTTCCCCCTGCAGAAGATACATAACTTCCCTGTCTGATTCTTCAAGTTCTTTTAGAAATTTTGACAGGATTTCTGTCTTTTCAAGCCTCTTAGTTGTTGAAGAAAGAGATTCATATAATTCTGCTAACCTTTTGTACCTCATTGCGAGACAACCTGCGGTTTTCTTCGCTTAATTTTCCCTTTCGAAACTGCTGGGCGATTTTTTAAATTGCCTCCGATGAAAATCGCATATCCCCCTTTCATTATCTTATTAAAGAATAGAAGTTTTTAAGTTTAGCCTTTGAAGTTTCTTCTTAGATTATTTTTTAAAGGTTTATCTCGTTTAGATATAATGAAAGAGGTTACTAAACATTTTTCTAAATATGGAAGAACACATACAAAAGATAAGAGAAAAGACATAAAACTTCTTTACAAATCTTTTTTATCTCTGCCAAGTTCTTCCTGGATTATTGAATCTTTGGATAATCATACTATCAAAGAGAAAAAGAAAAAGATAACTTTCCCGGTTTTATCATTAAGAACTAAGAAAAAAGGAAAAGCGGTCTGGATTATCTCTGGAACACATGGAGAAGAGCCCGCAGGACCAATAGCTATCTCAAAAAATATCGATTTTTTTAATAAGCTAAGCAAACAAGGAATACCTATTGTAATTCTTCCTCTTGTTAATCCATCGGGATATTACAGAAACTGGAGATATTTATTCCATAAGAAAGATTGGATTATTGGGAAAAGCATGGGAGATTGTGAAGTTTTTTTATTGAATAAGAACAATAGACCTCGCAGGAAGAGTACACACCCTCGTGCAGAGAAATTTATTAAACATATCCTTTCTTTGATAAAAGAATATCCTCCTTTATTTGTTTTAGATTTACATGAAGATGAAATTTCTACAATGGGAGGGGATCCTTATTATAAAGGAGATGAAGCAGATGCAGATGTGACTTATATCTATTCTCAGGGAAAATTTGGTTCAGATGATTTAATTGCTAATAAAATTGTAGGTATTTTAAAATATTTTAAACACCCAATAAAAACTGAGGGGACTATTCAAACTGATTCTGGGGAGAAAATAGTCAACGGAATTGTATCTGATGTTCATGATGGGTCTATAGATGAACTTCTTGCTTCTGAGAAAATATTTCTTGATAATAAAATTGTTAAAGGACCTTCTGCTAAAACCGTGGTTGTAATAGAAACTCTTACAAATGTTCCTCTTAAAAAAAGAATTGAGATTTATAGTGAAATCATTCATACAATAAAAGAGTTTATTCAATTATCAAAAAAACAAAAATAATCTTTTTTATTCTATTCAACACATTCCCCTGAAGTATAATATTCCACATCAGAACCAGAACACGCAACACATTTATTTCCGTAAGTTTTAACTACAGAGCCATTTGACCAGCCACAAACAGGAGCATATTCCATTGTGCATATTTCTGCTGTCTTTTGCTCTGCTGTGCAATAGGTTCTTCCGTCTGCACAATCCTCTTCCCATATTCTAAGACATTTTTGCTTTTCTTCACACCAAGTATACCCTGCACTGGGAATACATCCATGAGAATCCTTGTCTCCTCCAACGATTTGATTTATATCATTTTTATTTATAACATATTTATCTGCAATTAGATAAGAGAAGCCAGCCAATATAATTATTAAATCAATAACTAAAGCAATGATATATATCCTCTTCATAGTTCTTTTAACCTTTTTAATTATTTAAATTATTTGATAAGTTCAGAACTAATTGAATCTATTTTTTTCTTATCTTTCTTGGAAGCAAAAACAAGATTCCAATAAGGACAGGAATTAATGAAACCGCAGATAAAACAAATAAATCTCTGTAAGTGTTAAACACAACAATTGTTCCAAGCCCTTCCAGGATAAATAAAATCCCTGCAATTTCTTGTTTTTTCCAGGCAAGAATTAAAGTAGCTGTAAATATTAATGTGGGGAGAGAGTGAATCAAAAACCCAGCTATGCTTTGTGCATCAAAAGAAAATACTGTTATGAAGATTATATACAAGGCTATTGCTATCTTTAAAATAAGGTCCAGTTTAATTTTTACCTTGCTGTTTTTTTTATTTTTTATTCTTGCCATTTTCCCTGAAAAAAGAAGGAATATTTCTTATCCATTTATAGTGAACCAAAAGATGAATAATAACCAAAAATAAGAGAATCCAGCCAGAAATTAAATGAATCTGCTTGAGATTTAACTACAAGACTCTGCTTTTCATAAAAAATCCTGTCAGTGCGCAGACTGCAAAATCCAGCAGGCTCGCAATATTTATCGGCAAGTTTATTTTTTGTGATGTCATCTTAATCTCTTTTTATCCAATATTTATTGCAGAATATAGTTTAAAAAATTTTTTCTTTAAATATCAGCAAAGCTTCTTCTTATGTTAATGCCTTTCTTCCTCTTTGGATGAACTCTAAGTCCTCTTGACTTCTTTCCTGCTGAAGTTAATCCTCTCATTGGTCGCTTTTTATTATCTATAACCCAACTGAATTTTTTGTCGCTTTTTATTTCAGGTCTTTGGGGGTCTATTAAAATAACTTCGTAGAAATAATTAACTCCGTCTTTTCCGATTAAATATGAATTTAAGACTTCAAGATTTTGATATTTTCTTGCAACTCTTTGCTCTGCTATCCACTTATAGTTCATTTTAAGAGTTTTTCTTACGGTCATTCTTTTGCTTCTTCTTCCTTTATTTGGACGGGATTTTTTATGCCCTCCACGCTTTATTCTTACCCTTACTACAACGACTCCTTTTTTGTCTTGATATCCAATAGCCCTTGCCCTGTCTAATCTTAATGGCTTATCCAATACTGTAAATACTCCACTATGTCTCCATTCAACCATTCTTTTTCTTAATGTCTCTGGGTCTGGTTTTTTCCAAGCCTGTCCAATGTAATAATACATTCCTTTGTAAGATTGTGATTTTTTATCTTCTGATTTTTCTTCTTTTAACTGAGCCATAGAATATTTAGAAAAAGTTTATTTTTAAAGCTTGGGGTAGTCTCACAAAATCGTTAGATATTTTATTTGCAAAAACTTTTAAATAACTCTTTTCCTATCCTTTTGTAATTAACTAGGAACCTGTAGCTCATGAGGGGCACATCCCCTTACACTAACCCCTGCGCAAAATGAGGTTGGTTCGCTACAAAACCAGAACACTAAAAACAACAAGAACCTGTAGCTCATGAGGGGCACATCCCCTTACACTAACCCCTGCGCAAAAGGAGGTTGGTTCGCTACAAATTCATAATCAAACCAGAGACAATAAGAACCTGTAGCTCAACTCGCAAGCCCACTCAGAATCAAGGGCTATTGAGTAACTTCGTGAACATTGCTCGGCCTGGTCAATGTGCTTCAATGCACGAACCAGTCTGTAAAATAGAATAATTTATAATTCCTTATTTTATCAAATATATTAGGAACCTGTAGCTCAGCCTGGTTAGAGCACTACTCTGATACGGTAGGGGTCCACGGTTCAAATCCGTGCAGGTTCATATCAAATGCGGATTTGATTAAACAGTTTAAACGAGAGGAAAATTAGCAAGAAGAAAAGATAAATCTTATTTATGATCGTAATTACCTTTTACTATCTCTGGTATCATTGAATTTAATCCATTAATTTCTGCAGGGTCTGTAGCCTGAGATAATTGCTTTACTGCTGTGCTTAAATCTCTGGCTCTATTATCATAAACTGATGGTGCTGGCTGGTTAAAGTAATTTAGTTCAATATCTTTTTTTGCTAACTCATATGCTCCAATTCCAAGTCCAGCAAGAATTAAACCTGCTCCTAATATTTTTCTTCCTAAGTGCTTTTTTGGTGTATGATTTCTCATCCTATCCTGACTAGAAGTAAGTTCTCTCATATTTCCATAAATATCCGAATTATGATATTTTTCCATAAATTATTCCAGAAAAAGAACTTTATAAATCTTTGGTTTGTAACTACTATAAAGGAACTATTTTATTAGTCATTTACCAAATCGTCTTTCACGATTTTTGAATTCTTCAAGTGCGTTTATTAAATCCTGTTTTGTCATCTCGGGCCACATTTTGTCTAGAAATATCCACTCGCTGTAAACTGACTGCCACGGCAGGAAGTTGCTTGTTCTTTTTTCTCCGCCTGTTCTTATGATTAAATCAGGAGAATCAGAAAGCCAGAGGTTTTTCGTGAGATTTTCTTCGTTTATTTCTTCCTTGTTTTCTGCAAGCTTTTTAACTGCCTGCAATATTTCCTGTCTTCCTCCATAAGCAATTGCAAAATTGATTATGTAATTGTTATTTTTTTCTGTTTTCTTTTCTATCCTCTTCATTAACTCCTGCAATTCCTCCTTTAATAATTCTTTTTTTCCAATAAATTTTATTTTTACTCCATCCTTCATTATTCTCTTGTCTTTCTCTAATTTTGCAAATTCCTTTTTAAAAATTTTCATCAAGAATTCGACTTCTTTTTCGGGACGCTTGAAGTTTTCCAGAGAAAAACAGTATAGTGTTAGCTCTTTTACTCCTAAATCTCTGCACCAGCCAAAAAATTCTTCCAGAGTTTTTGCTCCTTCCTCATGCCCTTTCCAAGGTTCTTTTGCACGCTGTTTGGCAAATCTTCTATTTCCGTCAATAATAATTCCTATATGCATCTTGTTAAACTTTTTACTTGGTTTATTTAATTTTTTATTCCTAATTCCAGAACTAATTTTCCTTCAGAAAGATTGTAATTTTTTATTGGAAGGTTTATTGGAATTAATTTAGTATATGCTTTATCTTTTGAGACTGCTTTTATTTCTATGCTGTTTTCTAATTTAATAATTGAAATGTCTTCTATATTTTTAACACCGGGCATCTCAAGTTCATAAACTACTCCATTTGAAAGTCTTCTTATATTTGTTTTTGGCTCTTCTTTTTTCAATTCAGCAAATTTTTTTATATTCTCTTTTGTGAAAGGAGTTTGTTTAATCTTTTCTTTATTTTTTTCTGGTCTTTTAGCCGGATTTTCCCCCATTTGAGTAACTTTTATTTTTGGAGGACCATCCCCAAAAGTTGAAATACTTATACTTAATCCATTTTTTTTAATATTATTTGATTGCTTTTCTTCTGCTGAGAAGGCATTTTTGCTCAATTGTTCATTAAGGTCCTTGGTTAGGTTTTTCATAACTGAGTTAAAGATGGCATTCATTCCTATTGGAAGTTTTATTCCATTCATAAAGGGCATAACATCTTCTTTTCCGAGCAGCCCCCAATCTTCATCATCATTTGAATGCATCCTGTTTCCGCAATTGGGGCAAAAGCTATATTTTTCTCCAACTTTTCTCCCGCATTTTTGGCATTTTTTCTTCTTGAACATATTAATCTGATGTTAAAATTCGTTTAAATAGGTTTTGTAGGATAATTCCCCTTTTTATAGGAAGATGTGTCAGCCGCTGACTGGAGCATAATAGTATTTTGATGCGATGTCGCAGAATAAATTTCCCGTGTTGATTTTATTGAGACCTTTTTATATCCCTCTTCTTGAAATACCTAGTTTCTTGCAAATAGGACAATCATCATTAAAATCTCTTTTTTCAAATTTGCAGAATGTGCTGTTTTTGATAATCCCATTAAATTCTTTAAATTTCATTTCTTTTATTTCCAAATTATCAATTATCTTCTGAATATTTTCTTCACATTTCTGTTTATATCTTTCAACAGGAAGCTCAAATTTTTTACATTTCCAACAATGCACGGCAAAATACATACTTTTTAACCTTTGAATAGGCCATTTTGGTTTTTTTTTCTATCATTTTTTCAATTTTGATTTGTCTAAAATTATTCTTTTAGGGCTCCAATTTTTAGGGACATTATACTTTTCATTTTATCTTGCAGATGAACTTCTTCTTTTTTATTATGCCCCTTATTTCTTCATTGGGATTATTTGATAACTCTTCTATTATTGTATCAGCATCTTTTTTTGTCAGATAAACCATAATCTATTAAGGATAAGATATTTATTAAATAT
>Ga0153915_10004523_pt1 | contig 12809 bp, 8 predicted proteins | sample Opewatmetagenome_2_FD_107003 | JGI IMG/M metagenome (GOLD analysis project Ga0153915, IMG submission 107003) | Freshwater wetland microbial communities from Ohio, USA - Open water 3 Core 3 Depth 3 metaG | ecosystem: Environmental > Aquatic > Freshwater > Wetlands | place: USA: Ohio, Lake Erie... | reverse complement strand
GCTTCCGTGGTCATCGTCCAGGCCGCGAGCATCCCGTTCCTGGTCGTGCTCGGCTTCTCCCCGGTGCTCTGGATGGTCGTTCTCGCGATGGCCGTCCGGAGCTCATTGATGAACGCCAGCAACCCGGTCTTCCTGGCATTCGCGATGGAGCACGTCACCCCGGCCGAACGGGCGACGCTGTCGGCGGCGACCAGCGTGCTGTGGCAGACCGGCTGGGTCATCGGCGGCACGTGGTACGCGGTCCTCCAGGCGCTCCTCGGGTTCGATGGCGGCTACACCGTCAACTTCGTGACGATCATCACGCTGTACATGATCGCCACCGGGCTCTACTGGGTCTGGTTCGGGAGGTCCAAACCTCGAGCTCTCGCCGCGCGACTGGTCACGTGAGGGCCTGGATCGGCCCACGACGCCCGACCCACTTCTCGACCTCCACCGCGGCGAACCCGAGCGTGGAGGCCAGGATGACGATGGCGAGCTGGAGAGACGTCAACGGAGCTGTCTCGAAGATCGGCTGGACGGCCGGCAGGAAGATGAGCGCGAGCTGCACGGCCAGCGTCGCGCCGACCGCGATCGCCAGCGGCACGTTTGACCGGAGTCCGACCCTCAAGAGGCTTTCCGTTTCGGAGCGGACGGCCAGGGCGTTCCCGAGCTGTAGCAGCGCGAGCGTCGTGAAGACCATCGTCTGCCACGGCCAACCCTGGCCGATGGCGTACGCCTGGATTCCCAGCGTCACGCCGGCCATGAACAGCCCGACCCAGATCGCCTGCTGCCACAGGCCCCGCGAGAAGATCGACTCGGTCGGTGCCCTCGGGGGTCGTCGCATCGCACCAGGCTCGACCGGCTCGACCCCGAGGGCGAGCGCGGGCAGGCCGTCGGTGACGAGGTTGATCCAGAGGATCTGGACAGCGACGAGCGGAAACGGCAACCCGAGGAATGGGGCCAGGGCCATGACCCAGATCTCGGCCGAGTTGGTCGTCAGCAGGTAGCGCACGAAACGCCGGATGTTGTCGTAGATCCGGCGGCCCTCCTCGACCGCGGCGACGATTGTCGCGAAGTCGTCGTCGGCAAGGACCATGTCGGCGGCCTCCTTGCTGACCTCGGTCCCCGTGATGCCCATGGCGACACCGATGTCGGCGAGCTTCAGTGCCGGCGCATCGTTGACCCCATCGCCGGTCATCGCGACGACGGCGCCCCGGCGCTGCCAGGCGTCCACGATCCGGAGCTTCTGCTCCGGGTTCGTCCGCGCGTATACCGCGACCTCGGCCACGATCGCGTCGAACGCCGCGTCGTCGAGCGACTCGAGCTCCGCGCCGCTCAGGCTCCGGCCACCCTCGCGGAGCAGGTCGATCCGGCGGGCGATGGCGGCCGCCGTCAGCGGGTGGTCCCCGGTGATCATGATCGGCGTGATGCCGGCCGCGCGACATGCCGCGATCGACGGAGCAGCAGCCGGTCGCGGGGGATCGGCCATGCCGACGATCCCGATGAAGCGCAGGCCATGCTCGGCGTCGTCGAGCCGAGCCGGCACGTCGGCGATCGTCCGCTCCGCGAACCCCAGGACCCGGTACCCGTCGGCCGCGTAGCGCTCGGCCACCCGCTCGGCCTGCAGCAGCAGAGTGGCATCGACGTCGTCGATCAACGGTCCAAGTGCCTCCAGGGCACCCTTCACAGCGACCCAGACGTGGTCGTTCTCGGCATGAAGCGTCGCCATCCGGCGGCGCTGGGAGTCGAACGTCAGCTCCTCGATCCGTGGGCTCGCGGCGACGATGCCGGCCGGGTCGAACCCACGTTTGGCGGCGAATGCGACGAGCGCCGCCTCGGTCGGGTCGCCGATGATCGTCCACGGGTCGCCCTGCCGCGCCGGTGCGTGGAGCGAGGCGTCGTTGCAGGCCGCGGCCACCCGGGCGAGCCTGTCGAGGGCCGCGTCGGCGGCCGGCTCAGGTTCGAACGCTCCTTCCGGGGCATACCCGTCGCCGGTGACGCGATAGTCCCCGTTCGGCGTCCAGGCGCGCTCGACGAGCATCCGGTTCTCGGTCAGGGTCCCGGTCTTGTCGCTGCAAATGACGGTGACCGAACCGAGCGTCTCCACGGCCGGCAGCTTGCGGATCAGTGAGTGGCGTCGGGCCATCCGACGGGCGCCCAGCGCCAGGGCGATCGTCACGACCGCCGGCAGGCCTTCCGGGATCGCCGCGACCGCGAGACTCACCGCCGTCAGGAACATCTCATCCGCTCGTTCGCCGCGGGCGAGCCCGGAGCCGAAGACGAAGACACAGACCACGAGCGCTGCGACGGCGAGCCGCTTGCCGAGCGTCGACAGCCGTCGCTGGAGCGGTGTCGGACCGCTGCCGTGCTCCTGGAGGAGCTCCGCCACCCGCCCGAGCGCCGTCTCCATTCCGGTCGCCACGACGAGCCCGAGACCGCGGCCGTAGGTCACGGCCGTCCCGCTGAAGCCGATGTTCCGCTGGTCGGCGAGGAGTGCGGCCGTGACGCTCGGGAGGGGTGACGTCGTCTTGCTGGCGGGTTCCGACTCTCCGGTCAGGGCGGCCTCGTTGATCCGCAGCGACTGGGCCTCGATCAGCCGCAGGTCTGCGGTCACGACATCGCCGGCGTCGAGCCGCACCACGTCGCCCGGAACGAGCTCGGTCGCCGGGACGATCATCGTCTCCCCGCCGCGGATGACGCGCGTCGACGGGCTGGTCATCCGCTTCAGCGCGTCCATCGCCTTCTCAGCCTGGAACTCCTGGATGAAACCGACGATCCCATTGAGTGCGACGATGGCGAGGATGACGGCGGTGTCCTTCAGGTCGCCGATCGCTGCCGTCAGGATCGCCGCCCCGATAAGGACCAGGATCATCGCGTTGCTGAACTGTTCCGCGAACAGACGCAGCGCCGACTTCCGGGTCCCTGCGGTCAACTCGTTGGGCCCGTACGCAAGGAGCCGTCGCCGGGCCTCATCGACGTCGAGCCCGCGTTCAGGATTCGACGCGAGCGCGGCGGCGACGTGCTGCACGTCGACCATCCATGGGTTCGGCGCCGTGCGGATTGAGCGGACACCGACGCTGTCGGCCCCCGCGGACCCACGGTGCTCCGGGCGACTGCGCATGAATTCGTCCACCGATCGCACCGGCCCGTCTGGGCCTCGAATTCGAAGACCGATGCACGTTCAGCATGGCTCGCCGGGGAACCTGAGGGGAGGGCCGATCGCCTCGTTGCATCCGGGTCGCCCGGCCCGTTCGGCACGGTGCCGGGACACACCCTGGACGTGGCGTCATGACACCACTGCCACGAGCTCGTCGAGCGGCACCGTCGGGTCGACGAGACGATCGACGGCCGCGGTCTCACCTGATCCGACGAGTGCCGCGATGGCGTCGTTGACGTGCCAGATGTTTGCATTCATTCCCGCCACGACACGCCCACCCCTGAGCCAGAAGGCGATGAATTCGCGGCCGGCCGGCTCGCCCCGGAAGACCACCCGATCCCAGGCTGGCGCGTGGCCGGCGTACTCCATGCCGAGGTCGAACTGGTCGGAGTAGAAGTACGGGATCCGGACGTAGGGATCGGCTCGGCCGAGCATGTTCCGGGCGGCGGTTCGACCCTGGCGGCGCGCGTTGTCCCAGTGCTCGACCCGGAGGCGAGACCCGAGGAGCGGATGCCAGGCCGACGCGACGTCCCCGGCCGCGAAGATCCCTGGCACGCTCGTCTCGAGGTGCTGGTCGACCAGGATTCCGTCATCGACCTCCAGCCCGGCCGCGGCGGCGAGCTGCGTTTGCGGTCGTGCGCCGATGCCCACCACCACGAGGTCGCCTTCGATCAACCTGCCGTCGGCCGTTTCCACGGCCTCGACCTCGTTCCGACCGTGGAACGCGACCGCGCGTTGATTCGTGATCAGCTCGACCCCGTGTTGCTCGTGGAGGTCGCGATATACCTTCCCGACCTCGTTCCCGAGCACGCGCTCGAGTGGAACGGAGCCATCGGCGATCAGGGCCACGGGAAGGCCGAGCTGCCGAATCGACGCTGCGACTTCTGATCCGATCCAGCCACCGCCGATCACGACCACCCGGTGGGCGCCGGCCACCGCCGCGCGGAGTACATCCGAATCGGGCAGCGTGCGCAGGTAGTGCACACCGGACAGGTCGTGCCCCGGGATCGCCAGTCGGCGCGGCGAGGCGCCCGTTGAGATGAGCAGGTGGTCGAATGTCGTGTGCCGGCCGTCGTCGAGCACGACCTCCCGCGTCGTCGGCTCGATTGCGATGACACGGGTGGCGAGGCGCAGCTCGATTCGTTGCTCCGCGTACCACGACTCCGGATGGACGAAGACCTTGTCCAGTGCGTCCTCACCGCGCAGGTACTCCTTCGAGAGTGGTGGGCGAAGGTATGGCGGCTGGGACTCGTCGCCGAAGAGCACGATCCGTCCGTCGTAGCCCTCGCTGCGCAGGGTGCCGGCAGCCTCGACGCCGGCGAGGCCCGCGCCGACGATCGCGATCGTCCCGATGTCGCTCATGCTCGCTCTCCATTGTTTCGAGCCTGTTCGGTCAGCCCGTAGCGAAGAAACAAGTGGTTGCCGGAGCGCCTGACCGCACCGAGCGCCGCCCACGGCGCCGCCCCGATCTCATAGGCGAGCCCCTCGACCAGGGCGAGCCGCGGCACACCGGCCGTTCGGCCGGCGATTTGCGGGGCGATCGTCAGGAAGAGCTCGTCGACGAGGTGGGCGCCGATCAGGCCGGCAAACAGCGTCGGGCCGCCTTCGCACACCACGAGGTCGAAGCCTTGTTCGGCGAGCGTCGAGCGGAGGGCATGCGCGTCGATGGGCTCTCCCGATCCGGTCACGGCCTCCACCTTGACGTTCGGCGGCAGCGCAGAACGCCCGAGGTGCGCTGCGCCGGCGCTCGACGTCACGATCAGCACCGGCACGTCCGGCTGATGGAGGGCTGGATGCTCGGGATCGATTCGTCCGCTGGCCGTGACCATGACCGTCGTCGGCTGGGGAGCCGTCAGGCCCAGTCGGTCGCGCCAGGTCTCGAACGCCGCCGTCGACGGCCGGTGGACATGCCCGGGCGTCCAGATGTGTCGAGCCCCCGAGCGGACTGTCCCGGCTCCCACGAGGACGGCATCCGCGGTCGCGCGGAGGAGGCCCATCAGGAAGCGGTCGGGCGTGAAACCGCCACTGACCTCGCGTCCACCGCTGCGACCCATCGTGTCGAACGCGACGACGCCGTCGAGCGTGGTGACGAAGTTCGCGACGATCGTGGGCCGGTCAGACCGGAGTCCGATCGTCAGTCGGGGGCCGTATCTCCGGGCAAGCGACGGCGGGAGGACACCGCCTCGCGTCCGCGGGGTCGGCGCCCGGACGATATCGAGCAGGGGCTCGATTCGCCATGCATCGGCGACCGATCGGTCGACGACGTTGCTGTCGGCGATCATCGCGCGCGCCCGATGCCGCTGATGTCGATGAACTCCTGACGGAGAGCCCCCTGCTCGACGTACGTCCCTCGGTACGCGGTTGTCCGGGTCATCGGGTCGTGTTCGCGAACGCCTCGCATCTGGGTGCACAGGTGATGCGCCTCGAGGTAGACCGCGACGCCGTGTGGGTGGAGCATGGTCGTCAGCCCATCGGCGATGTCGTGGGTCATCCGCTCCTGGACCCCGAAACGTCTCGTGACCACGCGAACCAGCCTGGTCAACTTGCTGATCCCGATGATCTGATCGTGTGCCACGTACCCGACATAGGCCCGGCCGAAGAACGGCAACGCGTGGTGCTCGCACAGGGCGAAGAACGGGATGGGGCCTTCGACGACCTGCGCCAGCTCGCAGTTGGCGCCTCCGTGACATTCGGTCGGAAACGCCGTCAGGAGCTTTGGATCGCCTTCGTAGCCGTCGGTTGCGTCAAACAGGGCGCGGACGAAGCGGCGTGGCGTGTCGCTCGTGCCGGGCGATGTCAGGTCCATTCCGAACGACGTGAGAATCTCCGCGGCGTACCCCTCGAAGCGCGCCCACTCGTCGTCGGTGATCCGTCGTGGGTGAGCGGCTCGAGCATCCGCATGCCAGAGGTCGGTTGTCGGAAATGCGACGGGGTGTGTCTCGAGTGCGGCGGATGACATCAGGCAACAACTCCTCGGGTGCTCGTGGCGACTGCCGTTCGACTCTCTATATGAAAGTGCGGCTATCGTTACAGATGACGTCCCGAGTGTCAAACGCGGTCACGATGTCCGGTGACGGCGCGTCTGCCCCTCGTGCCGTCGGCGCTGAGCCAGATCGTCAGCGCGGCCGAATGGTCGTCGTACGCTCCCTGCTCAGCATCGAACCGCATCGGACGACTCGTGCCCTGCCAATGTGAGGCAGCCATCGTCCTGGAGATGTCCGTCCCGCCCCCGATGCCGTCCGGGTGAGCCGAGGCGCTCCTGCAAGTCTCGGCCCCGGCCCGCTTCACGACGAACGGCTCTTGGCATCGGTCGTCGGGTCCAGCCAGACTCTGAGGCCACGCGGGAGTCGATGAAGCGCGGCCCGCGCGCTGTCCGCCGGGACTGCGCCGAGCCAGGCATGATCGAACCCCGCTCGGAGGGAGTCGACCCCCAATGCGCGGTCGAATACTCGTCGCCCTCGCTGCGATGGTGCTCGTCGGCTGCAGCGAGACCTTGACGGTTCAATCGGTCGAGACGCCCACCCCGTCCGTCGCCCTCGCAACGCCGACCCCGACGGCCACCCCCAGCACACCGACGCCCACGCCGGCGCCGACTCCAACGCGCGAGGAGCAGCTGCTCGCGGCCTGTCGTCACGCGAAGCCGGTCTCGTGGGCGGCGCCCTACGGCGGCAAGGTCCACCCGCTGGTCGTCGTCGAAGATTGGCGGGGTGACACCTGGTACAGCGACTATCCGGCGAACATCGACGTCGTGGACTCGTCCTACGCCATCAACCTGAAATGGCGCAACGACACCTGGACGACCCCGATCCAGCTGGTCGTCTGCAATCCGGACCCGAACAAGACGAGCGTGAGGGTGGCCTCGTGCGGCGGTAACTGGAAGCGGGAGAGCGACGGAGTCGTCGGCGAGCTGCTCAAGTACCAGTACCGGTCGAAGATTCGGGTGGTGGTCGCCAAGACGGGCAAGACCCTCCAGACGAAGACGCTGTACGGCACCGTCCCGCCGTGCGGAGGGGGAGGAGCGTCCTCGCTCGACCTCGACGTGAAGCCGCCCTGGAAGAAGTACGGCTATGAGGTCACGGCTGCCCAGGTCAGCAAGTACGCCACGACCGTGTCGAAGCAGGCGGTGAAGTAGTCGTCAGGCAGGAGCCGTCGCCGCGGCCGACGCAAAGGAGATGCGGCCATGTCCCGCTCCAGCGGCACCTACGAAGCCACGGCGGTCACCATCCGACGGTGGTTCGGCATCCACCTGGCCACGTGGGCCATGTGGGCCACATTCATGTCAGGAATGCTCGCCAGCGTGCTCCTCTTCACCACAATGTCCGGCTCCGGTGCCTCGCACATCAACGAGACGGAACTGCGCATCCTTGCCTGGGCCTATGCCTATCACCCACCGTCCGCGTTTGCCCACCTGCTCATCGCCTATGCCTACCCGCCCATCGCGCTGTGGATCGGCATGGTCGTGTTCCTGCTCTCCGCCGGCAGCGTCGCCACCGACTCGCGGGTCGCCATCCGCATCGTCAGGGGCCACAACATCGGTTTCGTCTGGGGCCATGAACGAAGGATGGTCCGCAATGCCGCCGAGAACCTGAGGGACCAGCTCCACGCGCGAGGTCGCGCGGGCCTGTTCGGCCGCGGCCGTGGCACGACTGTTCGACTTGGCTTCGGGTTCGTCGGTGCCGGCCTGGTCCTGGCGATCGCCATGCTCGCTCCGATGAGCATTACAAGTTCGGGCCAGACCATCCAGGACGTCCGGAACGGCTTGCTCCCCACGGTGTGCCTGGTCGGTAGCCTGGTCGCCCTCGCGGGTCTCCTGCTCGCCCTCCCGTATGGGCCGGGCGACAGGATCGTGGTGGACGTCACCGGCAACGTCCGTGGCGCCGACGAGCCAGCCATCGTGCCGGCGGTCCCGGTGCAGGCGCCGTCTTCGGACCTGGGGGCGCCGGCTGCCGGACCGGGGCCCGCGATGGCATCGACCTCGGGGATCCTGTTGCCCGCGGCGCTGGCCGGGCCGGCGTCCCCGGTCGTCTCCACGGCTCCCGCAATGGCGTTCTGTCCGCAGTGCGGCACACGTCGGATCAGCGGTGACCGGTTCTGCGGCTCGTGCGGCGCAGCACTCGAGGTGTACGCGCGGTAGCCGCGGACGCCGGCGGTCCGCGATCCTTCGATTTCCGGCCGGCTGGGAACGTCTTCAAGGGCGGTGGGCGAGCACCGGGATCCGCGCTGACCGGCGGGGCCAGGACCGGTCAGGCAACCCACAACACGCGGCCCCTCGCGAAGGTCCGCACGACCTCCGCGGCGACGGCCGGGATGAACGCGACGATCGCGACGACGACCCATTCCGCGGCGTTCAGCGGGACGGCGCGGAACGAATCGGCCAGAACCGGAACGTACGGGATCAGGACCTGAACCGCGACGGCGGCGACGCACGCTCCGAGCAGCAACCCGTTGCGCCCCAGTCGATGGATCGGTTCCCGTACGCTCCGGTTCCAGTAGGCCCGGACGCACTGCCCGACCACGAGGACGGTGTACGCGAGCCATGCCGCGTGCTCGAACGTGCCGTCGTACGCGAGCATGACGACGAGGGCGGCGATCGCGGTGAAGCTCCCGGCGCCAACCACACCGCCGAGGATCCGGTTCGTGAGGAGCGGTGCGGTGGCGGACCGTGGCGGGCGGGTCATGAGCTCGGGTTCAGCAGGCTCGCGCTCGAACGCGATCGAGGTCGACAAGTCGATGAACAGCTCCATCCAGAGGATCTGAAGCGGGAGGAGCACCTGGCTCTGCGTGACGAAGATCGTCGAAATGAAGATGAAGCCGAGGAACGCCATGTGCGTCGAGAGGAGGAAGACGAGGCCCTTCTGGACGTTGTCGACGATCCGCCGGCCCTCCGCGAGCCCATACATGAGTGTCGCGAACGAGTCGTCGCCGAGGACGAGGTCCGATGCCTCGCGTGCGACTGCAGTGCCGCTGCCCATCGCGACGGCGACGTCCGCGCCGTGAAGCGCCGGAGCGTCGTTCACGCCGTCGCCCGTGACGGCGACGATCCGGCGGTCCGTGCGCGCGGCGGTGACGAGCCGGCGCTTCTGCTCCGGTGTCGAGCGCGCCACGACATGGAGGTCGGGGAGCTCCGCGGCGAGCCGTGCGTCATCCCATGACGCGAGGTCCTCGCCGGTGACGATCCGGTCGGCGTAGAGGCCCGCCTCGACGGCGATCGTCGCCGCGGTGCCCGGATGGTCGCCGGTGACGACGACCACCTGGATGCCGGCGCCACGGGCCGTCGCCATGGCGTCGGCGATGCCTGGACGGATCGGGTCCGCGAACCCGACGAGCGCACGCATCTCCCATGGACCGTGGTCGATGCGTCGGGCCAGAGCGACGAGGCGTTCGCCGGCCGCCGCCGATGTCTCGATGAGGTCCGCCCAACGGTCCCGCTCGGCCATGCCGCCCGCCGCATGCGTGTCGACGTAGGCGAGCACGACCTCGGGAGCGCCGAGCGCGAGACCCTCGACGTGACCGTCGCGGCGGGCGTCGGTCCGCGTCACCGGGTGCCCGTCAGACGCCGGGATCGCTTCGAGGAGGCTGGTTGCGTCGAGCTCCGTGCTTCCGCCCGCGTCGGTCACGGCCGCCCGAAGAGCACGCGTGAACGACGCAGGGGCGATCTCCTCGCCGGGCCAGGCATCCTCCTCCGCCCGCAGGGCCTGCTCGAGGAGGTCGCGTCGCTCGACAGGGTCCTCCACGGACCCGTCCGGTGTCCGGACCGACGACACGGCGAGGCGGTTCTGCGTGATCGTTCCGGTCTTGTCGGTGACGATGAGATCGACCGCGCCGAGGGTCTCCTCCGCATTGAGCCGGCGCACGAGGACGCCGCGGCGCAGGAGGCGGTATGCCCCCAGACCGAGGATCACGGCGAGCAGGACGGGCGGCTCCTCGGGGATCGCGGCGATTGCCGCGGAGACCCCGGCGAGGATGTTCGCCCCCAGGGGGTGGCCGCGGACGAACCCGATCCCGCTCGTGAAGGCGATAAGTGCGAGCGCCACGCCGAGCAGGATCCGGACCAGGCGGTCGAGCTCGCGCTGGAGCGGCGACCGCCGCCGCTCCTCGGACGCGAGGCTGCCGGCGATGCGGCCGAACTCGGTCGTGGCACCGATGGCGACGACGACGCCCTCACCACGCCCTCCGACGACGCTCGTGCCCGAGTAGGCGATCGAGCGGCGGCTCGTCAGGGGCGCGTCCGCGAGGTCGGGTTCGACGCGTGCCTCTTCAGGAATCGACTCGCCGGTGAGGATGCTCCGGTCGAGCAGGAGCCGGTCGGTGCGCCCGATCCGGAGGTCGGCGGGAACGACGTCGCCCGCCTGAAGCAGGACGAGGTCGCCGGGAACCAGCGAGGCGGCGGTAACGATCGCGATGGCGCCGTCGCGACGGACCCGCGCCACCGGGGCCGACGCCTCGCGCAGTGCCTCGAGCGCCCGTTCGCCGCGGTACTCGGTCACGACGTCCGCGCCGACGATCGGCAGGAGCGCGATCAGGATGAGGATGCCGTCGCGAACTTCGCCGACCGCGATCGCGAGGCCCCCCGCGATGATGAGCATGATGATGAACGGCTCGGTCAGCGCCTCGATGACCATCCGCCAGACAGGCCGGCGCTTTGACTCCTCCAGTGCGTTGGGGCCCGCCTCCATGGCGCGCCGAAGGGCCTCACCTGTTGGCAAGCCGGACGAGGCGTCGACTCCAAGCGCGGCGGCAACAGCGGCGGCGGTCTCCGCGTGATACGCGACGGTCACGGCCGGAGCCCCGCCTCGAGGCCCTCGAGGCCAACTTCGAGGATGCGCAGGGCGGCCGCCCGTCCGAGATCGCGGTCGGCTGACCAGGCGGCGATCCCGACGCCGACGACCCCGCCGGCCGCGGCCTGGACCGTGGCGTCGTGGGGATCGCGTCCCCACCGCTCACCGATGAGCTCAGCGAAGATGCCGACCGCCCCGGTGGCCTCGCCGAGCAGGGCTTCGCGCGCCTGGACGAGCGTGGCAGCCGCGTGGCCGTCGCCTCCCGTCGGGCCGTCATCGACGACCGCGAGGTCGTCGAAGCTCGCCCGCAGGGCTGCGTGGATCGCGGCGAAGACCGACGCGTCGGGTCCGAGGGACCGGAACGCGTCACGGATGAGGGTTTCGAGATCGAACGGCAGGGCGAGGCGTGCCTTCGTAGGGAAATACCGGAAGAGGGTCGATAGGGAAACCTCAGCTGCGTCCGCGATCTGCTGGACCGTCGTGGCCTCATAGCCGTGGACGAGGAAGAGCCGCAGGGCCTGCTCCCGGATCTCGGCCCGGGTCCGGGCCTTCTTCCGCTCGCGGAGGCCGACCTCCGAGTCCGGGGGCATCGCGTTCACGATCCGCTCCTCCTGGCCTTCGTACATGAGGTGAGGCCCGCTGACGGTAGCCGACGGGCCTCACGGTATACGGGTCGCCGCGTCAGTGGACGGGCGCTCCGCGTCCTTCCCCCACCGCTCCGATTGCGAGGGCACCCACGATGAGGACGATCCATCCGAAGAGCGTCACAGCGAACCTCCTTTCCTGCCCTCCGTCTGCTGGCAGGTCCGCGGGTGTCGGCCCGGCTGCGATCCCGTCACGCCTCCTGGTGCTCTCGGGAGCTCTCCTGTCGACCGTCGCAAGTACACCGCTCGCGGACGCCGGGGCCGAGAGCCACCCGTCCTGTCCTAATGTGACGTTTATCCCAAATCATAATGATGTCATATCGAAGGGGTCGCACATGAGAGGCGCACGGGCCTGCAAAATGCGAGTCCGGTGGCCGATCTCGTGAGGTCAGACGGATCCATCCTGCTTGCTTGATGTCCGCCGCCGGCTCCCGTCCAGGCGGCCGACGACCGCCTCGTCAGGCTGTGAGGGCGACCCCCGCGGCCACGTGCTCGATGACACGCGCGGCGGCAGCCTGGCCCCGGAGGATGCAGTCTGGGATGCCGACCCCGCGGTACGGCGCTCCGGCGAGGACGACGGCGGGCCACCGTTCGAGAGCGGCCTCGGCCCGCATGACCCGTGCGAGGTGCCCTACCGCGTAGCGCGGCATCGTCGCGGTGAACGACGAGACGCGGACGAACTCGGGTTCGGTCCGGATGCCAAGCGTCACGGCGATGGCGGCCCGGGCGAGGGCGGCGAGGTCACGCTCAGAGCGACCGACAACCGGTTCGTCGGGGAGGAACGCGCGGATGAGGACGGTGTCGTCGGTCGCGCGACCGGGCCACTTCTGGCTCGAGATCGTGCACGCACTGATCGGGAGGCCTTCGCTCGCCGGAACGAGGACGCCATGCCCGATCGGGATCGGCGGGGTCCGGTCGCGCCGCCATGCGAGGGTGACAACGGTGCTCGACCCGTGCGGGATGGTGGCGACGGCGCGGGCTGCCTCAGGCGCGAACGGCTCGACGAGGCGCGCGGCAGCCGGACCCGGCGTCGTCACGACGACCGCGTCCACGCGGAGGGGCGTCCCGTCGGAGAGCCCGGCCAGGACGCCGGCGCCCACCGGCGTGAGCGAGCGGACGGCCACGCCAAGGCGGACCTCGACCGATCCGCTTGCCTCCAGCGCGCGAGCGGCGGCGCCGACGAGCTCTCCGAGCCCGCTGCGCAGGGTGGCGAAGACGCCGGTTGGCTTCGGTGAAGGGGAGGGGGCACTC
>Ga0153915_10004522_pt1 | contig 12813 bp, 14 predicted proteins | sample Opewatmetagenome_2_FD_107003 | JGI IMG/M metagenome (GOLD analysis project Ga0153915, IMG submission 107003) | Freshwater wetland microbial communities from Ohio, USA - Open water 3 Core 3 Depth 3 metaG | ecosystem: Environmental > Aquatic > Freshwater > Wetlands | place: USA: Ohio, Lake Erie... | reverse complement strand
TCCTCCACGGGACCCGTGGATGACCGCATCCCCATCGTGAAACTCACCCAGGACCAGAAGGTGGTCCTGGAGGCGAAGGCCGTGATGGCCACCGGGAAGCAGCATGCCAAGTGGCAGCCCACCCTGACGTGCGGGTACAAGAACTACCCCGTCATCTCCATCGACGAGCGGTGCGACGCGTGCGGCCTCTGCGTGGAGGAGTGCCCCCGCGGGGTGCTCGCGGCACGGAACGAAAAGGTCGCGGTGGTGAAGTCACGGCTGGAGGACTGCTCGCTCTGCCGGCTCTGCGAGCGGGCGTGCCTTGGGGCGAGTATCGGGGGCGAATCCTCCATCCGGATCACCCCCGACGAGACGCGGTTTGTCTTCCAGGTGGAGAGCGACGGGTCGCTCCCCGTCCTCGAGATCATGGAGACAGCCCTCCACCACCTGCGGAAGAAGGCCCTGGACCTGGACACGATCCTCTCGGAAGTATCAGAAGGTGAACCCCATGCAGCGACGGCTTGAGAAGACAAATCCGCGCCTCTCCACCCTCATTATGAGGCTGAAGGAGGCTTCCCGGACCAACGACGTAGGCATCTGGCGCGAGATCGCATCGCGGCTCGAGTCTCCCCGCAGGAACTACGCAGAGGTGAACATCAGCAAGATCAACCGCTATGCGATCGGTGGCGAGACGATCCTCGTGCCCGGGAAGGTGCTGGGCACCGGCGTCCTGGAACAGCCGGTGGACGTGGCTGCGCTCAACTTCTCGGGGAGCGCCCAGTCCAAGATCCAGGGCGCCAAGGGCTCCTGCATGACCATCGAGGAACTGCTCCAGAAGAACCCGACGGGGAGCCGGGTCAGGATCCTGCGGTGATACCCATGACGGTCATTGTGAATGCCGAAGGATTGATCCTGGGCCGGATGGCGAGTCTTCTGGCCCACCGTCTGCTGGACGGGGAGGAGATCGCGGTGGTGAACGCGGAGAAGGCGGTGATCTCGGGGACAAAGGCCCGGGTCTTTGGCACCTACGACAGGAAGCGCAAGCGCGGCTCCCGGGAAGGCGGTCCGTTCTTCCCCCGCCGGCCCGACCACCTGGTGAAGCGCACGATCCGGGGGATGCTTCCCTACAAGCGCGAGCCGGGGAAGGAGGCGTTGCACCGGGTGAGGGTGTATGTGGGGGTTCCCCCGGAGTTTGCGGGGAAGGAGATGGAGAGCTTCCCGGAGGCCCATGTCTCCCGGCTCTCCTCCCCACGGTTTGTGACGGTGGGTGCCGTGAGCACGTTCATGGGAGCCAAGTACGGGAGGTGAAGGCGTGGACAAGATCATCAACACGAGCGGGAAGCGCAAGACGGCAGTGGCGAGGGCCACCCTGAGAACCGGAAAGGGGCGGGTGCGGATCAACACCGTGCCCCTGGAGATCTACTCCACCGAGCTGGTCCGGATGAAGATCTCGGAGCCCTTAACACTCCTTCCCAATGCTCTCGCGGACATCGATGTCTCCATCGATGTCCGGGGCGGCGGGATCATGGGGCAGGCGGAGGCGATCCGGACGGCCCTCGGCAGGGGGATCCTGGCATGGTACAACGACCCCAAGATCAAGGAGATGTACCTGGCCTACGACCGGACCCTGCTCGTCAACGATTCGCGGCAGAAGGAGAAGAAGAAACCCCACGGCCGCGGCGCGAGAAAGAAGTTCCAAAAGTCTTATCGGTAGGACAGGAAAATGATCGTGAGAGTTCGGTGGACATGATACCCGTACGGTGTTTTACCTGTGGGAAGGTCATCTCCACGGTGTGGGAAGACTTCAAGAAGCGGCGTGATGCCGGGGAGGACCCCGGCACCATCCTCACCGATCTCGGTGTGCAGCGGTACTGCTGTCGCCGCATGCTGCTGACGCACAAGGAGATCATCGATGATCTCAATCCGTATCAGTGAGGGGTCGTGGGGTAGCCTGGACCATCCTACGGCGTTCGGGATGCTGTGACCTGAGTTCGAATCTCAGCGACCCCATTTCGGGAGAACAAAGGAATATTTCGGGGGCGGAGAATGGAATCGTATACTCGGTATGAGCGGGCAAGGATCATCGGTGCGAGAGCACTGCAGATCTCGATGGGTGCACCGGTGCTGTTGAAATCCCAGCGGATCGATCCTCTGGAGATCGCCATTGAGGAGTTCAATGCCGGTGTGATCCCCATCACCGTAAAGCGGAAGGTGGGGTCGCTGTGACCGCCACCTGCGAGAAGGTGGTCCCCGCGACCACGTGGATGGCAGGGTTGGTCCCCGTGACCATTCGAACGTCGAGGTGGACCGCATGACCACTCGAACGTCGAGGTGGTCCCCGTGACCACCATCCAGTCGATCAGGCTCCGGACGATCCTGGACAGCCGGGGCAACCCCACCGTGGAGGCAGAGATATGGACCGATCACGGGTTCGGCCGTGCCGCGGCGCCCAGCGGGGCATCGACAGGGATCTACGAGGCGAGGGTCCGGCCGGTGAAGGAGGCCATCCCCCTCGCAGAGGAGCGCCTGGTCCCCACCCTGATCGGGGAGGATGCGGAGGACCAGCTCCGGTTCGACGAGATCCTGCGGGAGATCGACGGGACTCCGGACTTCTCCACCATCGGCGCCAACGTGGCCGTGGCCCTCTCGCTGGCCTGTGCCCGGGCAGCGGCCGATGCGCTGGGCATGGACCTGTTCCGGTACCTGGGCGGGATCTTTATGACCGCACCCCCGCTCCCCCTGGGGAACGTGATCGGGGGCGGAGCCCATGCCGAGAACGCCACCGAGATCCAGGAATTCCTGGTGGTGCCGACCGGTGCCGCGGACGCCGAGGAGGCGGTCTTTGCGAACGCGGCGGTGCACCGGAAGGTGAAGGAGATCCTGGTGAAGCAGGGGATGGCGTGCGGCAAGGGTGACGAGGGGGCGTGGGCTCCCCAGATCGGGGATGATGCGGCCTTCGAGATCCTCCGCCAGGCGGTGGATGAAGTCTCGGACGGCCTCAAGATCTCCATCAACATGGGCCTGGACGTGGCGGCGAGCCAGCTCTGGGACGGCGGGGCGTACCGGTACCGGAAGGGGTCCCGGTCCACCGCGGACCAGGTGGTGTACATGGCCGAGCTCATTGACCGTTACTCCCTGGTCTACGTCGAGGACCCGATCCGTGAGGACGACTTCGAGGGGTTCGCGGAGCTGACCCGGCAGGTGAACGACCGGTGCCTGATCTGCGGGGATGACCTCTTTGTGACGAACACGGAGCGGATCATGAGGGGGATCGAGACGGGTGCCGCCGACTGCGTGCTCATCAAACCCAACCAGGTGGGCACGCTCACCGACACCCACGAGGCCGTGCAGCTGGCCCAGCGGCACGGGATGGAGACGGTGATGAGCCACCGTTCCGGGGAGACCAACGACGATTCCATTGCGCACCTGGCCACGGCGTTCGGCTGTATCTTTTTGAAGACCGGCGTCGTCGGCGGTGAGCGCACGGCAAAACTGAACGAACTGATACGAATCGAGGAGCTGATCTGATGCAAGCACAGGCACAGCCACAGGCAAACGAGGCAGAGATTGAACTGAAGGAACCGCTGGTCCCGGTGGAAGAGTACCTGGCGGCCGGGGTCCACATCGGTACCCAGCAGAAGTCCAAGGACATGAAGCGGTTCATCTACCGGGTCCGGGGCGACGGGCTCTACATCCTGGACATCCGGGCCACCGACGAACGGATCAAGACAACGGCCAAGTTCCTGGCCCAGTACGCCCCGCCACGGGTTCTCGTGGTGACATCCCGGCAGTACGGCCAGTACCCGGCGAAGAAGTTCGCCGAGACCATCGGCGCCATGTCGGCGACCGGCCGGTTCATCCCGGGCATGCTCACGAACCAGAACCTGCCGGGATACCTGGAGCCGGAGGTCGTGATCGTCACCGATCCCATCGGCGACGCCCAGGCAGTGACCGAGGCGATGCAGAACGGGATCCCGATTGTTGCCCTCTGCGATACCAACAACATGACCGGCTTTGTGGATCTCGTGATCCCCACGAACAACAAGGGGAGGAAAGCCCTCTCCCTGATCTACTTCCTCCTCACGAAGGAGATGCTGCGCTTGAGGGGTATCGCCACGTCCCTCACCGTCGAGGACTTTGAGACCGAGATCTGACACGGTGCCTGCACACAGGGGTGAATCCGCATGAAGGTGCGCACCTGCAGCGTGGCGGGGCAGTTCTATCCCGCGGAGCCCAGCCACCTGGAGCAGCTGCTGGAAGGGTTCTTCCGGAAAACTGCAGACGGGAGGGACGCCCGCGGGATCGTCTCCCCCCACGCCGGCTACATCTACTCCGGGAGGACGGCAGCCCGGGCGTTCTCGGCCATCAACCCGTCCTTTGACGGCACGTTCGTGGTCCTGGGCCCCAGCCACCGCGGATTCCTCACCTGCGCCTCCGCGGTGCCCTGGGAGACCCCCCTGGGCATCCTGGAGACCGACACGGAGTTCGTGAACCGGCTCGAGGTGGCGATGGACGAGCTCTCCCACCGGGACGAGCACTCCCTGGAGGTCCAGATGCCCTTCATCAAGTACCGGTTCCCCCGCTCCCGGGTGGTTCCCGTGATGATGGGGCCCCAGGACCCTGCCAGTGCCGCGCACCTGGCGGAGCGGATCCTGGAGGCCGTGCACCGGACCGGCCGGGACGTGCGGATCGTGGCCTCCAGCGACTTCTCCCACTACGTGCCGGAAGCGGAGGCCCGGCGGGACGACCTGGCCGCCATCGAACCGCTGGCCACGCTGGACACGGACGGGTTTTACCGGAAGGTGCGGGACCTGGGGGTCAGCGCCTGCGGCTACGGACCCATCGCCGCCATGGTGCTGGCCGCAAAGGGGCTGGGGGCACGGAAAGGGGAACTCCTCCAGTACACCACCAGCGGCGACGTGACCGGCGACCGCGGCCAGGTCGTGGGGTACGCGGCCATCGCGGTGATGTAGGTGGCCACGTGGTCTGCGCCGGGGAAGGTCTTTCTCTTCGGGGAGCACGCCGTGGTCTACGGGAAGCCCGGCCTCGCCATGGCCATCCAGCCCCGGGTCCAGGTAACCGTCCGGAAGGCACGGCACCCGGCCAGGCCCCGCTCCTCCTACATCCAGGAGTGCTTCCGGGAGACGGGGGTCCGTGGCACCGTCTACGTCCGGTCCCAGCTCCCCAGCGCCTCGGGCCTGGGGTCGTCCGCCGCCGTCACCGTGGCCACGCTCTCCGCCATCAACGAGGAGTTCGAGAAGGGCTACACCCGGGAGCAGGTCGCGGATCTCGCCTTCTCCATCGAGAAGAAGGTCCAGCACGGCCTGGCCAGCCCCACCGACACCTACGTCACGTCCTTCGGCGGCCTCGTGCTGATCCGGGGTCCGGAACGCCTCAGGCTCCCGCCCCGGAACATCCCGCTCGTCGTCGGGAACAGCCGCGTCTCCCACAACACGGGGAAGATGGTGGAGCGGGTGGCCCGGGAGCGGGAGGTCCGGCCCGCGATGGTGAACGCGGTGCTGGAGGCCATCGAGGCGGTGACAGAGGAGGCCGTGGGCGCCCTGCAGAACCCCCCGGAGCTGGGCCGGCTGATGAACATCAACCACGCGCTCCTGGAGGCCATCGGCGTGGGCCACCCGGCGCTTTCGCGCCTGGTGCTGGCGTCCCGTGCCGCCGGGGCCTACGGCGCCAAGATCACGGGGGCGGGCGGTGGCGGCTGCATGATCGCCCTCGCCCCGAAGCGGGCCCGGGGCCGGGTGGCCGGGGCCATGGAGTCCTGCGATGCCCAGGCCATCGTCACCACCATCGACACCCAGGGTGCACGGAGGGAGGCGCATGCCTGACCGCGTCATCGTGAAGCTGGGCGGGTCCGTGATCACGGAGAAGAGCGGGCCCTGCCGGATCGACCGGAAGCGCCTCTCTGAGGTCAGCCGGGCCATCTCCCGGCGGAAGGGGATGCTGCTCACCCTGGTCCACGGTGCCGGCTCCTGCGGGCACCCGCAGGCAGCGCGCTACCGGATCCAGGAGGGTGTGGACGGGTCGAACCGACAGGGTATCACCATCACCCACGCCGCGGTGGCCGGCCTGAACCGGGCGGTGGTGCAGGCACTGCGCCGGGAGGGCGTGGATGCCATGGGTCTCCACCCCCTGCATCTCTGCGTGGCCGAGGACGGGCGGATCGCCTCCTTTCCCCTCGAGCCCCTGGAGCGGCTGCAGGCTCTCGGGATCACCCCCGTCCTCCACGGCGACGTGGTGGCGGACCGTGCCCGGGGGGCATCCATCGTCTCCGGCGACCAGCTGGTGACGTTCCTGGCCGCCGGCCTCGCGTGCTCCCGCGTGGGGGTCGCCACCAACGTGAAGGGCGTGCTCGGGCCGGACGGGAAGGTGGTGCCCCGGATCGATGCCGCCTCGGTCCGGGACCTTCCCCTCGGCGGGTCGGGGGCCCGCGATGTGACCGGCGGGATGAGGGGGAAGGTGGAGGAGCTGCTGCGGCTTGCCGGGCAGGGGATCGAGTCCCACATCTTCCACGTCTCCCGGCTCGGGGCGTTCCTGGACGGGAAGGACCACGGCGGCACCATCATCGGGAAGAGGTAACGGGAATGGCAAAGGACGAGTACACATCGCCGAGGAAACTGGACCATATCCGGATCTGCCTGGAGGAGCAGGTGGAGGCAGGGAACCCGGGGTTTGCCGACGTGCACCTGGTGCACTGTGCCCTCCCCGGCGGGAGCCTGGACCGGATCGACACGTCGGTCCGGTTCCTGGGGCACATCCTCCGCTCTCCCCTTTTCATCGCCGCCATGACCGGGGGCCACCCCTCCACGACTGCGATCAACCGGAGGCTCGCGGCCGCCGCCGAGCACTTCGGGATCGGCATGGGCGTCGGGTCCCAGCGTGCGGCGCTGGAGAACCCTGACCTGGAAGGGAGCTTTACCGTGGTCCGTGAGGAGGCGCCCACGGCGTTCCTCTGTGCCAACCTGGGCGCCGTCCAGCTCCGTGACCACGGGATCGAGTGGGCGGACCGGGCGGTGGAGATGATCAGCGCCCAGGCGCTCTGCGTGCACCTGAACTTCCTGCAGGAGGCGATCCAGCCTGAAGGGGACCACGACGCCAGCGGGTGCCTGGAGGCCATCCGGGACCTCTGCAGCGACTTCCGGGTGCCGGTGATCGCGAAGGAGACGGGTGCCGGCATCTCCCGGGAGACGGCGGACCTGCTCTGGGGCGCCGGGGTCGCAGCCATCGACGTGGGCGGTGCCGGGGGCACCTCCTGGGCGCTCGTCGAAGCCCTCCGGGCAAAGGATGAACAGGCGGCACAGCGGGGCCGGCGGTTCGCCGGCTGGGGGATCCCCACGGTGGTGAGCCTCTGCCAGGTGGCTGGAAGCGGTGGTCCGGTGATCGCGACCGGCGGGATCCGGAGCGGGATGGATATGGCAAAGGCGGTGGCTCTCGGGGCCGACCTCTGCGGGATGGCGCTCCCGCTCCTGCGGCCGGCCGTTGAGGGCGGGGAGCAGCTCTGTGCTGCCATCACCGGCCTCCAGGAAGAGCTTTACACGGCGATGTTTCTCACAGGTTCCCGATCGGTGGCAGAGCTCCACCGGGCACGCACCTGGATCACGGGGAGCACGCGCCAGTTGACGAAAAAGAAAAAAGGAGATTAACAGATATGGAAATCGAAATTATAGCAGTGGGCGGGTACGAGGAAGTGGGACGGAATATGACCGCCGTCCGCTGCGGAAAGGACATTGTCATTTTTGACATGGGGCTTCGCCTGGACCAGGTGATGATCCACGAGGATGCCGAGATCGAGAACATGCATTCCCTGGACCTCATCCAGATGAAGGCGATCCCCGACGACACGATGATGAACACGGTGGAGGGGACGGTGAAGGCGATCGTCTGCACCCACGGACACCTGGACCACATCGGGGCGATCCCCAAGCTCGCCCACCGGTACAACGCCCCGATCATCTCCACCCCGTATACCATTGAGCTGATACGCCAGCAGATCCAGGGCGAGCAGAAGTTCGGGGTCAATAACAAGCTCTTTGCGCTCCGGGCCGGGCAACGGTACACGATCTCGCCCACCCTCACCCTTGAGTTTGTCCGGGTGCAGCACTCCATCATCGACACGGTGATGGCGGTGCTCCACACCCCCCACGGGGCCGTCGTGTATGCGAACGACTTCAAGCTGGACCGGACCCCGGTGATCGGCGAGCCGCCGGACTTTGCCCGCCTGCGTCAGATGGGGAAAGAGGGGGTGCTCGCCCTCATCGTGGAGAGCACGAATATCGATGTGAAGGGGCGGACCCCCAGCGAGCGGATCGCCCGGGACCTGCTCCGGGACGTCATTACGAGTTACGAGGACGACAAGTCAGCGATCCTGGTCTCCACCTTCTCCTCCCATATTGCGAGGGTGAAGACGATCGCCGAGTGCGCCCACGAGATCGGCCGGAAACCGGTGCTCCTGGGCCGGTCCATGGAGCGCTACTCCTCCACGGCCGAGCAGATGAAGCTGGTCGCCTTCCCCCCCAGCCTCTCCATGTTCGGGAACCGGAGGACAGTGGAGCGGACGATGCGCCGGATGATCAAAGCCGGGAGGGAGAAGTTCATGCCGATTGTCACCGGCCACCAGGGAGAGCCGGGTTCGGTCCTGAACCGGATCGCGCTGGACGACACCCCCTACAAGATTGAAAAGGGGGACAAGGTCCTCTTCTCCGCGAGAGTGATCCCGAATCCCATGAACTTCGGGCAACGCTACCTGGTGGAGACCCGGCTGAAGATGAGGGGGGCCCGGATCTTTGAGGACCTCCACGTCAGCGGCCACGCCCAGCGGGAGGACCACTACGAGCTTCTGCAGCTGCTGCACCCCCAGCACGTGATCCCGTCCCACGGGGGTCTGAACTTCACCGGGAGCTACGCGAGCTTTGCCGAGGATGTGGGCTACCGGCTCGGGAACGACATGCACATCCTCCGGAACGGACAAAGGATCCAGGTGGCCAAGTAAGGGGGTCGGGAGATGGAGCTGCAGGAATACCTGAAGAACGTGGCCCAGGAAATCGATCTCATGATCATCCGCTACTTCGGCCACCCCTACGGGCCGCTGCAGGAAGCCTCTGCCCATCTCCTGTCGGCAGGGGGGAAAAGGCTGCGCCCTGCCGTCTGCCTCCTTGCCGCCGATGCCGTGAAGAAGGGGTCCTCCTTTGACGTGGCCCCCGCGGCCCTTGCTCTCGAGCTGATCCACACGTTCACCCTGATCCACGACGACATCATGGACCGGGACGCCGAGCGCCGCGGCGTACCGACGGTCCACACCCTCTGGGACGAGCCCACCGCCATCCTGGCCGGGGACGTGCTCTATGCCCGTGCCTTCGAGTTCCTCTGCCGCACCCCCGCCCCCGACAGCGCCCGGGTGCGGGCGGTCTCCCTGCTCGCCGACACCTGCAACGACATCTGCGAGGGGCAGCACCTGGACATGTCCTTCGAGCTGCGGGACGATGTCACCGAGGTGGAGTACCTGGACGTGGTGCGGATGAAGACGGGCGCCCTCTATGCCGCCTCCGCGGCCATCGGGGCCATCATGGCCGGGGCAAAGCCGATGCACGCCGATGCCCTGTTCCAGTTCGGCATGTCGGCCGGGATCGCGTTTCAGATCCAGGACGACCTGATCGATCTCATGGTACCCTCCTCGGTGAGCGGCAAGGACCGGGCCTCCGACATCCGGCAGGGGAAGCAGACCCTCGTCTCCATCAAGGCCCGGGAGGCCGGGGTCGACCTGGCCCCGTACCGGAAGGCCCTCACGGACGCCGAGGTGGACGCCCTCATCGCCCGGCTGGAGGCGGCCGGAGTGCTTGCAGAGGTGCGGGAGATTGCCGGAAACATCCTGGATCATGGCCGGTCCACGCTCGCCCTCCTGCCCGGGAGCGATGAGCGCCGGCTCCTCTTCGAGCTCGGCGAGTTCTTTGTCACCCGGGGGTCCTGAATGGAGGAGGACCTGCGGGAGATCCTCTTTCGCTACGCTCTCCAGAACGCCGTGAAGTACGGCGACCTCCCCAAACCCACTACCGTCCTTGCGAAGGTGATGGGCACCCACCCGGATCTCCGCCCCCGTGCGAAGGAGATCGCGAAGCTCCTGCCGGAGGCCATCGCCCGGGTGGAGGCGATCGCCCCCGGGGAGCGCCACGGCACCCTCGCGGCCCTCGCCCCGGACCTCATCCATGAGCTCTCCGGGACCAGGGAGCAGAAGAAGGGCCTCCCGCCCCTGGAGGGTGCCGATGGCGGTGTCGTCATGCGCTTTGCCCCCAACCCCAGCGGCCCCCTCCACCTGGGGCATGCCCGGGCCGCCCTCCTCAATGACGCCTACGTCCGGCGCTACGGCGGGAAGTTCGTGCTCCGCATCGAGGACACGGACGCAAAGCGGGTGGACCCGGCCGCCTACGACATGGTCCGGGAGGACATTGCGTGGCTCGGTCTCGCAGTCCACGACGTGGTGTTCCAGAGTGACCGGCTGGATACCTACTATGACTACGCCCGGCATCTGATCGAACGGGGCGGCGCCTACCTCTGCACCTGCGAGGGGGACATGTTCCGGGACCTGAAGCTCGCAAGGAAGGCCTGCCCCTGCCGGGAGCATACCGTGGAGGAGAACCTGGCCCTCTGGGACGCGATGCTGGCCGGTGAGTACGCCGAGGGGACCATCACGGTGCGGGTGAAGACCGAGCTCTCCCACCCGGACCCTGCCATGCGGGACTTCTCGGCCTTCCGGATCGTGGCCTCCCCGCCCCATCCCCGGGTGGACGCCCTCGTCTTCCCGCTGATGAACTTCTCGGTGGCCATCGACGACCACCTGCTGGGGATCACCCACGTGATCCGGGGCAAGGACCACATCGCAAACACCGTCCGGCAGAGCTATATCTTCGACTACTTCGGCTGGAAACCACCGGTGTACCGGCACTACGGCCGGATGGGGATCGAGGGCGTGGTCCTCTCCACCTCCCAGATGCACAGGGGAATCGATGAAGGCACCTATACCGGCTGGGATGACATCCGGCTCGGGACCCTCCGGGCCATCGCCCGCCGGGGGATCTCATCCGAGGCCGTGAGGAATGCCATCCTGGAGATCGGGATCGGCGAGACGGACATCTCCTTCTCCTGGGACAACCTGTACGCCAAGAACAGGGACCTCGTGGACCCGGTCGCGAACCGCTACTCCTTTGTGCCGGATCCCGTGGAGCTCACCATCGAGGGAGCCCCCGTACGGATGGCCCAGGCGCTCCTGCACCCCGGTGACCCGGCCCGGGGCTGCCGGCTCCTCCCCTTCGAGGGGAAGGCACTGGTCCCCCGGGCAGATCTTGCGGGTCACCGGATGATCCGGCTCAAGGACCTCTGCAACATCACCGTGACCGGCTCCGGCAGCAGCTTCTCGGCAGCCTATGCCGGCGACGCCCTGGAGGATGCCCGGAAGGTGAAGGCCCCCATCGTACAGTGGCTCCCCCCGACCTCGGCGGTCCCCTGCGTGCTCCGGCACCCCGAGGGGGACATGGCAGGCTCCTGCGAGGCAGTGGTGCGCTCCGAACTCGGGAAAGTGATCCAGTTCGAGCGGGTCGCGTTTGCCCGGATCGATGCGGTTACTCCGGACGGCGTCGAGGCGTACTTCACGCACCGGTGACACGCAGGAGACCTGTAATCTCTGTGGGGCAAAATCCCCACTTCATTTTTTTCAGGTTTGGTACGCGGCGATTTGACCGTATCAAGGGAGTATCAACCTGCTCTCGTTGATGGCAGGGCCGGGGCTGAGTGCATCACTGACTGCAGAGCACTACCATTATTACCTGCGATACCGAGACGCATCATAGCAGACGAGGGTGTAACATTCCATGGCTGCCGAAGATAAATGTGTCCTCCTTTTTACGACTTACAAATTCCGGAGCGGTACGAACCTCACCGTACGACGGGGAACACAACTGGCATCGAAAATGACGATGGGGGACACCTTCTGGCTGCAGTCACGCGAGGGAGGGTAGCAGCGAAAGGCACTGGTGACCGGATTGAAGGTAAAACGGTTCCGGGATATCCGGGAGCAGGATCTGTCCGTGGAACATGATCCCCAGTGCCGGAGCTGGAACGATCTTTTCGCCACCATGAAGAAGCTCTACGATGATTTTGACGAGATGGAAATCGTCACCATGATTTATTTTACAATAGAAGAAGGGGAATAGCCCCATCGCTTCGGAATGGACGTTTCCCTTGCTCCGGTGAAATCCAGAATCCGGAAACTTATGCTCGCGGTGGTATCCCCGGTCTCTCAATTTGAAGGAATTGGATTTTGGTATTCGTACTGAACAGTTCCTCTCCCGGATCGAAACGAATTTGATACCCGGGACCACGGATCAGGTGAGGGAGAGCCATGGAAGAACCTACCGAGACCATTTACCAGGAGGCACTCCAGCTGCATGAAAAGCACCGGGGAAAGCTGGAGATCCACTCCAAGGTCCCCCTGGAGAACCGGCGGGATCTCTCACGGGCATATACCCCCGGTGTCGCGGCGGTGTGCAGGGCTATCCAGAAGGACAAGAATCTCGCCTACCGGTATACCCTTAAGGGAAATTCTGTGGCCATTGTGACCGATGGATCCGCCGTCTTGGGACTGGGGAATATCGGTGGCTATGCAGCCATTCCTGTCATGGAAGGCAAAGCGATACTTTTTAAAAAATTTGCCAATATCGATGCCTTCCCCCTCTGCTTTGAGAGTTACCACACCGGCTTTGTGGATGAGGTGCGAAACATCGCCCCGGTCTTTGGAGGGATAAACCTGGAGGATATTGCCGCACCCAAATG
>Ga0153915_10004520_pt1 | contig 12814 bp, 8 predicted proteins | sample Opewatmetagenome_2_FD_107003 | JGI IMG/M metagenome (GOLD analysis project Ga0153915, IMG submission 107003) | Freshwater wetland microbial communities from Ohio, USA - Open water 3 Core 3 Depth 3 metaG | ecosystem: Environmental > Aquatic > Freshwater > Wetlands | place: USA: Ohio, Lake Erie... | reverse complement strand
TGCAAATCTGCGGAAAATCTCCCGCAACCAATCCCGAAATGTTCTGTTATTCCAACGTGGGGGGGAGTTGGGGGGCTGAGCTCAAATTCGCCGGTTGCGACGGGATCGTGATTCAAGGTAATTCAGACAGACCTGTCTACCTCCTTGTAGAAGATGGTGTCTGTGAGATCAGGGATGCCTCTGCTCTCTGGGGCAGGAATTCTGTTGAAACCAGGGAGAGCCTCAAGAAGGAGTTCGGCAGCTCGGCAAAGGTTCTGGCCACGGGTATTGCCGGCGAGAATATGGTTCCTTTTGCTACCATCCTTGCTGATGATGACGCCTCTGGAGCCGGTGGTATCGCCGCTGTGATGGGCTCTAAGAAACTGAAGGCTATTGTCGTTCGAGGAAGTGAGAAGGTGATACCGGCCAACCCGGAAAAACTACGCACCCTCACCCAGCACATTCGTCAATTGGCCAAGGGCAGGAAGGTCACGCCTCCCACGGTCAGGGAGCCCCCATTCCCGCCAACGATGAAAAGGTGGGCCTGCTACGGGTGTATTGCCGGTTGCCTCAGAGCCGTGTTTGAGGCGAGTAATGGGGATAAAGGCAAGTTTATGTGCCAGCAGAGTGGCATGTATATCGATGCCGCCATGCAATACTACAAGGGGTGGACCGAAGTCCCCTTTTATGCATCAAGGCTGTGTGACAAATACGGGCTGGATACCATGGTCCTTGCCCCATTAATCACATGGCTATGCAGATGCGAACAGGCTGGTATTCTGACAGATGAACAGGCCGGTATTCCTATATCAAAAGTCGGTAGTCTCGAGTTTATCGAAAGCCTAATAAAGAAAATCTCACTTAGGGAAGGCTTCGGTGATATCCTAGCTCAGGGGATCATCAAGGCAGCTGATTCACTTGGCGCCAGCGCCGGAGAGTTGATCGGTGACCTCATTTTTCCAAGGACTGGGGAAGAGTGGGTTTATGATCCCAGGATGTTTATTACCACAGGGATTTTTTATGCTATGGAACCAAAACGGCCGATCCAGCACCTGCACGAAATATCGTGGCTGATAGCTCAATGGGTTGCCTGGAAAAACGGGATCGAGAACGCCTATGTTTCCACCGACGTTGTGCACTGGGTTGCCAAAAGGTTCTGGGGAAGCGAGAGTGCTGCGGATTTCTCCACTTATGAAGGGAAGGCTCTCGCTGCTAAAAAAATCCAAGACCGCCAGTATGTAAAAGAGTGCCTGATTCTTTGCGACTATGCGTGGCCAATAGCACATGTGAAACACTCCGAAGACCATCTAGGTGATGCGACTATTGAAAGCCAAATTTTTTCAGCGGTCGTGGGTAAGGAAGTAAGCGAAGAAGGGCTGTACACAATGGCTGAACGGGTCTTTAATGTTCAGAGAGCCATTCTTGTCAGGGAAGGCCACAAGGGAAAAGAAGCGGACAGACTTCCAGAGTTCAGCTATGCAATACCCTTAGAGCACACCATGCACAACCCTGAATGTCTATTGCCGGGAGAAGACGGTAAGATGATCACCCGAAAGGGAGCCACAGTCGATAAGGATAAATTCGAAAGCATGCGAGACGAATATTATGGTCATCGGGGATGGGATGTCAATACCGGTCTTCAGACAACCTCAAAGCTGGAGCAACTCAACCTAAGAGATGTCGCCGAGGATTTAGCACAAAGAGGGCTTGTTGTAAATGATTGAGGGTTAAATCCAGCACTCGGTTATTTCATCGATAGGAAATCTCGTTAACACCTCATACCCTTCCCGAGTAACCAACACATCCTCTTCCAGCCTGACACCGAATTTGCCACCTTGCCTGCCTACCCAGGTCTCCAGGGCAAGCACCATATTCTCTTCAAGTCTGACCGGATTGGCTCGGGCGATGGGTGGTGTGAAGAAGGGCATCTCATGGAGGGATAGGCCAATCCCATGACCTACTGCTAAAGGCGTGACCTCCGGCCAGGTCTGACGCCCCCAATATTGCGGTGATTGAGGCCATCCCCTGACGATGACATCGGTGGTGACTCCCGGTTTAATTGCCTCGATGGCGCTGTAGAGCATGGCGCGGCATTCCTCGTATACCTCCTTCTGTTCGGCAGTGGCTTTGCCGCAGGAGAAAGTACGATAAACACAAGGCTTGTAGCCCATATAGGCGGCGGCATCAATATCGATATAGATCAGCTCACCGGGCCGGATGGGTTTATCTGTGAACTGGAGGTCAAAAGGGTTCGTATGCTCACCGGAGCAGACCACTAAATCCTCCATATGGTCACAGCCATTCTCGAACAAAACCTTGGCGGCCACCCCTACCAGGTCACACTCTCTAATGCCGGGACGGATGGCATCTGCGATGGCGGCAAAGGCTGGCTCCGTATTCGCACAGGCAATTCTAAGCAGTTCGACCTCATCCTGAGTTTTAATGGTTCTCGCCTCTACCATGGTGCGCTTGGCATCCACCGCCAGGATGCTTGCTTCTTTAAAGGCTTCTCCTAAGAGGAACTCGGACGTAGAGCCGTCAATGCCCAAGGGTTCTCTGGTCACCCCATGCTCAGCCATGACGTCAGCTACCACTTTGACAATAGGGGCGACATCTTTGGTGGTCCGGCAAAATTTAGGGTTCATCAATTCAGGAAAGACCTTACCTTTGAGCCATGGCATCTGTCTCTGTCTGACCTCAAGGGTCCCTGCCGAAAATACCACCGGATCACCATTGCGTGCCAGTATGCAGGCATGATTCTGGGCGGCACGTAAGGGGGTAGTGATGTAGTGCCCGGAAAGATACCGGATCGTATCCGCGTCCCAGGTGATGACAGCACCCAAGCCGTCTTTTATCATTTGTTTTTTGGCTTTCTCCAGCCTCTCTTTGCGTAGTCGTTCGAAATCGATTCTGGCTTCATAATCTACGGCAAATTTCCCAAATGACATGCTCATCCCTCCGAATAAATTACTTTAGCTCTTCTCGTTTAATGAGTAAAACGAGGGTCAAATAGCGAGCAATCTGAGGAGGTATACCTCCGGAATTGTTTATTGAATGTGTAATGGTTCAGCCATTTTCGGACAAATCGACGTTGCCAAAAGGGTACAACTCGTTCCAATCCTTGTCAAGCCCTTCCTTTGCCTTGCCCACCCCCAGTTTTTCCTTCTATGGACAGAATAGTTATGGACACAGAGGGGCGAGCTTCCGAACCTTTAGGATGCGGCCATGATCGGATGTTGCGGAGAACCTCGTCGGTATCAAGAAACAAAGCTGGGCAAGGGTCTGGAACTCTTTCCCGAGATCGCTTAAAAGGTGGCCGCCCTAAAGCTTCTCCAACCCGCCCCTCTGTGTCCTGGTCGATGGGAGAGCTTTTCTTCAGGAATCGGGTCATTTTTCGCCCGCGATCTGGGGTGGGTCCCTGAAGAGGCTTCATCGGCCCAACCGCATCAGAGTATGGCTGCCCGAGTTTGAAGGGGGGAGAGTAGGTATGGATGTCAAGACGGGCCTTGATCCGGGTTACCCTCAACGCGGGCCTTATGAAGCCTCGGAGGGGATTTACCCTGGTCGCGGGCAAGGAAAAACTGGGGGTGGGCAAGCTTCCTTTGCCATATTATCCAGAAATTTGCCTTGACAACTGACAGACGTTACAGTAGCGTAGCTTATAGGATTGACCCGCCATCACACCTACGCACTAAGGGATCTCAACCTGAAAAATAGAGGAGGAAGAGGAAATTGAGAGAAGTAGCTATCGTCGGAGTAGGAATGACCAAGTTTGGGATCTCGGAAAAGACGCAGGTGGAGATGTTTTCCGAGGGTGCCACGGACGCCATCAATACCTCAAATCTAAAGCAAAAGGACATTCAGGCAGTCTTTGTGGGCAATGCCGATGGCAATGTGGAGGAAGGGCAGGCGGTAATGGCCCCAATGTGTGCGGCTGATATCGGGCTTAACGGACTCCCGGCAGATCAGTTTTCCGGTGGGCCTCGCATATCGCTGACTTTCAAGGTGGTAAACTAAGAGAATGGCAAAGACAGACAGCGAGAATTGTGTTGACAACTCGGGTTGTTTAACAGAGACTAAGAGAGGCAACCGCCAGACGGAAGTATGTGAACTAGGCCGGGGCAACCTGACACAGATTGAGCCGAGTTCTGCAATTCTCCATGATCAACTTGTGCGAAAACGACTGAGGCAATAGGCATCTAATTACAAACGCTTGTACCGAAACTATTTTGAGGAGGTAATCTTATGAAGAAACTTGTCGGATTTCTAGTAGTATTCTTCGTGGTGCTGAATTTGATAATTGTAGGTGATGCCAAACCCGCCGACGTAATTAAAATCGGGCACCTACGTCCACTCACTGGTCCTATGGCCCAGATGAGCCAGGAGAAGGTTAGGTCTTTTGACTGGGCTTTTGAACGGATCGGCTATCTGGTCGCCGGCAAAAAAATAGAGATTATCGTGGGAGACTCGCAAGCTAACCCGGAGAAAGCCATTGATGCGGCAAGGAAAATGGTTGAGAAGGACAAAGTCGCTCTGATAGTGGGCCCCACCCAGGGTGGAGAAGTCATGCCCGTGGCCGGTTATTTGAACCAGAGGAAGATACCCCACCTCGTAACGACCCAGGAGCCACCTCCTGTTGTTATTCAGAAGATGAAATGGACGATTAGCTCGGGCGGTACCGAGCCGCAGGGTCCTTCACCCATGGGTGTTTATGCCTATGAAAAAGCGGGATTTCGGAAGGTTATTACCCTTTCCGGAGATTTTACCCCCGGGCACGGCTTCCTCGGTGCCTTCATAGGAACTTTCAAGAAAAAGGGAGGGCAAGTTGTCCAGGAAATATATACACCCTACCCCACTCAAGATTTTGGTCCTTATCTAACTTCTTTAAAGGATGCTGATGCTGTGGTGGCCTGGTTGGATGGAGACCAGGCTATAAAGTTGCTGACCCAGTATCATGAGTTTGGCATTGACAAAAGAATGCCCATGGTGGCTGCTACCTGGGGTGCTTTTTTGGCCCCATACATACTGGCGGCATTGCCACCGGCAGCCGCAGATGCCACCATAGGTTATCTAGTTCCAACGGCCTACAGCCCCCTCTTGGACACGCCTTTCAACAAGCAGTGGGTGGCCGACTTTAAAGCCAAGTTTGGTTTCACTCCTGAGGATACAAGCGCAGGAGCTTATCAAGGCGCCATGTGCGTTATTAACGCCCTAAAGGCTACCAAAGGCGATACCTCACCGGAGAAGCTGCGCCAGGCTTTGTTGTCCGTCAGCTTTGACGGTCCTTTCGGCCGGGTTACATTTGACCAGAAAACCGGTGTCAGACACATGGACATGCATATCAGCAAAATTATCAAGCAGGGTAACGAGTACCTCTGGCAGCCAATTTATACCTTTAAGGATGTCCCGCCACTGGGCTACTAAGGTGTCAAAGATAGAAGTTGACAAAACAAAGTAGACGCCGGAGATTACCAGTCTAATTCATACTGGTAATCTCCGGCTAAGGATAAATGGAAGGACAGCGAAGAGACTATCCTTACTGATGGGTACTTTCTTATCTATTTTCCTTATTGGCATTTCCTTTGGTTCCATCCTATTTCTTCTGGGGGCCGGGCTTTCTTTAACCATGGGGCTCATGCGGATTGTCAACCTGACCCATGGTGCCCTGTATATGCTTGGGGCTTATGTCGGCCTATCGGCTGCTAAGTTCAGCGGTAACTTTGTTATCGGTCTGGTAGCCGGCGCCATCTGTACTGGAATTGTTGGATTCATCATGGAAACCGGTTTCCTGCGGCGTCTCTACAGGCAGGAACAGAGCCAGGTATTGCTTACCATTGGCTTTATCTATATCATCACTAACCTTACTCAATGGATCTGGGGACCGAAGCCCCTCAGCGGCGTTATCCCGGCTGTTTTCTCCGGCTATGTGCCTATTGGCAATATCACCTTTCCCGTATTTCGCTTTGTCATCATTGCCTTTGGCCTGATCATGGCGGTATTGCTCTGGCTGTTCCAGGAGAAAACGCGGACCGGAGCTATTATCCGCGCCGGCATGGATAACCGGGAAGTCACCACTGCCCTGGGCATCAATCTTAGAGTAATCTTTACAGGAATCTTTGCCCTTGGAGCCTTTGTCGCCGGACTGTGCGGCCTCATGGGAGCTCCCTTAATGGGTATCAACCTGCAAATTGGCTGGGACGCCCTGATGCTGGCGATGATTGTGGTGATTGTGGGAGGAACGGGCTCTATCCAGGGAGCTTTCTTCGGGGGCTTAATTATAGGGCTTCTGGATGCTTTTGGTAAGGTCTACTTCCCGAATTTCGCCTACTTCGCTATCTACGGAGCCCTGATACTGATTCTCTTATTCAAACCCTCCGGCTTGATGGGAAGGGTGATGAGCGTCCAGATGACCGCCGACCAGTTGCAGCCGGTATCGGGGTCCGGCCCAACACAGAGCCAAGCGGAGAAAGTCAGCCCGGCCGCAACCTACCAGACTATCTGGCAAAGGCGGTTATATAACCCGGCGCTATATCTGGTCATCACGGCGTTACTCCTTGTTCTGCCCCTTTTCCTTTCTTCCTACTATGTGAGTATGGTCACCAAGGTTCTCATCTTTGCTATCTTTGCCGCCAGCCTGGACCTGATTATGGGTTATACGGGGCTGTTTTCCATGGGACATGCCGCCTTTCTGGGGGTGGCCGGTTATGCGGTAGGCATCCTGTCGGTCCGCATGGGCATTGACCTTTTCTGGATACTGGTACCGGCAGCCATTTTCTTATCCGTGGCGGCCGCAGCCGTCATTGGCTATATCTCCCTACGGGTGTCCGGGGTTTATTTCCTCTTGGTGACGCTGGCCTTTGGCCAGTTATTATCCATAGTGGCTACTAAGTGGTTTAAGGTAACCGGGGGTTCTGATGGTCTGGTGGGCATCTTACCTCCTAATCTTGGCATTCCCGGATTTGCCCTTACGGCCGGTGGGTTCTATTACCTGGTATTTGTCGCTTTCGCGATTTGCTTTGTGCTCCTATACCGGATCGTTCATTCTTCCTTCGGGCGGACATTAGTCGGCATCCGAGAAAACGAAATGCGCATGAGAAGCTTGGGTTACAACACCTGGACATTGAAATATGTGGCCGTGATTATGGCCGGGGCCTTTGCCGGTGTGGCCGGCATCTTCTATGCCTACTTTTACGGCGCCATGGTACCGGGTACCCTGGCTATTGAAATGTCAACCGCGGTCATGCTTATGGTGATTATCGGTGGTTCAGGAACGCTTTTGGGTCCCTTTTTGGGTTCGGTCGTCGTGGTCCTCGTCGAACATTTTGCCAGGACATACATTTCAGAACGTTGGCCTCTAATTCTAGGCGGTATTTTCGTGGTGTGTGTCATGCTAGTTCCTGACGGATTTGCCAGTTATCTTTCCAGATTCTGGAGAGCAGTGAGGTTCCGGCGTGCAGGTGTTCCAGGTTCTGAGGAGTCTTAAGGTTCCATTATGCAAGTGTTAAGCGTTGAAGGTTTATACAAAAGCTTCGGCGGTCTTCAGGTTCTACATGACATATCTTTTGGTGTCGAAGCTGGAGAGAAGATAGCGATTATTGGGCCTAATGGTGCGGGAAAGACCACCCTGTTTAACGTGTTAGGTGGTCAACTACCCGCCACAGGGGGCCATATATTCCTTGCAGGGAAAGAGATTACCAATTTAACTCCAGACCGCCGTCTTCATCTTGGTCTCGCTCGTTCTTACCAATTGAATAACCTTTTCTTCAAACTCTCGCTGTTGGATAATATGTTGCTGGCTCTGTACGGGGCTGAGCATTCTCATATCCAGATATTTCGTTCTCTCGATAACAGGAATGATTTACTTACCTCAGCTCAGAACTTGCTAGAGCCGATGGACTTATGGGAAAGACGATTTGATTCTGTCACAACGTTGTCCTATGGAGATCAGCGGCTAGTGGAGATTGCATTTGCTCTGGCGTCTCAACCGAAGATAGTAATACTGGATGAACCCAGTGCCGGATTGCCAACAGCTGAGGCTGCAGTTTTTGCGAATAAAATTCGCAATCTATCGGGGAAGGCTACCCTTATGTTTTGCGCTCATGATATGGACTTGGTATTCAATCTGGCTGATAGGATTATGGTGCTCTATTTCGGGGAGATCATAGCCCAGGGTCTACCTCAAGAAATCAAAACTAATCCAAAGGTTCAGGAAATTTATCTGGGAAGTGAGGGACCCTCAAGAGATGTTAGAAGTAGTCAAAGTTGATACCTACTATGGGGAAAGACATGTTCTTTACGGAGTTTCGTTAATGGTTCCGGACGGCTCCATAGTTGCCATGCTTGGTCGTAACGGAATGGGTAAAACGACTATCATCCGCACCATTATGGGCTTGACTCCCCTACGGAATGGTGAAATACGTTTTAATGGAGAGGAGATCAGTGTTCTCGAACCCAATCAAATTGCTCGAAAGGGCATCGCTTTGGTTCCTCAAGGGCGAGGCATCTTTCCCTCACTTAGCGTAAAGGAGAATTTTACGATTGCTGCTAGAAACTGTGATAAGAGTGGAGCCTGGAATCTTGAGCGGATCTATCAGCTCTTCCCTATTTTGGAACAACGAGCCAAATTATATGGCAATCTCCTGAGTGGAGGAGAGCAGCAGATGTTGACCATTGCTCGCGCTTTGATGACGAACCCGAATATGCTGATAATGGATGAGCCCTCAGAAGGGCTTGCACCCCTGGTGGTACGAGAGATAAGCAAGATTATTGGTCAACTAAGAGGTACTCATTCTGTACTCCTGGCAGAACAGAACATCAACATGGCTTTAGGAATAGCCGATTATGTGTATATCATCAGCAAAGGCACAGTAGTATATGAATCTACACCTCAAGAATTAAGAAATAACAACGAAATCAAGAGTAAGTATCTGGGTGTCTAAATACACTTGTGGTTCAGTAATAGATAGGAGTTGAAACGATGTTCAGAGTTTGTATTGACATAGGAGGAACTTTCACCGATTCTGTGTTAATAGATAATGAGGGTAAGATTTTCGAATATAAAGTACCTACAACTCCGTCTGACTTCTCGGAAGGGATAATGAACACGCTACGAGAAGCGGCGGATGCTTATAAGAAACCTTTTGGACAGTTTGTAGGTGGAATTGCCCTGATCATACACGGAACCACTATTGCTACCAATGCGTTGGTCCAAAGGAAAGTATCCCGCACGGCTCTGATTACTACTAAAGGCTTCAGAGATATTATTGAGATGCGCCGTGCCCTTAAAATCGATACAAAATCAATGTATGAAGCTCGTATTCCTCCCTACGACCCGATCGTGCCACGCTATCTCAGATTCACGGTGGATGAAGCCACCCGTCATAACGGCGAAATTATCAAACCTTTGGATGAGGAGGAACTTAACGCTATTATTGAAAACATTAAAAAGGAAAGAATCGAAGCCATTGCCATATGTTTTATAAACTCATATGTCAATTCAGAAAACGAAAAAAAGGCTGCGGAAATTTGCAAGGAGAAACTTCCAGGGATATTTGTTCAGTGCTCCAGCGAGCTGATGCCAGAAATGGGCGAGTATGCCAGAGAGAGTACTTGTGTAGTCAGTGCTTGCGTTGGGCCGGTTGTGCAGCGATATTTAGTCAATCTGGATCATAAGCTAAAAAGCGCCGGTTTCAAAGGACAATTACTCATCATGCAAGTTAACCAACTAGCTCAATCAGTACCAGAACTAATTAAGAAGCCAGTTTATCTACTAGGGTCCGGTCCAGCGGCAGCACCACCAGGTAGTGCCTACCTTGGTAAATCTATTGGTGAGCCAAACATGGTTACGGCAGATATGGGCGGTACGACTCTGGATGCGGCTTTGGTTAAAAATGGTGAGGTAGTGCTTGCTGCTGGCAGGTGGTTTGGTGACGATAAAGTAGGCATTAAAGTGGCCGATGTCAGCAGTATAGGTGCCGGCGGAGGAAGCATCGCATGGATTGATTCTCTAAATCTGCTTCGGGTTGGACCACTCAGCGCATCAGCCGACCCAGGCCCAGCCTGTTATAACAAAGGCGGAACTGAGCCTACTGTTACTGATGCGGCTGTGGTGCTGGGTTATCTTCCTGCCGACTTTTTCTGCGGGGGCAAGGTTCCTTTGAATATGGAGCTGGCCAGAAAAGCCGTAAAAAAAATAGCAGACCACATGGGGCTATCGATAGAAGAGGCTGCTCAGGCCATTTTCACGACCATTAATGCTACCATGGCCGATGAAATAACCCGAATCACCACCAAGATGGGATATGATATCAGAGGTTTTAGCCTATTAGCTTGCGGTGGTGGCGGTGCCATGTGCGGAGCCTTCTGGGCGGATATACTGAACTGTAAAAATGTTATTATACCAAATTACGCTTCCTCATTCTGCGCCTGGAGCATGTTCACCTTGGATATCGGACGAGACTATGTACGCTCTTATATCCGCCCACTGAGCACTTCTAAGGCTGAAGAAATCAATCAATCCTTTGAGGATATGATGCAGGAGGCTCTCGATGAATTAAAGGTGTTTCATGTAGCCCGTAAAGACCTGTTAGTAACAAAATCGGCCGATCTCCGGTATATAGGACAGTATCATGAGGTTGAAATAGAACTGCCCACAGGGGACATTGTTCCCGAAGATACAGAGCAACTGGCCAAGGTATTCCACCAAAAACATGAGGCCCTCTATACCTTTTCTTTGCCATGGGTTCCCATTGAAATACGAGTTCTACGTTTGATCGCCAAGGTAAAAGGGCAAAAGATCGACCTAATAAGGATACCCAAGGGAACAAGAGACCCGTCAAACGCCTTCAAACGGACCAGGGAGTGCTTCTTCAATGGCAAGTATACCGAAACACCGGTCTATGATAGCGAAAAGTTGAAAGCTGGCAATATCATTTCAGGACCGGCAATCATTGAGGTTCCGACCACGACTGCTGTAATTCCCCGGAACTTCCAATGCAAGGTTGATGACTTTAATAACTACATCCTCACGAGGAGGTCCTAGCCATGGCACAGGGTAAGGCACCGGTTGACCCCATCACTGTCGCCACAACTTGGCACTTCCTTCAGAGAGTTTGCCGAGAGATGCGTGATACCGTCGAAAGAACGGCGACAAATGTATTAATAACCACATTGCATGATATGGCCTACGGCATATGGGATGCCCAGGGCCGGGCAATTGCTATACCCGAAGGGTTTCCCTGCCGTTTGATATCTAGCAGTTTTCCCATCAGAGCTGTAATTAAGCTGTTTAGTGAGCAAATCTATCCGGGCGATGTCTACCTGACCAATCACCCTTTTAAAGCGGGAGCGGTACATCTACCTGATTGGGTATTCATTCGACCGATATTCTATAAAAATGAGCTGGTATTCTTTAATTGTATGGGCGCTCACATGCCCGATAGCGGAGGGGCCAGGCCCGGAGCCTTTTTTCTGGCCTATGATGCCGTTGCCGAAGGCCTCAATATCCCTCCGATTAAGCTCGTAGAAAAAGGCCAGATGAGGGAAGATATACTGGATTTTATCTTGAGCAATAACCGGTTACCTGATATGATGCGGCGCGAGATACGTGCGCTCATTGGCAGCACGGGAATAGCCGAGAGGAGATTAACTGAATTACTAGATAAATACGGTAAGAAAACGGTACTAGCCAGCATTGAGGAAATGATGAATCGTACCGAGAAGGCAGTGCGTGCAGAAATTGCTAAGTGGCCTGAAGGCACCTATTATGCCGAAGCCAGAACGGACGATGATGGCGCCGAGTTAGGTAAACCAGTCACTGTCAGGTGCAAGCTTACCATCAAAGATGATGACCTCACCTTCGATTTTTCTGACAGCGATTCACAAGCTGAAAATGGCAACATAAACGCTTATTATTCGATGACAATGAGCGATACCATGAGCACCTGTTTTCTATTCTTAGACCCCGCACTCAGTTCGTACCACAATGAGGGAAGTCTGAAACCCATCCACGTGATCGCCCGTGAAGGTACGGTGGTAAATGCCAAACCCGGCTCACGGACAGCACTATCACCTTCCATTACCGGCACCATGGTTATTGAATGCGTCCTGTCAGTCCTATCCCAGGCTCTACCACAGCATGCCATTGCACCATACGGCAAGGCTGTGCATCTGATGTTTATCGGAAAAGACCCCAGAAGAGACGAAATGTATGTGTATATTTCATTCTGCCCCGGAGGTGGCGCCGGAGCCGTAAGCAATTATGACGGTTATCAATGTTGTACCGATATGGGGGCTCTGGGTGTCGTTGCTAAAGCTGATGCTGAGGAAGAGATGGTGAGATTCCCATGGAGGGTGACGAAATATGAGTTTCTGATGGATTCTGCTGGCGCTGGGAAATGGCGCGGGGCGCCAGGGATATGGTGGGAAGGCATAAATGATAATGGAGATTGCACATCTACGATGGGTCCCTGCGATGGTTGGTATACCCAAGGACAAGGACAGCAAGGTGGATACCCAACACCTTTTAACCGTTGTTATATCCTGAGAGGAAATGAGCGTATCGATATTACTCAAGCCCATGTCATAGAAAATATAAAGGCCGGAGACACCTTTGTTTGCAAGAGTGGTGGCGGCGCAGGCATCGGTCCGCCTGAAGAGCGAGACCCAGGGGCTGTCAGGATAGATGCTAAGAATGAACTTGTCTCAATCACAGCAGCCAAGGATATTTATAAAGTCGTTCTGAACCCCGATACAATGGAAATCGACTACGAGGCAACACAAAAACTCAGAACGAAAAAGTAGGCTGTAGGCAACTTTGACTATATGACAATGTTAT
>Ga0153915_10004519_pt1 | contig 12816 bp, 11 predicted proteins | sample Opewatmetagenome_2_FD_107003 | JGI IMG/M metagenome (GOLD analysis project Ga0153915, IMG submission 107003) | Freshwater wetland microbial communities from Ohio, USA - Open water 3 Core 3 Depth 3 metaG | ecosystem: Environmental > Aquatic > Freshwater > Wetlands | place: USA: Ohio, Lake Erie... | reverse complement strand
CTTCGCCAGCGCGGCGTCGAACTCCGCCATCGCGCGGGCGTATTCCTCGTCGCTGGGCACCCCGTGGTGCCACTTGCCTACATCCTCCATGAAGCTGACTCCCCGGCCCTTGACCGTGCGGGCGATCACGACGGATGGCTTTCCTGGCTCGAGGGGCTTCTCAAGCGCCGCGGTGAGCGCGGCGATATCGTGGCCGTCGACGGTGCGGACGGCCCAGCCGAAGGCGGCCCACTTTTCCGCGAGCGGCTCGTTGCCCATCACGTCGCGCGTGCGCCCCGTGATTTGAAGCGTGTTGCAGTCGATGATGGCCGTGAGGTTGTCGAGGTGGTAATGCGCGCCGGCGAGGGCGGCTTCCCAGTTCGACCCCTCGCAGAGTTCGCCGTCGCCCAGCAGGGTGAAGACCCGATAGGTGGCTTCGTCCATCTTTCCGGCGAGGGCCATGCCCACGGACAGCGGAAGGCCGTGCCCGAGAGCTCCCGTGTTCTGCTCGATCCCCGGGATCTTCCGCGTCGGATGGCCCACATAGCGCGAACCGTAGCGGCACAGCGAGTCGAGGTCGGCCAGCGGGAAAAAGCCACGGTCGGCGAGCACGACGTAGAGGGCCTCGACCGAATGCCCCTTGCTCTGGATGTACCGGTCGCGCCCCGGATCGGCCGAGGCGGCCGGACTGATCCGGAGGATCCGGTTGTAGAGCACGTTCAGGATGTCGACGCACGACAGGCTGCCGCCGGTGTGGCCGGCCCCGGCATGCTTGATGACGCGGAGGACTTCCCTCCGGTACAGCAGCGACTTTCGGGCGAGTTCGAGGTCGGAAGGCATGGGCCTGGGACGCTGGCGCGCGATCAATCCTCGTGGCGGTAGACGGACCAGCCGAGGTAGCGGTGCCAGGCCTCCTCGAGGATGCCGGCGGTCCGCGAGGCGTTCATGACGACGTGGTGCTCGAAGCCCTCGAGGCAGATGTAGCGAAGGAGCTCCTGCAGGCGGGGAACCTGGGCGACCGCGCGGGTGCCGAAGGTCTTTAGCTCGTCGTTGGTGAGCGCGCCCTCGCCGACGTAGGCGCGGATGGTCCCGGCGGTGTCGTCGGTCGTGATCCGGCCATAGGTGAGCGGGGACGCCGGCGCGCGGCCCTCGAGGGCGCCCCAGGTGTTCTCGACCCCGAGCGTCGAGCCGAGGATAGGCGCGGTCGACACCTTGGCTCCGGGCAGGAAGGACTTGGGCCAGTTGCCGCAGTGGAAGAGCACGCACTTGTTCTCGTCGTCGCCGTAGTTGTTGTTCCAGTCGACGAGGGCGCTGGGAGTGCCGGAGGCGAGCTGCATCGAGTACATGGTGAGCGCGCCGGTGACGTCGACCTCGCAAGCGCTGGGCACGAGGTTCTGGCTCATCATGCTCATGCTGGTGCACACGTTGCAGCCGTGGTTCTCCTGGAGGGAATTCCAGCACTGGATGGCGGTCGCATCCAGGGCGTTGGCGGCGATGTAGTCGTCGAGCACCACGCCGAGGCGGGCCATCTGGACGAGCTTGGCGGCCGGCACGCCGGCGGTCGCGGCATAGCTCTTGATCTGGGCGATCTTGTCCTTCACCGGGCGGTCGTTCTCGCCGAGCCTGGCCGCGCGGCCGAGGATTTCGGAGAGGTCGATCGTCGTGATCGTGACTCCGTTTCGCTCGAGGATCTTCTCGCTGAAGCGGACGGTATTGAAGGCGCCGGGCCGCGCACCGACAGCGCCGATGCGCACCCGCCGCATGCCGCGCACCACCCGGCAGACGCCGATGAACGCATCGAGGTCGGCGCGGAAGACGGGATCGTTGAGCGATACGACATGCCTCCGGGTGAGCGTGTACGGGATGCCCGCCTGGCGGAGGTTGTTGCAGACGGAGATTTTTCCGCAGAAGGCGTCGCGACGGCGCGCCGGGTCGAGGCGGTCGGGATCGTCGGGGCTGCCCTGGATGAGGATGGGGACGTTGATGCCCGAGAGCTTGAGCGTGTCGGCGACGCCCTTCTCGTCGCCAAAGTTCGGGAGGACGACGAGGACGCCCCCGATGCGGTCGCGATTCTTTCGGAAGAGCTCGGCACATTTGACGGACTCCGCGAAGGTCTCAACGCCGCCGAGCTTTGTCTCTGAGGGATCGAGCATGACAGCCTCGATGCCGGCTTTCTTGAGAAGCTTGGTGAGGTCGGCGCGCGCCTCGGCGACGAGCTTGTCGGGAAAGAAATCGCGGTTGCCGAAGATGACTCCGAGGGCGAAGGGTTCATTGTTCATGAGGAGGAAGGGGCGAGGTTGGCGCATGCGCTGGGATCCGGCGCATGGAGAACAAAGGGCTTGAGAATTATAGGGTGACTTTACTGACGTTTCTTCCCAAATTATGGCAGGTTTTCACGGTATCCTAAGCCGATGGTTTCCTTCGATCCAAATCGTCCTGACTTCAAGCCCTACGGGCTCACCTGCGTGCGCTGGACTCCTTCTCCGATGAAGCGTCCCGATCACCATAACGAGGTCGAACTCAATTTATTGGAATCCGGCTGGGTAGTTTATCTCCTGGGAGGAAGAAAGGTGCGGGCGGAGGCCGGGCGGCTGTGTGTTTTCTGGGGAGCCATTCCGCATCAGATCATCGAGATCGGCACCGACCGGGAATACTTCGTGGCGACGATCCCCTTCCCTTTCTTTCTACAGTACCGCCTGCCGGATCGATTCGTCCAACCGCTCCTCCGCGGCGAGGCGCATTGCGAGCCTCCGCCGGGCCTGGGCGCTCTGGATGAGCAGTTGTTTTCCCGCTGGGTCGCCGATCTGCAGAAGCCGCGCGAGGAGACCAAGGACATCGTCCTTCTCGAAATGGAGGCCAGGCTCAAGCGCATGGCGGCTGCGCTTCCGGATTCTTCAGAAGCGCAGAATCGCGGGCGCCGCCATCACATCGGCCTCCAGGAGGGCGGCCTCAACAAGGTCGAGCAGATGGCATGCTTCATTGCGCAGCGATACACCGAGCCGCTCACCGTCGGCCAGATCGCCGCCGCGGTGAGCCTGCATCCGAACTACGCGATGAACCTTTTCCGGAAGGCATTCGGGACGACCCTCATCGAGTATCTTGTCTACCACCGCGTGTCGCACGCCCAGCGGCTGCTGGCGACCTCGGACGAGAAAATCGTCGAGGTGGCATTCGCGTCGGGATTCAACTCGATCAGCCGTTTCAATGAGGCGTTCCGCCGCGCGTGCGGCTGCTCCCCGCGCGACTACCGGCTCAGGCACGAGATCCCGGGCTGAGAACTTCCCCTCTCCTGAGCCTCCCGACGGATCCGCCGGGAGGCATCGCCCGCTCCCGCTTCGCGAGCGACGTTGAATCGGTTGCTGCCGCGCCTTGCCTTGACGCGAGTTCAACTGTTAGAACGCGCCCATCGTGGTAAAGAGGAACCTTAACCCCAGATTGGTGTTCCACTGATTCTGGAGCCCCGGTTCGCGCCGGGACGTTCTTCATCACCGCCTTTCGAAATGCCTCGTCAGCCGCTCGTAAAGCACATCTACACCGCCGATCCTTCTGCACACGTGTTCGGCGACAGAGTCTACATCTATCCGTCGCACGACCTCGAACTGGATGTTCCTGAGAACGACAACGGCGACCAGTATCAGATGGCCGACTACCACGTCCTGTCGCAGGTATCCCCGGAAGGCCCTGCGGTGGATCATGGCGAAGCACTGAATGTCCGCGATGTCCCCTGGGCTTCCCGCCAGATGTGGGCGCCGGATGCAGCCCACGTTAACGGGAACTATTACCTCTATTTTCCCGCCCGCGACAAGGAGGGGATCTTCCGGATCGGCATCGCGATTTCCCGGAAACCTCAAGGCCCGTTCAAAGCCGAACCGCAGCCGATCCGGGGCAGCTTCAGCATCGATCCCTGCGTTTTCGCCGCCGACGACGGCCGGCATTATCTGCTCTTCGGCGGAATCTGGGGCGGCCAGCTCCAGTGTTGGGCCTCTGGCGAGTTCATCGCCGGCGCCCAGACGCCCCCCGCCGAGCAGCCCGCGCTCTGCCCCAAGATCGCCCCGCTGACGTCCGACATGCTCCAGTTCGCGGCGCCTCCCCGCGATTGCGTCATCGTCGATTCCCAGGGCGCTCCCCTGAAGTCGGGCGACACTTCACGCCGCTATTTCGAGGCGCCGTGGATGCACAAGTTCAAGGGCACCTATTATCTGTCGTACTCCACCGGCGACACGCACCTGCTGGTGTATGCGACCGCGCCGAGCCCGACGGGCCCGTTCACCTTCCGCGGCACAATCCTCACTCCGGTGGTCGGATGGACGACGCACCACTCCATCGTCGAATTCGAGGGCCGCTGGTATCTTTATTACCATGACTCCACGCTGTCCGGCGGGATCAGCCATCGCCGCTGCGTGAAGGTGCAGGAGCTTTTCTACGAGCCCGACGGATCGATCCGTCCGATGGCGCCCTGAGGCTCGGGAGCCGGGCTTTCAAAGGCTGGTGCGGGCAGAGGGAATCGAACCCTCCTCTCAAGCTTGGGAAGCTCGCATATTACCGATATACGATGCCCGCAGGGACCACGGGGGGATGAAAGGCAAATTCCCCTGCTCGGCAATCCCGAACTGACAATAAGTGCTTGAAGAATGCCCCCGGCGCGCACCCACTAGGGGCAGAAAGAATCACTTCGAACCCGAACCGATTTCACCCATGCCCGGCGTCGGCAAACTTCTCAAACAGGCCCAAAAAATGCAGCGCCAGATGGAATCGCTCCAGGCGCAGCTCGACACCAAGGAACTCGACGTGACAGCCGGCGGCGGCGCGGTCGCGGTCAAGATCACCACCTCAGGCAAGTTCCTGTCGCTGAAGCTGGATCCCGAGTTCCTCAAGGAGGACCCGAAGTTCGTCGAGGAGACGCTCCTCCTCGCCATCCAGGACGCCGCCAAGAAGGCCAAGGAGCAGTATGACGCCGAGATGCAGAAGGTGACAGCGGCCTTCCAGATGCCCGGCTTCATGTGAGCGGACCGCCGCGCGGCGGGAGGAGAAATGACCCCTGCGTTTGAAAGGCTGCAAAAGCAGCTGAAGCAGCTCCCGGGGATCGGCTATCGTTCCTCCGAACGCATCGCCTTGCATCTCCTCGTTGAGCGCCCGGAGCGCCTGCCCCTGCTTGTCGCCGCGCTCCAGGAGGCGTCCGCCGTGGTCAAGCGATGTCCGCGGTGCGGCAATCTCGCCGAAGGAGGACCATGTGCGATCTGCGCCGATGAGCGCAGGGCGGCCGGGGTCGTATGCGTTGTCGAACAGGTCCCGGATCTGGTCGCGATCGAGCGGTCGGGAGCCTTTCACGGCACCTATCACGTCCTCCACGGGAAGCTCTCTCCCATCCAGGGGATCGGCCCCGAGCACCTCAATTTCGCCTCTCTCACCAACCGGATCGAGAAGGGAGAGATCCGCGAGCTCATCTTGGCGCTCTCGAACGACGTCGAGGGCGAGGCCACCTGCCACTACCTCGTGGGGCAGGTTCCTGCCGACAAGGTGAAGATCACCCGCATCGGCTTCGGCCTTCCCAGCGGCAGCGGCGTGCTGTTTGCAGATTCCGTCACGCTGAAGAGCGCCCTCGACGGAAGGCGGAATTTCAGCTGAAGCTGAGATCAAGCGCGCGGCCGGGGACGCAGAGCTCACATCCCTCGGAGAATCCTCTGGATGTTTTGATTGTCGATTGCCGGGAGGGTCTGGGCTTCGAGTTCGCTGCGCTTGACGACCAGCCTTGGAATTTCGACACTTGGCAATACATCATCGCCGCCTCGCCACAGAAGCTCCAGCCGACAGTCCGTGATGGCGCGATGACGATGTGGTGATTGTTCACATTTTGATGCATCGTTTTCGCCTGCCCCAGCGGTTGTCCGATCTGGAGTCCCTCCGCAGCTTCTATTGGGTGATTTGGATGGCCCTCCTTGTCGTGGCGCTTCCGAACCTCTTGATGTGGTGGGTCTCGGCAAGGCTCGGCATACCGCGCGCGCCCATTGACCTCGATTATCTGATCACTGCGGCGGCCATTGTCCTGATTGGGCGCACCGCAGGGTTTCTGGCATTCACCTTGGCAGTGTTGCTCGATCTAATGGCGGCATTCCTGCCCATCTTCGGGCTTAATTTCGTTGGATCGAAATGGCAGGTTCTTTGGCTCGCCCTGTCTCATTGGTCGTCCTCCAAGATTTTAATCATCGTCGGCTCGATCATTGCGACAACCGGCATCCTTGTCCTCGCTGCCGGCCGTCCGTCGATGTCGCGGAAATGCCGCCTGCAATTGACCGGACTTCTGATCGCGCTCGGGCTTGTCATCAGCACGATTGAATACGGCTTTCTGCTCTGGGATCATTCGCTGTCAGGTGCTCATTTCCATCGCCAGCGCCTGGCCTGTACCAGGATGAGCCGTGAGACCTACTACTGGCTTCGAGACTACTTCTCCTTGAGAGCAACTGGTGAATACATGCCTATTGTCCGAGGAGGAGCCGCCACCTGGAAATATTTCGACAGACGCACGGAGTTGTCGGAGCGGGCGACCCCAGCCTCGTTGAGGGCGGTCGGAGGCGGCCGGCCCAACGTATTGCTGGTGCTGGTGGAATCCCTCGGCTGCCTGAAAGCAGATCCTGGGCGCAGGAAGCTGTTTGCACCGCTATGGGCTCTTGAGGCAAAGTACGAGATCGAATCAGGGGAGATCCAATTCCATGGCAATACCTGCCAGGGCGAAATGCGTGAGTTGACATGGAGGGTGCCGCAGGGGTTGGTGGATCGGAATGCACCACGTCTTTCCCTCCCGAACTGGTTCCTCACTCGAGGATACAGGACGTTGGCGATCCATGGGTTCACGGGACGATTCGGCGATCGACTGGCATGGTATCCGTTGGTCGGGTTTTCCCAGGCGTTGTTCCTGGACGACTTTTTCGCCGCGAATCCAAACCTCGAATTACAAGGCAGCCTATTTCAGGGGGCGAGTGACCGCCTGACCGCTGAGGAGGTGCACAAACATCTGCTAATCGCATCCCGCGCCCATATTCCGCTGTTTCTACATTGGATGACGCTGTCCAGCCATTTCCCGGTGGACTCAAGTTACGCTGAGGCCTGCAGGCCGCTCTGGTTTCAGCTGGAGGGAGTTCCATCGACAATTTGCGCGCTTGAACGGATCCAGGGAGATACCATCAACCTGATCTCCCGTATCGCGGTCGACCCCAAGCTCGCACCAACCGACATCATCGTAGTTGGCGATCACCCTCCTCCCCTTCCCTCCTTGCAGGACCGGCAATGTTACGTTGAAGGACAAGTTCCCTATGTGATTTTGCGGAGCAGGCTCGCCGCACCGGCCCCATGACTCTCAGGAGTGGATTTCCCGCCCCCCTTCCTCTCTTCCTTACCGTAGCCGTTTGTCCGGAGCCGCGCCCTCGCTGCGGATTTGACCTCCCGGCAAGACGGTAGATCTTAAAGCCAAGATGCTTACCTGCCTCACTCTGCTTGCGGAAGGCTTTGAGGAGATTGAAGCCTTCGCCCCCGTCGATCTGATGCGCCGGGCCGGGATCGACGTAGTCGTCGCTTCCCTCTCCGAGCAGAAGCATGCCATTGGCCGCTGCGGAATCACCGTTCATGCCGACGTCGCACTGTCTGAGGTCGGCGGCCGGATTTTTGATCTGCTCTTCATCCCTGGAGGCCCGGGCGTGAAGAACCTGAGAGCTGACCCTCGCGTGAAAGCGACGGTCGACCGGCACGCTTCCGCCGGCAAATGGCTGGCGGCGATCTGTGCCGCGCCGACAGTGCTCAACGCTTCAGGTCTGTTGGAAGGCCGCCGCTATACGGCCCATTTCTCGGTCGCCGGTGAACTGCCCGCGATCCTCGCGGATGAGCGGGTCGTCGTCGATGGCAACATCATCACTTCCCGCGGCGCGGGCACGGCAGTCGATTTCGGTTTGGTGTTGGTCGAGAAGCTCGTCTCCGGAGAGAAGTCCCGAGACATTGCCCGCTCGATCTGCCTTTGAGGCTTTCGTTGGGGAAAGACCGCTTTGCGATTTTTGTACCGCATGAGAAAAACCCGGTCGAGAATTCCAGATCGGCGCTGATTGTCCCTCTCTTCAGTAGCCCTGCCCGGGTGGCGACGCCTTTACGCAGGCATCCCTCCTCGCACAATCAAAATGTCATGAATCCCCCTTCTATCCGATCTAGGGGGTTGACCCTAAACCTGATTGGCGCTTTTCTTATTCGGTACGAACTGGTTAGATCGTCCGAAACCCTGCTGATAAGTTTCCCCGCGACTAGCCAACCCCTGCCGGTCCGCACCTCGATTTTCTGACAGGAAGATTGAACCGTATCTTTTCAGGCCACCTCAAGGGAAGTGACCCGGCGAAGCTGTTATCTTTGGCCACAAAGCACCCAAGAGTGGGCAATTCAGCTCTTCGCACATTACCCTCTGCTCCAAGCTCCTTGTCCCTGCTGTCATGAGTTCCACCCCTGAAGCCCCCAAAACCGAGATCGTCATCGCCCCTTCCCGCGGATGGTTCCGCATCCCCTGGCACGAACTCTGGGACTACCGCGATCTTTTCTGGCAATTCGTCCAAAGGGATTTCTCGGTAAAATATCGGCAGACCATTCTCGGGCCCGCCTGGTTCATCCTCCAGCCTCTGATGATGACCGCGGTGTTCATGGTCGTCTTCGGCCGCATCGCAAAGCTCTCCACAGACAACGTCCCCCCGGGCCTCTTCTATTTCTGCGGCCTTCTCTCCTGGAGTTACTTCGCCCAGACAATGCCGTCGATTGCCGCCACCTTCACCGCCAACGCGCATCTTTTCGGCAAGATCTACTTCCCTCGGCTGACCGTACCTTTGTCCCAGCTTGCCAGCAATCTGGTGGCCTTGGGCCTCCAGTTTGCCGTATTCGTCGTACTCTGGATCTATTACCGGACATTCACTGATTATCACTATAATCTGTTGTCCCCGTTCCTCCCTTCGCTCGGCTTGCTCCTTCTTGCACAGGCCCAGATCATGCTCCTCGCTCTCGGAGTGGGCTGCATTTTGGCTGCGGCCACAGGGAAATATCGGGATCTGCAGCACGTGCTTCCCATCGTCGTGCAGCTTTGGCTTTATGCCACCCCGGTGGTATATCCTCTCTCAATGGTCTCGCATGAGGCGAACTGGTGGATTGTCGCCGCTGCGAATCCGATGACGGCTCCTGTCGAGGCGTTCAAACTCGTCTTGATTGGGACAAGTTCCTGGACGCTCAGCCTTGCCGCCGTATCGTGGGGTTTGACGTTGGCCCTGCTCGTGGCCGGTCTTTCCGCATTCTCGCAGGCAGAGCGCACAGTCATCGACGTGGCCTGAGATCGAATGTCGACGTCCTGAAGAGCCGGATCAGCTTCCGCAATCCCTGTTTTCTCCAGGCCATATTCATTCAGGCTTTTCCTCCCTAGATCTTCCCGATGCCGAACCCCATCATCGAAGTCCAGAATCTCTCCAAAATGTATCATCTCGGGAGGATCGGCGTCACCACCCTTCGTGATGACATCTCCCGGTTCACCCGCCGTTTGCGCGGCCAGATCCAGGAGCCCAACAAAGGCGGATTCTGGGCACTGAAGGATGTGTCCTTCTCCCTTCAGCCCGCTGAGGTCATCGGGATCATCGGTGGCAATGGCGCAGGCAAATCCACCCTTCTCAAAGTCCTTTCCCGGATCACGGAACCCACTTCCGGCAGGGCGGTCATCCGGGGCAGGGTCGCCTCATTGCTGGAGGTGGGGACTGGTTTTCATCCTGATCTTACGGGCCGTGAGAACATCTTCCTCAACGGGGCGATTCTTGGGATGAGAAGGCCCGAGGTTGCCGCCAGGCTCGACGACATCATTGCCTTCGCGGAGGTGGAGAGATTTATAGACACTCCGGTCAAGCACTATAGCAGCGGCATGTACGTCCGCCTGGCCTTCGCCGTGGCCGCACATCTCGAGCCGGAGATTCTGATCGTCGACGAGGTGCTTGCCGTGGGAGACCTTGAATTTCAGCAGCGATGTCTGGGCAGGATGCGATCCATCTCATCACGGTCCGGGTGCACAGTCCTGCTTGTCAGCCATAACATGACGACCGTATTGGGTCTCTGTTCGCGCACCCTTCTGATGAATCATGGTCGTGTCGCCCGGTTCGGGCCTACATTCGAGACCGTCGAGTCCTACATCTCCTCAAGTGTGCCGGAGGACAGCTTCACGCGCGGCAATGCCTCGTACGGGGATGGTCGGGTAAAAGTTGAATCGCTGGCGATAAGTTCCGGACCTCCGCGAACGGGGGATCCATTCTCCTGCGAGATCAAGGTCCGGCGCCCTGACGACTCCACGGGCCAATTGAGGGCGGAATGCGCCCTTGATTTCTTCACGGAGACGGGATCCCCGGTGCTCCAACTGTTCTCCCGGCACGTCGGCTGCGAATTCTCGCTCCGGCCGGGTACTTCGAGCTTGACGGTGAAGATCGATCGTTTGCCGCTGGTCCCCGGGAAATACCACTTGGGGGTGTGGCTGGGATCCGGCCAAGTCGACTTCGACGGCGTTCCCGACTGCTACAGGATCAACGTACTCCCGGGATATCTGCACGGTTCAGCTCTCGTTGAGAACCGGGGCATCCCGGTCATCGCTCCATCCCGATGGGCTCTGTCATGATTCTCAATCGACTGAACAAAGCGGCAAGAAATGCGCTGGTGGAACTCCTCCCCGGCCTGGCGCAACGGTGGCGGCACCATCGCGACAGGCGGCGGAGGCAGACCATTCAGGAAATCCTCGCGAATCCAGCCGCCCCATCGTCGGCGCGCGGCGAACATGACTTTGCCCTGCTTCAGGAGCGATATCCCGGAATCCCGGTGGGCGACTATTATGATCCCCGCACCTGTTGGAAACGCGCAGCACAGCGCGCCATCAAGCTGGGAGACTTGGTCCCGGGAAATCTTCGCACCGCCGAAGTGCTGGAGGTGGGCTGCGGGGACGGATTGACCGGCCACCTGTTGGCAAGCAGCGGTCACCACGTCATACTGAGTGATATGGATGACTGGAGGGACGAGCGGTCGCGGTCGCTTCCCTTTGTCAAAGCCGTCCTCGAGGAAGGCCTCCCCTTCCCAGATGCATCGTTCGACTTTATCTTTTCGTACGAATCTTTCGAGCACTTCAAAGACCCTGCGAAGTGCTTCGCCGAACTCACCCGTTTGTGCCGTCCCGGAGGGACCGCCTATTTCGAATTCGGCCCGATTTACGCCAGCGCATGGGGTTTGCATGCGTACACTACGCTCAAGATGCCTTATGCACAGTACCTCCTCTCAGAGGCGTTCATCTCGCGCCAGATCGGGGAACTCGGCATAAGCGATCTCAACCGAGAGATGTTCACCCTGCAGCCACTCAACAAATGGCGGATCGATGATTTCATGCGCCTCTTCTGCTCCCCGGGATGGAGGATCGATAATGTCACGACGGGAGGGCCGGCGGAATTTCTTCCGCTTGTGAGGCAGTATCCCGAGGCCTTCCGAGGCAGGAATCTGTCCTTTGAGGACATCGTGACACAATGGATCATGATCGCCCTCCGCCGCGAGTCTGTGTCCGCGGACGCTCCGGCCGTTTGACCGGTGGAGCATAGGTTGATGGCCTCGCGTGGTTGCCGCGGCCTTCCCCCGCCGCGCGGACACCGCCGCCAAGGACTCTCCAATCTGCCTTCCGCGACCTGCCGATCGTGATGCCCAGCCCCAAAGTGTCCGTATTGATGGCTGTCTATAATGCCGAAAGATATCTTCGGGAATCGATCGACAGTGTCTTGAGGCAGACATTCCAAGACTTTGAATTGGTGATCGCCTATGATCCATCAACCGATGAGAGCCTGTCAGTCATCAATTCGTACCGCGATCCGCGTATCAGGCTGATTGTCGGGGCCCAAGCCCGGGGAGTCACCCAGGCGCGACAGGTCGCCCTCCAGAATGCCCGAGGCGAGTATGTAGCGACCCTGGACGCCGATGATACGACCCGCCCGGACAGGCTGGCCCTCCAAATTGACTATCTGGACAGGCATCCGGAGGTTGGCGTGGTTGGCGCAGCCTATGAACTGGTCGATCCGGCGGGAACGGTCCTGACGACGATCATGCCGCCAACCGATCCCCTGACGATCCGCTGGCGGCTGCTCTTCGGGAACTGCCTCGCCAATTCAGCCACGATGTTTCGGCGCCATCTGGCGCTGGCGCTCGGCGGGTACGACATCGAGCGATACTCAGGGGAGGATTTCGATTTATGGACCCGCTTTGCGGCGCACAGCACAATCATCCAGCTTGAACAACCCTTGGTTTGCTGGCGCCAGCATGAGGGCAATCTGACGAAAAATGAGTCCCCGGTGCTCCGGGCCCATTATGCACAGATCGTCGCCCGATCCGTCCGGATGCAGACAGGGCGCATCATCGGCGACGATGTTGCCGCCGCCTTGTTTCGCGACGTTCCACAGCCGGCCCGGGATGGGAAAGTCCTCTCCCAGGCTCTCGATGCCATCACGCATTGCCTTCGGTGCCTCCTGGCAATTCCGGGGCTCGCGCCAAGCCAAAGGTCGAATCTCGTATCCCTTGCGCTGGAGGAGATCTTCCGTGTCGCCCACCTGAATCCAGGATCGTATCGGGAGGCCTGCCAGTCCGCCATCGGATGCGTAGTCAGGCACGACTGGCGCAGGATGCGCAGAAAAGAGTGCGTCCGTCTTCTCGCCTTCGCGTTGCTGCCCGCGTGCGCGATCGCCTGCCTTTCGAGGCTGAAACAGCGATTCCGGGCAGCTTCCTCCCGCGTTTCTGCTTGATCTTCCATCGACCGAGCTTGGAGCCGCCGAT
>Ga0153915_10004518_pt1 | contig 12817 bp, 18 predicted proteins | sample Opewatmetagenome_2_FD_107003 | JGI IMG/M metagenome (GOLD analysis project Ga0153915, IMG submission 107003) | Freshwater wetland microbial communities from Ohio, USA - Open water 3 Core 3 Depth 3 metaG | ecosystem: Environmental > Aquatic > Freshwater > Wetlands | place: USA: Ohio, Lake Erie... | reverse complement strand
GCAAGGGCGCAATTGACTTGCTCATTTTCTGATTTTCACCTCACTGTGAACTATGGAGTGGGCTGTATTTGTTGACTAAGTGATGCCTGTAGTCGGTCACAAAGAGCTTAGGATGCTACATCGTAGGAGCTATAATTAGTGAAGAAGGCTATGGGTCTAGCTTGTTTTGGCCTTGAGTATAATCTAGTTATGTAGGCGATGAGTTGATAAGATGCCTTCATGGCTTTATTGATGTCTCTTTCTGTTAGCGGTTTGGCTTCTATGCTCAGTGTACCCTGTGTGAATGTGGCTTCGATCTGTATTCCGCCGTCTTCGGTTATCCATTTCAACGCGGTGCCTTCTGGGGTTCGTGAGGTGCCTACCCACCGAAGGTTGCCGAACCATTTGCCACGCAAATGCGATATTATCTGTTCGGTTGGGATGTCTGGGGACAATAGTGTCTGAAGAATCGGCACGGTAGGCTGTGCCTCATAAACTGGATGTTGTTTTAGCAGTTGTCTGGCTTTTGATGTGACGTTGTAGCCGCTTATTGCCTTCTCGATGATGCCTTGCTCTTCGAGCCTATACAGAATCCTTGACAGTGTTTCTGGATGGACTCGCAAGCGCCGTTTGAGACCGTCAAAAGTGAAATTTGTCAGTTCCTCCTCTCCGATAACGTGCAGCACGCTTGTGTCTTTTTGCCCGATAGAGTCAGGGGCGTTTGGCCAATCATTGTCCATAAACTCGACGAGTCTCCAGAAACAGAAATGGAGGCTAAGCGAGCTTATTGAACCTTGTGTTTCATTGCGTTTTCGAATTTGGGTTTGGCCATTTGTTTTCTGAGTACTTGTAGAGAAAGATTGTGAATGTGAGCCAGGATATGCCTAGTAGGTATCCGCCTAGTATGTCGCTGAGCCAGTGGACGTTGAGGTAGACTCGACTGAAGCCGATTAGGGCTTCTGTGGCGATGTAAGAGAGAGTTGCCAGCGCTTTTGTTTTTGGGTTTTTCCAGTGTTGCCATGTGTAGTATGTGAGGATGCCGAGGAGTACCATGGTGCTTGTTGTGTGTCCGCTGGGGAAGGAGTATCCTGTTTCTGGTACGATGCCGTTGATTGGTCTTGGTGATTGGATCAGCGTTTTGGCGGCGTTGACTATGAGGGTGATTCCGGCCATGGCGGCAAGTAGTAAAACAGCGTATTTTTGATGGTGTCGTAAGTAGAGGATGGCCGCGATCAGCAGTGACAGTGGGAGCATGACTGTCGTGTCGAATAGTGTGGCGATTGTTTCAGATATGATTGTGAGTGAACTTGTGCGAATTGACGCCGCCCATGAATTCACGGCCAAGTCAGTTGGAGCAAAACTGCTCCTCAAGAATGCCACGAGCAAGAAACCGATCAGAGACAGTAAAGAAACAAAGAGAATCCGCGATTGGTTTTTGGACAGGTTCGTCAAGACACGTGCCAACGCTTTCTTGTTACTGTTAATTCACAGTCACACAGGTTTATCCGTTTACTTCTATGACAACTAGGCAGTGTTCCGGAGGTGATTTGAGTGCGTGCGAAAGAGAACGTGGAATTGAAGAAGGGGCCTGGTAACTTGGAGTTGATGAAGACGTTGGATGACGCGTGGAACTCTCAGGATTGGGAAACGTTCAAGAAGCGTCATGCTGAAAAAACTGCCGTGTATTGGCCGGGACAGTTTGAGCCGACTCGAGGACGGGAAGCGCATCATAGAGAAGCGGTAGAGTTCTTCAAGACGTTTGACAATCGTCTGATCAACAATCCGTATAAGATTCTTTTCGGTCAGGGCGATTACACGTGTTCTGTTGCGGATTGGACAGTGACCATGATTGGACCCATGAAGATGCCAGACGGGAAGGTCGTTCAGCCAACGCACAAGACTGCTAAGCTTGAGTTCTGCACTGTGGCGCATTGGAAGAACGGTGAGATTCTGGAGGAAAGACTCTTCTATGACGTGGTTGGAATGATGAAGCAGCTAGGCTTGTCGAAGTGATTCACGTGGACGTCAAGAACAAAATAGTCATCATCACGGGCGCTTCTTCGGGAATCGGTCTCGCAACCGCAAAGCTTCTGGACAAACAGGGCGCGAAACTCGCGCTGGTTGCACGCTCTAAGGATAAGTTGGATAAATTGTCGAGGGAGCTTTCTGATTCCATGGCGATTCCTGCTGACATGACGAAGATCGATGAGATCAAGCGGATGGTTAAGCGGACTGTGGAGCGTTTTGGAAGAGTCGATGTTCTAGTTAACAATGCTGGTCAGGGATATGATGCGCCCGTTGAGAAGATTGATGTTGATACGTTTCGCTGCATTTTTGCGTTGGATGTGGTTGGTCCGGTTGTGGCTATGCAGCAGGTTATTCCTTTGATGAGGAGGCAGGGTGGAGGCACAATAGTCAACGTCAGCTCTGGCACGGCACTGATGACCTTGCCAAATATGAGCCCCTATTCGTCTCTGAAGGGAGCGCTTGCGATGATCAGTCTGACTGCGAGGGAGGAGTTGAAGAAGGATGCCATAGTCGTGAGTGTGGTGTATCCCTATGTGACGCTCACGGATTTTGAAAAGAACACGATCAAGGATCCTTCTCTCTTGGCTCAGGGGGAAGAGGAGGGTGAGTTGCCGCATCCGCCTGACACTGCAGAGCACATGGCGCAAAGGATGCTTGAGGCGATTCAGACTGGAGAAGCTGAGGTCTTTGCTCATGACTGGCTGAAGAAGATGAGAGGTTAGTCGGCTAGTTCGTTGTGTGCGTTGCTTCGTTGTTTCCGGACTTGATTTGTGGGATCGATACGGGTTCGTGCAGCAATAGAGAAAAAAAAGAATAGTGGGTTTTTGTTTTTAGCTGGTTTTTGGAGTGCCTGATTTTCTCACTAGGTAGACGATGACTCCGATGCCCATCAATAGGAGTGCGATTCCGAAGAGGAGCCAGGCCCATCCTTGGTTTACGAGCATGCTTTGTGCACCCGCTAATAATCCTTGGAGAGTATTTTCCATTGATCCCCATCTGTCAGTTTCGTTTGAGTACGCGTTCTGCAGTTTGGTCAGGGCGTCTTGATAGTTGGTTTTGGCGTCGGCGAAGTTGCCTGCGTCGTACTGTTGGTCTCCCATCGATTCGGCGATTGATGATTCTGTCAAGAGTTCTCTTGCTTTTGCTGTGAAGAAGGGCATTGACATGGACGGGTACGCGTTAAGTTCTTCCAGGGCTAGTTTTGCTTCCGCTTGATCTGCGGACAAGACGGCGAATCCTGAATCAAAATCAGACCAGTAACTCACCAGTCTTTTGGGTCCGGTTGTGCTGTTCACGTGTTCTGCGTAGATTGTGTAACTGTGTGTTACGTAGTTTGAGACGGTCGTTGTGTTTGGTGCGGTGAAGGTAATGGTGAAGACGTGTGAATCGCCGTAGTCGAGCACGAATGGTGTGGTCATGCTGGTTTCTGATGAGGTGTAGTTTGTTCCCCAATCGAAGCTGACTTTCACTGCGGACAGGTTTACTGGGTGACCGAAGGAATAGCTGTTGTACACGTTGACGACGAGTGTGGCAGTGCTTCCTTCTTCGTAGCCTATGATAGAAGTTCCATAGAATGGGTCATACGAGTTGTGTACGAGAGCGCCTATCCAATTGGAGCTACTTATTGATGCGTTGGCTGCTGGGGCGATTGACGCTGCTAGTAGACAGAGGGTGCTTAGCAGTATGCTGATTTTGGCTAGTCTTTTCATTTTTCTCTTTCTCCTTGGCTCAGTCTGATAATGCGTTCTTGACTTAAGCTTTGTCGTTTGTCTCAAGAGACAGAACTGCAGAAATCAAGGCGGGAGGAGGTTTTTTGTGCGTGGACCACGTTGAACTCCATGCGTAAGTGGGGTCCGCCTGAGGAGGTTGACGGAGTCGTCAACTACGTTATCATGAGAGTGTTGAAGAAGGTGTATCCTGCGAGGTATTATCACTACAACAAGGCTGTGGGAGTCCTTGAATGCATAAAGCAGGAATATTATAGGCGAGTGGTCGCTCCGTACGAAGACAAGAAGATGCAGGAAACAGGCGACATAGAATAGACACGCGAAGCACCAAACAGAGTAACAGACGATATAAGAAGAAAAGACCACCCCGACGATGAATGAAAAACCTTTCTCTTCAGTTCAGAGAAGATTCAGCTACTAAGAATCATGAATTGCTATAGTCTTGGGAGAAATTTCTCGCTCTTTTTGGCGGTTGTCGCTGAGACGACTGAGATAATTTAAATATGTGGTGGGATGAAAACATGCGCAGCATCGAAACAAAAAAAGGAGAAATTAGAAAAATGAACTGTAGGAAACCAATTTTGCTCATGATGACTCTGACTGTTACAATGACACTTGTAAACAGTTCGATGTTTGCCGCGTTCGCAGCCGACATGCCTTCACCCTTCTGGAGGACAAAAGCCGCGATGCCAACAGCAAGAGGCCAAACGGCCACGGTAGTGGGCGACGATGGATTGATCTATGTGATGGGTGGATTCGCAGGCGGTGCGCCATTCAACATCGTTCAGGCTTACAATCCCTTGACCAATGCGTGGACCGCGAAGGCGCCAATGCTTCAGGTTACGAGAGGCGCCTCCGTTGCCAAAGCACCCGCTGGCATAATCTACGTAATCGGAGGCGAGAGCGGCGTCGGTCAGCTGAAAACTGTTCAGGCTTACAATGCAACTTCCAACATTTGGTCAATCAAGGCCGACGCACTTAATGTTACATGGATGGCCGGCGCAGCTACGAGCAGTGACGGAAGGATAATCCTGATCGGCGGGGAGAGCAGTGGATTCTCAAGTTATAGCAATGTAACTCAGATCTACAACCCGGCTACCGACTCATGGACCTCGGGAGCAGACATGCCTACCGGTAGATCAGAATTAGGCGTGGTGGAGGGTCCTGACGGACTGATTTACGCCATGGGTGGATACAATGGCTCCGCATTGTCAGTTGTCGAGGCATACAACCCATTAACAGACTCGTGGATCACAAAAGCTCCGATGCCCACTCCGAAGCTGGAATTTGGAGCAGCTTTGGGACCTGACGGCAAGATCTACATCATCGGTGGAGGAACTAGTTACGGAAACAATGTTGGTCCGTTTTATGATACCGTAGAGATCTATGATCCTAGAACAGACACGTGGAGCATCCCTGGATGGAGCGAGTCGAGTATGCCTACGGCGAGAAAGGAATTCAGGGCAGTTGCAGGTCTGAATGGCAGAATATATGCGATTGGAGGCGCTAACGGTGCATATGTTGCCACCAACGAAGAGGCAAATATCGTACTCCCAGATAATGTTCCACCGACGGCTTACATCGATTCGATTTCTCCGAATCCAGCTACTCGAGGTCAAACCATTTCGCTTACGGGTCACGGCACAGACTCTGACGGTTCAATCGCGGCTTACAAGTGGAGGTCATCACTGGATGGAACAATAGGCACTTCAGCGACAATTAGCTTGTCGACACTCTCAGTTGGAACACACACAATGTACTTCAGCGTGAAAGATGACTCAGACGCATGGTCAAATGAAGCCGTAGCCACAGTCATCGTCAACAAACCGATAACAGAGGACCCGACATACCAGCAGTTGGTCGAGACAAACGATACACTGAACAACAAAATCAGCGCACTAAGCGCCCAAGCTGACTACTTAACTCAACAGAACACGAATCTCGCAGACGAAGTCACGAACCTGACGCAAAAACTTGACACAACGACACTCATGTTGCTCGCCACAAACATCGTGGTCATAGTCCTTGTCGTCGTTGCCATCGCGCTGGTGTTCATGAGCAGACGCAAACCGACAGCTACAACCTAGACAAAAGTCTGTCGCATCATTCCCTTCTCTTTTTCATTCGTGTTTATGCAGCGAGATTGTGCGCATCATTGGTTTTTTGTCTATTGCTTTCAGTTTTTCGTTTTGTGAGGAGAGACGGAGTATTCGGGCTAGATGTGTGGGCACCGAATTTGCAGGAGGGAACCTAGCAACGATTAGGCAGAGTCTTGAGATTCCCTTTGATTTCCAACAAAAAGCTTACAAGGTGCTTTTGAACCAAAGAATCAGAATATGTCAAAGCAGACTTTCTACATCGTGGATGTTTTTGCTGACCAGAAATATGCTGGCAATCAACTGGCAGTTGTTAGGGATGCGAAACGAATCTCTGCGGGCGATATGCAGAAGATCGCCAAGGAGATGCACTTTTCTGAAACATCCTTCATCCTGTCAGACAAGACCCGGCAAGGCGGATACGACGTTCGCATCTTCACGCCAGAAACCGAGCTTCCCTTTGCAGGTCATCCCACACTGGGAACAGCATACATAATACTGCAAGAAATCATCAAAAAACCAGCCACAAAAGTAATCCTGAATCTAAAAGTTGGGCAGATACCAGTCACACCGATATACAACACTGAAGGACGACCAGACATCCTGTGGATGAAACAAAACCAACCAACATTCGGACAGACCTTCAAGACTGAGACAATCGCACAGGTCCTAAGCCTCAGCCCAGCAGACATCGAAACAGCCTTCCCAATCCAAGAAGTCAACACGGGCGTCCCAGACATAATGGTGCCATTAAAAACATTAAGCGCCGTGAAACGCGCCAGAATCGACCAAGACAAATACCTTCAACTCATCAAAAACATCGAATCCAAAGGCTTACTCATCTTCAGCCCAGAAACATACCACAGAGACAACCACCTCAACGTCAGATTCTTCGCCGACTACTACGGCTTTCCAGAAGACCCAGCCACAGGTAGCGCCAATGGTTGCCTCGCAGGATATTTAGTCAAACACAGCTACTTCGGACAGAACCAAATCGACATACGAGTCGAACAAGGCTACGAAATCGGCAGACCCTCACTACTCCATCTCAAAGCCAAAAAGGCCAAAAACGGACGAATAGACGTAAACGTCGGCGGAAAAGTCCAACCAATAGCAAAAGGCGAACTAATATAGACGACAGACAATCTTCTGGTCAATGTGGCTCTCCATGTCAAAAATCGAAATAAACCTTCAAAACCTCTGTAAGCTAGCCAAAAAAATGGGCGCAACAAACGCCGTGTCCTTCAGCGCCAAAGGCGTCATCGTCGATGAAAGAGTCAGACTAAAATGCAGCGTACCCATCTGCGACGACTACGGCGTCAACCTAATGTGCCCACCCAACGGAATGAGCGTCCAAGAATTCAAACAAGCGCTAGCAAGATACAGCAAAGCAATCCTCATACAATTCGAAAGACCACTACCACCAGAAATGAGAACCGAGATAAGAAAAGCAGACGACGTCTCAGCCCTCTACAAAAGCCAAGGATTCATCGACAGCTACAAGAAAACCTTCGACCCAATCAAACTAAAACTCCACAAGACAGTACACAAAGTCGAAGCACAGGCATTCACACTCGGCTACCGTTTCGCAGTGGGCTTCATAGCAGGCTCATGCAGACTATGCCCAGAATGCGCGGCATTAGACCAACAGCGCCGATGCAGACACCCCTTCAGAGCGCGACCGTCCATGGAAGCAGTGGGAATCGACGCCTACGAAACCGCCAAGAACGCAGGCTTACCGTTCGACATCCCCCTGAAGAACAAAACAGTGTTGAACGGTCTTATCTTAGTCACCTAGATTCGACTGAACTTTTTCAAGCAGAAGCTAATAGTCCGGAAACCGAATATTTATGTTATTTTTCACAAAAATCCTTTTATACCGGACCCGTCATCTTTGTCCGAACCATTTCCGGTGAAAATTCATGTATAAGAGAACAATCCGCAGCAGCCCACAAATCACAGCAGAAATACTCAGCCTGTGCAAACAACCACAAAGCAAAACACGCGTCATGTACAAGACAAACCTCTCCTGGGAATGCTGCCAAAAATACCTCATCCAACTCCAATCCCATGGCTTCCTAGAAATGCCAAACAGACAAACCAAGTACGCAACAACCCACAAAGGACTCGAATTCATCGAGAAATGGAAAGAACTAACACAACTTCTCTAGACACCGCTTCGATACTTCGCCTTCACACAACCATCCACAAAGAAGTTGTTATTGTGACGCCTATACTTGAAAATCCAACAACAACTTCACACGCAAAAAACCGCTTTAAATAATCCGCACGAATCCGCAACATGACTACCTGCGTCTTTGCCTCATGTACAACAGCCAAGCTCCGACGGCGATGAACCCGAGTCCAAAGAAAATCGCAATCGGAGGACCAATAGCCACACGCTCGACGAAGGGGTCTTCCCTAATCGCTTGCTCCAACTGAATGACCGTCACAGAAGCCCACACCAGCAACAGACAACCCGCGACAATAAGCACGGTAGCTAAGACAGCCTTCAACTCAGACCATCGAACTCAGTCTATTATACAAAACAAGCTAAATCACTTACGGTCAAAAAGCCACCAAACCCAACATCACCCGCCTTATATACAAAACATACCAAAGCACACAATGGCACAAAAAACAACATACAGCCTCAGCGCACAACACGCAACAACACAGTGGGTCACTAAACAACACTGAGTTACCAAATTCAGCGCTGCATTACCAAATCAAACCCACAACGCCTCAGGACACAAAATCACCTCTCAACCACAAAAACCGACCTCTCAGCAACCGACACAGCACCCAAAAAATCATCAACAGTAGCCAAAAAAGTCAACAACCTCGAATCACACACAACCTCAGTCACCACACTCCGACCACGCCTAACAGTCCGAACCAGCAAGCCACTAGGCACAAGAACATTATCCGGCGCCACCGCCCTAAAAACCGCCTCAGCCTCCCGAACCGACCCATACGAAAGCCGGACACTAGCCTCAAACAGCAGCCTCAGCCTCCAACTGCTTCTTCACAAGCCCATCAACCAAACGCAGAAACGCATCCAAACTCCCAACAGGCACCTGCGCACCAGCCGCGATGTTATGCCCACCACCCTTACCCCCGAAACCCTCAGCCGCAACCCGCAAAATCTCACCCAAATTCAAACCACGCTTAACAACAGAATCAACACCCCGAGCAGAAACCTTAACCAAACTCTCACCATCAACAACAGAATACGCAACAATCGGCTTCTCAGGCTTCGCCAAACTCATCGACAAAATCGACGAAATCGTACCAATAATCTTATCATCAACCACACCCTGACCACGAGCAACATACATATTCTCCAACTCCTCAATCCGACCCGAATCAGGCTCCAAAAGCCAACCCAAATACTTCATAATCGTCCGCCGATACTCATCCAAAACCGCATTCGCCTCCTCCAAAGCCGCACCACGATCACCCATACACACAGCCACACCCAAACCCGCCTTACTCATACGGCCCGTAGCATTCAACAAAACCGAGAACTCACGACCATCACGCAACGCAGTCCAGGGCTCCTCACGAACCAAAGTATACACCGTACCACGGACACTCAACGCCACATCACTAGACAAACCACGCGACAACAAATAATCAACCAACGCATTGAACAACCGCTTCCGCTCATCCTCAGACAAATCCCGCAGAGCACGCCACCGATCATCACGCTTCGGCGAAATCCCCAAACTCACCAAAAACGCCAAACTCTTGTCCTCCTCCCCACTAATACCAGGAATGAACGGCGTCGTCGTACGAGCCAAAGCCTGATGAATCGGACGCGTCTCACGACCAAAAAACAACAAATCCGACTCCAACCCCAAGAAACCAGCAGCAACCGCATCTTCTACAATTACACCATTCAATCCGCCAAGACGCCGCGCCTCAAACTTGTCCTGCATATCACCCAAAGCACCTACAACAGCAACACAAGCCAAATCCACGTTGGCTTTGTCCGAAGCCTTCGCGACAAAATAAGCCACTCCCGCAGCACTCAGATCTTTGGAGCCGTCAATGCTAGACACGTGAGGATTAACATGCACAAACCCAGCATCGGCTGTACCAACGGGCTGATGATGATCAAGAACCACCACCTTGCGACCAGACAAACAAGAGTTCACAAGCGGCAGATCACCACTGCCAAAATCACAAAGAACAATTAGCCCAGGCTCATCAGCGACAATGCTTTGTAGAATCTTCTCATCAAGCCACCGCTCGATTCTGACACGAAACGTGGCATCACGCCGCGCCAAGGCAACCCCAATGATACCAGCAGCAGCTAAACCATCAGCGTCCAGATGAGAAACAACATGAACAAAAACGCCATCCTCAACAGTGCGCCTGATCAGATCAGCCGCTTCTTCGGCCCTCTTCAAAAAAACCTCAGACTGCTCTCGATCTTTCGTCTGCCGATCCCCTAGATCAAGCTGGCCGTCTTGGCCTCATACTTCCACTCAGGCGGCAGCACACCTTCACGCTTGTAATACTTGGCCAACTTGTGAATCTTAGCCTCAATAGTCTGCAAAGCACGCTTATTGTACGCGTCTTTCCGATTACGTTCCAAATGAACAACTAAACCCGAAGCCTTCCTCAACAAAACATCTAAATCCTCAGGAAGAGCCGAGGCCAAATTCTGCGCCTTCAAAACATCAGTCACGGTCTTCCCTATGATGGGCTTCGTCAAAGGCACGCCGTACTGATCACGCAAAATCATCCCAATCTTACTGGCACTGTGCCCCTCACGAGCCAACTTAATTACAAGAGACTCAACTTCCTCAGGCGTGTACTTACACCATCCCGGCGCCCGCTTACCAACGGGACGAATCGAGTGAGAACTACCCTTCTCAGTCTTCGGCATACAGCCATACTCCTAAGCTTCTAAAACAGCCATCAACTCGGCATATTTAAAACTTCTCTTAACTGATTCATTTAGTCACGTGCCGCGAATACCATTCAGCAAACTTTTGCAACGCCTGAGCTCTGTGTGAATGCCTGTTTTTTTCTCGAGTCGTCATCTGAGCGAAGGTTACACCTGGACTCGCATCTGGTTCAAAGATCGGGTCAAATCCGAATCCACCTTTGCCCTTCTCTTCATCGGTGATCTTTCCATTAACTGTGCCCTCAAAGCATACTGATTCGGCTTTTTCATTGGGATAGCAGAAGGCAATTACTGAGGAGAAGTGAGCGGTTCTTTCGTTAGTTCTTATCATCAGTTTCAGAATGCCTTTTGTTCCCAGTGTGCGATAGACGAAGCTTGAGTATGGGCCAGGGAACCCGTTGAGAGAGTTTATGAACAGTCCCGCATCTTCAACGAAGACTGGGATGCTCTTTTTTTTGGCGGCGTCTGAGGCGCTTGTTTTGGCGATGTCTTTCAGGTCGTCGCTTTGAATCTCTATGGCGTCAATGTTCAGCATTGCTAGTGCAATCTTCTTTTTGTGAAACTCGGCTCGTGCTTCCTGGAACTTGTGTATGTTTCCGGTTACGAAGAAAGCTACTCTACCTTTCCTCAATGTATCTTCCTCTTCGTTCAATTTCGTTGATCTTCTCCAGAACCGTGTTCGCTGTTTGCTCTCCCACAGTTTTTGTGTACCCTGAGATCACGGCTTGATAGCATTCTTTGGCGTATTTGTGGTGTGTGCTTTGCAGGGCTCTTTTCATCAGGTGAAGGTCGACTCCTCGTGCTTCGGTTTCGTTGGAGTATTCGCCTAAGCCGAAATCCACAAAGACGATTTTTCCCGATGTTGTGAGGATCATGTTGGATGTGGTGAGGTCGCCGTGGATGATTCCGTTCTTGTGCAGACGCCCGATCATGGAGCCGATTTGGTTGCAGATGCGCAGTTTCTCTTCCGGGGGCATTTCATTTAGGACTTGTTTGATTTGTTTGCCTTCGACGTGTTCCATTATGATGTTGGCGTCTTTCAGGTCAACCATGTAAATTGTCGGGGTTGACACTCCGGCTTCCTTTGCCCGGTGGATGAGTGATGGTTCGTGGAGTGTTCGTTGTGTTCGGATTTGTGAGTCTAGTTTGGGTTGTCGGTATGCTTTTGGTAGGCGGCGTTTCATGATTACTCTTCGGTCTTGCCACTGCTCCAAGTATAGGTTGGCTTCTGCGCCCTTTTTTATGAGCATTTTGACGTTCGTATCTCCTCTGTCTATGGTGCGCTTGGTCGTTTGCGCGTAAATTTTTATTAGTGGACTGTATATATAGTATTGAGTGAAATACAAGCTTAGGTTCAAGGATTAGAGTGTCTATGCCTAAAAGGGATGACTTGGAGTTCAAGGCGCTGCATTATATATCTAACACGCGCCAGCAGGGTGTGTTGCAGTCGGATTTGTGGCGGAAGTTGGGTGCCAGCAGCAGGGAGGGTTCTAGGATTTCGTTGAAGTTGGAGAATAAGGGTTTGATTAGGCGGGAGAAGGAGCTTCGTGGTGGGCGTTGGACTTATCGGTTGTTTCCGAAGAGGCAGCCGCCGTCTATTCATTCGATTGAGGAGTGTCCTTGTCTTATGTGTGCGGAGGATACTCGCTGTGGGGCTTGGGGTGGTACATCGCCTAACGGTTGTGGGCGTTTGACTGATTGGGTTTTGGTTTTGGCTAAGGAAGAGATGGATCCTGTCGGTGACGCTTGATTTTGCCTAAGGCTTGGCTGCGTGCGCGTCGGCGGGATTATTTTTATCGTAAAGCCAAAGAGGAGCAGTTGCGGTCTCGTGCTGCGTATAAGTTGCTTGAGGTTGTGGATCGGTATGGTTTGATTAGGCGTGGGGATGTTGTTGTAGATTTGGGTGCTGCGCCTGGTGGGTGGATGCAAGTGGCGTTGGGTGTTGTGGGTTCGCGTGGTTTTGTTTTGGGTGTTGACATTAAAGAGATTGAGCCGTGTGAGGGAAAGAATGTGCGGACTGTTGTTGCTGATATTTCTGATGCGGGGACGGTTGGTTTGGTTTGTGG
>Ga0153915_10004517_pt1 | contig 12817 bp, 9 predicted proteins | sample Opewatmetagenome_2_FD_107003 | JGI IMG/M metagenome (GOLD analysis project Ga0153915, IMG submission 107003) | Freshwater wetland microbial communities from Ohio, USA - Open water 3 Core 3 Depth 3 metaG | ecosystem: Environmental > Aquatic > Freshwater > Wetlands | place: USA: Ohio, Lake Erie... | reverse complement strand
GGTCAGGTTGATTGCATTCAGAAATACGGCAAACCGCCCGAATCGCAATTCCGCCAGGGCGTTGATCTCGAAATGCGCGCGACCCTCGCCGCGATACGGATCATCGGCGAGGGTCTGCCTGCCAATGTAGTCGAGCTCGAGTCCGATGCGCCCACGCTTATCGCTCTCGAGAATCCCGTCGAGCGACGCGGTTTCACGCGGCACCAGCGGCGCGTCCTCGCGAGCGCCTGCTGCGCCGATTTCCGTGACATCAAGATAGCTCCACGCCGCGATGAGGTGCAGGGGCCCATTCACGTAGCCGATGAGCACTTCGGCACCCGGCGCACGCCATGGACCCGGCGCGTTGACGAGCTCGACCTGCTGAGCGCCTGCCGCGCGCACCTCGAGAGGATTGCGGATTTCTGCGAAGTAGAGGCTCGCGTTGACGTCCCAACCCTCATCGGCCCACTTCGCATCGAGCGATGCCGTCACGGCGCGCTCCGCATGCAGGTTCGAGAGCGGCAACAGCACGCCCAGCCCGGTTTCCTCGATCTCATCGACGAACGGCGTCGGCGCGGCAAAGCCGCCTCCGATCGATGCGCGCAGGCTCCACTCGCTCTGCGGCGCGCGCCAGAGCGCCGACAGCCGGGGACTGAGGAATGTTCCGTAACGGCTGTTCGCGTCCACTCGGGCGCTGCCCGCGAGCGTCAGCCAGGGTGTCGCCGCGAATTCATCCTGAGCGAATGCGGCGGGCGTATTGCTGGCATAGCTCACTCCCGGCGCGGCAGAAACCGCCAGCTCATCGCGGGCGAACGCGAGACCCGCCACCCATCGATGTTCGCCGCAGGTTCCGCTCCATGCGCCCTCGGCGAACACGGTGGTCGCGGTCGACGGTGTGTGCTCGAGCCCAAAGCTGCGATCGAGGCGATTCGAGGTCAGCGAAAATCGTCCACTGAACGCGCTCGCGTCATGGATCGCCCAGTGAGCGATGGCGCCGAGATCGTAGCGGCGGGTCTGCAATTGCTCGGCAAACGGCTCGCCGGCGGGGAGCGTCCGCCCCGGCAGCGTGCCGCCGCGGCGGTCCTCGTCGACAACGCCAGCGGTCAGGAAGACGGAGCGACCCGGTCCGCCGTCCCACCAGAGCCGCGGGCGCAGTGTATAGCGGCGGTAACCGGCGAGATCCGCCCAGCCGTCATGATCGGGATCATCGCGCGCTTGATGGTGAGCGCCGGCGGTGACCGTGCCGCTCCAGCGCGAAGCACTGCGGCCGGTCAGGAAGGCGACCAGGTCCTGGCCGCCGCGCGATGTCGCGTTGACCAGAAATGAGGATTCGGCATCGGGCGTTTGCGACACGAGGTTCAGGACGCCGCCGAGCGCCGATCCGCCGTAGAGGGCCGAGACGGCGCCCTTGATGACTTCCGCGCGGGCGAGGTCGAGAGGTTGTGTCTGCAGAAGCCCGAAAGCATCGGGCTCGATACCGAGGAGCGGCAATCCATCGGCCAGCACGAGCGTGTAGCGCCCGGCGAAACCACGCAGGCGCATGTCCGCGCCGCCGAGCCCGGGCGCTGACGATTGCACGCGCACGCCCGGCAGCTCCTTGAGCAGGGCCGAGACGTTGCCCGGCTGGATCGTCAGGTTCTCTTCGATTTCCTCGGCTGGCACCGCTTCGATCCTGAGCGGCGCATCGCGGATCATCGTCGGCGTGCGTGTCGATGTCACGACGATCTGATCGAGCTCGGACTCGTCGTCTGGATCTGCGGCAAGAGCAAGAGCCGGCCCTGTCGCGAGCGTTGCGACCAAGGCAGCCTCGACACGACGGAGCATGCGTGGATCCTTAGGGATGACTACCTCGGTCCGGCCTCATCGGCATAGATCGCCGTCCGAGGCGCGGAGTTCGCCTTCATCCAGCCGCGATACATCCCGGGACTGTTCATCGCGAATGCGATCCGGCCCCGGGCGTCGATGGCGATGAGCCCGCCGTCGCCGCCGATACCGCCGATGTCCGCGATCGTTGCGTTGGCGGCGGCGCGAACGTCCTGATGCTTCCACGCGATCCGGTCGCACACCTGGCGCGCCGCGCTAGCGCGAATGAAGTATTCACCGGTGCCGGTTGCGGAGACGGCGCAGATGCCATCGGCGGCATAAGTGCCCGCGCCGATCACGGGTGAATCGCCGACGCGTCCCCATTGCTTGCCCGTCAAGCCGCCGGTCGACGTTCCAGCGGCGAGATGTCCTTGCGTATCGAGCGCCACGGCGCCCACCGTGCCGAACCGATGCGTGGGATCGATTGCGCTCGAGTGCTCCTTGCGCCAGGCCTCGAGCTGTTGCCAGCGCTCTTCGGTGCGGAAGTAGGAGGGATCGACCTGCTCGAGGCCTTGCTCCCTCGAGAATGCGTCCGCGCCATCGCCCGCCAGCATCACGTGCGGCGAGCGCTCCATGACGGCACGCGCAAGGCTGATGGGATTCTTCGTGCGGGTCACCCCGGCAACGGCGCCCGCAGCGCGCGTCCTGCCGTCCATGATCGCCGCATCGAGCTCGTTGCGGCCCTGAGCCGTGAACACGGCGCCGCGGCCCGCGTTGAAGACCGGATCGTCCTCGAGAACCCGGAGCGTGGCCTCGACGGCGTCGAGACTCGAGCCGCCGCCGCGCAGCACCTTCGAGCCTGCCTCGAGTGCGGCGCCAAGACCCGCGCGATACGCGGCTTCCCTCTCAGGCGTGAGATCGCCACGGTTGATCACTCCGGCGCCGCCGTGGATCGCGAGGACCCAACGATCCGCATTGGCACGCGATCCGGCAGCCGCGGGCCCCGCAGCGAGGACGGCGAGGCAGGCGATGCACAGGGAGCGTCTGTTCATGAAAAAGTCACCTCGCGATCGCGCTACTCCATGTCCGGATACGGGCCGATGCCGCCTGCGGCGATGAACCGATCGACGCGCGCTTGCAAAACGGGGAGCGGCACCGATCCCAGCTCGAGCACGGTGTCATGAAATGCGCGAATGTTGAACTTCGCACCGAGCGCGGCTTCCGCCTGCGCGCGCGCCTTCACGATCGCCATCTCGCCAAGATAATAGGAGAGTGCCTGCCCGGGCCAGGCGATGTAGCGGTCGACTTCCGTCTCGATCTCGTGTTCCGGCAGCGCGGTGTAGTCCTTCAGGTATTGGATCGCGCGCTCGCGTGTCCAGTGCTGAGAGTGCAGGCCGGTGTCGACGACGAGCCGCGATGCGCGCCATATCTGGTAGCTCAGCATGCCGAACCGGTCGTAGGGCGTCTCGTACATGCCCATCTCGACGCCGAGCTTCTCGCAATAGAGGGCCCAGCCCTCGCCGAATGCCGAGATGTAGACGTGCTGGCGAAACTCCGGCTGGTTCTTGTGCTCCATCGCGATCGGCATCTGGAAGGCGTGGCCTGGCGCCGACTCATGCAGCGTGAGCGCGGCGAGACTGTAGAGCGGGCGGGCCGGCAGATTGTAGGTGTTTACGAGGTAGATGCCCGGGCCACCGCGCCCGGCGGTGTAGAACGGCGCAAGGTCGTCGGGCACCGGCCGAATCGCGAATCGCATGCGCGGCAGGTACCCGAAGTACTGCGAGGACTTGCCATCGAATTTCTTGGCGAGCCACGATGCGCGCATCAGGAGCTCATCCGGCGTCTTCGCGTAGAACTGGGGATCGGTGCGCAGGAACTTCAGGAACGCGGGAAAATCGCCGCCGAACCCGGTTTCCTTCATCACGCCGAGCATTTCCTCGTGCAGGCGGGCGACTTCGGACTCTCCGATCGCGTGGATCGCCGACGGATCCATGTCGAGCGTCGTGAACTCGAGGATCTTGGAGCGGTAGTAGGCTCTGCCGTCCGGCATGTCCTCGGCCGCGAGTGTGGTGCGCGCGCCTGGCACGTATTCATTGCGCCAGAATTTCAGCAGCTCGACGTAGGCGGGCTGCACCACGTCGCGAATTGTCGTTACGGCCGCGGCGCGCAATCGTTCCTGGTCCGCCGGCGGGACGCCCACCATGTCCTTGAACGGCGTGTAGAAGACATTGCTCTCAGGCGTCGAATCGATGATCGCGGTGATGGAAGCGTCGCGGCCCTCGAGCGTGACCCGCGGCGGCGTGAAACCGCGCTTGAGGCCCGCGCGCATCTCGTCCATCTGCTCGTGGAAGTAGCGCGGCACGTCGTTGAGCTGCTTCAGCCAGTTCTCGTAGTCCTTGAGAGTGCGAAAGGGCCGGCGTGCCGTGTAGCCGAGGTCGGTCCAGAAGGTCGTGTCGGCGTTTGCGGGCATCTCGAAATCGTGAGACTTCTGGTTCGCGATCAGGACTTCGATCTGCGGCACATAGACGTCGAAGTCCACCTGGGCTTCGGGCGAGAGCCGGGCGCGGTGAATGCCGTCGAGCTGCCTGCGCACCTCGTTCCAGTACTTAAGGCGCATCTGCTCGGTCGCCGGGTCGACCTTCGGCAGGTGATCCTGGACGCCGCGCTGGCTGTCTTCGTTGTCCGCGAACTGCTCCTCGCGCCATTGCCACTCGGCTTCGTAAATCGCGCGAAAGCGCGCATCGGTGCGATTCGCTGCCTGTGCCAGGGACGGCGCCAGGGCCGCCGCGAGCATCAGCGCCGCGCCGATGACGCGGATCGGGCTGAGAGTCGTCATGGGGTTACCTCGGCAGATCGAAAACCAGAACCTCTGCGGCGCGCCCACCGGTGAGGGTGATCGGCGACGTGTCGGTGAGTTTCAACGCATCGCCTGCGGTGAGCGCGGTGCCGTTCACCGATAGCGTGCCGCGAGCGACGTGCACGTAGCCCCGGCGGCCAGGCGCTAACGCGAGGCTGGCGCTTTCCGCGCCGTCGAGGAGACCCGCGTGGACGCGGGCATCCTGATGAATTCTGACCGAGCCGTCGGCTCCGTCGGGCGAAGCGATGAGCCGCAGCCGGCCGCGCTTTTCGTTGTCATCGAAACGCTTCTGCTCGTAGCCCGGTGAGATGCCGAGGACGTTCGGCTTGATCCAGATCTGCAGGAAATGGACGACGGTCTTGTTCGAGTTGTTGTACTCGCTGTGCGTGACGCCGCGGCCGGCGCTCATGCGCTGCACATCGCCCGGCCGTATGACCGAGCCAGTACCGATAGAGTCCTTGTGAGCAAGCTCGCCCTCGAGCACGTAGGAGATGATCTCCATGTCCTGGTGGCTGTGCGTTGCGAATCCGGCGCCGGGAATCACACGGTCCTCGTTGATCACCCGCAGCGGCCCGAACTCGACGTGTTGCGGATCGTAGTAGCTCGCGAATGAAAAGGAATGGTACGAATCGAGCCAGCCGTGGTCGACATGACCGCGCTCATCGCTGCGCCGGAGCTCCAGCATCGGCGTTCTCCGCGTCGTGGGAAAGTGCTAGCTTAGTCCACCGGACGGTCCGGCAGGAGCATTTCAATGGACGCGAAAGGCAGCTCGTCGAATTCCGGCCCTAAGCCGCCCGCGCCGACCGTGGTCGACGGCGTCGAGCAGATTGAAGGGAAGAACCTGACGCTCTACTTCGACGGCAGGCGGTGTATTCACTCGCGGTTCTGCGTGACGCGCGGACCGGATGTCTTTCTCGCAGATGTCGCTGGACCCTGGATTCAGCCGGATGCGATGCAGGTCGAGCAGGTCGCGGAGATCGCACACCTTTGTCCTTCAGGCGCCATTCGCTATCGCCGCAAGGACGGGAAGCCCGAAGAGGCGCCGCCGCCCGTCAATCTGATCGCCATTCGCGAGGGTGGACCCTATGCGGTGCGCGCCGACATCCGGATGCCGGGCGAGCCCGCTCAGTATCGGGCGACGCTGTGCCGTTGCGGCGCGTCGAAGCACAAGCCCTTCTGCGATGGCTCGCACCACGAGATCGCATTCGCTGCCACCGGCGAGCCGCCGTCGGGCAAGACCGAGATGCTGCCGGCGCGCAATGGTCCGCTATCGATCGAGCCGCAGACAGATGGACCGCTGAAAGTGACCGGCAACGTGGAGATCATGAGCGGGAGCGGCCGGGTCGTCGCGCGGGGGACCCAGACGTGGCTCTGCCGCTGCGGCGCGAGCAAGAACAAGCCGTTCTGCGACGGCAGTCACCGGCAGATCGGATTCAAGTCCTAGAAATACCGGCGCTGCGAGCGCCGTCACAGCAAGCGTCGCAGCATATAGAAGAATCGCTCGATCAGGCGAATCCTGAAGCCGCGCTGCGACCAGCGCAATGCATCGATTTCGATGCACTGCCCGACGTCGGCGGTGAAGCGCTCCTCGATTCGCGCGGCACTTGCCGCATCGGCGATCAGAAGGCTCAATTCCCAATTGTGCTTGAAGCTGCGCCAATCGAGATTGTAGGTGCCGACGGAACACACGACGCCGTCGATCGACAGCACCTTGGCGTGCATCATCGACGGCAGCCACTCGTAGATCCTCACGCCGGCGCGCAGTAACCGTCCATAGGTGGCGCGTGTCGCCCATTTGACGGCGGGTACGTCGCTCACGTGCGGAAACATGATGCGCACGTCGACGCCCCGGCGAACCGCATTGCGAAGCACCCGCCGCCAGCCACGATCGGGAATGAAATAGCCGACCATGATGCGTACGGTCGATCGCGCTTGTCGCACGGCGAATCGGTAATGATTGCGAATGCGGCGGCGGCCGCGAAAGCGGCTGATGGCAAGCACCTGCACCGCCGCGCCATTCGCCGGGTCCGCCTGCTCGGCCGGCAGTTTAGCCGCGCGTGATCTCGTGTGCCGCCCGGTCGCATGGCGCCAGGCCGAAAGGAAGTGCGCGCGCAATTCTGCGACGGCCGGGCCGCGCACGAGCGCGAAGACGTCGTGCCAGTCGCCGCCGCCCGATTCAGCTGGAGCATATTCCTGCGTCAGATTGAGGCCACCCGTGAAGGCGACCGCGCGATCGACAACGAGGAGCTTGCGATGATCGCGCACGGTCCAGGCCCATCTCGGTTTCCAGGGCCGCATCGGGTGAAAGATCACGAGTTGCACCCCCGCCTCGAGCAGCCGCGCGCGGGCCGCGTCCGAGAGCGTGAGTGACCCGAAGCCGTCGACCAGAATCTGAACGTGGACTCCGTCGCGCGCACGATTCACCAGCGCATCGACGAAGAGGCGGCCCACGGCATCGTCGATCCACGTGTACATCTCGAGCAGGATCTCGTGCCGCGCCGTGCGGATGGCATCGAGCATCGCCGGAAAGGTCTCGCGGCCGTCGAACAGGATCTCGATGTGGTGGCCTGGTCTGGCGGAATCGGAGCGCAGGAAATACCGGCGCCAGCGCTCCTCGCTCCGGCCGGATTGTGTTGCATCGGATGTTGGCATTGCTTGCCTATGAGCGGCCGCGCAGGCGGTAGATCATTGCGGCAGCGGCAACCACCATGCAGGTCGCGAATACGCGCTGCAATCGGTGGCCCGCCATGCGGGCCGCCAGGGCGCGGCCAATCAACATTCCGCCGAGTGCCCCGGCGAGAAACGGCGTTGCCACGCCCGCGGCGAGGTGTCCACCCTTGAGCACAAACGCCGCGACGGCGCCGGCGCTGATGATGGCGATGGCCATCAGCGAGGTCGCGATGTTCGACGCCATCGGCAGGTCGGTCGCCGCGTGCAGTGTCGGCACGATCACGAAGCCCGCACCGACGCCGAGCGCGCCGGACAGGACGCCAGTTGCGGCTCCGCTCAAGGAAAGCACGAGCGCGCAGGGCGCCGTCCAGCGGATGCGTTTCGTCTGCGGATCGAGTCGGCACGCGCGCAATCGCGGCCGATCCACCACGGCGTGCGGAGCGCGGTGCGCCTGCAGAAACATGCGCGTCGCCACGAACAGCATGACCGCCGCAAAGACGTACACGAGCGTCTCGTGCGAGGCGCGCGCCGCAAGATCGATGCCGAGGGGCGCCGTGACGCTCCCGACGGCGCCGATCACGAGGGCGGTGCGGTAGCGAGTGAGCCCCGCGCGCAGGCCATTCACCGCGCCGAGCGCCGCTGCGCCTGAGACCGCAAGCAGCGCAACGGGCGCCGCCTGCGTCATGCTTTGATTGAGGCCGAGGACGAGCAGGGGCATCGCGAAGATCGACCCGCCGGCACCCGTAAGTCCCAGTATCAGGCCGACGATGCTGCCGAGGGCGACGGCAATCATGGGCTGCGGCCGCGTATCAGCGGCCGCAGTACTCCTTTTTCAGCGCACCAATGATGACGGTGACGACGCCCCGCGGCAGCGAATAGCGGATGCTCTGCGCTTCGCGCGAGGTTCTGACGACGCCCGATTCCCTGAGGACCGCGAGATGCTGGGAGAGCGCGGACTGACTCAAGGGCACGAGCTCGTTGAGCTCGCCGACGGACAGCTCCCGATCGCTGAGGTAGCAGAGAATCATGAGGCGCTGTTCGTTTGCGAGCGCCTTGAGCAGCCCCGCAGCGTGCGATGCGTGCGGCTCGATGTCGCTTGCGGCCCGCGAGATTCCACGCATCGTAGACCCGCGCTTGACTGTCGTGCTGCTCACGTGCGCCAGTGTACCGAATAGCCTCCCGCTTCCCGCCATCAGTATAATTAGCTATAGCTAATATGCAAGAAGACTAATACAGTATTTCTGCGGTAGCGTACGTAGTTGCCGCAAGCGTCTGCTGCCGCTACGGATGGGCAAGCGGCGGGGCCGCGGGTAGTTAAGGTCATCGAGCAGCGAAGAGCTGCCGAGGAGGATTCCCATGAGCATCGATCGCATCGTGCTGGCATTCGCCGGCGCCATGGTTCTCTTGAGCATCGCGCTCAGCCTGACGGTCAGTCCCTACTGGCTGATTCTTGGGGCGTTTGTCGGACTCAATCTGTTTCAGTCGGCTTTCACCGGCTTCTGTCCGCTCGCCATCGTGCTCAAGAGGCTCGGCGTCGTCCCCGGTTGCGCTTTCAGTTGAAGCGCGCCATGAGCCGACTCCTGAGCGCTGCCGGCGCGGCGGTACTGGTTGCGCTGGTGGCGGGTTGCGGAGGAGGTGACCGCACGCCGAAAGGCGCAGCGGCGCCGGCTCTCGCGTCCGTGATCGTCGAGCCCCGGAGTGCGCCGGTGGAGCGGGAACTCGACGGCAAGATCGAAGCTGTCAATCAGGGCACCGTGGCGGCACAGACCTCGGGCCGCGTTTCCGAGATCCTGTACGACGTCAACGATTTCGTGCCGGCCGGCGCCGTCATCATGCGGTTGCGCGCCACGGAGCAGCGCGCAGGACTTGCGCAGGCGGAAGCGTCGCTGCGCGAGGCGACTGCACGGGAGACGGAAGCGCAGACGCGCTACCAGCGCATCGCCGATATGTACGAGCGCCGGGTCGTGCCGAAGGCGGCGCTCGACGAAGCAACCGCCAATCGCGATGCTGCAGTGGCACGCCTGGCGGCGGCGAAGGCTGCAATTGCGAGCGCGCGTGAAGGCGTTGCATACACAGAGATCCGCGCTCCCTACGCCGGCATCGTGACGAAGCGGCACGTGGAGGTCGGAGAAACGGTCGGTCCGGGAACGCCGCTCATGAGCGGCCTGTCGCTGCAATTCCTCCGCGTCGCCGTCGACATTCCACAATCGGTGGTCGAGCAGGTGCGGCGAATCAAGAAGGCCGCGGTGTACCTCGACGGACGGCGCATCGAAGCGACCAAGCTCACGGTGTTCCCGGAAGCCTCGAGCCCGTCGAGCACGTTTCGAGCGCGGCTCGAGCTGCCCGCGAACGCCGCAGACCTGTATCCCGGCATGTTCGTGAAGGTGGCTTTCGTCGTCGGCGAGGCCGATCGCATTCTGGTGCCGGCGGCCGTGCTGGTGGCGAGAAGCGAGGTCACGGCGGTGTACGTGGTCGAAGCCGGCGGTCGCACCTCCATGCGCCAGGTGCGCGTCGGCCGGACGGTCAACGATCAGGTCGAGATTCTGGCGGGGCTCGCTGCTGGTGAACGCGTCGCACTCGATCCCATCGCTGCCATGAAGGAGCTCAAGCCGGCCGCGCCTCGATCGAGTGCGGGCCCATGACAGATAGGCTCGGAATCAGCGGCCGGATCGCGCAGCGCTTCCTGGGCAATCAACTGACGCCGCTTCTGGCGCTCGCGGCGCTCCTGATGGGCATCTTCGCCGTGCTCGTGACGCCGCGGGAGGAAGAGCCGCAGATCGACGTTACCTTCGCCAATATCTTCATCGCCTTTCCCGGCGCGTCCGCCGACCAGGTCGAGGACCAGGTGTCCTCGCCCATGGAGCAGGTACTCGGCGAGATCGCGGGCGTCGAGCACATCTCCTCCGTGTCGCGGCCCGGCCTCGCCGTACTCAGCGTGCAGTTCAAGGTCGGCGAGCCCCGTACCGAGGCGATCGTGCGCCTCTACAACGCCATCTATTCGAATCAGGACTGGCGTCCCACGAACGTCGGCATCCTGCCTCCGCTCGTCAAGCCAAAGGGAATCGACGACGTTCCCATCGTGACGCTCACGCTTTGGACGCAGGATCCGAAGAGGGGCGGGCACGAGCTCGGCCAGGTCGCGCGCTCCATCGAAGCGGAGATCAAGCGCGTTCGCGGAACGCGCAACGTCTACGCCATCGGCGATCCTGCGAGCACGGTGCACGTCGAGCTCGATCCCCAGAAGCTCTCCGGCTATGGCTTGACGGTGGGCGAGCTCACCCATGCACTTGCCGCGGCGAACGTCGTGCGCCAAGCGGGCGAGCTCGTGGGCGGCGATCGCGTGACGCCGGTCGAGGCCGGAGAGTTTCTGGCCGATCGCGACGACGTCGCCGCGATCGTGGTCGGAGTCGATCACGGGCGGCCCGTGTTCCTCGAGGACGTCGCTCGCGTGACCGAAGGACCGGACCAGCCCGAGTCCTATGTCTGGATGGGCACCGGACCCGGTGCCAAGTCGCGCGGCCTGCCCGGTCTCGCGCACGCTCCGGCCGTGACCATTGCGATTTCGAAGAAGCCCGGCGAGAACGCAAGCGATGTCGCAAGCAATGTGATGCGGCGAATCGAGCGCCTGCGCGGCACCTTCATTCCCGATGGGGTCGAAGTCACGGTGACCCGCAACTATGGAGACACCGCGAACGAGAAGGCGAAGAAGCTCATCGAGAAGCTGCTGTTCGCCACGACCTCGGTCGTGCTGCTCGTGATGCTGGCGATGGGCCGGCGCGAGGCGGTCGTCGTCGGCTCGGCGGTGCTGGTGACGCTTGCCGCGACGCTGTTCGCGTCCTGGGCCTGGGGATTCACCATCAATCGCGTTTCGCTCTTCGCTCTGATCTTTTCCATCGGCATTCTCGTCGACGACGCGATCGTCGTCGTCGAGAACATTCACCGCCATGCACGTCTCGGCGGCGGCACGCTGACCGAGATCATCCCGCGCGCCGTTGACGAGGTCGGCGGGCCCACGATACTCGCGACCTTCACGGTCATTGCGGCGCTCCTGCCTATGGCTTTCGTGAGCGGACTGATGGGCCCCTACATGAGCCCGATTCCGATCAACTCGAGCATGGGCATGCTGATTTCGCTGGCGGTCGCGCTCGTGTTCACGCCGTGGCTCTGCCGCAAGCTCCTGGGAGGAGCGGGCAAGCATCACGAGGAGGAAGCGGGAACGACACGCCTGCATGCGCTGTTCGAGCGGATCGTACGGCCGTTCCTTGCCGGTGCCACCGGACGGCCGCGCCGGCACAAGCTCTATTGGGGCATCGGCGGCGCCATCGTGCTCGCAATCGCTCTGGTCGTCGTGCGGCTCGTGGTGCTCAAGATGCTGCCCTTCGACAACAAGTCGGAGTTTCAGGTGGTGGTGAATCTGCCCGAGGGCTCGACCGTCGAGACGACGGCGCGGTTGCTGGATGAGCTGTCGCACGTCATCGAGCGGGTGCCGGAGGTCAGCGATTACCAGGCCTACGCCGGGACGGCGGCGCCGATCAACTTCAACGGCCTCGTGCGCCAGTACTACCTGCGCGAGAGTCCCGAGCTCGGCGACCTGCAGGTGAACCTCGTCGGCAAGCATGAACGTGACCGCAAGAGTCACGAGATTGCGCTCGCGGTGCGTCCAGCGCTCGCCGCGATCGGCCGGAAATACCAGGCCGCCGTGCAGGTCGTCGAGGTTCCGCCGGGCCCGCCGGTGCTGGCGCCGCTCGTTGCGGAAGTCTATGGACCCCGCTACAGCGATCAGCGACGAGTCACCGCCGAGATTCGCAGGATCTTCGACTCGACGCGAGACATCGTCGATGTCGACGACAGTCTCGAGGCGAGCGCTCCGCGATACATCGTCGAGGTCGACCGGCAGAAGGCGGCGCTCCTCGGCGTGTCGCAGCAGGAAATCGTCGAGGCGATGGCGGTCGGGCTCAAGGGTGCGGACGTGACGTACGTGCACGCGGGACGCGAGCGGTACCCGATCCCGGTGCGGGTCGAGCTGCCGGTTGCCGACAAAGCCGGCATCGCCCAGCTCCTGGAGCTCGACGCACGGGCGGCGGACGGCGCGCGCGTGCCGCTTTCCGAGCTCGTCACCGTCCGACAACTCCCGTGGGATGGAGCCATCTATCACAAGGACCTGTTGCCGGTCGCTTACGTGACGGGCGACATGGCCGGACGGCTCGACAGCCCGCTCTACGGCATGTTCTCCATGGTCGGACGCATCTCGCGCGAGCGGCCGGGGGGCGCAGCCGTCGAGCAGCGGTTCGTCAGTCAGCCGGAAGATCCGAACGCGCTCGCCATCAAGTGGGATGGCGAATGGCAGATTACCTACGAAACGTTCCGCGACATGGGTCTGGCGTATTCGGTCGGCTTGATCCTGATTTACCTCCTCGTGGTCGCGCAGTTCGGCTCGTACGCGGTGCCGCTCATCATCATGGCTCCGATCCCCCTCACCATCATCGGCGTGATGCCGGGCCATGCGCT
>Ga0153915_10004516_pt1 | contig 12820 bp, 7 predicted proteins | sample Opewatmetagenome_2_FD_107003 | JGI IMG/M metagenome (GOLD analysis project Ga0153915, IMG submission 107003) | Freshwater wetland microbial communities from Ohio, USA - Open water 3 Core 3 Depth 3 metaG | ecosystem: Environmental > Aquatic > Freshwater > Wetlands | place: USA: Ohio, Lake Erie... | reverse complement strand
GGCCGACACCACGATGGTCACCGCCAGCGTCACGGCAAACTCGCGGAACAACCGGCCCACCACGTCGCCCATAAACAGCAACGGAATCAGCACCGCGATGAGCGAGACGGTCAGTGAAACTATAGTGAATCCGATCTCGGCCGATCCCCTCAGCGCCGCCTGCAGAGGGGAGTCGCCGCTCTCGACATAGCGCGAGATGTTTTCGATCATCACGATGGCATCATCCACAACGAAGCCGGTGGAGATGGTCAACGCCATCAGCGAGAGGTTATCAAGGCTGTAGCCGAGCAGGTACATGACCCCGAAGGTGCCCAGCATCGAGAGGGGAACGGCGACGCTGGGGATGATGGTGGCGGGCACGGTTCTAAGGAACAGGAAGATCACCATCACCACCAGTGCGATGGTGAGCAGCAGCTCGAATTGCACGTCTTGAACCGAAGCGCGAATGGTGATGGTGCGATCAGCGATGACCGACACCTGCACCGCCGGGGGCAGTGATGCCCTCAGTTGAGGCAGCATCCGCTTGATCCCATTCACCACGGCGATGATGTTGGTGCCCGGCTGGCGCTGGATGTTCAGAATCACCGCCGGCGTAGTGTTCATCCAGGCGGCCTGCTTTACGTTCTCAGCACTGTCCACCACCGTGGCCACGTCCGAGAGGCGCACCGGTGCGCCATTCCGATAAGCGACAATGATCGGCGCATAGGCCCGACCCGACAGCAACTGGTCATTGGCGCCGATGGTCCAGGCCTGTCGCGGTCCATCGAGGTTTCCCTTGGCCTGGTCGACATTGGCCTGGCTGAGCGCGACGCGCAAATCTTCAAGACTCATTCCGTACGATGCCAGGGCGGTGGGATTGGCCTGCACGCGCACGGCCGGGCGCTGTCCGCCGCTGATGGTCACCAAGCCAACACCCGGGGACTGCGAGATCTTCTGCGCGAGGCGCGTGTCGGCCAGTTCTTCCACCTGGGGCAGCGGCAAGATCCGCGAGGTGAGCGCCAGAGTCAGAATGGGAGCATCAGCCGGATTGGTCTTGCTGTAAATGGGCGGGTTCGGCAGATCCCGCGGCAAATAGGTGGCCGCGGCATTGATGGCCGCCTGCACCTCCTGTTCGGCGACGTCAATATTGAGGTTGAGGGCGAAACGGAGCGTGATCAGCGAACTGCCAAAGGCGCTGATTGAGGTCATCTGGCTCAGGCTCGGCACCTGGCCAAACTGGCGTTCCAGCGGCGCAGTGATCGACGAGGCGACAACCTCCGGGCCGGCCCCCGGGTAAAACGTCTGCACCTGGATGGTGGGGTAATCCACCTGGGGCAGCGCCGACACGGGCAGTTGCTCGTAGGCTACAATCCCCACCAGCACCACACCGGCCATCAACAGCGAGGTGGCCACCGGCCGGAGGATGAAGATGCGCGAAGGGCTCGCCATAGAGGCCCCCTATTTCGTAACGGGCGATGGTCCTGTGGCTTCCTGTTTCGCTATCACCGTGCTGCCAGGCTCCAGCTTGTCGCTGCCGTCTACTACCACGGACTCTCCCGCCTGCAGCCCCTTGCCGATCGAAGTGTCACTGCCCTCGCTCACCCCCAGCGTGACGGGCCGGAGCTCGGCCCTGTTGTCAGGCTTGATTACGTAAACGAAGGTGCCCTGCGATCCGTGCTGAACCGCAGCTGAGGGAATAATCACCTGGTTTCGCCTTACGTCCGCCAGGAGCCGCACATTCACGAACTGGTTGGGGAACAGGGAACCTTGCCGGTTTTCAAACTCGGCTTTGAGCCGCAATGTACCGGTGCTCGGGTCGATGGCGTTGTCCACCGCCAGCAGGCGGCCCGAGGCGAGCCTCTGGGACTTGTCGCGGTTGTAAGCATCCACGGGCATCGCGGCGCCGGCGCGCAACTTCCGCAGTACGGCAGGAAGGCTGTCTTCTGGAAGAGTAAACACTACGGTGATGGGCTGCACCTGCGCGATAACCAAAAGGCCGGAGGTGTCGCTGGCATGGATGATATTGCCCGGATCCACCAGGCGGAGCCCAATGATGCCGCTGATCGGGGCGGTGATCCGGCAGTAGGTGAGTTGCAGTTTCGCGCTGTCAATGGCCGCCTGGTCGATCTTGATGGCGGCCTCAGTCTGTTGCACGGCAGCCACCTGCGTATCGAGTTGCTGCTTCGGGATTGCCTCCTGGGCAATCAGGGTTCGATAGCGCTCCAGGTCCAGACGCGCGTTGGCCAGCAGGGCTTGATCGCGCGCCACCTGCCCTTCCGCTTGCTCCAGTTGCACCTGGAAGGGACGCGGATCTATTTCGGCTATGAGGTCGCCGGCATGCACCTCCTGGCCCTCGCGATAATACACTCCCATCAGCTGGCCATCGACGCGAGTGTGGATGGTCACAGTGAAAAGCGCCGTAACCGATCCCAATCCATCGAGGTACACGGGGATATCCCCCCGCCGTGCGGTGCCCACGCCGACGGGGACGGGCATGGCCCCGCCCGCGTGCCTGCTCGTGGCCGGTTGCCGGTGCACGCCACTGCGTTGCGCTTGAAGGAACCAAACCGCCAGCACCACCGCGATTAGCACCAGCAACCAGAACGTTAGGCGTATCCGCCGCGCTGGGAGCCCTTCGCGATCCCTTGTTCCATGGCCAGCAGTCATAGCCGGGCGCGGGTCAGATTCCGTCCCAGTCACTTTCCCTCCCCGGATGCCGAGAAGATCTGACTTTTCAGTCCCGTCACCCTCCACCCGAATATCCTGAGAGGCCTGGGAGAGCCTTGTACGGAGCTTAGCTTTTAGGGGACGTCGATAGCTATAGGACTTTTTCCCCTCCGAGGCAAGGGGAAAAGTCAGCCGAGATGGCCGGGAAAGCTGAGATTTCAATCACCGGATCTGGAGACGCGGCTACCTGGGTCGTGGCAGCCAGACCAAAAGCATCACTCGCCGGCCAAGTCGGCTCCCGAAGCGCCGCGGATGGCAGCGATCAGCGTTTCCGCCGGGCCGTCCTTGGGCAGATAGAGCACAGCACCGGCCTGCCGCATCGCGGCCGCCATATCAGCTTGCTGGTGCATGGAAAGGGCGATGACACGACACTGCGGCCGTTCCGCGACAAGGATGCGCGTCGCATCGATGCCGTTCATTCGCGGCATGGCGACATCCATGATCACCACATCCGGACTCAACTGCCGCGCCAACTCCACGGCTTGCTGGCCGTCTTCCGCCTCGCCAACGACCTTGATGTCGGGGACTTCCCCCAGCAGCTGCGCCAATCCTTCGCGCATGATACGGTGGTCATCCACCAGCATCACCCGCATGGGGAGAGCGGGCGTAGCGGGTGATTTGGCCGGGGATTTGGGCACTTCGGCGGCCAGCGCGATGGTTCCCATTTGAGGCTGGTGCGCCTTTGGCGCGAACATCGTCATCCGGGTGCCATGTCCGGGTACGCTGTGCACCTCCAGGTGCCCGCCGAGGCACTCCAGCCGCTCGCGAATGTTGAATAGACCGAAGCCGCCGGCAGCCCTTTGTCTCTCAACCTCCCGAGCGACGTTGAAGCCCGCGCCCTCATCGGCGACGACGAGCCTGAGCTGACCGCTACCCCATTCTTCCAGACTCACCTTCGCCCGGTTAACGCCGGAGTGCTTGACGACATTAAACAGCAGTTCCCGTGTCGACTGAAACAGAACCGAGCGGGTATCATGCGGCGCATCCACCTCATCATCAAGGTGGAGATCGATCTCCTGACCGTGCTTCTCCTTCATCCAACGCGCAAGCCAACGCAGAGCTCCGGCCAGACCACTATCGTAGAGGATCGGCGGTGAAAGCTCGGCGGTCAGCGAACGCGAAGCATCGATCGCGCGGGTCACCAGGTTCTTCACCTCCTCCAACCCTTCGCGCACCTTCGCGTCCTCGGTGCTTCGCAGCACGCTCGCCACGGAAAAGTTGGCGCTGACCAGAAGCTGTTGCAGGTGATCGTGGAGGATCTGAGCGAGCCGGCGGCGTTCCCGGTCTTCCGCCTTGGACAATTCCGAGGCCAGTGCCCGAAGTTGCTGGGCGCGCTGCTCCAACTCTGCATTGACGGCCCGCAGCTGTTCCTCCGCGCGCTTTCGCTCAGTGATGTCGATTCCCATTTCCAGGATGCGGCTGGAGCCATCCGTGTCGACGAAAGGATAACTGAAAACGTCATAGTTGCGGCCATCCGGGCCGGTCCACTCCGACTCCTGGGGGGCGTTGGTTCTCAGCGCCTTGAACGCATCGCACACCTCGCAAGGTTCGCTGCGTCCGAACAGATGTTCAAAGCAGCGCTTGCCGTCGGATTCGCCAAATCGGCCGCGGTAGAAGCGATTGGCAAAGGGCATGTGATAGTCCGGCGTCAACAGCGTGACAAAAACCGGCAGCATTTCCAGCACGTCATTGAACCGCTGCCGTTCGGCTTTCAGTGCCTCCTCAGCCTGGTGGCGCTCCGTAATGTCTCTCGCCGCCGCAAAGACGCCCTGCATCTCTCCCGCCTCGTCGCGGTACACGATGGCGTTGTATAGCACATGCGTGGTGCGCCCCGAGGCATGGCGAATCGTCAACGGATAATCGCGCACCAATCCCTTGGAGAAGGCCTCTTGATAGCCGGCTACCGCCTCTTGAGGCTCGGTGAAATAATCAGAAAAGTCGCTACCGATCAGCCGCCCGCGGATCACGCCTGTCACCTCCTCGGTGGCGCGGTTGACGTCCGTGATCTTCCCGTCCGGGCCGATTGTGACTAACGGATCAAGACTGGCTTCGATCAAACCGCGGGTGTAACGCGAGGCGCGGTACAGTTGTTCTTCCAGCTTCTTGCGCTCCGTAATGTCTCTCGCCGCGGCAAAAACGCCCTGTACCTTGCCCGCCTCGTCGCGGTACACGATGGCGTGGTAAAGCACGTCCGTAGTGCGTCCTGATGCGTGACGAACGGTCAACGGATAGTCGCGGACCAGGCCCTCCGAAAAGACCGCCCGATAGCCCTCGACGGCCTTTTGCGGTTCAGTGAAATACTCGGAGAAGTCGCTCCCGATAAGGTTTTCCCGGGAGACGCCGGTTACCTCCTCGGTGGCGTGGTTGACATCCGTGATCTTACCGTCCGGGCCGATGGTCACAAGGGGATCTAGGCTCGCTTCGATCAGACCGCGAGTATAGAGCGACGCACGGTGCAACCGCTGGTTGGCCGCCTCCAGTTCCTCCGTGCGCTGCCGCACCCGCTGCTCCAGTTCGTCGTTGGCCCGTCGGAGATCATCCTCGGCGCGACGCTGCTCGCGACGCAGGCGCATGATTTCCCAGATAGTCGAACATTGCTCAGCCAGCCACTCCAGCAGGCGCTTCTGCTCGGCGGACCACCGGCGAGTTTCTGTACTGTAGACTTCCAGGGCACCAAGCATCTCGCCGTGAATCCGCACAGGCGCAGCCAGGGCCGCGCGAATAGCGCTGTCCGCCAGCGGTTGCGGAAACACCAGGTCCGGTCGCAGGGCAACATCCTCCAGGAAACCGCCTTCACCGCGCGCCATGACCACCGCCGCCAAGGTGCGATCGAGCGGTAACGTGAGGCTGCCTGGTCGCGTGCCCAGTCCCTCCTGCGCTCTCACTACGACTTTCCGCCCTTGCTTCTCCCAAACCACCGCCGCAATGGTCCCATCGATAAACTGGGTCGCAAAACTGCAAACCCTTCGAATCATTTCCTCCGCATCGCCCACGGTGCCTGAAACATCCAGCAGCGATCGCAGGGTCGCTTCGCGCCGTGTGATTTCGCCATTGGCGGTCCTCAACTCCTCGGCCTGCGCCGCCAACTCTTTGGCCTGTTGATTCAATCCCTCGTTCTGTCGGGAGATCTCCTCTTCGCGCGTCACTATCTCGGCATTCGCGGCTTCCAGTCTGGCGTTGGAATCCTGCAAGGCCGACCGATCCGCATTGATTCGATCGCGCATCCAATTGATATAATCGACGACCAGAGCCACGATCAGAATGTTGGCGAAATCCATCCCCTCAAATGCCCAACGGGTGCCATACGCGAGTTCCGCCTTCGGAAGTATGACGAAAGTCTTGTATGCCGACATACCGACGAAGATCGCCGCCATTCCCCAGTGGATGCGGCGGTCCCGATGCCATAGGGTCAAGAGGAGGGGCAAAGAGTACGCCAAGGGAACGACTGCATTGGGATAGGCCACGAATCGCAGCCAAGCCATCAGCGTGATCATGATCAACGCGATGAAAAGGACAAGAAGCGTTCGAGGCGGATGGCGAGATTCATTTCCCATGGCAGGAACTCCACTCTCTTGGCGGCCGTATGGCCCTGACCGTCGCATTTACTTGCTCGTTACGCGTCCGGTTCTTCCGGTTGCGAGGACATCGCAGGTGCGGGGGCGGCCGGTCAGGCGGCACCCTGGAGCCTGGTTGCATTTGGGTCCGCGTAGATGGAGAGATTGCTGCACAGGACGAGGTAAAACTCGCCAGCCGGCAAATTGCTCGGCAGGTCCATGCGTTCAAAGCACAAGTGCTCGTCCCATGAGAGGTCGATACAAAAACCCTCTCCCTCGAGCCGGAAGTGTGGGTACCATTGCGGGTCCGAATCCCAGAGCCCTCACTGCAATCGGCAGCAATCACCAACTGATAAAGAACTGACGAGCAAATTTGGAGCATGGTCTCCGATCTAGCAAACGGCGGTCTCGCGGATAGGAAAAACAAATTGCGGCTTCTGATATGGGGCGTCGCGTCAACGTCACCCAACTTCCGCGACTGCACCGCAATCAAGGAACGGTCACAAACAGAATTGTACGCCAAAACGATCTGCAGGGCCTGGAATTTGCACAAACTTCCGCTGTCCGGCGTGAAGCGAAACCTCCCCAGGCCTGAGACCACCTGATCAACGTGCGCTCGAGAGGCCGGCAGAGTGGTGGCGGACGGACCTGAAGCCGGAGGTGCGCGCCCCATGACAAGGGATCAGTTGGGTTCGGCCGGCACGCTCGTCAGCTGGAAACCGTCTGCGGTCTGCTCGAGCCTGATCACGACCAGGTAGAAGTCGTCGTCGGATTGAGCCACAACCGAGCCCAGGAATTCGGCCGGAAGCTGCGTGAAGAATTGGGTGATGAATTTCGCAAAGTCACTGGCCGTGGATGTTTCCCCGACCTGTGAGCCCGTCGCATCGAAGAGCGTCAACGTAATCGGTGAGTCCGGTTGATCGGGGAGCCTTCGGATCGCGAACCCGGTGTCAATCACGCCTGAGCGTTCTACGGGAAAGGTGAACTTCCTGGCCGGAACACCCTTCGGAACGCCAGTCGAGTCCAGAAGCTTTCCGCTATCCAGGAAATTGAAGAAGTAGGAAGCGGCCAGCGCCGAAGCCGTGGATCCCTGATCCCCGATGATCTGCAGACCGGTTGACACTGTCTCTGTTCCTCCCGTCAGAACATACTTCTTGGTCTCCCCAGGTCTCAGCGCAATCACCGTGTTCAAGTAGTCCAGTCCTGCGTTTGGGAGGGGCTTCGCCACGCCACTCCAGGCGGTTTCGGTCGTGTTGTTGAGGATGAGCACCACCTCGTAGCCCCCTCCAACTGCCAGCTGCGGATAGAAGATGGTGTTTGTTGGAATAGTTATGGAGCGGCTGGAAAAAGCCATCCATACAGGCGAGTTGAGGCCTCCACTGCCGCGTGGAACCAGTGTTCCCAGTGACGCGCCGGTCTTACCGTCGTATTTGTCGACCCCGCCTGATAGAAAGTAGATGTTGCCGTCCGGCCCGAAGCCCATAAACGAACCGCCGGATTCAACGACCACGCCCAGAGGCAATCCGGTCACCTGATCATAGTGCGTGAGTCTTGCCTGGCCGCCAATGTAAATAGGGCCATTCGGCCCGAAGACCATCGTGACGCCGGGTGTCGTGGGCAGGTCTGTCATACCGGTGATGAATGCGTCCACGAATGCGCCGGTGTTTCCGTCGAATCGCAGCACGCTCGGGCCGGTCAGAGACCTGCTGTAGACATACAGTTTTCCATCGGCACCGAAGGCGAAATCGTCGATCGCGCCGAGACCGCCCCTGCCCGGCGGGACGAAGACATCCAGCAGCGCCCCGGTGGAGCCGTTGAAGCGCACGATCCTGCCGGTGAAGCCTGAAAAGTCGCCGACAGAGGCATAGAAGTTCCCATCAGGGCCGAATGTCATGCCGCCACTGAAATTCCCGCCGCACTGCGCCTGAGTGCACGTGGCAAACGTGCCGAGGGACTTGCCTGTTGTGCCTTCGTAGAGAAGGATCCTGCTGTCCCGTGGGCCGGTCCATCTCAGATAGAGATCGCTGCCCGGGCCGACTATCATCCTCGAGTAAGAGCCCGAACTCCCGGCGATCGAATTGGGCAGTGTTATGAAAGTGCCTGTAAACGCCCCGGTCGACCCGTCGTAAAGGAGAACACTGCTCGTTGCGTTTCCCTGGTTGAGCACCAAGAGGCTTGACGTCGCTTGCTGCGCCTGCGCCATCAGAATGCATCCTGGCCCCACCTCAAATCCGATCCGAGAAGCCAGATGCAGTGCAAAGCAGCATCCAGCAAGGGCCAGCAAACGTCGCTCCAGGTTTCTCATACCTCCTCCGTGCGGTCAGCAATGCTGAAGCGCACAAGCGGACTCCGAACATACAGACACCGACACTGTGCATTATAGACCCTGCAGCAGGGAATTGGGTGGATGTGGCAAACGGGGGTGAAGCCATCCGTCCGATGCGCCCGCGGTTCGATGGACCTCGGACGGAGTCCGCACCTGATACACCCTGGCTCGCCTATTCATCAGATGGCTGAGGACGAAATAGGGCAGCAAAGGTGACAGGGAAAAGAGGATGGTCGACTAAATAGGAGAGAGGCCTGTTGATCAGAGAAGTAAAGGCATAGGAAAATGCAGCTGAACCTTACGGCGCTGCACTACATCTCTATTGGCGTTAGGGCCGATCTCATGAGACGAATTCTGATTGCAGTCGCGGTTGCGTCGCTGGTGATCACTCCAGTCGCAAGTCCACACGGATCGCAGTCGGTTCCCACGCCGCAAGCAAAGGCGCCATCACCAGACGCGTTGACGATCCCTTCAGGCCAGAAGTTTATCCTCCGGCTCGAAACGGCCATTCATACCAACAGCACTCGCAAGGGGGATCGAGTGGAATTCCGGACCGCAGGGGACGTCCTGATCGAAAACAGGATGGCGATCCCAACCCAAAGCCTGGTGCGTGCGACCGTTACACAGTCCAAGCGCGCGGGACGGTTAGCAGGACGCGCTACAGTCCAACTGCATTTTGACGAGGTCCGCCTGCCTGACGGAACTGTCTTCCCGCTGCGCGCCACCATCATCCGTGTCGGCCTTACCCCCGTCGACGCCAAGAATGGTCAACCAAGCCTCAAAGGGGAAGCTGGGACCGCAGGCAACGTAGGGGCGGTGGCATCGACGGCAGGACAAGGTGCACTGATTGGTGTGATGGTCGGCGGCTTGAAAGGCGCCGCATACGGCGGTGCCATCGGAGCAGGGGTAGCCGCGGCCGGGATGATCCTCAAGCGCGGGCCCGATTTGGATTTGCCTCGCGACACGATGCTTGAAGCCAGATTTGATCAGCCCATCAATATCCCGCTGGCGGTGGCAGAGCGCGCCGAGCAGACACAACGCTCGGCGCAAGTTGCCCAGAGCAACTCACCGGAACCACAGAGTGAGGCTCCTTCGGTCGACGACCCTGGTGTGAAAACGAGGCCCGTGCTTCGCCGCACCGCGCGCGTCGATCAGCCATCGGGCGAGACTGCGCCAAACCCGGCTCCTCCCGAAACTGCGACCATGCCGCCGCTTGAAGCGCCCCCCGCTGCACCGCCTGCTGAACTTCCTGACGTTATTCAGCCCCCGCCTGTTGCCGAAAAGCCTGCGCCGGTTGCCAAGGACACCCGCCAGGCAGATCCTGGGGGATTCAAGCTCAGCGTCAGCGTGAAGATGGTGCTCGTGGATGCCGTCGTGAGAGACCGGGCCGGCCGGATCATCGACAATTTACGGCGTGAGGATTTCAGGCTTTACGAGGATGGCGTTGAGCAGCAGATCCAGAGCTATTCACGCGACCAGCTTCCGCTGGCAATCGCCCTTGTAGTGGATCACAGTGGGAGTGTATCTCCCTACATCGAGGAACTGCGCAGGATCGCGAATCGCACTCTCCAACAGCTCAAGCCCGGGGATAAGGTCGCTCTTTTTGCTTTTGCACGGGACGTCGAGCGGGTCGTGGACCTTACGACGGATCGCCAACGGATTGCAGACGGCATCACGCGCATCCGGGCAGGCGGCTCGACGGACATCATAGATGCGATATTTGACGCAACTACCTATCTGGCGAAGGTCGCGCCCGACTACCGCCGCGCCATAATCCTGGTCTCCGATAACCAGCCCACAGTCCGACCAGACGCAAGTGAGGGTGGCACAATCCGGATGGCGATGGAAACCGAAACCGTGGTTTACAGTCTCAAGACCTCTGGAGATCCGTCGCCGTTGGGAATGCGTCTGCCCTCGATGTTGACGGGCATGGGCTCGGTACGTAAGGTTGCCGAGGAAACCGGGGGGGAGGTTATCGACGTGGCAAGCGTCAGCATGCTCGATCCCGCTCTGAACGCAGTAGTTACCCGGCTCAGACTGCGCTACGCCCTCGGTTACTATCCTACGAATCAGGCCCAGGGTGGAGCGTTCCACACGATCGAGGTGCGACTCGTCGAACGCCTCGGAAAGCCCGGCAGTGATTACTTCATGCACGCGCGGCGCGGGTACTACGCTACCGGCGCTCAAACTGCCTCCCGGAGCAGTCCATAGTGTAGTACGTCTCAGATCCTCGACTGCTCGATCACCGCCCCGGCTCTTTCGATCTGCGTTTCGGACTTACAGAAGGCAGCTTCTTCGCACTCACTGCTATTGACGCCTTCCTGGCAGCCCAATATGCCTTCATACGCCTGGATTGGGCTTTGCGCTCTGCGGGCGTTCTAGCCCTTCGCTTAACCGGCAAGCTCGCGGTGGGTCCGGCCTTTCTGGTCAATGTGGCTCTACCGCTGCCGCGCAGTTCAGCACGGAGAGCCTCAACTTCGGCTTCAACCTGGGCTTTTCGCTCTTCCAGTACTTCGAGTGCCAGCTCGAGGATCCTCTTGTGCTCCATTTCTTCCTTTTCTGCGGAGGGGAAGGCCAATTTGTATGTAGTATGGCAACTCCGCGTCTGACATTTATACAGGGGTAACAGGGAAAGGCGAAGCGGAATCATGGGGAGGCCGCCATTCAAGATTACAGCTCATTCCGACTATACCCTGGGGAGCGGAACGTCTTCGCAGAGAACAGCCGCTTCGCCGGGCGATTGTCGGTGTCATGGTGAGGCTTGATATACTGCCAGCACATTCTGCGGCGGCACATCGGGCTGGAACAGGTGCGCGGGACCGAGGATGTAGCCGCCGTCCTTGCCGAGCACCTCGCAATAGCGACGCACCTCGGCTGCCACCTGTGCCGGCGTCGCACTGGGCAGCAGGTTCTGCATGTCGATGCCGCCGTGGTAACTGAGGCGGTCACCGAATGAGCGCTTCAGGCTCTCCGGCTGCATCTCAGGACAAGTGGGCTGAATCGGATCGAGCACATCTACACCCAACTCGATCAGTTCCGGAATGAACGGCCACACCGTGCCGCAGCTATGAAACAAAACCCGCCCGCTCAAGCGGTGGATGAAATCGGTCATTTCCTTCAGGTAGGGAGCCACAAACTCGCGGAACATCTCAGCGGAAATCAACGGTCCGCTCTGGCTGCCGAGATCGCTGATGACGAGGTACAGATCAATCCGTCCGCCGGTGATCTCTGCCGCGCGTGTGTAGTCCTCCCGGTAGAAATCGACGAATTTCCGGCACAGGAAATGGACCCAGTCCGGCCGCTCCATCATGTCGAGAAACATTCCTTCCCAACCGCGCACGAGCGCCGGCCGCTGCCACACGTCGGCGAACCCGTAGAGCAGCGCGTGCTGATCGTACCGGCCACATTGCAGCTTGAGATGCGACCGGTCGAGGCAATCCGGCGTCGGCCAGGCGAATGCCTCCAACTCCGCCAAACTGCCGGCACCCGCCAGCGCGCCTTTCACATCTTCGCGCATTGGTCCCCATGGCGTCGGCTTGTAGATGAACCGCTCGCCCCAGAAGTTCTGAAAGACCCCACCATCTAGTGCACACTCCGGCGGCGCCGGCGCCTCGAGATGCCGCACGTCCACGTCCAGCGCGTCAAGCAGCTTGTCTTTTTCGGCGTGTCCTACGTGAGCAAACAACCGCTGCCATGCGGGTGGTTCCGCCCAGAAATCACGCGGTGTCCGATCCGGTTGTTCATGCCGCAACGCGGCAAGCACTCGTTCGCGTGAAGTCATAATCACAGGGAACCCCTGATGCAGCATGCCGCCGGCGGCTTCGACGATCCGGCCGGCAAAATCGACAGCCACTTGGCGGGCGGGGCTGAGGAAATCCTCAAGGTGTTGAGTGAGAACTTCCACACGGCCAGCCTGGGCATTGCGCTTGTGGGGCTGGTTGGGGCACCCGTTACATCTGTTTCACCAGACGCACGACATAAAGGAGCACGACCGCTCCGGCTGTCGCCATGACAAGCGAGCCTATCAGGCCGTAGGCGTGAAGACCCAAAATGCCGAAAAGGAATCCGCCCACAAGTGCACCTACGATTCCGACTATGAGATCTCCCAGGACGCCGAAGCCGTGTCCGCGGGTGAGTCTTCCGGCGAGCCAACCTGCCAGAATTCCTATGACGATAAACAAGATCCAGCTCATGTCAGTTCCTCCTGTCAGCAGCGTGATCGCTCCGTCCGCCT
>Ga0153915_10004515_pt1 | contig 12822 bp, 22 predicted proteins | sample Opewatmetagenome_2_FD_107003 | JGI IMG/M metagenome (GOLD analysis project Ga0153915, IMG submission 107003) | Freshwater wetland microbial communities from Ohio, USA - Open water 3 Core 3 Depth 3 metaG | ecosystem: Environmental > Aquatic > Freshwater > Wetlands | place: USA: Ohio, Lake Erie... | reverse complement strand
TGAGCTTTTAACCAAAGATGATGGAGAAAACAATGAACGAAGCAAATGGTGATAATTTTACTTATATCCGTAATACAGACGTGTCATTTATTTGTAGGCAGGTTGTTGAAAAGGAAAACGGACTTCTGTTGCTACGGGATGCTATGTCAATCCCGCGTGAGCATTGGGTTGGTGGATACAAAATTTTAGATGACCCGTCAATGTTTAACAAGAGGGCCAATTGTAGGCTTCTATCCTTCTCCGGCGCTGAACCACGGTCTTACACCGAAATAGAAATAATAGCCGACGCTTATGTAAATGCTTTGCTTGAGGGTTCTTATGAAGGCCTATCGATATGCGATGTAGAAGTTGGAACTAATACTATTACACAGAAATTTGCCTGTCCAGAATTTACGAGATTCTATAACCAATTTCATGATGCTGCCGTAAGAAAACACGAATTGGCACTGAAGCAGCTAAATGCTACCAAGCCTTAATAATTGGCAACAGTGGTATTTGCGACGACATCCTCATGGATGTAGCGCACAGGCTAGCGGAGTGAAGTCACTGGTTCGAATTCTCGCACTGTTATACGCACCACGATAGTCCGATCTTAGGCACAACAGAATGGTACAGGTGGAGTAAAAGTGACTAGCGACAAACCTCGCACTGGCCCGCTTAAATCTGGCGTAGGGATGAAAAGCCTCTACACCTAACAAAGAAGGTAACAAGATGTATAAAATCCTGGCAAAACAATCACACGGATCCCTTAGTCTGCAGCAGTTATTGAATCTTGCCGAAGGGTATCGTTTGGAGGATATCAAGGTATCTGTCGAGACCGAGCAAGGCGTTCAGAACAATACGATAGGCGGTGTTTATCTAGTTGTGAAAGCCAAAGTTACACAGGAAAAATGAAGGTAAATGCGAGTACATTACCATGTAGTTGTCGCAATCCCGAGTTGCCTCCTTACCAATGCCCACCGACCTCTTACAAACAACCCATGCCTCCAGGCGAAAAGCGGAAACCGAGGCAGCATTGCGAGCGCACGGGTTTCGCAAAGAAGGCAGGGAAGTGACAGGTTCTGCTGTTACAGGTTTTTATTCCATTGGCAAGGACACCACTATCGAAATAGTCAGATGTACTAGGTGTTGTGAACTGTAGGAAGGAGAAAGGCAATGCCGAAACTCAAGAATGACCTCGAGGAACACGCGCTGCCAACCGGCAGTTTCGGGTACTCCGCCGCCAAGCTGGAGGAACTGGGCGCGACCGAATACACGCTGGTCGACCTGGTGGTCGATGTCAGTGGTTCCGTTGCAGACTACAAAGACGACATGGAGAAGACTCTCCAGCAGATCATCCAGGCCTGTAAGATGTCCCCGCGCGCCTACAACCTGATGGTGCGGCTCGTAACCTTCGCGAACGGTCTGGATGAGATCCACGGCTACAAACTCCTGGAGAGTTGTAACCTCGCCGACTACAAGGGCGTGCTTAAGATCGGTGGAATGACAGCCTTGTATGATGCCGCCGAGAACTCGGTCCAGGCACAGAACGACTACGCCAAGAAGTTGACGGAGAATGATTTCGGCACAAACGGAATCTGTTTTTTCCTCACGGACGGCTGCGACAACCAGTCCAAAGGTACCGAGAAGGACGTCGGCAAGGCGCTCAAGGCAGTCCTGAAGACCGAGGCTCTGGAGAGCTTGGTGACAGTGCTGATTGGCGTGGGTACCAAGGGTGATCCGCAGGTCTCACAGTTCCTCGACAAGTTCCGCAAGGGCGCGGGGCTGACCCAGTTCGTCGAGGTCGAGAAGGCGGATGCCAAGACGCTGGCTAAGTTGGCGGAATTCGTCTCGAAATCAATCAGCGCGCAGAGCCAGAGTCTCGGGACTGGCACTGGTTCGACACCTATCTCTCTCAACATATGATGACTAGGACGAATACGCCCCTTTCCATAGCGCGTCGGCGGGATATGGTTGGAGTTACCTTTGGGGATTGGATTGTCCTCAGAGAGGATCAAGCCAAAAGAAAAATCAAGCACTTCCGATGGTGGATTTGTTGTTGTAAGTGTGGTTTCCAGAAATCATTTTCCACGTCCTACATCAACGCTAACTCTAACCATTCCCCGCAATGCGAGAACTGTCGACGAGCTGTGCGCCAAGCAGAGGACGAACGACTTATCGCCCTACATGTGGGTCGCAAATACGGCGACTTTACAGTCGTCTCTTTGGATAGGCGGACTCGTTTTGGCAGTCGACGGTGGCTGTGCCGTTGCGCCTGTGGAAAAACCAGGTTGTTTCTCAGTTCGTATTTGTACGGGAATGGCACAAGGCGAGCAACGCGATGTTGGCAGTGCCACAACGACAAAAGAGAACTGGAAAACCGGGTTCACGACCACATCCCACAACGGTACTGGAAACGGTTACAAGATGCTGCTAAACGGCGCGGAATCACATTTGGGTTGAGCAAGACGGTAGCCTGGACGCTTTTTGCCCAGCAGGACGGTCGATGTGCCCTTTCCGGGCGGGAGTTGTACTTTACCTTGTTGCGGTCAAATCACAGCAGGTATACGATAGCCTCTTTGGATCGAATTGATCCACAACGGCCTTATATGTTGGGCAATGTACAATGGGTTCACAAGGACATCAACTTGATGAAAGGCTGTCTTGATCAGGTTGAATTCGTGAACCTATGTCGCGAAGTGACCACGCACAACAAGGAAATCCAATGAGGAACGAACTCGGCTATCTGGGTGATTCCAGGAACGACGGTCTCTATTACGGAAAACCTGGAACGACTCCCGACCAGCATTGCGGCGTGTGTGGCACCGAGTGCGTGATCGAACGCAACGTCGATGGCCCCACCAGCTGGGCTGGCGCCATGACGGGACACACATGGTTCCACGATGTCTTCAAGTGCCCGCACTACGACACCAGATGGCACAGTACAGCATACAGGCTGGCAAAGGAGATGATGGCGACGGCGAGCAAACGCCTGCGCGCCCTGATCGAGGCCGACCTGGACGAGCTGCTGCTGGAGAACCTGCCTCCCCGACAAGCCAGTGTGATGCGGCAAATGCTGTAGCCAATGTAACACAAACTTCGACATCTGCTGCGAGCAGACCTGTTCCAACTGCGGCAGCGTGGAATGCGCAGCATACAAACCATGGATGCGCGGCTGTAACAGCAAGGATCCGTGCGCGCACAGGCTGACCTGCGAGTGGGACGACGAGACGAAGGAGAAGTGACATGTCCACGCCAATGATGAACCAGGCCGGCGCCGTCCTCAATGCCTTGGCAGAGGGTACGATCGGCGGGATGTATGAAGGGATCAAAGCCACATGCCCCGGTGCGAGTAACGGATGGATCATCGCCAAAATGCGCGCCATCTCCCCTATGCCACAAGATGAATTCGACTACTGGGTCGAATGGCTGGGTCTGGAGAAGCGTAGGTAATACGGACCGACCGTCCTTGCGGGCGGTCGGATCCGCCAGGAGGAGGGCACACAAATGGGGTACCTAGGAATCGCTAACCTGTATAAATCACAAGAGATTTTGCTCTTCAAACGCGCATATGCGATGGAGAAAATCGACGGTTCGAGTGCACATGTGTCGTGGAACAAGGGCAAACTCGGTTTCTTCTCCGGCGGCGCGAAGCACGAATCTTTTGTAGCCCTGTTTGATCAGGACGCATTAGCCAAAGCGTTCGAGACCAATTTCGGTACCGACATGAAGGTCGTGGTGTACGGTGAGGTTTATGGAGGAAAACTCCAAGGCATGTCCAAGACCTACGGACCGAATTTGAAGTTCATTGTGTTCGATGTCTTGACGAACATCGGTCGGGATGATACATTACCAATATGTCACGCACCCCAAAACAAACAGAGTGCCACCCCGAGCGACCCCACTATTCAAGAGGCTTGTGCCAAGCCTGCTACCAAAAACGCCAACGGCAACGACGAATCGAACGCAATCCCGGCTGGGCAGACAGAGACCGAGAACGATCAAGAATCAGACACCTCAAATATGCGTTCGGACTCACTCCAGACGAGTTCGATTCCATGCTTGGAAAGCAACAGGGGGTCTGTGCCATCTGCCGAAAATCTGAAACTTGGAGAGACCGAAAAGGAGAGTTGGCAGCTCTCTGCGTCGATCACGACCACACAACGGGAAAAATTCGAGGACTGCTCTGCCATCGCTGTAACATCGCCATCCGAGCCGCAGAAGATGATGTCGGCTGGTTCGATGCCGCCAGATCGTATCTTCAGGTATGATTGCTGGCTCGCCGTTCCCAAGGCTGAGAATGTAGCCCATAAACTCGGTCTGGAATTCGTTCATTACACAGAAATTCAAACCGACCTCGCCGCCATCGATGCGGAACGGGATGCCGATTCTGTTCAGGCTGTGCGGAACGGAATGGGATTAGGGCATATGCGCGAGGGAGTTGTTCTCCGTCCCCTGATCGAGGTGACGCTAAACAACGGCGAACGCATCATCGTGAAACACAAGAGGGATGAATTCCGCGAACGACAGCATGTGCCCAAGGTGGTCGATGCCGCCAAGATGGCCATCATGACCGATGCGCAGGCGATTGCCGACGAGTGGGTGATCCCCATGCGGTTGGAGCACATCCTCCAGGAGCATCCGAACGCCAATGGTATCGAGCATACGGGCGAGATCGTCAAGGCGATGATTCAGGATGTCCGTAAAGAATCAAAAGGCGAGATCGCAGAGGGACGAGAGATCGACGCAGCGATTGGTCGAGCGGCATCTAAACTATGGAAACGGCACATATCTACAAACACAAACAAGTAATGCGAGGAACCGTTTACGGCATCTTTAATGCCGTAAACGGAAAAGTGTATGTCGGCAGTACCGCGTACCTTATCAAGAGATGGAGTGATCATCGCGCTCGTTTGTGTAAAGGCACTCACAGGAACCCGCACTTACAGGCGGCTTGGAGAAAATATGGCGAAGCCTGTTTCCAATTTTGTGTCTTGGAGTATGTGCCCAACCTAGGAGATCTGATAATGGTTGAACAGTATTATGTGGACTGGTTTGATGCTGCTGAACGGGAATTTGGTTATAACCAGTTGCCAACCGTTAATAGTCCTCTTGGCACAAAACTTTCTCTGGAGACTCGCGCCAAGATGTCGGCATCGCGAAAAGGCAAACCTGGTCACCCTTTGTCAGAAACAACCAAAGCCAAACTTTCGCTTGCTAACATAGGTAAACCTTCGCCTAGGAAAGGCAAGCATCTTTCCGATGAAACAAAAGCAAAACTGTCCGCCTCGTTGCGCGGCAAACCGGCACACAACAAAGGGAAACGAACGCCCGCACATGTTGTTGAAAAGTTGAAAGAGGTGCACAGGGGACGACCTTTATCTACCGAACATAGGGCAAGGATCTCTGCCGCATTGAAGGGCAAACAGAAATCGGCAGAGACTAGAGCCAAACTGTCTGCGGCTCTAAAAGGGAAATCGCCATCAACAGAAACAAGAGCCAAAATATCCGCAACGCTTAAAGGTAAACCCTTATCAGAAAAAGCAAAAGCGGCCAGGAAGAACAGAAAGAAACATATCTCCATAGGTGACAAATGAACACCGACAGCGCGTTCGCGATGGGAAAGCGGCACGAGGTGTGCCAGGACTACGCGAAGGCTGAGACCGAAGGGAAATGGGCGCGGGCATGGGTGTCAGACGGGTGCTCGTCGAGTATCGACTCCGACATTGGGGCGCGGCTCCTGGTCCTGGCAGCCAAACACTCACTCCAGGCCATACTGGAGACGGGCTGGAACTTGGAGAGCTCGTCGCCAGAGAATGTCGGCCTGATGGCGATCTCGGGGGCGATGGTGTCGTCCAAGATGCTCGACCTGCCGCCAGAGACCTTGGACGCTACGCTGCTGTCGATCATCTGTGACGGGGAGCGCGTGTGCCTGTCGGCGTTCGGCGACGGGGTGTTGTTCTTGCGGTGGGTGGGTGGCGGCACCAGGTGCTTGGACATCGAGTTGACCAACGGATATCCCGACTACCTCTCGTACCGCCTGGACAAGGCTCGGCGCGACAAGTACGATGCCGTATGGAGGGGCGCCAAGGCAAGGAAGATCCTGCGGGGACACGGCGACCGGGACAGCCTGGATCCGCACAAGGGCTATGCCGAGGTTCACGACCTCGCGCAGTGCGAGGCCAAGCTCGAACTGGCGGCCATCATGTCCGACGGCGTCCGGTCATTCTACCGCAGGATGGAGAACGGGGCAAGCGAGCCGATCCCGCTAGACGAGGTGCTCAAGGATCTGCTGGACTTCAAACTCCACAGCGGACGGTTTGTCCAGCGGAGGCTCAACCGCTTCCTGAAGGACGCAGCGGCCAAAGGCTGGGAGCATCACGATGACATCGCCGTCGCGGCGATGTATTTTGGGGAGTGACATGACCACCTGGAGCTTCACCCTGATCCTGACCAAACCGACCGTCGGCTTCGAGGAAACGGCCAACCGCCTGTACGGTGCGGGCTGCGACGACGCCATCTTCGGGATCTCCTGCGGCGTCTACACGCTCGACTTCGACCGCGAGGCGGTGACGCTGGAGGAGGCTGTCGCGTCCGCAAAGGCGGATGTGGAGCGCGCGAATATCGGTTCGACCGTAGAGCGGGTCGAGCTATCCGAGGAGTAGGGTCATGGGCCTCAAGAAATTGGATCAGCGCCTTGCCGAACTCGGCGCGCGCCCAAGAGGATATCCAAGCCGTGATCGATGTACTGGAGGATATGTACTAATGAAGACGATGTTTTATCCGGTCTCCCTCACGACCGAAGAGCTGGTCCTTCTTGATGGCAGAGTGCGCCCCGAAGTCCAGAAGGAAATCGACAAGGCCAAAGAGGCCAAGGCGCTGGAGACCTTTGTGGGGGATGCTGCGCAGGCCAGGTTCATCGCCGACGCAGTGTAGGAGGCCCGGACGAACGGGCGCCTGATACTGCGGTGGATATCGCTTCACTACTGCGATTACACTGGCAAATCGGCCGGATATGCCACGCATAGGCGGAGCGGCAAATACCATCGCCGGGGCGAGACCGATTTCAGCAAACCCCTGACAATGGCCGGGGTCGAGCTGGCCGACAGATTCCTCCGCATCCAAGGGCGGGCTTCGCTGGGCTGTTGTAGGGAGTTCTGGGACAAGGTGCGCCCGAAGCTTGCGGCCAGGCTGGCCGATGTCAAGGCTGAGATCGCCGAGGGGATAACGGGATACCCTCCAAGGTGGAAGCGATTCAGACGCTACAAGTGTGACCAATGTGGATGGGCCGGACACGAGGGTCAGCTGCTGAAGCTCCCCGCCCTGTTCAGCGGGGAATACGCCGGGGAATGCCCAGGTTGCCACGCGAAAAACCGGCCGCTTTACTCAAACGTGGTGAAAATCGTAACCGGCGCGTTCGAACTTGTGCCAGAGGATGGTAAGAATGCGACCACTTGAAACGATCGGGTTCTACACGCTGTCGGACCAAAGAGTAGCCCGGGCCTCCCAGAATTCTCCGCTATACCGTTGCGAGATGGTGCTGACCGGACGCTGTAACTTGCGGTGCCCGTATTGCCGTGGGTTGCCGCGCGGTTTCAACAAGGACGTCAGTCTCGAGTCGGCGCTGAACACCCTTGTAATCTGGGCCGCAGAGGGCATGAGGAACGTCAGGTTTAGCGGCGGCGAGCCGATGCTTCATCCGCATATTGAAACGCTTGTCAGATTTGCCAAGGAATCCGGAGCCGAGCACGTGGCCGTCTCCACGAACGGGACATTACCGCTTCGCCGGTACCTGGCACTAGTGGATCTTGGCGCAAATGACTTCTCAATCTCCTTGGACGCCGGATGCTGCGCCGTGGGCGATGTGATGTCCGGAGTGCCGGGCGCCTGGCACAAAGCAGCAAAAACCATCAGGGAGCTGGCCAAAAGAACCTATGTCAGCGTCGGGGTGGTATTCACCGAGGCCAATGCCGACACGGCACTGGAAACAATCCTTGCCTTGGGCCTGCGGACATCAGGGTGATACCGTCCGCCCAGTAGAACCGCGCTGTGGGCAAGCTGGCCGAACTTCCTTCGGACATCCTGGACAAGTATCCCATCCTTGGGTACCGCATAGGAAACATGGTGGCCGGACGCAACATCAGGGGTGTCAGTCCCAAGGATTCAAGACGGTGCCCGATCGTGCTGGACGATGTCGTAGTTTCCAAGGGGTGGCATTTCCCGTGTATCATCTACCTGCGGGAGCAGGGCAGGCCGATAGGTCCAATGGACGCTTCGATGCGTCAGGTGCGTCTGGAGTGGTTTCGCACCCATGATACTCACAAGGATCCAATCTGCCGTTCCAACTGTATCGATTGCGTCGTCGACTACAACAACAAGTGGGAAGCCCTACATGGATCTTCCGAGATTACCTAGGGACAGCTTTTCATGGAGCCGCTGGCGGGGTTTCGGACTGTTCGCCGAACTCGGTATGGCGTGTAGGACGGGGAATATTGTGCGCCGTTCTGCCGCGTTGCGGCGACATGCTGTTGGCTGGCTCGAGGGCGAAAGACTTCCGTGTCGCCCGAAAGCTGAAACAATAGCCGTGATGTGGCTAGAGAACGGGCAGTTCACATGGTGCCATCTGTCGCGGTCGGAGTTCTTCACGGTGTTTGGAGGTGATCCGTGTTCAGGCTGACTTGTCCAAGATGCGGCGCGGAGCCGGATGACGCCAGGCTGAAGGTTGTGTCCGGCACGTTCCAGGCCGAGGGTATGCTGCTCCAGGAGGACGGCTTCGCCACGATGGACGCGAGGCAGTTCAACACCGACCACGAGATGGTGCGATGTTCCGAGTGCGAGGCCGTGTTCCCGCTGGGCGAGTGCCTGGAGGAGAACGGTCCGGCACCCTCCTTCGAACCCTTCAGGGGCTGGGACTGGACCGAACTGGGTGCCCGCTTCGGCGTGGCGATCCGGGACGAGGACGATCCCGCCCCGCTGGCCGCGTGGTTGGAGGAGCACAGCAGGCTTCCCGATGACCGGAAATGGGTTGCCAGGGCGTGCCGCGAGTTCGTGGAAGCGTTGGCCGCGGCCGATCCGTCCTACAACAAACCGGTGTGGGAAGGGCTGGCCAAGGTCGAGGACGACGAGACCTTCATGGGTTTCGTCGTCCACCTGCTGGGATGGATGTGGTCGTAGGAGCCAAGAATGAAAAGGATCGCGTTCGTGGTGGCGGCCATCCTGGTCACAATCGCCGTGGGATACGCGGCCCACAGGATCGAGGTGGCGCGCAAGGAGGACGAGCGGGCGGAGCGGCAGAGGGAGAGGGCCGCCGCCGATCGCCAGGCGAGGGAGAAGCAGGAGGCAGACGCGGAGCTGGGCCGCACATTCGGGGCATGCCAGGCCGCGTGCCCGAAGGAGACGGTGGCGCTCCAGGTCCAGGAGCTTGGCCAGAAGGTCTGGTTCAAGTGCTTCTGCGTGCTTCCCGACCGCATCATGGAACGGAACGTGGCCTACCCCAAACCCCAGGCGGAGAAGGCCCCGAGCGAGTGAACAGATGAAAGTCCGGCTCAAGAACAAGGGCACGACGGTCGAGCTGTCCAAGCGCCACTTCCTGGCGCAGGGCGGCGAAGCGAGCATCTACGTGAGGGATGGGATCTCCTACAAGATCTACACCGACCGCTCCCACATGATCCCGCTGGCCAAGATCGAGGAGCTTGCCGGGATCTCGCGCCCAGAGGTCATGAGGCCCGAGGATGTGCTGCTCGACGAGCACGGCGTCCCTATCGGCTGTACGATGCGGTTCGTGGACAACGCCCACGCGCTGTGCCAGCTGTTCACCATGGCCTTCAAGCAGCGCAACGGTGTGACGCCAGACAGAGTCGCCAGGATGGTCGAGAACATGCAGGAGGTACTCCTACATGTCCACGAGAAAGGCGTCCTGGTGGTCGACCTGAACGAGATGAACCTCCTGGCCGACAAGGGCTTCGGGAAGGTGTCCTGGATCGACGTGGACAGCTGGCAGACTCCGGGCTTCCCGGCCACGGCGATCATGGACAGCGTGCGCGACTGGAACGCCAAGTCCTTCACGGATCTGTCCGACTGGTTTTCGTTCGCGGTGGTGACGTTCCAGCTGTGGATGGGTATCCACCCGTACAAGGGGACGCACCCGCAGGTGAAGGGGATGGTTGAGCGGATGAGGGCCGGCCTTTCGGTCTTCAACAAGTCCGTCACGATCCCGAAGATGTGCCCGCCGCTGGACTCGATCCCGGACAGGCTTAGGGCCTGGTACAAGGCGGTCCTGGAGGACGGCCAGCGGGTCCTGCCGCCGGATGCGGTGGGCATGTCGGCCGCCATCGCCCCGAAGGTCCAGCTGATCGCGGGGACCGACCACATCTCGATCACGGAATTCCTGTCCTACGCGCAGGATGTGCTCCACTTCGAGGCGCTTGGTCCGCACAGGCTGGCCTTCACGGCCGACGGTCTCTGGGTAGGCAAGACGCTCTTCAGGGGCGTGCCGCCCACGGCTCGGGCCGGGCTCGGGCCGAAGCAGCGGGTGGTTGTGGCGGAGAGCCGGAACGGCTGGTTCGACCTGCGCGACCTGCTGCTGAACAAGCCCATCGACCTGAACATGCGGGCGGAAGCCGTCATGTCGCACGACGGGCGGATCTACTTCAAGTCCGGCGACCATGTCCACGAGGTCTCCTTCCTGGAGATGCCGGACGGGTCGGCCAAGGCGTCGGCCAGGCAGGTTGCCAGCGTGATGCCTAGTGCCACCAGGCTATTCGACGGCGTGGCGGTCCAGGACATGCTCGGCGCGTGGTACGCCTCCGTGTTCCTGCTACCGGGCAGGAGCCACCAGCTTCACCTGAAGGAACTCGACGGGTGGAAGCTGCTGGACGCCAAGTACGACAACGGCGTCCTCATGGCGGTCGGCGCGAAGGGCGGCAAATACGATCGCTGGGTGTTCGTCCTCCAGGCCGACTTCTCCGGCTATGTGTGCCGCGAGCACTTGAAGGACATCGCCTACACCGGACTGAACTTCGTGGTGCTGGAGACCGGCGTGTGCGCCCACATCGACGAGCAGGAGCGGTTGGAGCTGTTCGCCAACAAGCCGGCGGCCACCCAGGCCAAGGTCGTGGACGACCCCGTCCTGACCAGCGCGATGAAGCTCCACAAGTGCGGTCCGAATGTCCTGTTCGCGCAGGGCCAAAAGCTCTACAAGCTGTCGACGAGGAAGTGATGACCAAGTTCCTGGACAAGGTCCTGGCGGCCGTCCGGCGCAGCAAGGAGCCGCGCCGGACGATGGTTGGGATGATCCTGAAGGCGCACGGCTGGCGGCAGCCTTGGCGCACCGCCGCCTGGTATCCGCCGAAAGAGAGTGTCACATTCGGCGCTCCGATAACCGTCGAGGATCTGAAACGGCGCGGCTATGTGGCGGAGGCCGACCACCTCATGTCGGTGGAAAACATGCTGATGAACTGGGCCTCCGGCGTCGCCGGCAAGGGAGTCGCATGGACAAGAAGGTGAGCTCATGCCCGATGTGTTTCGGCGAGGGCGCGCTGATGGGCAAGTTGGGGAAGTTGAAATGGTTCCGCTGCCGACGATGCGGCTGGGTCTTCCATGCGAAGAAGCGGGGCAAGTGACCGGAGTGGAGCCGATGCCCAAATACATTGTCGAGAAGCGCGAGGTCTGGACGCAGATGGTTGAGATCGCGGCCAAGGATGCCGAGGAGGCCAAGCTCCTCGTATCGCGGGGCGGCGGACGCGTGCTGGACGGGGCCATGGAGTACAGCCACGATCTCGACACGGACCACTGGACCGTCGAGGAGGAGTGATATGGGCGTCATGTCCCTGTTCCGGAAAAGACCCGAGGATGTCAGCCTGCGCCATCGCAAGGAGAAGGCGCTGCGGCTGTTCCGCGAATGGAACGAGATCACGGGCTTCGTGCCCAAGGGCATCTCCTACGAGGGCGAGCTGGAAAGCCTGATCGAGGACGCTGTGGAGATCGGGATGTTCGGTCGCACGTTGGGAGGTCCGAAATGAGGACCGGGCTGACCTGTGTTTTCATCGCGCTGTCCTGCCTCCTATTCGGCGGCCTTGTCGGCCATCGGATAGGCTTTCCCGGCAGGGCGAAGCTGACGGCGCAGCGCGACAAATCGCTGAAGCTCGCAGAGGAGTACAAGGATCTCCTGGACAGGGCCGAGAAGGCCGCCACGGCGTGTGTCGAGCAGGTGTCAACGCTGCGCATACTCGGCACCGCCTGCTGCGAGGCTGCCCAAAAAAGCGCTCAATGAACGTGACGCCTGTAGGAAGGGTAGCAAATGATCGCCTCCGAAGAGCTGCTAATTATCCTGATGTCCGTGTATCTTCTCGGCGTATTATGGCTTGCGCTCGATGCCGCATTTGGAAAAAGCAAGGGCGCCGCAAGGTTGCGAGCCAAGGGGGCAACCACGGGTAAGTTGATCTGGATGGCGATCGGCTGGCCAGCCCTAATGGTGGATCCGTACCTGAAAGTCGCCATCCTCTCGATTATGGGGACCATGCATGTCATCAGGGCTGTACTGGTCGTAGTTTGGAAAGAGATGTCTGATAAGGAGAGATGATGAGATACGAAACGAAAACCAACAAGGAGTTCGAGGCTGCGCTCGCGACCTACGCCGAAGGAGACACGATTGCCATCGTGGCAAGTGGGATCTTCCAGGTCGATGCGGGCTGCCCGCAAATCGCCATCGAAGCCCCCGACGTTTTGCTCGTGGCCCGGGGGTCGAGCCAGCCGCACGTCGAGGCCTGGGGGTCGAGCCAGCCGCACGTCGAGGCCTGGGGGTCGAGCCAGCCGCACGTCGAGGCCTGGGGGTCGAGCCAGCCG
>Ga0153915_10004514_pt1 | contig 12823 bp, 10 predicted proteins | sample Opewatmetagenome_2_FD_107003 | JGI IMG/M metagenome (GOLD analysis project Ga0153915, IMG submission 107003) | Freshwater wetland microbial communities from Ohio, USA - Open water 3 Core 3 Depth 3 metaG | ecosystem: Environmental > Aquatic > Freshwater > Wetlands | place: USA: Ohio, Lake Erie... | reverse complement strand
TACAAGCACTCCATTTATTAAGAACAAAACAAGAAACAATTACAAACTCTTTTATTAGAACTAATAATATAACATCACCCACTATCGTTACTGTCTGTTATTGGTTTCCTGGATGTATCCCATATTTTATTATTTGGAGTATTGTCTTTATTTTCGTTCTAATATCTCTTTGCATAACAACGTTAATTTCTTGTATATTAACTTGCCAAGCTCCAGGTCCATCAATCTGTGGTGGTTCTCGATGTCTTGTTATTCATGATAAAGAATATTCCTTAGAGGAATTACATTGAAGAAAGCTTTGTCGATTGGATCATTTTCTTATTCATCGGTGTCGCAATCGCACCAAGCATCAACCAGAATGTTGTCAAAGCATCCAAAGACAACGACCTGGTGGAAATCACCACCCAAGCCTGTGGCATCAAAGGATACGGGGATACCACAGTGAAACTCAGTAGGCAACAGTATCAGAATCTGGAACAGTATCTGGTTGAGTTCAGAGCTAGGTTGAATCAGACATCAACGAGGGAGGAAGCAGTTCCCATCTTCAAGAATGCAGTCGTGGAGTTGGATACGTATGGGTTGTTGCCGAAGGGGATGAGTGTTGAACGGGCACAGAAACTGGTAGTTGGTGTGTATCAAAACGAAAAGTTGATGAAACGATTATCAAAATTAAATGAGCATAAAAAAAGTGATTCTAACCATATGGTTAATTATTTATGTCTTATCACAGGGGAGGATGATGATACTGTATTTTTTCCTTTTTCCAGCCTCTTTTCTATAGGAGTTGGTGCCCTTTCAATAGCAGTTTATTTAAGTTTTATTTTTATAATAGCAACAATCTTAGGATTTTTATTTCCAGGTTTACCATTAATTTTATTAGCGATTTTGGCGTTGATTCCTTTAGCGTTTTTTGGTGCTGTAGCTTATTGCTCATTTCAACTTAGTTTTCTTATATCCCCTATAATTCTTGGTTCTTCTGGTTATACGGGATTCTATGACTACCCTGCTTCAGGATGGATACAATCCTATGGTCTAAATGGACAAAAAAGTATCAATGGTTCATTTTATGGAAATTTATATCGTCTTCGATTATTAATTCTTTGGAGTGGATTAGGTGCTTTAGGAATTATTTTCAATTTTCCTTCAATCGCTGGTTTTTCAGGGATTAAAATATATACTCCTTCAAAAGATAAAATATTTTTTTTAGGTTTCGCTCTAGCAATAGAAATGGGTCCAGAAGCACCTGATTGGGAACCACCTAATTGATAAAAATAGAGTAATGAAAATTGACCATCTGAAATTGTCGAAGGATGTGAGACCTCCTACCCAGTTTCTTTTCATTTCTTTTTTTCCGTGATTATATCACGCTTATTCTACCCATATTTTGCATGGTTTTATACACCTAGACGCACGAAATAAATTTGTACGATAGAATATACCAAGAAAGATTCTGAATCACTTTAAACAAATTGAAAGGTGACTCTTCAAGAACCAATGTTGAGAGAAACATTTCTCTTTTCTTCTTTTTCTCGATGTGATTGAATCGAGACAATGTTTATATATGATGACGAAATGTGACCTAAAAAACAAGAAAAGGAGATAAAACCATACTTCAGCTGCTTGATTTCAATGAAAATCCAAACCTAGGCATCTATTGTCGAACGAATGACTCTGTTGTATTTTTACAGAAAAATCTACCGAAGAAAACCAAGCATTTGGTTGGCAAAGTCCTTGGGGTGAAGGTGCATGAACTCTGCATCGCGGATTCGACGATTATCGGTTCACTTCTTACCTGTAATTCCTCTGGTGCAATCGTCACCGCTTTTGCTAGTCAGGAAACGTTTCGAACCCTGGAGCAACAAGGACTCCGGGTGTACCCTATAAAAGATGTTATCAATGCAGCGGGGAACGATATTTTAACAAATGATCATGGCGCTCTTGTTCACCCTGATCTAAAAACGACGACCATCAATAAAATCAGTGATACCCTCGATGTCCAGGTGCAGAGAGGAACGATCGCAACGCTTGGAACCGTTGGCATGGCTGCTGTCGTGACAAACAAGGGCTGCTTATGTCATCCAAAGACGACTGAAGAGGAAAAACGCCAGCTCGAAAAGGTTTTCGATGTTGAGGTGATGATAGGGACTGTCAACCATGGATTCCCTATGATCGGCAGTGGCCTTGTCGCGAATACGAATGGCGCAATCATCGGGAAAATGACGACTGGTATTGAGATGGGACGTATCGAAGAGGCATTAGGATTTTTAGAATAATATTCTTCGCAGTTCAACTGCTGTACATCTTTTAGGAGAAATACATTGACAGAACAGAAGGAAAAAAAAATTTCGAAACATTCTTATATTACATGACATATTCGTTTGTCAGGCGGAGAGATGGGATTGCAAGTAAAACAAAAATTTTTTAACTACGGAGTTTACACCTCCGCCGCCTCCCCCATATAATCTCTCGGAACACTATCTTTAAAAACAGTGATTTGTTTTACGGGTCGATTCAATGAAACTCTTACTCATCCATAGTGATTTTATCGAATACGAAGTCAAAGAAAAGGCTATTCCGCACCCTGAGGAAACGAACATAACAAAGGATCGTTTAGATGAAGCTCTTACTGTTTTTATCGCGGTTGAAAAAGTTGATGAGAAATCACCGAACCAAGTCATAGAGGAAGCAACAAAGGAAATTACAAAAACCGCTGAACAACTCAAAATACAGAACATCATGCTCTACCCCTATGCCCATCTCTCTTCAAACCTTGCCAGTGCGAAAGCTGGGAAAGACATCCTCGTCCAACTCGAGCAGGAGGTTAAAAAACAAAAATTCATAGTAAAACGGTCACCCTTTGGATGGTATAAGGCCTTCGTTCTCTCCTGTAAAGGCCATCCGCTCTCTGAGCTCTCGCGAGAGATTATCCCAGGAGAAGAGAAGAAGGCTGTCGAAAAAGAACGAGAGATTATCTCTCAATGGTACATTCTTACTCCGGGCGGGGAGATGGTGGATGCGGAGAAATTCGATTTTTCCGGCCATGAGGAGCTCAAGCAACTCTATGAATACGAAAGCAGCGGGACGCGGAAGGTGGTTGGGGAGCCGCCCCATGTAAGAATGATGCAATCGCATGAGCTGGTGGACTACGAGCCTGCCAGTGACTCAGGGCACTTCCGCTGGTATCCGAAAGGTCGCATGATCAAAGGCCTTCTTGAGCAACATATCAACAATATCGTACGAGACATCGGTGGTATGCAGGTGGAGACACCGATCATGTATGACCTTGAACACCCTGCGTTAAGTGAATATGTGAAGAAATTTCCTGCACGACAATACATCGTGCAATCGGACAAAGATTTCTTTCTCCGGTTCGCTGCTTGTTTTGGGCAATATATGATCGCCCATGATATGACGATTTCCTATCGCAACCTTCCTCTTCGACTGTACGAGTTGACACATTATAGCTTCCGCCGCGAACAAAGCGGTGAGGTCAGTGGGTTGAAGCGGCTCCGTGCCTTTACCATGCCTGATCTTCATACCTTTTGTAAAGATCTTCCTCAAGCCACCGAAGAATTCAAACGGCAGTTTGTCACCTCGATGGAGTGGATGGAATCCCTTCAGCTTGATTCCGAGGTTGCCTTACGATTTGTCAAAGAGTTTTATGAAAAAAACAAACCGTTAGCAGTCGATCTTGCAAAGTTAGCAGGAAAGCCGATTCTTATAGAACTGTGGAACGAACGCTATTTCTACTTTGTCATGAAATTCGAGTTCAATGTCATTGATTCCATGAAAAAAGCAAGTGCGCTATCAACAGTACAAATCGATGTCGAGAATGGAAAACGATTCGATATCACCTATGCGGATGAAAAAGGAGAAAAACAACACCCGTACATTCTGCATACGAGCATCTCGGGGAGTATCGATAGAAATGTCTACGCGCTGCTGGAACGAGAAGCAATCAAAATGAGCCAAGGAAAAAAACCAATGCTTCCGCTTTGGCTTTCTCCGACTCAGGTCCGATTTATCCCGGTCGCTGATGAGTTCATACCGGATTGTGAGATGTTTATCGACGAGATTAATAAAATCTCACCGTATTATTTTATTAGATCAGATATTGATGATCGTGAAGAAAGCGTCAGCAGGAAAATTCGTGATGCAGAAAAAGAATGGATTCCGTATATCGTGGTCGTTGGAGAAAAAGAACGAAAAGAGAAAATGATTACTCCACGCATACGAACACCGGAGATTGGCTCGGGGAATCAACCATATACGATTTCGCAGTTCCATGGGCTTATCTTGGAGCGAGTACAGAACTATCCTCAACAAAAATTACCGGTTAGTCTGTATTTATCACAACGACCGAAATTCAAAGGGTAATATAATTAATGCCAAACCTATTTTGGTAAGAGAATGGTTCATGTTAAAGCGTAGTGTCATTCAAAACCTGGTAGAATCCTATGATGTAAAAAACATCACGATTGGTGTCTTGGGGGGACATTCAGCTCTCGATGTCTGCAGAGGAGCAAAAAAACATGGTTTTCACACGCTTGCTGTCTGCCAGAAAGGACGGGATAAAACATATACAAGATACTATAAAACACGGAAAGACGGTCGAGGATGTATCGATACAACCATCGTGCTTGATAAATTCAGTGAAATAACAAAACCGCAGGTTCAAGACCAATTGCGAGATGAAAACACGATTTTTATCCATAATCGGTACTTTTGGGTCTATTTTGATTTTACGGATATCGAGGATAATTTCAAGGTACCGATTTTTGGGACACGATCGATGTTAAAACTTGAGGAACGGAATGTTCCAAAGAACCAGTATTACCTGTTGCAGAAAGCAGGGATTCGTTACCCGCAGTTGTTTCGGTCAGCACGCGATATCGACCGACTTGCGATTGTCAAGGTAAACGAAGCAATCCGTGGATATGAGCGCGCATTTTTCTTTGCATCTAGTTATGCAGACTACAAGAAAAAATCAGAACAACTCCTCGTCAAGAAGATGATTACCAAGGAAGCCTTACGCCAAGCGGTCATCGAAGAATATGTGATTGGTACACAGATCAATTTTAACTATTTTTACTCGGTTCTGGATGATGAGCTTGAGATCATGGGGACCGATACCCGAAGACAAACAAATCTTGATGGCCTGCTTCGTCTTCCTGCCGATGAGCAATTAGCTGTACTCAAATACTTGAAACCCAAGATTATTGAGACCGGCCATATTGCAGCAACTACAAAAGAATCCATCATCGAATCGATCTTTGACCTTGGTGAGAAATTCGTCAAAACGACAAAAAAAGAGTATCCGCCAGGCATTATCGGACCGTTTGCTTTGCAAGGAGCCATGGTTGCAGATAAAGGAAAAGAAGAGATGGTTGTCTTTGACGTCTCAATGAGGATTCCCGGAAGTCCGTTGACACAATTCACACCACATTCTGGGTATCTTTATGGTGAGTCGATTAGTTATGGCGAACGGATTGCTATGGAGATAAAAAAGGCGATTAAAACAAAACGACTCAGAGAAATCGTCACCTAAGGACAATCGATAACGCGCTCTTCTGTTATGATTTTTTCAACCCGTATATCATGTGTTTCGATTGGGATACGCTTCATAACCTGGAACTCAAAAGCAAGACCAATGCGATGGGCATGGCACTCTGCCTGAAGCAATCGATCATAGTACCCCCCACCATGTCCGATGCGATTCCCGTTATGATCAAAGGCGACCCCAGGGATGATGCAGAGATCGATCGATGTGATCGGTACTTCTCGCACACAATCATCTTTTGGTTCTAGGATTGTATAGGTTCCAGGACAGAGATCATCCCAGCATAGTAACCTTGAAATAACCAGGGTTTTTTTCTTAGAATCGGTTTTCGGAACCATCACGTTTTTCCCTTTCACAAGACTTTCCTGAATCATCTCATGGGTGTTGACTTCGTTGTCATAGGAGACATAAAAAAGAATCGTACCTGCTTCTTGGTACCATGAGGATGCAAAAAGACGATTTTTTATCTGGGCACTTTTTTTAAGGACTTCAGAGTGAGGCAGCGCCTTTCTCATATTTAGGAGGTTCTCACGGATTTTCGTCTTCATCTGTACACCTTATTCACTATTAATTATTTAGAATTTCACTTCCCCTTATTTCTCCGCAAAACGACAATACATTTTAATGTCTTTTTCTTATGTATTTCCTCAAATGATGAACCGCGAAGATGATCAATGTCATGGTTGGTGAACGACCTTGATAATCCATCCAACGAAACGATTCTTTGAGCAATTCAATGAGCCGATTGCATTTATCCTTGGAATCTACCCGACGTCCAATCTCGGTGCAGTACGTAACTTGGGGCGGCAGGGCATCCCAACCATTGTTCTTGATACAAAAAAAAATCAGGCAGCCTTTTTTTCAAAATATACGAAAGGAATTCTCTGTCCTCACCCGAAACATGATGAAGAAAAATACATTGATTTTCTCCAACGTCTCGGTGAACAGCTCCCAAGGAAAGGAGTCCTCTTCCCAACAGGTGACACTGAGATCCTAGCAATTCTTCGACAGAGGAAACGACTAGAGAAGTATTATCATTTTACCATGACGGATTATGCGAGGGTGAATAGTCTTATCAATAAACAAAAATTCTATCATCTCCTCGAAGAATACCGCATCCCACATCCGAAAACATTTTTTCCTCAAGACGAACTCGAAATGAAAACCATAAGTAAACAGCTCTCGTTTCCCTGCATTGTCAAACCGGTGTATCCAACCTATTTTCGATTAGATTTTCAGACAAAACTTTTTGTTGCATCAACACCGGGGGATGTTTTCTCGTTTTATGCTAAAGCATCTGAGAAACACCATGAGGTAATGCTGCAGGAGATTATCCCTGGTGGTCCTGAAGCTATGTTTGGATTCAATGCTTATTATGATCAAAACGGTCTCTCCCATGGTCATTTCATGTACCAGCGGATACGAGAATGGCCACTTGGATTTGGAAATGGATGCTATATTCAACAGGTACAGCAGCCGATTCTCGAACAGATAACTACTTCATTGATGAAAAAGGTGAATTATTACGGAATTGTTGATGCAGAGTTCAAATGTGATCCTCGGGATGGTATGTTTAAATTCATCGAAGTAAACCCTCGTATCTGGATGCAGAATAGTTATCCTTCTAGATTTGGAAATAACCATCCGTATATGGCATACTTAGATGCGATCGGCAAGCATATTCCTGAAAATACTTCAGATATTCCAGGAAATATCAAATGGGTATATTTCCTGGAAGATATACAATCAGCACGAGCAGCTCTAAGAGCAGGAGCATTATCTCTTCCTCAATGGTTACAGACCTATAGCTTTAGGAATGACCATGCTATATTTGCCTGGGATGATCCCCTTCCCTTTTTTTTGCTTGGGTGCCGGTCAATTCCCTCTTTTTTTTCAAATCTGCTCCAACAAAATGATAAAAACAGTACTCTTTGAAAAAGAACAACAGCTTAATGCAAAAAATAACAGTCCTACTTAAATCCCACGATAATCGTAACATAGAAATTTTCTTTTTAAAAAAAATGAAAAATAAGGAATAGGAAATTATTATTTTGACAGAGATAAATTTAAATATCATTGTTTATTAATATTATACCGAGGAAAATATGAAGAAATTTATACCCATGGTGATAATAGGTATTTTAGTCCTTGGAGGACTGGGAGCAGGTGCCTACTCAACGAATTTAGCACAGAAACAACAAACGATCATAAAAAACGAGACAATGTCGGTTCTTTTTTCATCACAACCAATAGTTACTGAGAAAGATGGTTTTGTTAAGATTTCGGTTGATGGCGCAACCGCTCAATTGTTAGAAAAGAATAGACCGGTGTTGCCAGTATATGTCAAGACCTATCAGATTCCATTTGGATCAACAGACATCTCCGTAGTATGTAGCACAAAGAGCATTGGCACATTGACGTTAACAAAGGAGGTTATCCCTACTCGTATCGTTTTATTGTCGAAGATGAATGAGCAAATTGAATACGTGAAGGATCCTACGGTGTATGGGAGTACGGCATTGTATCCGAATGAATGGTTTACCTTTGAGCTTAGCGCTGGTCGTAATGAGAATGATCGGCAGGTGACCTTTGTGAAGGTGGTGTGCTATCCTGTCCGGTATTCGCCAATGAACAATGAAATCACCTATACTGATGGTTTTGACATCGAGCTGAAATTTACTGAGCCTCAGAAATCACCACGGTCTTTCGCTGTTACGTATGATATGGTTGTTATTGCTCCCGCAAAGTTCCAGTCAACGCTTCAACCCCTAATGGATTTTAAGAACACCAAAGGTGTCATAACCATATTCAAATCCATGGAGGATATCGTGAAAGAATATACAGGGTATGATCGGCCTGAACAGGTGAAGAAGTTCATTCAATATGCGTATGACAATTGGAATATCACCTATGTATTGTTGGCTGGTGGGTTGAAGAATCATATCTTTGCGAAGGATAAGGACACCCGGTCTGCTGGGTGGAAAGCCTGGTGGGTACCTGTACGATACGTCAGTATCCCTGAGCAAGACGATGAAGGATGCCTCTGCGATCTCTACTATGGATGTTTATATAATGGAACTGGTGGTTTTGACAGCTGGGATTCGAATGGTGACGGTGTATATGCTGCCTGGGGTTTATCAGGAGTTAGTAAGGATAAATTCGATATGAACCCAGAGGTCTATGTCAGCCGAATACCTGTCGCAAATAAATGGGAACTCGGTCGCATTGTCGATAAGATTCTCACCTATGAGAAAACTGGTCCTGCGGCAAAACCCTGGTATAAGAACTTTGTTGGTATCAGTGGAAAATCGTTTTATACTTATGAGGGGAAACCCGACGGGGAATATCTCGTAGACCTTGCGTATAACTACACAAAAGCTGCGATCCCTGATTTGAATCAAGTTCGTGTCTATTCGAGCAACAGGGACACCGGTGGTTTTATACCAAATCAAGACGGTATTTCTGCGGCATTTAATCAGGGCGCTGGTTTTGTCGATTTCGAGGGACATGGAAGCCCATCCGTGTGGGATACGATCTGGTACGATGGTGAATATACTAATGGTGACTGGGTCGGTGGTATCAGCATTAATCAATTTACCCTGATAAAAAACAAGGAAAAATTACCTGTCGTCATCGTTGGCGGATGTCATAATGCGATGTATAATATATCAACGCTTGCAGCGATTTTTGATAAAACAGGGCAAAGCTACTTCTCCTACGGATACCCTGTTCCCGCCTGCTTCTGCTACGGCCTTCTCTTAAAACCCATCTTCGGTGATGGTGCCATTGCTGCAATGGGTTGTACCGGTTATGGAATGGGATATCAAGGAAAACCAGTGAGTCTCAGTGCAGAACTTGAGGAAAATTTCTTCTACCGAATCGGTCAGGGATCGACACACGTTGGACAATCACAGAGCCTAGCAATTCAGAAATTCATATCTGAGGAAGCCGTAGGCCAGATTGAAGCATTCTGTATCACCAACTGGGCGCTCCTCGGAGATCCAAGCCTCTTGTTCGGTGGATATTCCTCCTAATCGAGGAATCTTTTTCTCTTTTTTTTTTAAAAAAAATATTTTTGAGAACAATGAATAATTATTTTAACGGAAGGTTCCTGCTTATACTTCTTGCATCAAAAATGCACCGAGGCATTTCAGGTTCTCTTCGTACGAGTCAGGGTATAAGAATCGTTCGGTTGCAGCAATGCTGCTTAACAGTGCGTTTCCGTCTTGGGGAGTAAAACAGAAACCAATAACTTCGTTTTCATTAATCACATGGGTCGTAGGGATGACGACCACGGTTTGATCTAATATCCTCCCATAATGCCCATGGTCTCGGCCAAATGAAAAAACAAGGTTCGCTGATTTTTTATAGGTAACTGCCACCCGAGGATTCTCCATAAACTTCTTGATTGCCGCATCTTTGGTGATTTTCTTATCTAATTTGAGATCGTACCAGATACAATGCATATATTGAGTGTTGAGCTTTAAGGCACTCGAGAAGACGTTGAGGTTAATTCCTAAGGTTTTATACAAATGATACACATCGACTGCATGGTGAGTTCCCATTTTCTCATCTTTATGGGTACCAACTTCAGGTGAAGGGACATAGCTTTTGACCTGACTGATGTCATTGGCTCGTCGAATGCACAGAAAACGCCCTTCTTTCAAATGACTTTTTTTCTTCTCAATTGCGAGGGTATGGATAAGGACTGCCATGTTATGGGTGTTACAGCTCACGACATGGATGAATTGATCTTTCTTGGTGATTGCTTCATCGTTGATTCCGAGGGCGTACATCTTTCCGAACCCAAACTCAGATCCTTGTGCGATAAATCCTTTGATTTTGTTTTTGTATTTATTGTAATATTTTTCTTTGTTTATTAGTCCTGTTCCTTTTGGCGTACAGTCGATGATAACAGAAGCTCGTCTGATTGCTTCATCTGCTTCGTATGTCCGTTCAATTCCAAGCTCCTGGAATTCTTTGACTTTATCATCAGAAACGCAAAGGTTTGCACCTCGGTTTATCAACCCCTTTATTTTTGGACGATCCTCAAGCGTGGGACTATGTTTATAAAACGTTATTTCGTCAATTCCAAGATCATCTTTTGCATCGCATAATAATCCGATCAGCGGCTCACCTATTGTGCCTGTACCTATAACATGAACAATATTTCCATGATTCATATGCCAACTCCCCGGAAGTTAATTTGGTAATCGATATGTTACATTTAATTGTTACTATTATCAGAATTTTTTATAAAATTTTTTTACTTTTAAATTTCGATACACTTATTTCTGCATACGCGATATCTTCATGTCTATGGATATTTTTACCATTCCGGGGCAGGACTATGATTCTAATGTCTATGTCGTTGTTGGGAAAGTCCCTACTATTATTGACGCCGGTACCGGTTTTTATTCCAAGATGATTCTTAAAACCATTCACCAACTAATTAAGGTGGAATACATTCAACAGATATTTCTTACCCATGAGCATTACGATCACGTCGGGGGCGTCCAAGAAATTGTTCAGGCAACAAAAGGAGCTGCCAAAATATTTGCTTCCAAGGATGTCGTATCGAAACTCAGGGAAGGTAAAAGCACCTTTGCAGAGATGCTCGGTGGGGTCATGCCAAAAATCACAGTCGATGTCCCCTTAGTTGATGGACAACAATTCACTATTGGGGATCATGCTTTTGAAGCCCTGGCTACCCCGGGTCATAGTGTTGGGAGCCTTTGTTTCTATGGAAAAAAAGAACAGGTTCTTTTCTCTGGTGACACTCTTTTTTCGCATGGTGGCTTTGGTCGATATGATTTCCCAGGCGGTGATTTCAACTCTTTGCTCCATTCCATCGAACGACTCTCAACATTTAAAGTGAAAAACCTCTATCCTGGTCATGGTCCCATCGTCGAGAGAGACGCAGATGATCATATATTAAGATCGCTCTACAGTATCCGGTCGCTGATATAGATGCCCTACATTCGAGACATTCTCAATGAGATTAAATGGACAAAGGACTTAGGGAAAGTAACCATTTGGTTCATCCACCGTGGAGCAGTTAACAATACGAAAACTGTTTCGGGAACCGAAATTACTGGTATTGGTGTTTCCTCTCTTGAAACAGCGACTGCCACGATTCCCTACCATCGCATTACAAAGATTGTCTATAATGATACCACTGTTTTTGATCGATGGACTCTTCGCTCCAGAGATAAACAATTATAAAAACAATGAACTGTTTTCCCACGTATATATTAGGAGGCAGAAACAGTATGTCAACATCTGAAAAAACGTCTGTTGTCTCAGGATTTTATAAAATCCCTATTGAAAAACGAAGAGAATTTGTCACCCACTTTGCGAACCTAAGTGACGATGATGTAAAGATTTTTTCTTCCTGCCTTGATCTTACGACAGCGGATCGTATGATTGAAAATGTCCTTGGTACCTTTGAGTTACCTCTTGGTTTGGCAGTCAATTTTCTCATTAACGGAAAAGATTATATTCTACCGATGGCGACGGAGGAATCTAGTGTAGTTGCGGCAGCAAGCAATGCAGCAAAAATCGCTCGTGTCAAAGGTGGTTTTTCTGCATCATGCTCTGAAACCCTTATGATAGGCCAACTTCAGGTGCTACACCTCAAGCATGTAGACACCGCAACTCAGGAAATCCTGCAGCATAAGGAGCAGCTTCTTACCCTGGCGAACGCCCAAGATAAAATCCTTGTTGATTTAGGTGGTGGCGCCAGAGACCTTGAAGTCAGAATCCTTGATAGCCCGCTTGGCCATATGATCGTTACCCATCTTATTGTCGATGTACGTGATGCGATGGGTGCAAATGCCGTCAACACCATGTGCGAAGCATTAGCTCCGATGTTAGAGGAGATTTCAGGGGGGAAAGTCCGGTTGAAAATACTTACGAATCTCGCCGATAAACGACTTGTAAAAGCAACCGCTCGTTTTGACAAGGAGAAGATGGGTGGAGCGCACGTGGTTGATGCGTTTCTTGAATCGTACATGCTTGCATCAATCGATCCGTACCGAGCTGCAACCCATAACAAGGGTATCATGAATGGGATTGATGCGCTGATTATCGCTACAGGAAACGATTCCCGTGCCATCGAGGCAGGGGCTCATGCGTACGCAGCACGAAACGGCCAATACTCCTCGCTGACACACTATTATAAAGATGAAGATGGAAATCTTGTTGGTGAGATTGAACTACCCATGGCAGTCGGTATAGTCGGTGGAGCTGCAAATATGCATC
>Ga0153915_10004513_pt1 | contig 12824 bp, 10 predicted proteins | sample Opewatmetagenome_2_FD_107003 | JGI IMG/M metagenome (GOLD analysis project Ga0153915, IMG submission 107003) | Freshwater wetland microbial communities from Ohio, USA - Open water 3 Core 3 Depth 3 metaG | ecosystem: Environmental > Aquatic > Freshwater > Wetlands | place: USA: Ohio, Lake Erie... | reverse complement strand
GGGTTTTCTCGTAAAGGTTCTGAAAATGATCGAAGGTGATCTCAAGATTTTTTATAACCCCTTCGCGGATGGCAATGGAAGGAACGACTATGACAAACTTTTTAAAGCCATACTTTTTGTTCAATTCATAGATAGTGCGAAGATAAACATATGTCTTGCCTGTGCCGGTCTCCATCTCAATAGAAAAATTCATGCCGTCCAGTTTATCCGAAACGATAAGTTCATTCTTCTTCTGGATAGTCCTTAGGTTTTCAAGAATTTGTTCTTCATCCAGTCTCAGCCGGTTTCCTATCCCATCTTTATGAAAAATATAACTCTCATGGTCGAAGAAAAATTCAAAATCCCCGCTCTTCAAAGGCTGGCCTTCAAATATCCCGACAATGGAATCTATCGCGTCGATCTGGAATTGCTGGTTCGGGTCGAAATGGAGTTTCAATTATTGGTCTCCGGTCTTGGAATTCTGACAATAAATTGTTCCCCATCAATATCATTAATAAACTCTATATCCGGCTGAGATTCCAATGCCCGGGTTAATCCGGTGCCAATACCACTGAAAGGAAGCGTATGAAAGCTGAATTTCACAAGTTGAGGATTCCTGATTACCGGATTACCGAATGTCGCTTCTTCTACAGTAAGGTTATTAGGTAATTTCCCCGGACTTATAATTTCTACTCTGTTATCAAATATTAAAATACGAATCGGAGCATTTTTAAAATAATCTCTATGAACCAACGCATTTACAAAAAGTTCGACAAGAGCGTCTCTTGATATTTCCAAAATCCCTATAGAATTGAACCCCTGTTTCTTTTGGATATGCCGTAAATTTGATTCAATAAATTTAATCCCTCTGTCAAATAAATCAGGTATTGTTCCCTGTAAATCCTGTGGTTTGTCTCGATAATCTTTTCCAGACATGGAGTTTCCAAAAAATGAAACAGCTTTAACACAAAAAGCCGGCTTTATATTTTGCGGATTTTTACAAAAAAATAATAACCCGGCTAACGTCAATTTTCCATTACGCAATACTTTTTTAGCCTTCAACGCTTGTTCGAAAGTCAGCCCTTTTTCTTCGATGGAAGAATGAAATTCCTTCTTAAAATATTCCCGGAAGAATTCTTCATTGAGATCATCGATTGAAGTATCATATACCTCCATTTCATCAGCCAGTAAATGGCTGCCTTGCTGAAAAAGACGAAGTAATTCCGCATTGTCGGTAACTCTTCTTTTATCCGGGCCTTGTTTGACCCATACATTGCCGCTTAAATCCTTGTACGGTTTATTTATCCCTTCATCTACATAAACTACTAGTATTTTTTTACCTCCATTAATATCGATAGACACAACCTCCGTCTTTATAAAGACAGGGGTAACAACATTTCCAGAAGCATAATCACTTATTCTCTGACTATAACTCCGGATTTCTTCATAAGAAAGTCCGGTTATTTCACCTGTTTTATCCTTTACTCCATATAATATCACCCCCCCTTGAGAATTGGACATCGCAGCCATTTCAGCAGCCACTTGTTCCAGAGAAAACATTTTCTCTTTGAATTGAATCCGGTTTGTCTCACCTATGTTAATAATATCGAGGAGTTCAATGATATTCATTTTATAAAAACCTACACCCTGAGATTATTAGAAAAATCAAACATCAGGTGATATAGTTTGATCTTCTTATTATTAATGTCTTTATGAACTGAGTAGTATTGGTATTTAAAATCTTTGATAAAGTTGATAAAAGTCAGGAAGGTTATGGCATTTGCATCACAAAACTTTTTCTCCAACAGGCTGTTAATATTTGTGATATTGGCGTCTATGTCTAAATGTTCAACTATAAAACCAATCATACCGTTTATTCGGTAATAAGCGGAATATTTTCTTTCAACAAACCTTTTTATTCCATCTGTTATATACTTTGCATTTAAGCCGGTGTTTCCAGTAAGGTTTGCACTATCCAGTCTTTTGCATTCTATTATGTAATAAGCTTCCGGATTTTTTAACGTATTTCTTGTGATTATTTTAATGTCAACTCGTCCCAGGTCGTTATCTTCAGGCGTTTCTCTCTCGAAATGATAATTATCGGTAAACCCAATCATATCTCTAATGGAACTGTTATCTAAATAATCTTTCTTGAAAACATCCCTAATTTTATTTTCATCATTAACAACAGTAACCCGATCATTTATCATAATATTGTAGCAAGCGGTAATTCCTGCAAGAATAAACTTAAATTCTTCTTCATAGATTTCCAATGAATAACTAAATGCTGAGGCATCAATCTGGTTATTCATCATTCGCCTCTCTGCCTGTACGCAATATCGCATCAACAAATTCATCCAAATCAAGATAGGCAACAGCCTTATGCCAAAGCTTCCTTTCATTGGGTTTAATTACATAAAAACCATCTCTTTCAAAACCTCGGATGTCTTTTTGAATAAAAAGTGATTTTGTAATTTGTTTGTATCCAAGAGATGATAATCTGGATATGAAGTCCTTTTCAGATTTACTTTCCCATGAAATTTGTTTTTTATTTTCCTTTACATCGGCTACCTTAAAAAACATTCCTATTATGTAATTATTGTGTAATATTTGGACGTTAAACCTTTTGTTTCGCCCCTCAAAGGAATTCTTAAAGCGGTTTAAAAACACATCGGCGTATTCTAATAAAATTGTGTCGTTTATATCTAGCTGAGAAAAAACTTTTTTTTCATAGCCCTTATGTTTCATTATTAAGGGTATCGTAATATCCACCGCATAATCCACAAGAGCCCTTTCCTGTTCATTCAAATTAAAGTTGTTTAAAATTTCATCGTCCAAATTATTTATGAGATTTTTCTTATCCTCTTCAAGAGCTTGAATGTGCTGATTAAATAATTTTTGCTTTTCTTTATATAGATTTTTACTTATTGCCTCGATCTGTTTTACAATTTCCGCTATTGTAGAATTGTAACTATAAGGGAAGTCTAATTTTTCTTTATCATGTAATTGTTCTCTTTCAATTCCTATAGACGACGCTAATAAGAGCAAATAATAGGAGAACAATTCAGACTGCATAATACCGTTTGCAACTCGTAGAATTTCCAAATTCCCACTATTTGACTTAATCGAAGTTATTGAATGGGTAAAAATTGCTTTTTTATATAAAATAGCAGAATTAGCTTTAAAATCACTATCAACACCCCGTGTTACAAGAAGAGCTGGCGGAGAAAATAGTTCGTCTCTTCTTTTTCTATGGACAAATAAATGTTTCCATGTTGAAGCAGGATCAAAATAAATAAAAAATGGGCTGAGGTGTTTTTTATTCGTATCAATAAAAGGCATGTGAATATAATTATCTACCTTGTCATGACCGTTATTACCAGTTATCACACCCTCCCCGACTAAAAATGAATCATCATTTTTTATTGTATTCGCAAAAGTCTTATAATTATTCTTTAACCTTTTAATAAAATTGAAATCCAGATAACTTCCATAGACCAATATTTTCCATAGCCAGTCATTCTCTAACAGACGGCCTTGAACAACCTGTTTATAGTCATTCCTTTGAAGCACAAAGATCTTAAAGAGTGAAAAAAATCGGTTTGGCTTTAAGGTAATGTGCTCAATAATACTTTTATCTGTTTTCTCTCCATGAGCATAGTGGAAAAACATAACCACAGGAGGCGCTATTGAGGGGTCATTTGATTTATCAAAAACTTCTCTCCGGACAGGAGCTAGTTCAAATATTTTATCAATAAAATAGTTATGCAATAAATATTGTCTAAATTTCTTACCATTAAGATTATACAACGTTTTACTAGTAACAATCAGAGCACATCTTGTTTGGGTTTCGCTGAAGTCGCTTGTCCTCAACAAAAAGGCTTGAGCGATCTCTTTATTGCTTATATTTAGTTGGGGCTTACTGCTGTTTTTGTCGGCTTCTCTTTCTTTTCTTTCTTTAATATAATTCAAAAATAAAGAGCCTTCTTCTGCTCCGCGTTTCCAAGGCGGATTGCCGAGGATAAAATTGAAATTGATTGTCTTTATTATGTTATTGAAATTCGCAACAGGATCAAAAAAATCATTGGTGAAAAAATTTTTATTTAGAAGTTTTGGAAATTTAAAATCTTCTATATCCTTAGGTTCCTGATAATCAAGTAATGCGAGATATACTGAAAACACAGCTACATTAATTGCATTTTCGTCCTGATCAATTCCGTAAATATTCTCTTCAGCTATTTTTCTTAATATGTCTTTGAAGCCTTTTGTTCCTGTGGAAACGCTTTTATTAATATCCAAATAACGTTCTATCATTCTCCTTAATGCCTGAACCAGAAAAATACCTGACCCGCAGGCAGGATCGAGCATTTTGCAGTTATATTCTTTGTCATTTATGGCGAAATAGTCCTCAACAGTTTCTTTAATTATATAATCAACAAGAAACACTGGGGTATAGTATGCCCCCTTTTTAGCCTGATTCTCCTCTCCCATAAATTGTTCATATACATTGCTGATAAATTCGACAGGAATTATTGAAAAATCATAGATATCGAACAACGAAATCTGACCGGTTGGTATCTCAGTGCCCTGCATGAGTTGACTTAATATGCTAAATACTTCTGCTGGAATCTGTTTTAGTTTAAAATCTTCTAACAGAAAGGCTTCACCATTAAAATGATCTTTCAGATAATTTAAAAATAGAATAGTCCTGCTTTTATTTTTTAAGAGCGAACAAAATTCATCGTTAGTCCATTCCCGTAATGTACCGTCAAAATTAATTCTAACACGCCGATCTATCAGATAACGAATAAATATACACTTTCCAATAAGAGCATTAGATAAAAAGATGTCGAGATTGTAATCTTTTTTGAGTTGCTTTCTTGCATCCCTTATATTCTCTAATAATTTGTAATCTACTCTATTTTGATATTTTAAATTATTTTTATATTTTTCCCATGTCCTTCCTGTCACAAGTTCAAAATAAGAAAAAGCATTGAGATGACTTTCATCTTCCAGTTTTTCAAGAGTCTTTTTTTCTTTCAAATATGAAAGTCCATTGAAGATCTCCACGGTATTTGGTTCATTTATAATAACAACCGGGGACTCATTAAAATTCCAGATGGCCTTGAATAGATCATCTTTGTTTTTAGGAAAATTATAAAACAACACGATTGGTTTATTATCGATGCAGAAGAAAGCTTCCGGCTTAAGGTTATCTTGTTGAAGCAGCCATTTTATTCTTTTGGGCAGGATTACTTTCCAATCTTTTTCAGCCGTAAAAACGAGGCCATTCTGATCATTCATACCCAGGCAGTCAAATATTTCCTTTAACTCTTTCATAATTACACCGCCTTGAACTCTATCCCCGCGTCCTTCATCTGCAACGCTGTATTGGTTTTTAACTGATCATTGTCTTTGAACAACCTGTCGAGTGTGATTACTTTCTTAGGTTTCTCTGTTATGACATCCTTGATAATCTTATCATTTGCCTCTTCAAGGATCAATGCTTCCTCGTTATCGTTCACGAGGATATAGCCGTCCTTTTGTTCTATCTTCGAGGTAAGGGTTGCCCCTGATTTCAGAAGGAGTTCATAGAGGACGTCTTCGGTCTTCGCATGTTCATCCAACGGCTCAAGATGGAGTTGCAATTGTTCGATAAGCTCTGCCTCTGTCTCTACCTTTGAACACCAGATCTTGAAGTTGGATTCCCTGAGCTTGAAGACCTTAAACCCCAGGTCCTGTTTTTCGGCCATGCCCTCGAAATCCAGCTTTCCCTCCTGTTGATCTTTGATCTTATTAATAACCCGTCGGATACGTTCCTTTCCGATATCGGCGATGGTTTTATATCCTGCCTTATAGGCATCCGAGCTTTCGTCGCATATCTCTGGAATCTGCCCACAAATGAATTTGCGATTCCCCATATCCTCCTTATTAAGGCCAAGGACTGCATGGGCAGTGGTGCAGGAGCCGGAGAAGAAATCTAAAATAATGTCTCCTTCAGTAGTTGATAACGCCACACACTGTTTTATTAGATTTACAGGTTTTGGAAAGGCAAATTCCATGTTAAAGCCAAGCTGCTTTAACTCAACTGTACCTGTCTCAGTTAAAAAACTATTATCATCCCAAATTGATTTTGGCTTATAGGTTGTTTTACGATATTTTTCATAAATGCCATAACCACCATCATTTTTCTTTTTAGCAACAACATTGCTATCAAGTGTTTTATCTGTTACATTTCCATTAAATTTTGATTTACTCCAGCGCCAGCAACTTTCTCTTCCTTCAGAATTAAAGGGGAGAATCTCTATACTATGCTCTTTGTCTTGTTTTAATGTAATAGGGGAAAAACCGTCTTTGTCGGATTTATGAGGATTCAAATATATTGGATAGAACAGGTTCGGTCTATTGTGTTTTCCGAATTTCGGGTTTCTATTGCGCAATCCTCTAATGCTAAAACTTCCGATATTGTCTGTTAAATTAAGATCGTCTCTTTCCTCATCTTTTTCAATTTCAAAGAGATCTGTTTCATCTCTTTTTGTGTAAGCAAGTATATATTCATGTGTTTTTGCTATTTGTTTGTAAGTCTGTCCTCTACTATTTGAACGAACGATTATTTTTGAAAAAAAATTTTCCTCCCCAAACACCTCATTCATCAAAATCCTCAGATTATGTACCTCATTATCATCTATGCTCACAAAGATTACCCCGTCATCGCACAGGAGATTCCTTGCCAGAAAAAGGCGAGGATACATCATGGAAAGCCAGTTGCTGTGATAATGGCCTCTGTCCTTGCTGTTTTTTCTGAACAGGCCCTCGCGTGTCATGAACCCTGTTTCATCTTTGTCCCCGATCCTGCTGAGATATTCTTCTCTGGTCTCGGAAAATTTATCGGGATAGATAAAGTTGTCATTGCCGGTGTTGTAAGGAGGATCGATATATATCATCTTGATCTTACCGAAGTAGGACTTCTGCAAGACTTTTAAAACTTCAAGATTTTCGCCTTCAATAAAGATGTTTCCGGTTTTGTCGAAATCAATGGATTCATCTCTGCATGGCGCAAGAGTGGCAGTGGAAGGGGATTGCAGGGCGCGGAAGGCGTCGGATTTTCCCGCCCAATTCAGGACATAGCGCTCGTTTTTAAACTCAATATCATCGCTGAGGGTTGCCTTCAATTTTTCCCAGTCGATCTTATTTTCTGTAAACGCCTCGGGGATAATTTCCTTAAGCCTGTTGAGCTTTTCTTCCGTTATATTGAGTGATTTTCCGTCCATTCTCTTTTCCTGTTGTCGATAATTGCACTAGTTTATAGGAGATGGCTGTGTTCTTAAAATATGGTCCCAAACGATAATATTGATAGATAACCGCAGGTTTTATTGCCCACGGATTAGTATTAGAGGCAAGAAATACATAAATGCATGATCATACAATTTATTTAAGGATGTCAAGGGGAAAAAGCTGAGATAAGCCGCCTTCGGCAAGGCTACAGCGCCCATGGAGGGCAGCAGCCTGCACCCGTCTTCGCGCTCCCGGCATCGGCCATCAAGAATTTTTTAACCTTGCGCCATTACACATATTTGTTTAATATGTCTTTAAGATCACATTATGGAGATAATACATGGGAAACAGATCAGGCAAATATATATGGATAGCTCTAATAATCCTTTTCATACTCGCCTGGGCCAAAAAGGACGAGATCTCTCTTTTCCTGAATCCGCAGCCGGGCGTTGAATCAATAAAATTCACTGGACAGGAGAGTGTCCCGGATTCACAGACAAAAAGTGAACCGCTTCAATTCGCCAGGCAGGAGACTGTACTGGAAAAAACACCTGCCCCGGCATCCGGCGTTCAGGGCAGCGTTTCGGAAAAGAGGACCATTATAGTCTCCAGTGATGAAAAGATTAACATTGATGTCTTTGAAAAGGTCCACGCAGCAGTTGTAAACATCGCAACAACCACCCTGAGCGTCAATTTCTGGATGCAGGTTATACCAAGTCAGGGACAGGGCACCGGTTTTATAATCGACAAAAGGGGTTATATACTGACCAATAACCATGTCGTTGAAAATGCCGAAAAGATCATCGTAACGCTCGCCAACGGTAAAAAACTCTCAGCAACCCCTGTGGGACGCGACTCGGCCTCAGACCTTGCCGTAATTAAGATATCCGATGAAACTATAAACGAGGTGGCAGAGCTTGGTGATTCCAATGCCCTGCAGGTGGGACAAAAGGCCCTCGCCATAGGCAATCCCTTCGGACTGGGACACACCCTTACAACAGGCATTATAAGCGCCCTGAACAGGTCCATAATGACTGAAGACAATACCCAGATTGATGATGTTATCCAGACGGACACCCCTATAAATCCGGGCAATTCAGGCGGACCTCTTCTCAATTCCAATGGAGAGGTAATAGGAATCAACACCTCCATCTTTACCACGTCAGGAGGGTATCAGGGCATAGGCTTTGCCATACCCATAAACCGGGCCAAGGAGATAGCGGCCCAGCTTATTACGTCGGGCAAGGTGGCCAGGCCATGGCTGGGTGTTACGCCAATATCCGTCAGCGAGTTATCCGGATACCTGGATTTCGGGATTGATCATGGGCTGTTGATCGTCCAGGCGGCATCCGGAAGCCCTGCCGATAAGGCAGGATTAAAAGGCGGCAACAGGATGGTTATCATCGGGCGCTACAGGCTCGCAATTGGCGGCGATATTATAACCGCCATTGACAACACTTCCATGTCCGATGCCAACGATATTGATCGGCTTCTCCTTAAAAAGAAGGTCGGCGATAAGGTCAATGTAAAGATATTCAGGGATGGCAGACTGATGGATATCCCGGTTACCCTTACGGAAAAGCCATAAACTGATATTAACCTCTCTCCCTTGAGCAAAATCTCAACCCGGCTAAGCCGGAGTCAAGTCTCATCCTTTAAGGTAGGTGAAGGAATTCCGTCTCACCATAAGGGAGTGCAAGTATCCTTTATATTTAAGGAGCGTACATGCCGTCTATAGAATTTGACCTCAGACAGATGGAGATATTCTGCAGGGTTGTGGAACTTAAAAGTTTTTCAAAGGCAGCAGAGGCCGTGTTTCTCACACAGGCCTCTGTCAGTGAACGGATTGCCGGCCTCGAAAACTCCATAGGCGCCAGACTCCTTGATCGCCTGGGGAGACAGATCGTCCCCACCAGGGCCGGCGAACTCCTTTACAAGCATGCGATCCGGCTCCTGGATATGAAAAAGACAGCCAGACTGGAGATGGAAGACTTCCTCGGCATGAGACAGGGCGAAATGCACATGGGCGGAAGCACCATCCCGGGTGAATATATCCTCCCCCAGATACTGGGACGATTTTACGAAAAATATCCCTTTGTATCCGTAACCCTGACCGTTTCAGATTCTGCCGAGATAGAAAACCTTGTTCATGACGGAAAGCTTGAATTAGGGGTCATCGGGTCCAGGCCGTCCAATAAGGACTTCATCCACCATGACCTCTGGCAGGATGAACTGGTGCTGGCGGTACATGCAGGACATAAATGGACAAAGAAAAAGACGGTCTCAATGGATGAGATCCTTGAAGAACCCTTTATACTGAGGGAACCCGGCTCAGGCACCCGGAGGATAATTGAAGACATGCTTAAGGCCTCCGGCCTTGAAGGCATTCAATCTCTCAAATGCATCGGACGATTCGGTTCATCCACCGCCGTCAAGGAAGGCATAAAATCAGGCATCGGCGTCTCTATCATCTCTTCACGCGCCCTTGCAACCGAGATAAAATCGGGGATGCTTAAGACAATAAAGATAAAAGACATCCCTTCGATAAAGCGCAACTTCTATCTGATCAAAGATAAAAGAAGAGTCTCTTCTCCCCTGTGCCAGACCATGTTCGATTTCTTAAAGGCCTCAGCACGAGAGTGACGAAATTGTTGCCGAATATATTCCATCGCGTTCAACACTTATGAAACAGGATAGAAAAATAGTCACGCCATTAGCGACACCCCACCGTTGAGCCCAAGTTCTTCCTCATCAGACCAATAATCATGAATGTCGATGATGTATTCGGAAGGTTGCACAAAAATGCAAGGGGGCCTGTTTCCGTCGAATAAATGAATAAGGGTATTGGGAGGAAAATAAGGGAGAATTTTAAATGAAGGCATTGGATACGAACGTGCTTATTCGCTTTCTTGTAAAGGATGACGTTCGGCAATCAGGGATCGTTTATAAATTTTTCAAACATGCGGAATTGAATAATGAAGTATTGTACGTGCCTTTGCTTGTTGTACTTGAGATGATATGGGTCTTGGAGTCAGTTTATAAGATATCAAGGCATGATATACGATTTAAAACCATTTGTTTGGTGTCAGAATAATATTGACATTATTTATACCATCGGTTATACTTCCAATCGCATTGGAGGTATGACTTATGACAACCATTAAGACTGCAATATCAATCGATCAACCTTTATTCGAGCAGATGGGCGATTTGGCTCATGAATTGAACACTTCCCGGAGCCGTATTTTTTCATTAGCCGCTGCGGAGTTCGTTCAACATCACAAGAATCTAAAGTTACTCAAAGCCATTAACGCTGCATACGATGATTTTCCTGACGAAAAGGAATTATCTCTTAATTCTATGATGCATTCCCGGCATCTCAAAATGGTGAAGGATCAATGGTGATCAATCAAGGCGATATATTCTGGATCGAGTTGAAAAAACCTTCAGGCTCTGGGCCCGGATACCGGCATCCTCATGTTGTAATTCAAAACAATCTTTTTAATCGAAGCCTTATCAACACAGTTGTCGTTTGCGCCTTGACGTCCAGCCTTAAACGAGCAAAGGCTCCGGGAAATGTTCTCTTGGATAAAGGCGAAGCCAACCTGGCCAAAAAAAGCGTTATTAACATCTCTCAAATTTTCACAGTCAACAAAAGTGATTTATCAGAAAAGATTGGATCTTTAACTCGTGAGAGGTTTAACCAAGTATATGAAGGCATAAAACTTCTTGCCGAACCACGAGAAGTGGATGAATAAATATATGATTTTAAAAACACTCAGAAACCAATAAATACGACCATTTTCGTGGCGAGTGTATGGCGCAATAGCTGTAAAGATGTTGCCCACTTCGCATGAAAATAGAAGTCGGAGTAATCTGCCTCATCAAGAATAAAGCGTTGAGTTCTGTCAATGGAACCGTGCAGCTTAAAGATGTAATTCTCATGTTCTATGGTTGGACTCAGGAGTATCGCTGCATCTTCTTCATCTTGGCATGTAAGAGTTGTATGCCTGTATCCTTCGATGTTGTATTCAGAAATTAGACTCTCAATGATATTGTCGTAGTTGGTGGTAAAGATGGGTACTGAGAAATCCAACACAGCCAAGTGTAATGAGGAGTTTCTCTCCGATATGCTCATGCGTTGCTTCAATATTTTAACAACTTGGGAGTCAACGGCTAGATCCCTTTTGTCGGTATTGAATGTTCCGAACTTTTTAATTGCTTCTGCTGCTAACAAGTAACGCTGGCTCTTGATAAGACTTGTTATCTCTTGTCTTTGGTGCGTGTTTTCAATCTGTACTTCGGACAGTAGGGCGATCAACAACTGGTGCCAGTTAGGCATGGGGCGAGCCAAACGCCTTCGACGCACCAGAACCTAAAAAGAAGACCAAATTCCCGCTATTATGAGCTTGGCTTATAGCATCAGCTCTTTTGTAGAGTGTCGAAAAGTCAATCCAATATGGATGAACCGATAAGGGATTGACACTGACACCTTTTGCCATGTTGTAATCTCCATGAGTAATTCTTGGATTAGAGTCGCTACGCCTGATAATTTTTTCAACTATATTTATCTATAAACAGTACTCAGTACAAGAAGTCAGGAAACAGGAGACAGAAATCAGATGGCAGAAGATGAGATGGAATATGAAATGAAAATGAGATCAACAGGAGATGAGCAGTAGAAATTTTGGTAAGTGTTTCACGGATAAAATAAAAGATCAATGTTTTTCTCTAACTCAGTTGGAGAAATGTGCCTCCTGATAGTACAGGGATGCGTAATGCGCCCTTAAGATTCTAAGTTGACAGACAAGGTTTAAAATAACATAAGACCTTCTATATGAAATAGAGGATCCAATATTTGAACTTTGCAGAAATTTTTTCATGTAATGAAGGTCATCTCAAGACAATCCCGCATCGGCATCCCTGAGACTTTGCACCATATAACAGGCCGTGGAATTGGAAAGAGACAATTTTAATGATACGGATAAATCAAGTTTTGTTTTAACTTGCTTGCATCCATGCATAGTGGTATCCGGGGCAGGGATAAAGCGTTATTAACCGGCGCAGGTTCATGATAAGCGGATGGAAAAATCAAATAATCTTTATTCGTGAAGCGACGTCAAGAAAGAATTCTCTGGACCAGAGAGCCAGATCTTCCGGATTGCGGACAAAAGGCTCAACTTCCAGGCGTATCCGGTCTATAGCCAGCTTGTCTATAACGGCATTCAACAAGTCCTTGAACCTTTCAAACGATCCAAACCATAGAGTATGCGCAAGGCCGTTCCTCCATAAAAGGCGGCTTTTTCAAAAAACCTTCCGCGCCAAAGTGTAGGGGGACGCTGTTAAGTTATAAAGTTAAATTAATTTCAGGACTTTCTCCTCCGCTATCCTCTGCCCGCGGACTACGGATCCGCTTATCGCAGCAACTGATATCCCCATTCTTTTGGCCAGCGTCGTCATGGAGACTCCCAACTCCCTTACCGCCCAGTAGCATAATAGACTTCGGGCCTCTACAATCTTTCGGTATCTTCCCCTGCCCCAAACATCTTCAGGTTTAATTCCAAGTGACT
>Ga0153915_10004512_pt1 | contig 12825 bp, 12 predicted proteins | sample Opewatmetagenome_2_FD_107003 | JGI IMG/M metagenome (GOLD analysis project Ga0153915, IMG submission 107003) | Freshwater wetland microbial communities from Ohio, USA - Open water 3 Core 3 Depth 3 metaG | ecosystem: Environmental > Aquatic > Freshwater > Wetlands | place: USA: Ohio, Lake Erie... | reverse complement strand
TGAGGGATTGGCGAGATGGCGAGCGAAGATCTGATCGATCAGCTCGCGCATGTGGCGACCGCCGTTGCCGTGGGCGAGGGTGACGTGCCGGTCCTCGATCATGGGGTCCTCATGTGTTTGCGTGCAGGGCTTCGATCAGCTGACCGAAGGCGAGTCCGCCGTCGTTGGCCGGCACGACCTCGGGCAGGTATACCGGGAAGCCGCGCGCGGCGAGCAGCGCCATCGCGCGCTCGGATAGCAGCCGGTTCTGGAACACGCCGCCGGTGAGCCCGACCGCCTCGATCCTCTCGGTTCCTGCGATCGCCTCCGCCTGCCCGACCAGCGCGCGCGCGAGGCTCTCGTGAAAGGAGCCGGCACGCGCATCTGCCGGCAGCGCGCGATCGGCGAGCACCGGCACGAGCGGCGCCCAGTCGGTGCGCCAGATGCCGCCGGCATCGCGTTCAAGCGGCAGCGCAACGGCGGTGGCGTCCGCCGCCGCAACGCTTTCGAGCATCATCGGTCCCTGACCCTCGAAGCTCGTGGTGTCGATGCCGAGAACGAGCGACGCCGCGGCGTCGAACAGGCGTCCCACGGACGACGTGCGCACCGTGCGGATGCGCTGGCGCCAGGCCTGTGCCGCGAGCTGAGCTTTCTCGATGGAGGGTTCCCATGGGTGTCCGGTTTCCCACATCAGGGCCGCCGCGGAGCGCCACGGCTCGCGCGCCACGCGGTCCGCGCCCGTGACGTGGAAGGGGCGCATGCTGCCAACGCGACGCCAGCTGCCGGGCTCACCGGCCAATGCCTCGCCGCCCCAGAGGTCGCCGTCGCTGCCGAGACCGATGCCGTCCCAGGCGAAGACCAGCCAGTGCCGGACCTCGGGATGTTCTCCGGCCAGTGCTGAGGCATGTGCGGTGTGATGCTGAACGCGCAACACCGGCTGGCTCTGGGCGAGCGCCCAGCGCACGCTCGCATAGCGCGGATGGGCATCGCAGACGATCCTGCGGGCGTCGACGCGGTACAGCGCCTGCAGATCCGTGATGAGCTGCTGGAACACTTCGAGACTGCGCGGACTGTCGAGCTCGCCGATATGGGGCGAGACGACCGCACGGCGCCCCCAGCCGAGCGCGATCGCAGCCTTCATGTGCCCGCCCACGGCGAGCGTCGGCTGCGCCATGGACCGCGGCAATTCGATCTCGAGCGGAGCCACCCCGCGGCCGATGCGGATCGGCCGGGGTTTGACGCCGATCACCCGCCAGACGGAATCATCCGCGGGCCGCACGATCGGCCGGTCGTGATGCAGGAAGGAATCCGCCACGCGCGCGAGCCGGTTGTCCGCGTCGGCGTTGTCGGTAATCACGGGCTCGCCGCTGACGTTGCCCGACGTCGCCACCAGCGGACCGCCGAACTCGGCCAGCAACAGGTGATGCAACGGACTGTAGGGAAGGAACACGCCGAGATCCGTGAGACCTGGCGCGAGCGCCGCGCTCAGAGTACAGCCGGCTTTCCGCCGCGCGAGCACGATCGGGCGATGGGGAGCCCCGCAAGTCCGGGCTTCCGCTTCGTCGAGCAGCACGCAGGCGCGTACGGCGTCGAGGCCGTCGTCGCCCGCCTGCGGAAACATGATCGCGAGCGGCTTGTCCGGCCGGTGCTTGCGCGCGCGCAGACGCATGACCGCTGCATCGTTCGCCGGATCGCACATCAGGTGGTAGCCGCCGACACCCTTGACTGCGACGACGCCGCCCTCGCGCAGGCACGCGATGGCCGAGCGGAGCGCCGCTTCCCCGGCGCTCGGCGCATGGCCCGGACGATGGAAGGCGAGGCGCGGTCCGCAACTCGGGCAGGCGAGCGGCTGCGCGTGGAAGCGCCGGTCGAGCGGGTTCTCGTACTCGGAGCGGCACCGCGGGCAAAGATCGAAGCCGGCCATCGAGGTGCTCGGCCGATCGTAGGGCAGCGCCCGGATGATGGTGTAGCGGGGTCCGCACTGCGTGCAGTTCGTGAACGGGTAGCGATAGCGGCGCTCGGAGGGACTCGTGAGCTCCTCGACGCACTGCTCGCAGCAGAAGAGGTCCGGCGGCAGGTGCACGTCGGCGGCATCGGTCGCCGTGCTCGCGAGGATGTGAAAGTCGTTCGCGCCCTCGACGGCAGCCGCGTTCGAAGCCGTCAACTGCGGCCGCGCCAGCGGTGGCGCCTCGTCGATCAGCGCCGCCTCGAAGCGCTCGATGTGCGCCGGCGCGCCCTCGATATGAATGATCACCTGGCCGGCGCCGTTGCGCACCCAGCCGCCGAGCTCGAGTGCGTGCGCCATGCGATACACGAAGGGCCGGAAGCCGACGCCCTGGACCCGGCCGCTCACGACGAGGCGGCGCGCGCAGGGCGCGGATCGCGGATCAGTATCGTGCCGGTGCGGGATCATGCGCGGCCAGTCTCACGCCCGACGACCACCAGATGCGGCAGGCGCCCTCATCCGACACCATGCAGGGACCGATCGGATTGCCGGGCGTGCAGGCCCTCCCATAGAGCACGCATTCGTTGGGATAGATCTTGCCGAGCACGACGCGGGCGCAATCGCATCCGGGCGGCATCTCGCCCGCGCGCTTGCGTGCGCGATCGGGCTCCAGCTCGAAGCGTCGCACCGCGTCGATGTGCCCGAGCCCGGGTTTGAATGCGAAGCCGGAGCGCGGAATGACGCCGATGCCGCGCCAGTTCGCATCGACGACGTCGAATGTGTCCTCGAGCAGTCGGCGCGCGGTCGGGTTGCCGTTGGGTCTGACCACCTTGCCGTAGCAATTGTCGAGGAAGGCTTGACCGGCCAGGTGCTGGCGCAATACGGAGTAGAGCGCCGCGAGCAGACTCTCGGGCTCGAATCCGGCCACGGCGCAGGGAAGGCCGTGCTCGTCGGCGACGAAGCGCCACTGCTCGGGGCCCATGACGGTCGCCACGTGGCCCGGCGCGATGAGCGCATCGAAGCCCGCCGTCTCGCTCTCGAGGAGCATCGCAACCGCTGGCCAGGTCAGTCGTCCCGACATCAGCACGGACAGATTGGGCGGCAGTCCCTCGGCGACGAGGCCGGCGACCGGCGCGGTCGTCGTCTCGAAGCCCGCCGCGAAGAACACCACCTGCCGCCCGGGGTTCGCCTGCGCAATCTTCGCCGCCTCCCGTGGCGATGCGATCGGCCGGACGTCGCCGCCAGCCGCGTGCGCCTGTTGCAGCGAGCGCGGCTCGCGCTTCGGCACATTGGCAGGCACGCGCAACATGTCGCCGAACGCGACCACCGTGACGTCTTTGCGCATGGCGAGGCCGATGGCGGCATGCACGTCCTCTTCGGGGCAGACGCACACCGGGCAACCGGGACCCGGAATGAGCTCGATCTGCGTCGGCAGCGCGGGGCGCAGGCCGGCCATGGAAATCGAGCGCTCGTGGCCCCCGCAGACGTTCATCACGCGCACGCGCCCCTCGAGCGGCAATGCGCGGATGCGCTCGAGCCATTCCCGTGCCGGCGCCGCGGAATCGGACATTGTCGTCAGTCCACGGCGTGCTCGTGGGCGCCGGCGTGCGCCGGCAACACGATCGGTGGCGCGCGCCGCTCGGCGAGCCGCGTCTCGATCCAGCGGACCCAGCCGGCGAGCGTCTGCGGGCGGCGCGCCGAGACACGCATGACCTCGGCGGGATTGGCGAGCGCACGCACGTGCGCCTCGGCCTTGTCCGGCGAGAAATCGTCGAGCACGTCGAGCAGATCGGTCTTCGACAACAGGACGAGATCCGCGGCGCGGAACATCACCGGATATTTCGCCGGCTTGTCGTCGCCCTCGGTCACCGCGAGCAGCGCGACATTGGCATGCTGGCCGAGATCGAAGCTGGCCGGGCAGACGAGGTTGCCGACATTCTCGATCAGCAGGACGTCGATCGCGTCGAGAGCGAGCGCGTGCAGCGCGGAGTGCACCATGTGGGCATCGAGGTGGCAGGTCTGGCCGGTGGTGATCTGCACCGCGGGCACGCCTTTCGCCCGGATGCGCCGGGCGTCGTTCTCGGTTTCGAGATCGCCCTCGATGACGGCGAGGCGCAGCCGGTCGCCGATGGCGTCGATGGTCGCTTCGAGGAGGCTTGTCTTGCCAGCTCCGGGCGATGACATGAGGTTGACGGCGAGCACGCCGTGACCGTCGAGGTGCTCGCGGTTGTGGGCGGCCTCCCGGTCGTTCTCCCTCAGGATGCCGGTGACGAGGTCGATCGACTTCTGGCTGACGTGCCTCGCCGAGACGGTTCCCCGGTGGTCGGCGACGCGGATCGTGTCCGGCGTCGCCGCGCATCCACATTGTTCGCACATGGTCGGGTTCCTCCGCGATTGCGATCAGCCGGCCGCGGCCATTGGAGTCTCATCGACGGCCAGTTCCACGCGCTTCAGTAGCAATTCGTCCCCGCTCGTGAGTTCTACCTGCCAACCTCCGCAAGTTCCGCAAAGCAGGGCGTTGGCGGCGACGGTCGTCTCGGCGCCGCAGCTCCTGTACCGCACGATGACCGGCATGGTTTGCACCTCGAGCGTCGCCTGCTCGGCCAGCGTGCCCATGCGGGCGACGCCGAATGCGCGCGCGAGCAGGGGCGCTTCGACGCCCGACAGGGGACCGACAGCCACCACGATTCCCGTGACGGTGGTCGAGCCGTTGGCGATGGCCGCGCGCTCGACCTCGCGCAGGAGACTCTGGCAAATGGAGAGCTCATGCATGGGGGCGCTGGGCGTCTTCGGCCGCAAGCATCTCGTCGTAGAGTTCCCAGGCGCTGCGCGCCTCGGCCTCCGAGATCTTCTGAATGGCATAGCCGACGTGCACGATGACGTGATCGCCGGGCCCGATCTCCTCGTGCTGGAGCAGGAACAGGCTGACCGAGCGCTGGATGCCCTTGGCATCGCAGCGCGCCATGAATCCGTCGCGCTCGAGGACGCGCATGGGGATCCCGAGACACATGGGGCCTCTCCGGCAGCCGGACGTACTCTATGTAGCCCAGTACGAACACCGACCGAATACGCGCCATTACGTATACGGGCGGAAATCGCAACAGATGATACTGCGCCGGGGAATCGAATCGGGATTGATCGGCGTCGCCTCGGCCGTAGCCGGAGAAAAGGATGGAGCGCGAGATGTCAGTCGAAGCGCCCGCGGCCCGCGCCTTGCTCCTGGGCATTGGCAATGTCCTGCTCAGCGACGATGGCATCGGCGTGCACGTCATCCGCGCGCTCGACGAGCTGGAGAGGGCAGGACGCCTGGGCGCATCTATCGCACTGCGGGACGGCGGCACCCTCGGCCTCGAGCTCATGACCGAGCTCGAGGAGTGCGCCGCACTGATCGTGATCGACGCGATGGAGCTGGGAAGCGCTCCAGGAACTATCCGGGCGTTCGAGGGAGCGGACATGGACGCGCAGCTCGGCGGCAAGCATCGCACGGCGCACGAGGTGGCGCTCGCCGACCTCATCATGGCCGCGAAACTGACGGGCTGCGCGCCGCACCGGCGTGCCTTGGTTGCTATCCAGCCCGGCTCGACCGGATGGGGCCTGCAGCCGACCGAGCCGGTGCGCGGCGCGATTCCCGATGCGTGCAAGGCGGTGCTGTCGCTACTCGAGGAGTGGGGGCATGGAACCCGCGCGCACTGAGCCCGAGATTTCGCCCGGCGCGCTGGCGCGCAGCGTACTGCGGGAGATCGCTGAGCGGCTCGCGGAGCTTGCGCGTACGGGCGAGCCGGCCGCGATCGACTTGCGAAGCCTGCCGCTCAAGGCGTCGGATCGAAGCGAGCTCGAGGACTGCCTCGGCCGCGGCGATGTCACCGCGACGCTGAACGTCGCCGGCACGAGCGAGCTGTGGGAGACGCGCTACAGCGGCGTGTGGTGGGTCCGCCATCTCGGGGCCGGCGATCGGATCGCAGCCGAGCGCATCGAAATTTCCATTGTTCCCGAGATCCTCGTCACGCACAGCGCCGATATCGCGAATGCGGCCGAGCGCATGCGCGCGGACCTGGCCGGAACGGAGGCGGCTACGCATGTCTGAGCGGGATACCATCGGTGAGCTTCTCCTGCGGCGCGGCGTCTCGCGGCGCGCACTCCTCAAGTACACGACCTACCTCGCGACCGTGATGGCCTTGCCGCCGCTCGCCTCGCGAGTCATGGCCGATGCGCTGGCCAAGGCGCGCAGGCAGTCGGTCATCTGGCTCTCGTTCCAGGAGTGCACCGGCTGCACGGAGTCGCTGACGCGCTCGTTCAGCCCGACGATCGAGGACATCATCTTCGACCTGATCTCGCTCGACTACCACGAGGCGCTGCAGGCGGTATCGGGCACTGCCGCCGAGGAGGCGCGGCTCGCCGCGATGAAGGAGAACCAGGGCAAGTACGTCGTGGTCGTCGACGGCTCGGTCTCGACCAGGGATGGCGGCGTCTACTCGACGAGCGGCGGCAAGACGAACCTCGAGGTGCTGAAGGAAACGGCGGAACATGCTCTCGCGCTGATCTCGGTCGGGACCTGCGCGGCCTTCGGCGGCATTCCGCATGCAAATCCCAATCCGACCGGCGCGCTGCCGGTCTCCGACATCATCACCGACAAGCCGGTGATCAACATCTCGGGCTGCCCTCCGATCGCCGAAGCGATGGCCGGCACGATTGCGTACCTGATCACCTTCGGGAAGCTCCCGGATCTCGATCACCTGAACCGGCCGAAGGCGTTCTTCGGCGACAGCATCCACGACCGCTGTTACCGCCGGCCGTTCTACGACAAGGGTCTGTTCGCGAAGAGTTTCGATGACGAGGGCGCACGCAAGGGCTGGTGCCTGTACGAGGTCGGCTGCAAGGGACCGGTTACCTACAACGCCTGCGCGACGCTGAAGTGGAATGGCGGCGTGTCCTTCCCGATCCAGTCCGGACACGGCTGCCTTGGCTGCTCCGAGCCGAATTTCTGGGACAAGGGCGGGTTCTACCGGCCGCTCTCGTCGCACGCCGGCAATCCCGCGGCAATCATCGGCGGTGCGGTGGCCGTGGGCGCGGCCGCCGGCGTGGCCAGCGCTCTGCTCGCGCGCCGGCGCAAACAGCAGGCCGCAAAGGAGTCACAGTCATGAGCTTGCTCGACTTCGCACGCGGTCCGGCGCTGCAGGTCGCGCTCGCCGTCTTTGTCGGCGGCGTGGCCTGGCGGTTGCTGTCGCTGCTGCTCTTGCCCTGGGCGCGCGACCGATCGGTCGCGCGCCCAGGTGCGCCGTCGGCCCTGATGGGCGCGGTGCATGGCTTCGTGCGCCACCTATGGCCGCCGAAGCCGGCCCCGGGCAACGCCGTCTTTGTTACCCTGAACAGCTATGTGTTTCATTTTGGGCTTGCAGTCATCGTCCTGGGACTGGCCCAGCACATTCTCTTCCTGCGTGGTCTTTTCGGCGTCCAGTGGGCCAATCTCCCGAGCGGCCTCGTCTCGGCCGTCTCGGTGGTGACGCTCGCTGCGCTCGTCGTGGCGCTGGCGCATCGCCTCGTCGATCCGGTCGTGCGTCTGATCTCCACGCTCAATGACTACTTCAGCTGGTTCGTCACGGTGGTGCCCGTCGCCAGCGGTCTACTGGCCGTGAGTCATCTGGGGGCGCGCTATGAAACGCTGCTCGCCATTCACATCCTGAGCGTCGCGCTGCTGCTCATCTGGTTTCCGTTCGGCAAGCTCATGCACGCGTTCCTCGTGTTCCTGACGCGCAGCGAGACCGGGATCCTCTACAGCCGCAGGGGGGGCGGGATTTGAACGCTCGTATCGTCGTCGATCCCATCACCCGCATCGAAGGGCATCTGCGCATCGAGGCGCAGACCTCGAGCGACGGCGCGATCACGGCCGCCTACAGCTCGGGCACGATGGTGCGCGGCATCGAACTGATCCTGCGCGGCCGCGACCCGCGCGACGCATGGGCGTTCGCGCAGCGCATCTGCGGCGTGTGCACCCTGGTGCACGGCATCGCGTCGGTGCGCGCTGTGGAGAATGCGCTCAACTACACGATTCCGCCCAACGCGCAACTCATCCGCAACCTCATGATCGCGGCGCAGTACGTGCACGACCACGTCATGCATTTCTATCATCTGCACGCGCTCGACTGGGTGGACGTCGTGTCCGCGCTCAAGGCCGATCCGGCCGCGACATCGCAACTGGCGCAATCGATTTCGACCTATGCGAGATCGAGCCCCGGCTACTTTGCCGAGACGCAGAAGAGGCTGAAGGGCTTCGTGGAGTCGGGCCAGCTCGGCATCTTCGCCAATGGCTTCTGGGGAAATCCGGGCTTCAAGCTGCCCCCCGAAGCCAACCTGATGGCGGTCGCGCATTACCTGGAGGCGCTCGCCTGGCAGCGCGAGGTGGTGCAGATCCACACGATCTTCGGCGGCAAGAATCCGCACCCGAACTTCCTCGTCGGCGGCGCGCCATCGCCGATCAGCATCGACACGACCGGCACCGGCGGCGCGTCGGCGACCGCCCTCAACATGGCCGGCCTCAACCAGGTGAGAAGCGTCATCGGGCGCATGAAGGAATTCGTCGAGCAGGTCTATCTGCCCGATACGCTGGCGATCGCGTCCTTCTACAAGGAATGGTGCGCACGCGGCGCGGGCGTCGGCAATTTCCTCACCTACGGCCACTATCCCCAAAAGGGCATGGGCGATCCCGCAAGCTGGCTGATCCCGTCGGGCGCGATTCTGAACCGCGACCTCGCGCAGGTTCATCCGATCGACATGACGCAGGCGCAGGAGATCCAGGAGTTCGTGTCCCATTCCTGGTACGACTATTCGGGCGGCAAGAACGCGGGTCTGCATCCCTACGAGGGCGAGACCGAGCTGAACTACACGGGTCCGAAGCCGCCTTTCGAGCAGCTGAATGTCGACGACGGCTACTCGTGGCTGAAGGCGCCGCGCTGGAAGGGCAAGGTGATGGAGGTGGGTCCGCTCGCGCGCATCCTGATGCTTTACGCGAAGGGGCATGAACCCACGCGTGAGCTCGCGACGTATGCGCTCACAAAGCTCGATCTGCCGCTGACGGCGATGTTTTCCACGCTGGGACGCACGGCGGCACGCACGCTCGAGAGCAAGATCATTGTCGACCAGATGTCGAGCTGGCTCGACCAGCTCATCGCCAATATCAAGGCGGGCGACCTGGCGGTCCACAATCCGCTCAAATGGGATCCGGCATCCTGGCCGCGCGAGGCCCGCGGCGTCGGCTTCACGGAGGCGCCGCGCGGCGCCCTTGCCCACTGGATCGTCATCAAGGATGGCAAGATCGACAACTATCAGGCGGTCGTCCCCTCGACCTGGAACGCGGGTCCGCGCGACGCACTGGGACAGCCGGGTCCCTACGAAGCGGCATTGATGGACCGCCATACGCTTTTCGATCCCAAGCAACCCCTGGAGATCCAGCGCACGATTCACAGCTTCGATCCATGCATCGCTTGCGCGGTCCACGTAGTGAACGCAGCGGGCGATGAGCTGATGCAGCTACGGGTCACCTAGAGGTGCGACCCTGGAGGTGCGACCATGAGCAGCGCCGTCGACGTCAATGCCGCCACCAGGACCTTCCTCGCCCGCACCGAAGAGCATCTGGTGAGCTATCTGGAAGCCTGCGTGCACTGCGGACAGTGCGCTGACGCCTGCCACTTCTACCAGGTCTCGGGCAACCCGAAGCACACGCCCGCCTACAAGCTCTTTCCGATTGCCAAGGCGTATCGGCGCCAGAAGTTCCCGCTCGCCTGGCTCGGCCTCGCGCCGCGCATCAGCGCGCGCGATCTCACGGAATGGGAAGAGCTGCTGTTCGATACCTGCACGATGTGCGGCCGCTGCACCACGGTCTGTCCCATGAGCATCGACATTGCTTCCATCGTTGGCGGTGCGCGACAGGCGTTCGTGGCGGCAGGCCTTGGGCCCTCGGACTTGCTCGCGGCCGCCGACAATTCGCGCGACCACGGCAGTCCGCTCGGCGTCACGGCGCAGAAGCTGCGCGAGCGGATCGAATGGATGGCGGACGAGCACGACGTCGAGATCGTGCTGGACAAGAACAAGGCCGATATCCTGCTGACGGTTTCATCCGTAGAGACCATGAAGTATCCGGAGTCCATCGTGGCGATGGCAAGGGTGCTCAATCATGCGGGCGTCTCCTGGACGCTGAGCTCCAAGGGCTATGAGGCTACGAATTTCGGGTATCTGTCGGGCAAGGGAGACGTCGCCAGGCTCATGGTCCAGCGCATCACCGATGCGGCGGAGAGCGTCGGAGCGAAGACGGTCATCGTTCCCGAGTGCGGCCATGCCTTCGGCGTCCTGCGCTGGGCGGGAGCCAACATGCTCGGGCGGCCACTGCCGTTCACCGTGCTGCACATCAGCGAGTTCATGGCGCAGCTGAAGCGGGAAGGCAAGCTCCGGCTGAAACCCCTTGCGGAGTCGATCACCTATCACGACCCCTGCCAGATTTCGCGGCGCGGCGGCGCGACCAAGGATGCGCGTTACCTCCTCGAGGACTTTGCGCAGGACTTTCGGGAGATGACGCCCACCGGCAATCTCAACTGGTGCTGCGGCGGCGGTGGTGGCGTTCAGGCGATCGGACGCGCCGCGGACCTGCGGCACAAGGTTTTCAAGATCAAGATGGATCAGGTCGAGCAGACAGGCGCAAAGACGATGGTGTCCTCCTGTTCCAATTGCCGCCTGACGATGGACGAGAGCAAGGCTCACTGGAAGTGGGGCGGTGGACTCGCGAGCCTCGTGGAACTCATCGCCGAGCACCTTGTGGAGAACGCGCCGACCGCAGCCGCGACAGGAACGGCGCGCGGGCCGTGAGAGTTCACCCGGATACAGTGCGGCTGCTGATCCCACTGATCGCTGCGAATCTGGCTGTCTGGGGGCTGGCGGTCGCAACGTTTCACGGCCACCCGATGCTGCTCGGAGCGGCCGTTCTTGCTTACACCTTTGGGCTGCGCCACGCGGTCGATGCCGACCACATCGCTGCGATTGATAACGTCACCCGCAAGCTGGTTCATGTCGGTCAGCGTCCGACGAGCGCCGGGCTCTACTTCTCCCTCGGGCATTCGGCGGTCGTGTGGCTGGCTGCGCCAGGCATTGCGCTCGCCGCGAAAACCGCGGCACCTCGCATCGAGGCCATGCGCCTGATTGGTGCCGCGCTTGGGACCGGCGTCTCGGTCCTGTTTCTGTGCGCAATCGCGGTGGCGAACGTCTGGGTGCTGAAAGACATCGTGCGCGCCATTCGCCGCCGCCGTCGGGGCGAGGCTCCGGCGAGCGAGGCGCTCGACGCTGACGTCGTGCCGCGGGGGTTGTACGGCAGGGTGTTGCGGCCGCTGATCCGGATGGTCTCTCGTCCCCGGCATATGCTGCTCGTCGGCGTTCTGTTCGCACTCGGCTTCGATACCGCGACGGAGATCGGGGTGCTCGGCATTTCTGCCACGGCGGCGAGTGGCGGTCTGTCGATGTGGAGCATCCTCCTGTTTCCGGCGCTCTTCACCGTTGCCATGTCGTTGGTGGATACACTCGACAGCGCCCTGATGACGGAAGCCTACGCCTGGGCGCTGGTCGATCCGGAACGCAAGCTCCAGTACAACCTCGCGGTGACATTCATTTCCGTAATGGCCGCTTTCATCATCGGCGGCGTGGAAATCTTCGGTCAGTGGAGCGGGGGATCAGGCTCGCTCGGGCTTTGGATCGGCTATACGATCGGTCCGACTCTCGCCGCACTCTGGCTCGCCAACCTGCTGTTCCATCGCCTTCGGGGGCAACGCTCCCGATCGTTCGGCGCAGGAACGACGTAGCGCTCTCCATATATAAGAGTGACCTAGCGCGTCGCCGTGACCACGGCCACGCGTTGCGTGAGCAGAGATGACCAGGCTTGCGCGTCGGTTGCTCGCCCGAGCGACTCGAATACACGACAGGATAAGCGCGTAACCTACTGAAAAGACTGGTCGGGGTGACAGGATTTGAACCTGCGACTCCTACGTCCCGAACGTAGTGCTCTACCAGGCTGAGCTACACCCCGAGGTGTGAGGTCCGACCGAAGCGGGAGGGGCGCGCAGTGTACTGAAGCCCCCGGATGGCATCAAATTTTCGATTCGAGCGTCACATCCGGATGACGATCTTCCCGAAGAAGTTGTCGGACTCCATCAGGTCGTAGGCGGCCTGCGCGTCCTTCAGGTCGAACACGCGGTCGACGACCGGATGGATCTGATGCTTGGCGATGAAGGCGTTCATCGCCTCGAAGTCCGCGCGCGAGCCGACGAAGATGCCGGTGACGGTCGCACCGCGCCCCAGGATTGCGAGCGCCGGAATGTCGCCACCGAATCCGCCGAGGCCGCCGATGAGCGCAATGTGCGCGCCGGGTCCAATGCTGGCGAGCGCGTGGGGCAGGGTGCTCTTGCCGCCGACCTCGAGGACGTGTTGCACGCCGGCGCCACCGGTGAGCGCCATCACCGGTTTCTCCCAGTCGGGCGTCGTCTTGTAGTTCACGGTGCCCACCGCACCGAGCGCTTTGGCGCGCTCGAGCTTCGCATCGCTCGAGCTCGTGATGATGGGCTTGGCGCCTGCGGCAACCGCGAATTGCAGGCCGAGGATAGAAACGCCGCCCGTTCCTTCGAGCAGAACGTATTCACCCGATTGCATGTGTCCGGTGGTGACGAGGCCGTTCCATGCGGTGAGGCCCGCGCAGGGAAGCGTCGATGCTTCCTCGAACGACAGGTGCTTCGGTATCGCCACGAGGCCTCGCTCGTTGAGCGTTACATACTCGGACAGCACGCCGTCGATGGCGCCGCCGAGCGCGGATGCGGGCGTGTTGGGATTCGGGCGGCCGCCGGTCCAGTCCTGAAAGAAGGTCGCGGTGACGC
>Ga0153915_10004511_pt1 | contig 12828 bp, 5 predicted proteins | sample Opewatmetagenome_2_FD_107003 | JGI IMG/M metagenome (GOLD analysis project Ga0153915, IMG submission 107003) | Freshwater wetland microbial communities from Ohio, USA - Open water 3 Core 3 Depth 3 metaG | ecosystem: Environmental > Aquatic > Freshwater > Wetlands | place: USA: Ohio, Lake Erie... | reverse complement strand
GTCCAGGCAGGGGCGCGGGTCGGTGCCGGTGATGGTTTTGGTGCAGGAGCGCCAGGGGAAGAGCTTGTTCACCAGGTCCAGCGTCTTCCGCACCGAGCCGGCGCTGGCGTAGGGCCCGAAGTAGCGGGCGCCGTCGGGCTGGACGCTGCGGGTGATCTCCACCCGCGGCCAGGGCTCGTTCAGGGCGACTTTCAGGTAGGGGTAGTGCTTATCGTCCTTCAGGCGGACGTTGAAGAACGGCTGGTGGCGCTTGACCAGCGTCGCCTCGAGGATCAGCGCCTCCTGAGCCGACGAGGTGACGATGTACTCGAAGTCGTCGATCTCCTCCACCAGGTGGCGGGTCTTGGGCTCCAGGCTGTGGGGCGAGCCGAAATAGGAGCGCACGCGGCTACGCAGGACGGCCGCCTTGCCCACGTAGATCACGTCGCCGTGGGCGTTGCGCATGATGTACACGCCCGGCCGTTTGGGCAGGGTCTTGAGCTGGGCCTGGAGGGCCTCGACAGCGGCGGTCATCGCATCTCTATTGTATAGCCGCCGCGAACGGGGCCTCAAATCGGCGGAGGCTGTGTGGCTCTGGGTCTCGAGGAGCCGGGCGGTCGGCGTCCGGCGGAGGCTAGTCCTGCACCATGGCGTCGTGCACGCTGCAGTCGCCGAGCGACGCGACGGACAGGTACTTGGAGTACGCCCAACCCTCCTGCGGGTTTGTGAGGTGGTACCAGCCGAAGCCGGCCTGCGCTCCCGTGATTGGCGACCTGCTCCCCGGTTCGGTGAGGACGAAGCTATCGACCCTGATGACGGTGTCGTCGTTGAGCAGGGTCAGGGACTCGCTCTCCCTGTCCGGCGACTCTCGCACGTTGAGCACCTCGCCGCCGGCGCAGACCTGCATGTCGCCGGGCAGTACCGTCAGTTGATAGGTGATGTTCTGCGTCCCGAACCAGAACTTCCACTCGCCTTCGGGTGTTTGTCCCAGGAACTCCATCGCGCCGCCCCCTGAGTATTCGCTGGTGGCGAACGCCGCTGTCCCATGCCCGGGAGTGCCCAGAGTAGGGTTGGGAGAGATACAGACCGGACTCTCAGGAGATGGCGTGCAGGCGGTGTCGACGACACCGCCGAATATAGCTTTCGCCGCCTCCGCCGCTCGGTCGGCCTCCGAGCTGACCACCGTCGCGGCCGGCAAGGGAGTACTGCCGCTCGGCGCAACGGTACTCGTGCTTGTAGGTCCAGGAGACGTCGTGCCAGCATCCTCGTCCCCTCCTCCGCCGCACGCGGCGAAGGTCAGCGCCAGCGTCGTGACGCCCAAGGCTATCCCTGTCAGCAGGATGGCCGGCGCAGGTCTGAACACAGCAACGGCTATAGTATCACAGCCCGGGACGGCGGCGACCAGCGGGCCACGCGCCTTGAAGCGTCTCGGGTCCCCTGATATAATCGCGCTGCCGACACAGGTGGCAGCGTAGCTCAGTGGAAGAGCAGGGGACTCATAAGCCCTTGGTCGCAAGTTCGAATCTTGCCGCTGCCACCATTTGACAATTACCTGTTCGTGGGCGTATCCATAGAAGTAGAAAGGGGCGCCCACGATGAAAGACAAGCCTGCATCGAGTGTCGCTAATTTCAGGCCTGCCGCGAGTGCTGGTAACTCGCTAGACGACGAGACGGCCATCAACAGTTTCTCGCTATCCCTCCGGGCGAGCGGGCGCAAGGACAAGACCGAAGAGACTTACATCAAAGCGCTGACATACCTCCAGCGCTTCCTTGTCGCCCAGGGGATGCCCCCCATCGCCGCCGTCACCACCGAGCACCTGCGCGAATATTTCAACTCCATGTACAAGCGCGGCCTCCAGAACAGCACCGTCTCCATCCACTACCGCGCGCTGCAGCAGTTCTACAAATGGCTGGTTGCGGAGGGCGAGCGCGAGGACAACCCGATGGTGCGGATTCCGCCCCCCAAGGTAGACGAGAAGATTCAGGCCCACTACGGCAACGCCGAGATGGAGCAGGTTCTCAAGAAGCTCCCGCCGGCGTCCCGCGACTGGCTCATCCTGCGCAATCGGGCTATCGTCCTCACCCTGTACGATACCGGCCTGCGGGCGGCGGAATTGTGCGGCCTGAGGCGCGAGGATGCCGATCTGCGCGAGCTGCGGCATCCTACGTGCAGATCTCTCCGATCCGGTCCCTGTACATAAGCACGTCGCCGACAACACTGATGAGGCCGTCAGCGTTGAAGTCCAGGCGCTGCCACCAGTTGGGAGCGCCTGCTGTGGCCCCGATGCGGTCGCGGAAGTTCAGCACATCGGTGACGACGTGAATCTCTTTGTCCTGGTTGACGTCCAGCGGCCAGGCGTCATCGCCCGGGTCGTCTGGGCAGGCGTCCAAGGGGTCGGTGCCCACGTGCTGCTCTACGGAGGTGAAGAACCCATCGCCATCCTCGTCGGTTTCGCTGCTGCCCGGCGGTATCTGCACGCCGTTGACGGTGATGGGAGCACCACTCCCGGCAGCGTTCGTCACCTCGAAAGCGCCGGGCGCCAGCTCGACGACCGTCGCGGTGGTGTCCGTTGGTAGAATCGCCCGCAATGGGCCGAAGGTGGCTGCGACGGGTCCCGAAAGCACTGCGATGGTGGCGCTACCACAGCTGATACGAATGTCGTCGCCGGAGTCGAGCTCGAGAGTGGCGATGCCGCACACGTGGACGGTGGCCGGCCCACCGCTGCCCACGGCCACGATCCTGAGCCCTCCCGGGTTAGGCTCGTCGCTGACCAAGACCGCAAGTCCGCCCGAACTCAAGACCTCACCGAAACTGGTGCCACCCAGGCCCTGGTCACTGAAGGCGGTCGAGATCTCGAGGGGATCCAGGTCAACGTTGTCGCAGATCCCATCGGCATCCGCATCCGAACATGTGAAGCCGACGAGGATGCTTCCATCGCGTGCGCCGTGCGGTATGGCCTGTCCGTCGCTGTCAGCCAATGTTTGCACCGTCACCACAAGCGGGCTCCTGTGACCAAGGGGCACGTCAGGCGCCACGTCGAACGTGACCTCGGCCAACGCCAGGTCGCCGGTGGCGCCGGGCGTCGTGCGGATGCCGCTGCATCGGACTATCCCGGGCGCATAGTTGAGATTGCACAGCACGGTGTCGAAGTGGCCACCAGGGTCGCCGAGATAGCTCACGGGAGCGACGACGCCGGCCTCGTAGGCGATGTCCACGGTGAAGGCGCCGAGCCCGGGCGCAGGTACGCTGATGGCCTCCAGCGGCACGGTCACCTGACCTCCCGGCGCGGCTTGGCCGGAACCGGCCCTCACTCTCGTGGCGACCTCGGCGCAGGACAAGTCCATCTGGTGTGGGCCGGAGTTCCACGTGGGCGATTGGTCGCAGGCTCCGCCATCGGCCGTGAACGTCACGGGGCCCCACGTGTCGAAGAGGCAGGGAGAGCTGGCGGGCATCATGCTGGGCACGTCCACAACGTAGAGCCCGCCTGATGTGACGGCGCTGCCCCACTCGACGCCTCCGATTGAGGCGCGCACCACCGTTCCATCCCAGGCCGGCGTGCCGCCGACGGTTATCGCCCCATAGTAGGTGCCGGGGAACACGGGGGCACACACGTCGACCACGCCGGAAGCGCCCCCACTTGCCTCATCGGACTCAAACTGGGCGGTCGCTTCGGGCGCCGCGGAGCTGAGCGAGCCGGGGACGGCGGGAGCGTCGAACAGCCAGGTGGTGCCGCCAGACGCCGTCACTAACAACGAGACCGAAACGAACTGGTCCAGAGTGACGATATTGGTGGCCCACGCTACCCCCGGCAGGTAGCGCCGCCACTGTTGGTCCGAGGCCAGGGCATAGAGGGCGGCGAAATCACCCTGGATGCCGGCCAGGGCGTCATCGGCGCTGCGGGTGCTGCCGGCGTAACAGACGCTGTTCCAGCCCTCCACCAAGCTGACGGAACCGGGCGGGTTAGTGATGTCTATGGTCCAGTCGGCGCCGGCTTCCATTACGATGAACAGTTGGTCGTAGGGATTGACGACCAAGAGGTCACTGAGTGCTGGGTACTCGGGGAAGTACCGTAGCCAGGCCTGACTCTCGCTGTCCAAGCGGTAGACAGCCAGCAGGTCGATGACGGTGTTGGCGTCCGAGTCCACCAGGAGGTCGGCCACAGCGTCCTCGACGGGCTGCTCGGGGCCCGTGTAGCAGGCGTCGTTCCAGTTCTGTACCAGGTGGAGCGTGAAGGTTCTGGGCGGCCAGTGGCGTGTGATTTGACCCTCGGGATTGTCGAAGACGACGCTGACATCGGGCTCAACGCCCTGCGGGTGCTCGACGATGACCCACGCCTGGCACTCATCCTCCTCGATGGAGGCGCGACCTCCGAAGCCAGCAGAGACCATACCGTTGGCCTCCATGCCGTCCAGCACGCGGACATCCTCAGCCAGGGCCACTGCTTGACTCAGGTCGATCAGGACACCGTCCTGGGCGCCGATCACCGTGGCCTCGCCCAGCGGCACGTGCGGCGCGTTGAAGAGCGCGCTGGGCGAGACGTCGACAATGGAGACGAGGCCGGAGTTGTTCACGATGAACTCAATTTCCTCGTGCTGGACGGGGTTCACGCTGGGCGAGTACACGACGTCGATATCGCCGGTGTCCCCGTCGATGTCGACGTTCCACTTGCAGAAGCCGTCGCGGTCCTTCAGGTGGGCGATGATGGCCGTGTGGTTGACGTCTATGGACTCGGCCGTCAGAGTCTCGAAGCCGCCCCAGAGCCAGGTCTTCGTCGCCGGGTTGGAGAGCACCGCCGAGTGCCTGCGGAAGTAGGGGTAGTCGCCAATGACAGTGATTTCGCTGGTGCCCAGTACGTCGCCGGTCTTGCAGACTGGCGTGCCTGTCAATTCATCCTGCCTGCACTCGTCGAAGGTCAGGTTGTAGTCGCCGTTGGCGAAGAAGAAGCCCTGGCCACGGTTATCGGTGTAGAGCTGCATGCTTCGGGTCAAGCCTTCCGGCGTAGTGGTCTTGCTGAGCACGCCGTAGAACTCATAGGGACCTTGTTCCAGGCCAGTGGACACGCCTGGACACACTTGCACGATGTCGGGGTCAGCGTCGGCGTCGGGTGGGAGCAACCAGTCGTCGGGGTACTCGACGAAGACGCTACTGACCCAGGGCAGGCGGCAGGCCCAGGAATCCCAATCGTAGCCACCGTTGCCGACTATCGGCGGGATGTCCGGGTCAGCCGGGACCATGATGGACTGGTGGGCGCTCTCGATGCCCACCTCAGCGTCCTTGTCGGCCCCCTTGAGGAACCCGGCCTCGCCGGCTTCGGCGACGCCGTCGCCGTCATCGGCAATGCTGGCTCGTATCTTCAGCGGCGGCATGAGGGCATCGGCGGCAGTGATCTCACCGTCGGGGTCGATGGACTTGCGGGGACAAGTGTCCACGCCGAGCGGGTGGGGTGGAGGGAGCACCTCGGCATCGAGAGTCGAATCGAGACAAGGGACCCACTGGCGGGCTATCGGGTCGCCCACGGGATCGTGGCTATCCAGGCTGCTCTTGGGCCCGATGAGGAGGATGGGCGATGGGGCCTCATCGATGTCGCGCATCACGTCCCAGGTGGGGATGCGCTCGGGTGCGGGGCCGGCCAGCGCCGGCAGGTCGTCCGGCAGGACCCAATGGCCGGCCGCCAGAAGTTCGTCCGAAGCGTCGCTGCAGCCGCCGCCCGGCTCGGCCGGGTAAGGCGCACCGGGCTCCGATCCTGCACCATCGCCGTCGCCGTCCATGTCGGTGCATACGCTGGAGCGGCTGCTGGGGTACCCATCGGTGCTAAACCAGCCCTTCACCGTAACGCGGAGGAGGGCGTCCTGGGAAACGTTCAAGACCTCGTTGGCAGCGCCTTCGCTAGTCATGGGATCCTGGCCGTACCACAGGCCGGCGTTGTGCAGCTCGCGGCCGACGTCTTGGTCGAGGAGGATATTGGCCAGCTTTACCTGGTAGATCTTCAGCCACCACACGAGCCAGGCGTGCTTGTTCTCGAGGGATGAGATGTTGTACAGATCGAGATCGGTTTCAAGCCCGCCGGACACGAGGTCATTGAAGAACAACCCCATCTCTGCTAACGCGCTTTCCTGGCTGATGTCCCCGGTGGCCAGCAGTGCGTTCAGTTCATCGAGACGGTCCTGAGTCATGTTCAGGGCATCGAGGTTGTCCATCCCAGCGAAGGGTCCCTCTGCGACCGTCCAGGCGTGTACGGAAGCCTCAAAGTCGCCCTCGCCCTGGTCCTCGCTGGAGGCGATGGCCCGCGAGTCGCACCAGGGATCGATGATGGTCCAGATCTGGTTGACCTCGCTGAACAGGCCGAAGATGTCGGGTACGCCCCCCAAGAGGGCGCCTGTGGACATGCTGAGCCGATTGTAGCGGGTGATCTTGAAGGCATTGGGGCAGATGGGCGCGAAGGTGCCGCTCGGGAGGACGTTCGGGAAGTGATCGTCAGGCAGCGCCCAGCGATGGGCCAGGACTATCTCCTCGCCGGCCCAGCGGACTTGAGGCTGTTTGGCTGCTTCGAAGGTCACCCAGTTGATGGTCAGCAGTTCAGGCGGCGGGAGTTGGGGCGCTGAGCCGATGACGCTAGGGTAGTCCACCGTGATGGTGACCGTGGTCTGCTCCTCGCAGAAGGTGTCCAGCCAAAGGTCGCGGATGGCCCAGGGGTCGCCGGTGACCGGGTCCGCGCCGGGTGCGCTGCCATTGTGGTCGGCGGGCCCAACGAAGCGGCCCTCGCGGTCACTGAAGCCGACGGCAGCGTCGCCGAAGTCGTACTCGTCAGGAGGTACGGTCACGTCTATCACGCCGTCCTCATCGAGGTCGTACTCCAGCAGCGGGTTGGTGAAGTAGGTGCAGCCCCGGGGAGAGTCGATGGTGGCGGTGATGACGGCCGCCTCGGTGGGGTGGTGGACGAGGACGGGCGAGCCGCTGGCCTGGGAGACGTGTTCGCCGTGCACGATCTCTGCGATCTGGACGGGGTACGGCGAGCGCATGCGCTTCAAGGCCTCGTCGAAGACAACCCCATCGTCCTCCGTTGTGCCCTGCACATCGGCGATGTGGTGGTCGTCGGCGTCTATGTCGGTGTCGCCGTCCTGGTCACCGGGCTCGGCCCTGAGGATTGCGGTGTCGACGATGGTGTCCCACTCCTTCACGATGGGGTCGGCGGTGAAGGACGTGGTGGGCTCGGGGCCGGTGCCGTCTGGGTCCCAGTCGAATGTCAGGTGAACGACAGTCTCGCCCGGAAGGATGGACTTGATGATGGCGCATTGCTCGTCGTCCCTGGACAGAAGAGGGGGTGATTGGGCCGCGTCCCACTTGGGCCGATCAGTCACCTCGGGGAGGACGCCGCAAGGGCCCAAGGCGAGGATGGCGGCGTTGGCCTCGGCGCCCGGGGGGCCGTTTTGGAGGATCCAGGTGTCGACTGTCATGGTCACCGGGTCCCAGCCGCGGGTCCGGATGACGTGGTCCTGCCCCAGCGCGTTATTGCAGTCATCGACGGCCCGATCGACGAGGTCCTGCTCGTCCGGGTCGGGGTTAGTATCGGCATCGACATCCACGAACGCGTCGCCATCGTCGTCGACGCCGTCGGGCTCGATGACCTCGGGCTGGCCGTCGTCCAGGCAATAGGGGTTGCCGAGGTAGTCTTCGCCGGACGGGCTGACGTGGACGAGGATCAGGTTCTCAGGGTCCAGCGGTGCCGGCTGGGCTTTCACAACGTGGCCGGTGGAGAAGGGAGAGGAAGCGGCCAGCACAGCCAACAGGACGGCTACAGCCACGACGCCAACCGCTGTTGCGGGACCGAATTGTGCCGTTGGTTGCTTCATGACCACTCCTCCTGTGCTATGAGTTCAGTCACCTAGCCTGGCTCGACGGCCTCTCTTTGAGCTCTACGGGTTGAATACCCAGGTTGCCCCATCCTCCTGCGGAACCAGAATGAGGAGCGCCCGAAGCCGCTCGCTCTGGGTCATGTCGCTGAGATCGGGTCTGCCCGGAATGTAGCGCTCCCAGGACTGGTCGGCCTCAAGGGCGTAGATCACGGTGGGCTGGCCGCTGATCCCTGCGGTGGCGGTCTCCATGTCGGCGGTGGCCCCGCTATAGCACACTCCGTTCCAGCCCTGGGCTAGGGCGACGCTGCCCTGGGACTCACCCGAGAACTGCTGATTCCAGGTGGTGGCCTCGGACGTCAGAACAAGCAACTGGTCGTACGGCGCGAGCGCTGGGATGGAGCTGACGTCTGGTCTGCCCGGGAACCACCGGTCGAGGGTCTGGGCCGCGCCGAACCTGTAGACGGCCGAGACCCGGCCGCCAATCGAGTCCAGCGCCTGGTCGACGGTTGTGGACGAGCCCACATAGCAGGTCTGGCTCCATCCCTGGGACAGCGGAACGGCGACCAGGCTGGGGTCGCTCTCTCCCGGGTCCACGGCTCCGTTCGCATTGACATCCTCTTGACTGTCGGGGACGGTGTCGCCGTCGGTGTCGACGCTCAGGGGGTCGGTCCTGGTGGAAGGATCGGTGTCCGCCCGCCAGTGCAGACTCGATGTGTCCGTGCCCTCGCCTTCGGGGGCTGCGAGCCCCCGCTCCAGGCCGTCGCTGAGGCCGTCGCCATCGCTATCCCAGTTCTCTGGGTGGGTTTCGCCTGGGTCGACCACGCCGTTGTTGTTAAGGTCCTCGCTGCTGGCGGCGCCGTCCATCAGGCCGTCGTCGTCGCAGTCGTCGTCGTTAGGGCAGGGGTCCAGGCTGTCGGGCAGGCCATCGCTGTCGGCGTCGGGCCCGGGGGTCGGCGTAGCGGTGGCCCTGGGTGTGAGTGAGGGCGTGGGTGTTCCAACGCAATTGGTGCCGTCTTGGGTGCTGACAGGGGTGATCGGCGCGCCGTCGGGGCTGGCAAACGTCGCTATGCTTACGGCCAAAGTGGTGCAGTCGCCCTCAGTTCCCGAAGCCTGGAAGGTGATGTCCGCCAGCCGCGAATTGCCCGACACCCCGGCTGCCGAGAGGCCTGTGAAGCGGATTGTGTTGGCGCTGTAGCTCTCATTGCAGAGCGCCACGTCGAACAGGTGCTGCGGGTCCGGTTCGCAGTCCACTACGGTCTTAACGGCTGGATCGTAGGTGACATCCACGGTGACGGCGCCCAGAGCCGGCGCGTCAACACTGAGCGCTTCCAGGGCAACAGTGTCGGTTCCGCCCACCGGGACGCCGGCGGAGCCAATGCGCACGGTGGCCATGCTCGACCCCGATGCGAACTCGCCTCGCAGGAGGACGACCGCGCCGAGCGCTACCGTCGCTGCCACCGGCAGCAGGCCCAGGCCAAGCCACCGAGCCCGATTTCGTCCGTTCATCCGTCGACCTCTTCGACGAGCCTCACTCGGAGTTCACCCGCGACCGTCCCGGCCCGAAACAAGCGCAGCCTCCCGCACTTTTCGCAAGACGAGCTACGGGCCTGGCGTCGGTGTGGCCATCGGCGTCGCCGTCGCCGTTGCTGTGGGCGTTGCTGTGGGCGTTGCAGTGGGAGAGCCTCCCGATGGGCAGAGCACGGGCCTGAAGCCCACGACGTGCTGCAGGATGAACAGGCAGTCCACGGCATCCACATCTAAGTCGCAGCCGGCGTCCGTAGCCGGCAGGTATATTTCTCCTTCTGGCATTGGGCAGCTATTGCTGCCTTCTCGCAGCCCAACCACGTATTGGAGGCAGAACAGGGCGTCCACCGCGTCCTTGTCGAAATCGCGGTCGGCGTCTCCCACCCACCACTTGTGGTCGACGATCGACAAGAGATCGTTGCCGTCGCAATCGGCCAGCGTCGCGACGCTTGCCGTCAGGTCGCCGGGGCAAACGGGAGGCTGGGGGTCCAGAGGCACCTCCAAGAGAGGCACATCGCCCTCCAAGCCGCAACTGGCCCGGAGCCCGCTGGCCCGAACGGTATTCGGAGCATAGGCCAGGTTGCAGAGGTCCGTGTCGAAGTTGTCGACGGGATCGGCGTTGCAGCTCAGGGGAGTGAAGGCGGCCGGATTATAGGTAATGTCTACTGTGTAGGCGCCCAAGCCGGGGGCCTGAATGCCCAATGCGTCAATGCTGATGCCCTGATCGACACGAACGGTGACCTCAGGAAAGGCCTGGTCGCTGATGGTCATCTGCACTTCCAGAATTCGCTCGATGAAGCTTCCGCTGGGCGTGTCGGGGGTGGGATCGCAGGCGTCGCCAATGCCATCCATGTCTGCGTCGGCCTGGTTATCGGGCTCGGCGCCGTTGGCGATCAGAGGGCAGTTGTCGCCGCGGTTGAGGTATCCGTCGTCGTCCTGATCAGACCGCGCGACGTCTGGCTCGGGGTCGCAGGCGTTGTCGATGCCGTCGTTGTCGTCGTCGCCGCTGCCGGCTTCACGGGGGTTTCCCAGGTTGACGTCGAACGGACAGGTGTCGAGGCCGTTCTCAATGCCATCGTCTTCGGCGTCTCGCAGGGAACGAGCGTAGAGCCAGAAGCTGTAGGTGCCGGATGCCGCGGGGTTGTTGCGCAGGATGAAGGCGCCCTCGTTGGAGCCCGTCGCGGGGTTATCGCCGCTGGTGCGGAAAACGCTCATGCCGGTACTGAACGGCGTGCAGAAGTCGGTGATGGCGCCGGGGGCCGCAATCGCCTCAGGATCGCCGTTGTTGTTGATGATGGTCACCGACGGATAGCCGAGGCTTGGGTCGAAGCCCAGCGCCCCGGGCTCGAACAGCAGGAAGTTGAGGGATACCGGCGAACCAGCGACGCTGGTGTCGCCGTAGTATCGGGCGCGAGGTGTGAGGCTGGGGAACATCCGGGTGAGAAAATCCGGGTACTTGTCCACGCCATCGTGCAGGCCGTTGCCGTCGGCGTCCTCGAACTGGTCGATGAACGTCAGCGTCACTGAGGTGTCACTGGTGGCGTCCATCATGTCGAGACTGACCGGCAAGGCGCTGTTGCAGGGCCCGTTGATGAGCCCGAGGGTTGAACCTGTGGAAAGATAGGCGGTGTAGGCGCCGTTCGGAATGTCGGTGTCCGCAGCGACGAACCACTCAGGCGGAGTGAACGTTATCAGCGCGTCGAAGTTGTAGTCCGGAGCGGGGATGGCGACGTGGGTGTAGATGTCAGCGTTTTCCCCTACGGCGTAGCTGGTCAGCCAGGCATCGAAGCTGGGATCGAAGTTCGTGGGGCCGGGTGTCGGAGTAGGTGTGGCGGTGGGCGTGGGTGTGATGGGAGGCGTCGGTGTGGGTGTGGGCTGCGACTCCGAGATCTCAACGTCGGCGGTGATGGTCACGTCCACGGGCGATGCCGACCCGCCGTCGGGTGTGTCCGGGTCCTGGTCGCAGGCGTCACCGATCGAGTCAGCGTCGCCGTCACGCTGGTTGTCGGGGTCAGCGCCGTTGGCGACCAGGGGGCAATTGTCGTGGCGATTGAGGTAGACGTCGTCGTCCTCGTCCACCTTCGTCTCGGTGGGCGTCGGGTCGCAGGCGTCGTCGATACCGTCGTTGTCCTGGTCGCCCACGTTGGGGACGTAGGGACAGGTGTCCAGGCCGTTCTCGATGTCGTCGTCGTCAGCGTCGTACTGGCTTATGGCGCGGGACCGCAAAGTGTAGGTGCCCTCCGTCGTCGGGTTGCTCTGGACTGTCGCGCCGCTCTCGTCGGCGGCGGTGTCGGGGTTGTCCTGGCTGGCGCCGAAGACGATAATCTCGGTGCTCAGCGGCGTGCAGAAATCGCCGATCGGGCTTGGCTCCGCCACCTGCTCGGGATCCCCGTTGTTGTTGAGGACGCTCACCGCCGGGTAGCCCCACGAGGGGTCGAGGGAACCCAGGACGGGGATGGTAACCCCGGGCTCGAAGATGACGAAGTTCAGGGACACCGCCGAGCCGGCCACCGAGGCCTGGCCAAAGTGCCGGGCCCGAGGTGTGAGCCCCGGGAACATCCTGGTCAGGAAGTCGGGGTACTTGTCCACGCCGTCGGGCAAGCCGTTGGCGTCAGCGTCGTAGAACTGCTCGTCGAAGGTCACCGTCACCGACGTGTTGATGGTGGCGTTCATCAAATCGACGCTGACCGGGAGGGCGCTGTTGCAGGGGCCGTTGATCAGTCCCAGGGTCACGTTGGTGTTCAGGTGCCCGACGATGGCACCGATGGGAATGTCGCCCGCTGCGGACACGTTGAACTGCGGCGGCGTGAAAGTGGCCTGAGCGCGGAACTGGGAACTGCCCGCCGGGAGGGCGAACTCTGTGGTGACATCGGCCGCAGCGCCGGGGAACGGGTCCGAGACGCTGGCCGTGAAGGAGGGGTTGAACGTGATAGCGTCGCTCACCCGGACCGCTAGGGCGGCCGCAAGCACTGCAGCGACCAGCAGGGCCACGCCTGCCGCGACAAGGATGTGCCTAGTGTTCATGGCTAGCCTCCCTCCAAGCTCTTGCACCTGGAACTTGCGCTGTCCGCTACCTTCGGTCCACGCAGACACGCCGGCAGGGTATGGGAGCACGCTTTCTCTCGCCGGCCGGGCGTGTCAGTCATTTGGGGCCGCACCATTCTGTCTATCGTCCGGGCGGACTGGTCAGCCTTATTAGTTAGCACTAGGGGCAGCCGAAGATGCGGCTGCCCCTTAGCTGGTGGTGGGTCTTTCCCGTCCTCCCGATAGGGTCTGCTCTTGCCCGATTTGTGACATAAGAGACAAGAGCACCCCAGTCTAGTCTCGGCGCTACAAGCTTGTCAAGGCGGCGATCTGCCTCATTGAAACTGTTACCGAACGGGTAGTGTTGCCTCAAAAATACTGTTACCGAAACCGAAGGAGGCACCATGACCCGAGTGACAGTGCATGAGTACGCCACCGCCCTTCGCC
>Ga0153915_10004510_pt1 | contig 12829 bp, 10 predicted proteins | sample Opewatmetagenome_2_FD_107003 | JGI IMG/M metagenome (GOLD analysis project Ga0153915, IMG submission 107003) | Freshwater wetland microbial communities from Ohio, USA - Open water 3 Core 3 Depth 3 metaG | ecosystem: Environmental > Aquatic > Freshwater > Wetlands | place: USA: Ohio, Lake Erie... | reverse complement strand
TCGCCCGGGGTTACGCGATATTGCTTGCCGCCGGTTTGAATGACTGCGTACATAGCCACCTCCAATATAACTTAAGATAATATAGTAAATTAAGCTTGCATTAAAAGTCAATTACAAACACCTGGCAGAAAATCATTCCTATTTATGCGTAGTAATTGACATTATAATATCATAAATATAAAAATTTCCCCCGGCAAAAGTATCAGCAAAACGCCAAAGGGAAAAAAGAACAAATATCTATACAAGACAACATATAATATTTCAAGGAAAAAATTCATATCCTTTTATTTATTGCCTTCATGTTTTTTTAACCATGTTACCAGATCCAGGTAAAAGCGACTGCACTCCTCATCTGTCTCCGGCCCATGGGTCATCCCGGCATACTCATAATATGTAAGATTCCTTTTCCCCAGTTTCTTAAACCGACTTTCAACAAGCCTTGAAGACTCGACGGCGGAACAGATATCATCTGTCCCATGCAATAAAAGGATCGGGATGTTGATAGCCACAAGATCATCAATAGGCGAATACCAGAGGAAACTGGCCCAGCGTTTATAGGGAAATCCAAAATACTCCTTGTTGATCGCGTCAGGATGCGCCTTAATGTCCGATACGACCGATTCAAGATCTTTATACCCTTTTTTCATGGCAGGCCCCATGGGGACACCTGATACCGCAAGAAGCTTAAACTCTTCATACTGGGACATCCCCCCTGCGCCCCATATGACCAGTGCCGATACAACGGACTTATGGCGCAATGTCTGATAGATCCTGGGAAGGATGTAGGCGCCCTCAGATATCCCCAGGATAAAGACACGGGGGTAGTCCGTTCTGTCGAGGATAGCATCTATCACGGCAGCTGCCGCTCGGACCCGATTCTCTAATGTATAGGCGCTGATCACCCTTGTGTCGCGGCTGTGATCGCCGCCTATCGTTATATTGATCTTCTCAGGCACCAGGATATCATAATCAGGAAACAGGCCTTTCATGAATCCTACAGGGTTTCCGGCCTGTATCCAGCGGTCCCCCTCCTTAAGACCGAAGGCGGACTGATACCCGCTCCCATTTATATAAACAAGGAGGGTGTTCACTGGCCTTCCGGAAGCCTTACGCCTTAAGTATCCATAATGGACCACATCACTGCTATTGAGCGACAGGGTCTTAAAGGCCGTCTGCTTATAATACTGTTCAACGGCCAGGGCAAGTTCCTGATCCATCTGATCTTCAGTTGGGTTGCCGTAAACGCCGTGACTGATACAGAAGGAAAGTATTCCTGTTAACAATATTACGCCAATTAGTCTTTTCATAGTTTATAAAAGAATGCTGTAACTTATTGCCATTTTCGTGTAATATAAAAAATCAAGTTCATCCGGATGTAAGACCCAATATACGGAGTCATTCAACCATTACGCATAGTTCTCTTTATTATCAGAACAGGCCGGTTGTGTTCAATAATAAGTTTGTTGATTTATATCTGAACCATACAGGAGATGGGAATGAATATTATATCTTGGTTTATATCTTCATGGCGCCGGATGAATGTGGATGAACCTGTTGACCTTGAAACCTGGCGGATCTGGTATGTAAAGATAGCGGTTATTTTAGGAGTGATCTTTTTCCCTTTAGGCCTAATCGCTTCCCTTCCTGTTTATCTGGCTGATCGCAATTATGCAATTATTATCATTGGCGTGATTGTATGGTTTGTTCTTTTAACCAGATTATTCTCAAATGCAAATGCCTACAAGGTTAATGCCTATACCATCTTTTGCATACTCTACGTTATGATAGTATGCCTATTTCTTGAGCTTGGACCCACCCATGCCAGGCCTGCCTGGCTTGTATCATGCGTTGTAATGGCCGCCCTTGTGTTCGGGATACGAGGCGCAGCCATATCCACTGTTCTGAATATGACGATCTTAATAGTACTTTACTCGTTGATTGATCGCGGAAATCCCGTATGGGCAGCCGAGTATTCCGCTACAAACGGCAAATGGTTTATGTTCGTCGTTAACATCTCTTTATTGACATTAGTATCAAGTCTGCCCGTGGGGTTTATGTTGAGCCGGCTTGACAGATCACTTAGGCATGAACGGGAGGTACAAAAGAGCCTTTCAGAAGAGAGTGAAAAACTGAAGGCTTCAAACATAAGGCTTGAAAAAGAGATTGAACAGCGAAGGCAGGCTGAAGAGGCCTTAAGACTGAGTGAAGAAAAATACAGACTCCTGGTTGAGAATATCCCTTCTGTAACATGGATAACCGGTGAAAAAGGCAAAACGGAATTTATCAGTTCTAACTTGCAGGCGGTATACGGCCTGTCCCCGGAAGATATCTACAGGCATGGCGATGAACTATGGTTCGGAAGGATACACCCAGAGGATATTAATCGCGTAAGGTCAGCCTTCCAGAAAATGTTTGACCAAGATCAGGAATTCGACCTGGAGTATAGAATTCAAAGGATGGATGGGGAATGGATCTGGCTTCATGACAAGGGCGTACGGGCCTTTGAGAAAAACGGGACGCGGTATGCCTATGGCGTGTTTACGGATGTTACGGGACGCAAGGAGACAGAAGAGAAACTACGTGAGAGCGAGGGACGTCTGAAACTGCTTTTTGAGAATGCCCCTGACGGTTATATATTGGTCGATCCTGAAGGCCGATTTCTGGATGGGAATAAAGTATTGGAAGGGATGTTAGGATATAAGAAAGAAGAATTATTCAATAAGACAGCTCTTGAGATCAACCTTTTCTCCACAACAGAGTCCGAAAAGGCTATAGATCTTTTCACGAAGACTGTTCAGGGGTTGCCCTGTGGTCCGGAAGAACTGATTTTCACCCATAAAAACGGCAGTAATGTGGCGGTAGAAATTAACGCCTTCCCAATGAGGATCAGGGATGAGATTCAGATATTGGCTATCCTCAGGAATATTACAGACCGCAAGCAGGCAGAAAAAGAAAAGAAGCGACTGGAAGATCAGCTAATCCGCGCCCAAAAGATGGAGGCCATCGGGACCCTGGCCGGCGGTATTGCCCACGATTTTAATAATATTCTCATGGCTATAATGGGTTTTGCAGATTTGGCCTTGTATGACGCCGGGAAGGGTACAACCATGGAGAGGAATCTCCAGTCGGTGCGCAAGGCAGGCGCAAGGGCAAGAGAGCTTATAAAACAGATATTGACCTTCAGCCGCTATGGTGAACATGATGTGAGACCGTTACATATGAAGCCTGTAGTAAATGAAGTAATGAATTTGATCAGAGCTACCTTGCCTTCGACTATTCAAATTAATCAGTCTGTTGAAAGCAATTCCATGATAATGGCAGACCCGGTTCAGGTCCACCAGATCCTGATGAATCTATGCACCAATGCCGGGCATGCAATGATGAAACATGGCGGTAATCTTGAGGTCAATCTGACTGATGTGCAGTTTGACAGCGCTTATCTTAAAGACTACCCTGAAATGACCCCTGGGCCGTATATAAAATTGACCGTAAGCGACACGGGATACGGGATGTCGCAGGAAATTCTCGACAGGATTTTTGATCCGTATTTTACTACCAAGGCACAGGGCGAAGGCACTGGCCTCGGCCTTTCAGTTGTTCATGGAATTGTGAAGAGCTATAAAGGTGCCATCACCGTAACAAGCCGGCCAGGCAAAGGTTCAACCTTTAATATCCTGTTGCCTGTCGTAAACATCGATCCGGATTCAGGTGAGGCCTCAGACGAATCGCTTCCTGCCGGTGAAGGGCGTGTCCTCCTGATTGATGATGAACCAATCCTTACCGAGGTGGGGAAGCAGATGCTGGAGACACTGGGATATGAGGTGGTTGCAATAAATTCCAGCCCCGAGGCGATAGAATTGTTCAGGTCTCACCCTGAAAATTTCGATCTTGTTGTAACTGATATGACTATGCCGATAATGACCGGGGAGGACCTCGCAATGGATATGATGAAGGTGCGTCCGGACATCCCTGTTATCCTGTGCACAGGTTTCAGCCATCAGATAAATAAACAAAAGGCCATGCAGATGGGCATCAAGGCATTTGTCATGAAGCCTTTTGTGATAAGGGAAATAGGCATGGCCATTCGTCAGGCCCTGGGCAAGTCATAATGCTTTTTTTAATAAGAAGGAGAGATAATTGGAGGCTATTGCAAACGGTAAAGAAGATCGCGGGCATTATGACCACGATCATCATCACAGCATAAAAAGCGGCTTTTCCTACCAACGCATGTGGTGGGCGCTGATCATCAACCTGATATTTCTTGCAGTTGAGGTCATTGGCGGCATAATGACGAACTCCCTTGCCCTGCTGGCGGATGCGGGCCACATGACAACTGACGTAGGCGCCCTGATCCTTGCCCTGTTAATGGCCCATATCTCCAGGCGTGCCCCTACGCCCGAACGCACCTTCGGCCTGTTGAGGGCTGAGGTCCTTGGGGCATTTATTAACGGCGGGGCGCTAGTCCTTATTGTCGGTCTGATAATATGGGAGGCATGGAAGAGGTTCGGCAATGTAAGCCATATCGACGGACCGCTCATGCTTCTTATAGCATTCCTGGGTTTTCTCGCGAATCTTATAAGCGCCGTGATCCTTGCAAAGGGCAGCAAAGAAAATATCAATATGCACGGCGCCTTTCTTCACATGCTCGCGGATGCAATGGGTTCGGTAGGGGCTGTTATTGCAGGGGCCATAATATGGCTGACGGGATGGTATCCCATTGACTCTGTCGCCAGTTTGATAATAGGACTCTTGATACTATGGAGCAGCTGGGGCTTCCTCAAGGAGACCATGAACATCCTTCTTGAGGCCACCCCCGGAAATATCGATTTTCTGGAGGTAAAGAGTGCACTTGAGGCTATCGACCACATAGGGGAGGTCCATGACCTCCATATATGGACAATCACCTCAGGGATGCCGGTGCTTTCTGCCCATATTTCCCTCGCATCATGTTGTTCGGAGACAACCCACTGGCAGGAGTGCCTTATTGAGGCTCAGAAACTGTTAAAGGACCGGTTCGGGATTGAGCATACAACCCTGCAGGTGGAGGGAGACAATTCATCCTGCGAAAAGACATGCGGGTTTGGGAACGGCAAAGGATGACCTGGACTCGCTTACTCCTCCGATTCTTCTTTGGCGGTTGATTTTACAACGAGCGTGTAGTTGAAATATCCCTCAGTCAGTTCGCCTTCCTGCAACTCGCCGTATTTCTTCATGGCCATCACATACCAGAGGACCCTGTCGCCGGTGAGGCCGGTTGCAGCGACCAGGGCGGGGACGGTCCGTGGACCGTTCTTCAATTCTTTTTTAATCAGGTTTATCTCCTGGTTCTGTTTTTTTAAAAGCCCTTTATTACGCTCAATTATATCCTTGCGTTCTTCTCTGAGGGTCTTGAGTTTTTCCTTGTCTTCCTTTACGGATAAATCATCCTGCTTCATTTGCTTCTCCATGGTTGGTTAGAGACTTTGATCTATATCGCCCCAGCGGAGCTTATCTTGTGATGGCTGAAGTCAAGGGCGCCCTTGACCTGAGCGGTGATCTCTCTGGTGTCAAAATACGCAAGGGATATTGCATTCCCGGGACAGACAGAGACACAGGCCCCGCAACCGTAACAGGCGGCAGGATTGATGTAGGCCCCTGATTCAAGTATCTTAGGTATCTCAAAGGGACATGTCCTCACGCATGTAAGGCATGATGCACACTTGCTCTGGTCAACCTTTGCTATAAACGGTTCAAGCTCTACCTTTCCCCTGGAAAGGACTATTGATACCTTTGCCGCCGCGGCAGAGGCAGCCGCTGTTGCCTCTGTGACGTCCATGGGGGCCTGGCATGTCCCTGCCAGGTATATCCCGGCTGTGAAGACCTCAACCGGCCTCAGCTTTGGATGGACCTCCAGGAGAAACCCGTCCGCCCCGCAATGGATTTTTAGAAGGTCAAGGAGGGGATGGATCTCACCCGGCTTCATGCCTGTCGCAAGGACCACCAGGTCCACCGGGACCTCCAGTTCCTCATCCATTAAAAGGCTGTCACGCGCCATCAGGGAGAGGGCATAGCCGTCTTCTGTGTTTCTCTTGACGTTCGGGCCGTTCTCCACCTTGAAACGGATAAATCTGGCCCCCAGCTCCGATGCCTTGCGGTATATCTCTTCATGTCCTTTGCCATAGGTGCGTATATCGCGGTAGATATGGAAGACTTCAGTCTCGGGATGCCTGCTTTTAATATCGACGGTTGCATGGAGCAGTCCTGTGCAGCAGGTGCGCGAGCAGTTTTCCTGCAAGCTGCCCTTTTCATCCGGTTCATGTATCCCCGGCACCTGCCTTGAACCTACGCAATGGACCATCGCCATGCTCTTTATCTTACGTCCCCCTATCTCAAGGCAACCGCCTTCTTTCCTGTCTTCAGAAATAATCCTCACCAGGTCCAGCAGTGTGATTACCTCAGGAAATTCCCTGTAGCCGTATTATCCATTCCTGGGGGAATATAGGGTAAAACCGGTTGCGATCACTATAGCCCCTGTTGTGAGCCCTATCTTTTCAATCTCCTTGGGAGGCACCACAGGCAGTATCCCTGTAAAAGGGATAAACTCCCCGATCCTTGCCGAAGATGCGGGGTCTGATAGAGGTCTCCGTTCGACCTTGAGATTGAAATTCCCTATATACCCGTCCTGTGCGGTTACCTCTGCGCAGGTGTGGACATCTATTGACGGATGATCCAGGACATTTTTTACAAGGACGGAAAGAATGTCCCCCGCCCTTTCGCCTGTGGGGAAAAGCCGGTCCAACTGAGCCGCATGCCCTCCAAGATAGGGGCTCTTTTCTATAAGCGCGACCTTAAGCCCCCGTTTTGCCAGATCCAGGGCTGCCTTTAACCCTGCGATGCCTCCGCCGATTATGGTTGCATGCTCTATTACCTGTACGGCAGTGGCCTCAAGGGGCAGTATCTCCTTTGCCTTTGCCACTGCAGCTGCTACGACAGCTATGGCCTTGTCCGTGGCCTCTTTGCCCAGGGAGACAAAGCTCACCTGTTCGCGGATATTGGCGTGCACATAGAGGTATGGATTCAGTCCGGCCCTTATGAGGGCGCTCCTGAATGTAGTCTCATGAAGACTGGGGGCGCAGGCCGATACTACAACGCGGTTGATCTTGCCGCTCTTGATTGCCTCAATTATCATGTCCTGTCCGGGGTCCGAGCACATGAACATGTTCCTCTGTGCTGACACGACCCCTGGCATATCAAGAGAGGCGGCAACCACCTTTTCAACTTCCACAGTATTGGAGATATTCCCTCCGCAGTGACATACATAAACGCCGATCCTGGCGTCATTGTCATTTTTTACATCAGTCATCTGTTCTGCAACCTCATAATGTTTTAAAAGCTGTGTGCAATTTGAAAGGCCTGACGACCGGGTCTTGGCTCCCGGCTGCCTTACGGCTGATTTCTATGCGGCAATCGATTTCTTTTGCTCAAGACACTTCAGGTAATTTGATGCCTCCATGGCGGCGGCGCCTGCCTCAATAATCGTATCGACAATATCCTTTGGTCCTGAGATGATACCCGCAATATAAATACCTTCCATGTTCGTCAGTGCGGGTGCTATTTTGGGGCTTGCCGAGGCAAGGAAGCCGTCCTCAGAGAGGTTCACCGCTACCTTTCCCTCAGGATTCCATGCCGGTATTATTGCAAGACAAAGGACGGTCAGGTCATATTCCTCTTCAACTATTCCTTCTGCCTTCTCCTGATCTTCATATCGCAATATCACGCTTTGATTGACCCCGCTTCCTTTTATGACAGGTTTTGCCTTGATGAATCTGACGCCCTCTTCCTTTGCCTTTCTTAAAAAGGGCTCATAGTTTTTCCCGAAGGCGCGGGTATCAATATAAAATATTGTTATCTTGGCATGAGGCAGGTCCTTAAGGATGAGGAGGGCGTTTTTTATACTGTACATGCAGCATACCCTGGAACAATAAGGCATCCCTAAGGTCTCATCCCTGCTGCCGGCACACAGGATAAAGGCGATGTTATCTGGCTCTTTCCCGTCACTGGGTCTCAACATCCTGTTGTAAGGCCCGGTCGGGGCCAGGATGCGTTCAAGGTGAAGGCCGTTAATTACATTGGGACTGTTTGCAGCCGCTCCATAGGCCCTTTGGGGGAATTCCTCAAGCAATTGATAACCTGTTGCCATAATAATTGTTTTGGCCTCAATCTCAAGGGTCTCGGGTTTCTGAAAATAATCCACCGCATGGGTAGGACAGACCTTCTGACACTTTCCGCAAAGGGTGCAGCTTTCAGGATCAAGCAATGCAATCTGAGGGATAGCGTTTGAAAAGGGGATATATATTGCCTTCCTGGCAGTGAGGCCCTTCTGTTCACTATCCGGCACTAATACGGGACATCCATACTCACATTGCCTGCAACCGATACATGTGCTGGTATTGACGTAACGCGGCCTTTGCTGAAATTGTGTCTTGAAAATGCCGTCTGCCTTTTCTATTTTCTGCAGGTCGCACATGGTAAAGACAGTGATGTTCTTGTGGTGAGCAACTGATGCCATCTTGGGGGTTGTAATACATGAGGCGCAGTCCAATGTCGGGAAGACCTTGTCCAGCCTGATCATTTTCCCGCCTATGGAAGCGTCCTTCTCCATAATAGCGACCTTGAAACCCTGATCAGCAAGGTCCAGGGATGCCTGCATCCCGGCAATACCTCCACCTATTACTATTGCATCATATGAGTAAGAGACATTTATAGTCATAAAAACACTATTACCCTTTCTAAGAAAATCCGGACAGCCTTGAAATATATTAAAGACCTATGGGATTGTACAGGAAGTGAATGTGCCATTAAAATAAAAACCTACATATTATAATTGAATATATGTGTCAAGAAAGATCACAGGGGCATCCCCAGAGATAAAGGAACTAACTCATTGATGTTTCATAATTAATTTTTGCAGACAATTCAAGGCAGGAGGTTATCCATCTCTTCCGATTTGCAATAAGAGGCATGGGATGTTTTAGCGAAAAAAAACCCGGCCATAAGGCCGGGGCAACCGGATATGCCGTTACTTTATTGATTTCCCTCTTCCTCCAGTAAATGGATGGAACGATTCTTTTAAATGCAACGGGCACCCCAGAATAATCATTCTATATTAAAAGGATAGAATATATCCTATTCATGCAATCCTGATAAATAATTCTTTGACCACATCTCAAAGGGGATAATATGACAATCCCTCCACCTGTAGGGCCATGAAAGTATTTTATCATACTGGTCTTCTGTAATTTCCAGGGTGGCAAGGTAATGTCCCCTATAAAGGCCACGGCTTTGCCGCTCAATAGAAGTCAATTCCGTATAAAGATCCTGCCAGGGTGAATCCGGATCATTGGAGTAATATCTCATCTTAAATTTATCTCCCTCCTTGATCCGGAGGAGGAGAGCAGATTCTTCTCTTATCAATATGGAGAGGGGGTCATTCTCAATGATCCTGAACTGGTAAACAATGCTATGTTTGTAAATCGGGATCTCGACGCTGTAATACTGTTCAAGGTCCCTTTCTGACAGGGTTGCATTATAAGTAAATCTATCAACTGCAGGACTTCCCATAATGTGCACCTCCTGATAATTATATATAATTATATATACTTAATCTAATATGTCAATATATTTTAAATAATTTAATTAAATAAAATTCAATCAAGTATATATTGAGGTCAAAGATAGCACATTAACACTATATGGTGTGACGGGGCACTGTTATGGCCTGCCCAAAGATAAGTAGCCGGAAACTTAACAGTGCACAAGAATGTATAAATATCAACAGGAGTTGTACCGTATTATGAGATAGTTTCTACTCGGATAAATCCATTATTAAAATCTGCTGCGGGAGAAGCTCCCCTGCAGGCAGCGGAGGGTAGAATGATTGGGATAGGAACGCCAGAGCTTATTATCACTTTATTGACAAAACCAATTATTTTTGGTGGGGGAAACTCCCGGAGATTGGTGCCGGGATAGGGCAAGGGATAAGGAGTTTCAAGAAAGCGACTAAGGCACCCCCTGATCAAATTGCTTCCCCAAAAGAGGATGGTCCAAAACTGATCGATGAGAAAATGCATGATTAAAATTAATGGATCTCTGCCTTGAGACCCGGCTGGATCCATTAATTATTAAAAGGGTATATCATCCTCAGGGATGCTAATCGGTTCTTCAACCGGGAAACGTTCATCTGGTGTCTTTGCCTCGCCGCCTTCCTTTTTCGAAGCAGCCCCCAGCATCTGCATTGCCTGCGCAATAATCTCGGTTGTGTATCTTTTAACACCATCCCTGTCTTCCCATGATCGTGTCTGAATGCGTCCCTCTATGTAAACCTGCTTCCCCTTATGCAGGTATTCTCCGCATATCTCTCCAAGCCGACCCCAGGCGACGATCTTGTGCCACTCGGTCTTTTCTTCTTTCTGGCCGTCCTTCCCGCTCCACTGCCCGGTAGTAGCCAGGGTAAAATTTGCTACAGCTGTGCCTGAAGGGGTATATCTTATTTCAGGATCGGAACCCAGATTCCCTACCAAAATAACCTTATTTACACTTGCCATCTATAATAAACCTCCAACGTTATTTGAATACCTTAAATGGAAGGCTATTTTAGATACGATTATCTTTTAAATCAAGGAACATTTAAAAACTCTTTTAATATTCTTGAATTAATAATCGCCTTATTAACAACAAGCAAAAAATAATCGCCATTCTTTACCAGGGCATTTCCTATTGACTCAAAATTTCATAAAAGATAAGCTATTGTTAATCCATAAATTATTGACATCGGAGAGAGAATGCTGAAAGTCATACCACTGGGCGGTTTAGGAGAGATAGGCCTGAACATGATGGCCTTGGAAAATGACGGATATATCCTGGTCATTGATGCAGGTTTGATGTTTCCTGAAGAATATATGCCCGGGGTAGATATGGTTATCCCTGATTTCTACTATTTAAAAGAAAACAGGGATAAAGTTCAATCCATTATACTCACCCATGGCCATGAAGACCATATAGGAGCCATGCCGTTTCTGCTCAAAGAGATTGACATACCTGTCTTTGGAACAAACTTTACTATTGAGTTACTGAAAGACAAGCTCAAAGAACATGACCTCCTTGACAATGCTAAACTACAGAAGGTGACTGCGGGCGAAATACTGCAGCTTGGACCCTTCTCGGTGGAGTTTATACACGTTAACCACAGTATAATTGATGGCGTAGGGCTGGCTATTAACACCCCCGAAGGGATAATAATACATTCCGGTGATTTCAAGATCGATTATACCCCTGTTGATGGACGCTTTACAGATCTTAACCGGTTCGCCCACTATGGCGAGACAGGGGTCCTTGCCTTTTTTTCAGATTCCACTAATGTAGAAAAAGAGGGTTTTACACTTAGTGAAAGCGATGTGAGAAATACATTGGAAGAGGTCTTTCTGCATTGCAGCGGCAGATTAATTGTCACTGTATTCGCTTCCAACATAACTAGAATAAGGCAGGTGATTGACCTCGCAATAAAATTTAACCGAAAGGTTGCCTTCAGCGGGAAAAGCATGAAGGCAAATATCAGGATCGCAGTTAGTGAAGGCATAATTGACCTGCCGGAAGAACTTGAAGTAGGAGAAAAGGCTATAAAACTCCTGCCAGACAATCAGGTAACAATTATTACAACCGGCAGCCAGGGCGAACCTATGTCCTCCCTAACACGAATGGCCCAGAACCGGCATAAGGATATCTCAATAAAAAAGGGGGATACGGTAATCCTTTCTTCCCGATTCATCCCCGGGAATGAAAAGGCGATCACCTCCATCATCAACAGCCTTTACAGGATGGGTGCAGAGGTCATTTATGAAAAGGTGTCAGCCATACATTCATCAGGACACGCATATAAAGAAGAGCTGAAGCTCATTTTAAATCTCGTCAGGCCGAAATTTTTTATGCCCGTACACGGTGAATACAGACATCTGGTTAAGCATACGCAACTGGCCGAAGAGACCGGCATAAAGAGAGGCAACTGCATACTCGCTGAAAACGGAGACACTATATGTTTCGACGGAGGCATGGCCTTTATAGGGGAAAAAATCCAGACAGGGCGGGTTCTGGTGGATGGCAAAGGTGTGGGCGATATTGGTGAGCTGGTCCTAAGAGATCGCAGAAAGCTTTCCGGGGACGGTGTTGTGATTGCCCTGCTCGCGGTAGATGAGCATACAGGAGAACTCGTTTACGGCCCTGAGATTATATCCAGGGGATTTGTCTTTGAAGACCAGAGCGGGGCCATACTGGATGAGGCCAAAACCATCGTTATGGAGGTCCTGGGGGAGATCGAAAGACCTGCTCATATAGACTGGACAGAGGTAAGCCCTGATATCAAAAGAAGACTTAAACGTTTTTTCTTTAAGATTATAGAGAGGAGTCCGTTAATTTTACCTATTATAATACCTGTTTAAGGTTGACCCGGAGGTATTTTTATCGGATTATAGGGGACCTCTTTCTTAAAGATTATTCAACAATCGATCGATTTATTAACGCTAAATGTTCTAAAAGCAGAATGCACATTGACCGAAAAAACAAATATTAAAGACCGATCACAGACCAAGACGTCTCATGCCGCAAATGAGATAAAAGGGGTTGCCTTCCTTCTGCTGGCCATTATCCTGGGGATAAGCCTTATCACCTTTTATCCCGGTGACCATGTCTATGGAATCAATTCTGCTCATTCAGGGGCATTTCAAAATCTATTCGGCATGGCAGGCGCACACCTGGCCGGATACCTGTTCCTGATTATCGGGTTTTCATCCTACTGGCC
>Ga0153915_10004509_pt1 | contig 12831 bp, 14 predicted proteins | sample Opewatmetagenome_2_FD_107003 | JGI IMG/M metagenome (GOLD analysis project Ga0153915, IMG submission 107003) | Freshwater wetland microbial communities from Ohio, USA - Open water 3 Core 3 Depth 3 metaG | ecosystem: Environmental > Aquatic > Freshwater > Wetlands | place: USA: Ohio, Lake Erie... | reverse complement strand
GCCGAGATCGTGGTGCCGGATCGGCATGCCTGGCAACGCGCGCTCCTCGATCGGCTCGCCCGGCTGACGCAACACATTCGCTCGACGCTCGCACGGCGGCGCGACTTCCTCGCGTGGCTCTCGAAGCGGCTTGCGCAGACCCATCCCGGCACGCGCCTCGCTCAACAGATGCAGCGTCTCGACGACCTGAGCGAGCGGCTGCGACTCGCGACATTGCACCGGCTCGAGCTCACGCGCGGCCGGCTGAACGTGGCGATGCGCGCCTTGCACGCCATCAGCCCGCTCGCGACCATCGACCGCGGCTATGCGGTCGTGACGCGGGAGCCCGGTGGCGAGCTGCTGCGTTCGCATCGGGCCGTGCGTGCCGCGGATCGGCTGCGCATTCGCGTGGCCGACGGCAGCGTGCGCGCCATCGTCGAAGGCAGCAGCGATGACTCGTAGCATTGCCGCCGCAATGACGCTCACCGCGCTGCTGCTCGCGTGTCATCTGCCGGCGCTGGCAGCAGCGGGCCCGCCGATTCAGCGCGCAACGCCGGGTGGCGTGGTGATTGTCCGGATCGGCGCATCGACGGAGCGGCCCGCGGTGTACTACGACGGCCATCGCGTGCTCGTGCGCGAGCGGGCCGGTCGCTGGGAAGCCATCGTCGGGGTGCCGCTCGCCGCGAAAGTCGGCGAGCAGCAGCTCGAGTGGCGTATGCCGAACGGCGAGTCGCGCAAGATCCCATTCCGGATCGGACGGTATAGGTACGCCACCCAGTCGCTGAAAGTCCCGCCGAAGCAGGTCGATCTCTCGAAGGAAGATCTCGAGCGGGTCGATCGCGAGCGCGATCATCTGGGCGCAGTGCTCGACACCTGGTCGACCGATGCACCCACGTCGCTTGGCCTTGCGGCGCCGGTCGACGGTCCACGCTCGAGCAGTTTCGGCCTGCGGCGATTCTTCAACAATCAGCCGCGCAACCCGCACACCGGCATGGACATCGCAGTGCCGGCCGGGACGCCGGTGCATGCACCGCTCGCCGGGAAGGTGATTGACGTCGGCGGTTACTTCTTCAACGGCAACAACGTGATCATCGATCACGGCGAGGGCTTGCTCACGATGTACTGTCACCTGAGCAAGATCGATGTCGCGACCGGCGACGTGCTCGCGCCTGGCGCGCTCATCGGCGAGGTCGGCGCGACCGGCCGCGTCACCGGCCCGCATCTGCACTTCGGTGTCATGCTCAATCGCGCGTGGGTCGACCCCGCCCTCTTCCTCAGCCCGCCCTAGAAAAAGGGGTCAGATTTATTTTCGCCCGTCCCGAAAATAAATCTGACCCCTTTTTCTAGTGCCGGCTGCGACTGCGTTTCGCCTTCGGCCGCGTGGCGCGACGCCGCTTCGGGGCGTAGGGATTCTCGTCCGTGCGAAATTCGACGCGCACGGGCGCGCCGACAAGGTCGTAGGCCTTGCGGAATACGTTCTCGAGATAGCGCCGGTACGCGTCGGGCACGTGCAGAGTCTGGTTCCCGTGGATGATGATGACCGGCGGATTGCGTCCGCCCTGGTGCGCGTAGCGCAGCTTGATGCGCCGCCCGCGCACGAGCGGCGGCTGATGCGCGATCACGGCCCCCTCGAGCAGGCGCGTGAGCTCGGTCGTCGGCATCTCGCGATGCGCGGCCGCGTGCGCGCGATCGACGGAGCCGAGCAGCTCGCCGACCCCGCTGCCATGGCGCGCCGAAATGAAATGGCGCGGCGCGAATTCGAGGAAGGCGAGCTTGAGGTCCATCTCGCGCCGCACGTTGTCGCGCTGTTCGGTCGCGAGCTTGTCCCACTTGTTGATCGCGATCACGAGCGAGCGTCCGCGCTCGATGATCAGACCAAACAACGACGCGTCCTGCTCGGTGACGCCTTCCTGCGCATCGACGAGACCAATGACGACGTCCGCCTCGTCGATCGCCTGCAGCGTCTTGACGATGCTGAACTTCTCAACCGCCCCTTCGACGCGCGCCTTGCGCCTAACGCCCGCCGTGTCTATGAGCACGTACGAGCGGCCGTCACGCTCGAAAGGTACGAAGATCGAGTCGCGCGTCGTGCCAGGCTGATCGAATGCAACGAGCCTCTCCTCGCCAAGGAACCGGTTGATGAGTGTCGACTTGCCGACGTTCGGCCGGCCTACGACCGCGACGTGAACGACACGCTTCTCTTCGGCTGGCGCCGCCTCGAACCTGAGCCCCGCCAGGGCCTGGTCCATGAGGGCGTCAATGCCCGTGATGTGCGCGGCGGAAATAGCGATGGGTTCGCCCAGACCTAGCGCATGGAATTCCAGCGCTGCGACCTCGGGCTCGCGGCCCTCGGACTTGTTGACGGCAAGTACGACCGGTTTGCCCGCGCGGCGCAACGTGCGGGCGATGAATTCATCGTCCGGCGTGAGCCCGGCCCTGGCGTCGACCACCATGATGACGCGATCGGCTTCCGCGATGGCTTGTTCGGCCTGCTCGGCCATCAGGCGTTCGAGCGCACCGGGCCGCTCGAGGAGGCCACCCGTATCGATTGCGATGCAGGGAACGGGGCCGATGCGCCCAAACCCATACTTGCGGTCGCGCGTAAGCCCGGGCTCATCGGCAACCAGGGCGTCTCGCGTGCGGGTGAGCACGTTGAAAAGCGTCGACTTGCCGACGTTCGGCCGGCCGACCAGAGCGACCACGGGCAGCACGGCGGATACCTCGCGCGCCCGGGCGGAATCGATCAGCCGCGCTTGCCGGCGAGCGGCCGGGAGCGGAAGGCGGTGAGCGAGCCCGTCGAGTTCTGCACGATCACAATGCCGTCGACAACGATCGGCCGGGTGACACGATCGCCACCCGAGCTCGCCCGACCGACGATGGCGCCGTCGCTGCGATCGATCCAGTGTACGTAACCTTCATAATCGGCAACGACGACCGCATCGCCGTCGACGACCGGCGCGCTCAATCCGCGCCGATGCAGCAGGTCCTGGCGCCAGAGCTCCGAGCCGTCGTTACGCCGCATGGCGATCACTGAGCCATCGGCATCCGCGATGTAGAGCGCGTTGGGATCGATCGCAAGACCGCGGTAGCTCGAGGCATCGCGTGCCCACCAGATCTGGCCCGATTCGAGCGCCAGCATGGCCGCGCGGCCCTGGAAGCCGACGACGAACACGTCCTGGTCGGCAACTTCGACCGGCGAATCGATGTCGACCAGACGCTCGAGCTCAGTGCGGCCCTTGGCGGGCGCCACGGCGCTCTCCCAAAGCACGTCGCCCGTTTGCACGTTGACGGCGACCACCTTGCCGTTGTCGAACCCGCAGATCACGGTGTCGCCGACGAGCACCGGCGCTGCCGTGCCACGCAGCGACAGCCGCGGCAGGACCTGATCGACCGACCACAATTCGTGACCGTCACTGTGCGCGAGCCCGCGCAATCGTCCATCGACCGTACGAACCACGACGGCGCTCGCACCGACCGCTGGTGCGGACAGGAGCTCGCCGCCGGCCTTCACGCGCCAGAGCTGGGCGCCGTTGTCCTCGTTGAGTGCGATGACGTCGCCCTTTTCGGAGCCAACGACCACCAGACCCGCGCCGACCCCGGGACCCGCGGACAGCGGCCGCTTCGTGTCGATACGCCACAGGTTGCGGCCCGATGTCGCATCGAGCGCCAGCACGTCACCGCCGTGCGAGGCTGCGAATGCCTTCGTCCCATCCGCCGTCGGCGACAGGCCGAGACGCAGACGCTTCTCGCCGCGGCCCACCGATGCGCTCCACATCTTCTGAATCTTGAGCCGCGGCACGAAATCGACCAGCGCGGCCGGTGGATCGATGTTCTTGTCCTTCTTCGAGCAGGCTCCGATCGCAAGTACCGCGACGAGCGCGAGGCATGCAGCGAGGATCTTCTTCATGGATTCGATTCCTTCGCGGCCGGCATCGTCACGGCGGCGGTCTCGGCGACGTCCGCGAGGTCAGCGATCTTGAGCTTCAGCATTTCCTCGTTGACGATCGCCGGCACCGTCGACTTGGAGGCCGCGCGATAGGCGGCGAGGGCCCCGGCCCGATCGCCCTTGGCGAGCAGAATGTCGCCGCGCACTTCCTGAATCCGGGGATCGAAGGCGGAGGATCCCGCGCCGTCAAGTGTCTTCAGCCCCTCGTCGAGCTTGCCCTGCTCGGCGAGCACACGCGCAAGTCTCAGGCGCGCCACTTGGCGCAGTTCGGCATCGCGCGACTCGTCGATCACCCTGGTCAATGGCGTGGCGGCATCGGCGAGCTTGCCGCTCTCGACGTACCAGCGCGCGAGCGCGAGCCGCGCCTGGTCGGCGTAGGGCGTCCGGCCGTACTGCGCATCGAGCACGGCAATCTCCTTGAGCGCGTCATCGTGCTTGTTGCGGTAGAGAGCATTGAGCGCGTTGCCGTAGTGCGCGTGCGCTTCGATCGCCTGCGTGTCCTGTCGCGCATTCCAGAAACGGTAGCCGTAGAGGCCGCCGACACCGATCACGACGCCCGCCACGATCCAGGGGCCGTTCTCGCGCAGCCAGCGCTTGATCTCTTCCCATTGTTCTTTTTCCGACGTGTAGTCTTCCACGATCTGCTCCTAAGCCTTCACATGCCGCTCTGCGCCGCTCGCGAGCTCCGGCAGCCATTCGATGAGACGCCGGGCGAGATCCGCCTGCGCGCACTCGACCTGCGGCCCCTCGGTCCGTAGCGAGCGGATCGCCACGGTCCCACGGGCCGCTTCGTCATCACCCAGAATCACGGCAACGGCCGCGCCGCTGCGATCGGCGCGGCGGAACTGCGCTTTGAAATTGCCGCCACCCAGATTGATCTCGATCCTGAGGCCGGGATGGGCGTCGCGCAACCGCTCACAAAGAGCGAGCGCGGCTCGTTCGGCCGCTTCTCCCACCACGACGCAATACACCTGCGGCCCTATGACGTCCCCTGGCAGACCGAGTTCCTTCATCACGAGCACGATGCGCTCTTCCCCGAGCGCCCAGCCGATGCCGGGCGTCGGCTCGCCGCCCAGATGCTCGACGAGCCCGTCGTAACGGCCGCCCGAACAGACGGCGCTCTGCGATCCGAGCAGGTCTGTGGTCCACTCGAATACCGTGCGTGTGTAGTAGTCGAGACCGCGTACGAGCCGGGGATTGAGCTCGAACTTCACGCCCGCGCTCGTCAGCATCTGCAGGAGGTTCGCGAAATGCTCGCGCGACTCGGGATCCAGCGAATCCGCCAGGCGTGGCGCGCCTTCGATGAGTTTCTGCATCGCCGGATTCTTGCTGTCGAGAATGCGCAACGGATTACCCGCGAGCCGCCGCTCGCTGTCGGCGTCGAGCGCACTTCGATGCTCGGTGAAATACTCCACCAGGCGCTCGCGGTAGGCGCGGCGCGACTCCGGCGTGCCGAGGGAATTCAGCTCGAGCTTCAGGCCCCGGATGCCGAGCATCTTCCACAGGCGCGCGCCCAGCAGAATCACTTCCGCATCCACGTCCGGACCCGGATAGCCGAATGCCTCGACATCGATCTGGTGGAACTGGCGGTAGCGGCCCTTCTGCGGCCGCTCGCCGCGAAACGTGGGGCCCGAAGTCCACACACGCTGCTTCTGGTTGTGCAGCAGGCCGTGGTGAATCATCGCGCGGATGATGCCCGCAGTCGCCTCCGGCCGGAGCGTCAACTGCGTGTGCCCGTCGCGGTCAAGAAAGGTGAACATCTCCTTCTCGACGATGTCCGTGAATTCGCCGATGGAGCGGCGAAAAAGCGCGGTCTGCTCGACCATCGGCACGCGCATTTCACGGTAGCCGTACGCCGCAAAGAGCTCGCGCGCGGTGCGTTCGAGGCGTTGCCAGTGGCCGACGTCCTCCGGCAGCACGTCCTTCATGCCCTCGAGCGGGGGAATGGGCTCGTGCGCCACTCAGGTTCCCCAGGAGGCGAGTGTCGATCCGCCGGGCATGACGCGAAAACGGGCTGTCGCCCCGTAGCGCGCCCGCTCCGGAATGACCACGGGGCGCCCATCCAGCGTCATCTCGACTCCGGCGTAGTTCCCGAGCAGAACCTTGAAGGGCGGTACGCCGACGACGGTACGCCCGGACTCCGCGACGCGCTGGTCAAAGAGAAGTCTCGCGCCGGTCGCGTCGTAGATCTCAACCCAGGAATCGGCCAGAAAATGCAGCCGCAGACGCGCCGACGATCCGTCCGCTGGCGTCGCCGCAGGCGTTGCCGGCCGAGCCGGCTGCAGGGGCTTCGAATTCGGGCGCTCGCGGGTTGCAGCCTCCTCGACAGCGGGAGCAGGTGCAACGGTATCTCGAGCGCTGGCAGCTTCCTGAGCCACCGGTGCGGTGGCGATCGCCGGCGATTCAGCGCCGCGTCGCGCGCTCAGGTACCACCACGCCCCCACAGCAGTTGCGGCGACGAGCGCGAGGGCTCCGCCGACGAGCGCGAGCCGCAGCGGCTTCGTCCGGCGCTCCGGTGGCATCGCCGGACGCTCCGTCGTGCTTGGCACGAGTTTCGGCTCGACCGGCCCTGCGTGCTCCGCCTCGTACGACGCGAGCACGGCCTCAACGTCGAGCCCGAGAAGCTGGGCGTACTTGCGCAGGTGACCGCGCGCGTAAACCGGCGCGCCCAGAGCCCGGAAACGATTCTCTTCCATCGCCTCGAGCACCGGCAGGTCGAGGTGCAGATCCTCGCTCAGCTTCTGCAGCGTGAGACCCTGCCGTTCCCGGGCCGCCCTCAGCCTGTGTCCTACCGTCGAGGCAGCCGTCTTGTCGGCCGGCTCGCTCATCCGCTCTTGCGCTCCTGCTCGATGAGGAGCCGGGTCTCGTCGGCGTTCGGGAACTCGGTCTTGAGCCGGCGGACGTAGATCTCGACCTGCTTCGTGTTGCCGAGTGCACGCTCGATCCGCAAGCCGAGCCACAGGGCGGTGGATGAGACCCGGACGAGATTCAGGTGCCGCTGCAGGTATTCGCGCGCCGCGGCGTAGTTGTTGCGCTGGAAATTGACGTCTGCGAGCTGCAGCCAGCCCTCGCCGAACTGGGGCCTGAGATCCGTGGCCTTGCGAAAATAGCGTTCGGCGACGTCGAGGTGTCCGGCGTTGCGCTCGCACACGCCGGCGTTGCTGAGCGCCACCTCCGGCGTCTGGTAGAGCGGGCTGTCGGCCGCCTTGAGGAGCATCTTCTCGCCGTCCGCGTAATGCTTCTTCTTGCAGAGAAACACGCCGAAATAGTTCTGCACCGTCGGATCGTTCGGCCGCATCCTGAGCGCCGTGCGGAAGTGCTGCTCCGCCTTTTGATCGTCGCCGAGGCGGTCGTAGAGGAGCGCGACCGCGGTTTGCACATTGGGATCGCGCGGATTCTGCGTCAGCGCCCGCTCGAGCTTGTCGCGCGCGAGCTCCACGTTGCCCTGCCTCAGGTAGTTGAGCCCGAGCTCGGCATTAAAGGCAGCGGCGTCGGTTGCCGAGACGGTGTTCGGATCGACCGCCTCCTTGACGGCCTCCTTCGGTGCACAGCCCGCTGCGAGCAGCGACACGAGGAGCGTCGTCGACATGATGGCTGGAGCGACACGCACGGTTTACACCTCCGCAACCACCGAGACGAGTTTGCGCCCGAGGCGCACGATCGTCCGGTCGTGAACTCGCCCGGCGAGCTGTCCGCAGGCGGCGTCGATGTCGCGCCCACGCGTCTTGCGCGTCGTCGCGATCACGCCGTGGCGATTGAGAAGCTCGCGAAATCGCTCGATGACTCCCGGGGGCGAACACCGGTAGGCCGTCCCCGGGAACGGATTGAAGGGAATCAGATTCACTTTCGCAGGATGGCCGCGCAAGAGGTCGATGAGCTCGAGCGCGTGCGCCGGCGAGTCGTTCACGCCTTCGAGCATCACGTACTCGAACGTGACGCTGCGCCCGTTCTGCTCGTCGATGTAGTGCCAGCAGGCATCGAGCAGCTCCGCAATCGGATGCTTTCGATTGATCGGCACGAGCTGGTCGCGCAATCGATCGTTGGACGCGTGCAGCGAAACCGCGAGCGCGAGGTTCGAATCCTCGGCGAGCCGGCGCATCTGCGGCACGAGGCCGGACGTGGAAAGCGTGACGCGCCGGCGAGAGAGATCGAAGCCGAAATCATCCATCAGGATGCGCGCGGCGGCGAGCACGTTGCGGTAATTCGCGAGCGGCTCGCCCATGCCCATGAATACGACGTTCGTGATGACTCGATCGGCGCCCGGCACGAAGCCAAGCTCGCGATTTGCCAGCCACACCTGGCCGACGATCTCGGCAGCCGAGAGATTGCGGTTGAAGCCCTGCTGGCCGGTCGAGCAGAACGTGCAGTCGAGCGCGCAGCCGACCTGGCTCGAGATGCAGAGCGTGCCGCGGTCGACCTCCGGGATGTAGACCATCTCGATGCCCTGATCGATGAGGCGCTCGCCGCTCGGGACATCATCAACACGCAGCATCCACTTGCGCGTCGCGTCGCTCGCCACCTGCGTCGTGACGATCTCAGGCACGCGAATCTCGGCGCGCTCGCTGAGCGTCGCCCGCAATGGCTTGCCGAGGTCGGTCATCGACTCGAAGTCCGCGACGCCCTGCTTGTAGATCCACTTCATGATCTGCCGCGCGCGAAAGGGTTTCTCGCCGAGCTCGCCGAGAGAGCGCTCGAGCTCCTCGCGGGTCGCCCCAAGGAGATTCGTGCGCGGCGTGGCGGCGGTCGCGTTCATGCTCTTAGGCTCTAGCGCGGGCAGATTTCGATGACGCGGAAGAAAAAGCCGATCTCGCGCGCGGCCGTCTCGGCGGCGTCCGAACCGTGTACGACGTTCTGCTCGATGCTCATGGCGAGGTCCGCGCGGATCGTTCCCGGTGCCGCCTTCTTCGGGTCCGTGGCGCCCATGATGTCGCGATTGCGCGCGATGGCATTCTCGCCTTCAAGGACCTGAACCATCACGGGGCCGGACGTCATGTAGCGCACGAGATCCTTGTAGAAGGGCCGCTCCTTGTGGACGGCATAGAAAGCTTCGGCCTCCGCCTGGCTGAGCCGCATCATGCGCGCGGCGACGATACTGAGGCCGGCCGCCTCGAATCGGCGATACACGTCGCCAATCAGATTCCTGGCAACGCCATCGGGCTTCACGATCGACAAGGTTCGCTCCAGCGCCATCTTCTTCTCACCCCGAATTGATTGATGATATGCACGCCGCATCGGGACCCGTGGCCCGGACCCTCAAGCTCTAAGGATGGGGAGGAGCTTTCCGCTCCGATTCCGCGGATGACCGATTTTGGGCGGGGAAGTGTACCCTCGCGCCCCTCCCCTAGCAATGAATGAGGCGCTCGGAAGTGCTGGAACGGTAAGGTTTTTTGCCCCTTCCGGCGGGCTCTAGACGTTGAAACTCTCGCCGCAGCCGCATTCACCCTTCACATTCGGATTGCGGAAACGGAAGGCTTCGTTGAGGCCCTGCTTGACGAAGTCGACCTCGGTTCCATCGATGTAGCGCAGGCTTTCCGGGTCGACGATGACCTTGACGCCGCGGTGCTCGAACACGTGGTCGTCCCGCGCAACGTCATCGGCGTAGTTGACGACGTATGCGAAGCCGGAACAGCCCGTCTTCTTGACGGCAAGGCGCAGCCCGACCCCCTTGCCGCGCGCTTCAATGAAGCTGCGAACCCGCGTAGCCGCGGCTGGCGTAAGCGTGATGGACATGGACCTACTCTTGCCTCGTCTGTGCCCGCGCCAAAGCGGCACGGAGCGCGTCTTCGACCACCAACAGCCGCCCCAGTTTCTCCGTCGGCACCTCAAGCAGCCGTCCCAGCTCCAATATCGGCATGGGCATCGCCTGATCAAGGGCCCGGCCGCGCAAATGTTCGGCCAGCCACGAGGCGGCGGCAATAGTATGCGGACAGCCGAAAGCCTGGAAACGTGCTTCTGTCACAGCGCCGCGAGCGGTGCGAAGCGAAAAACGCACGCGCGTGCCCAGTTCCTCGCTACCAGCCTCTCCAACGGCGGTTTCGGCCGCTTCCGCCGCCCCCGCCGGCCACGCGCCGGCACCGATCGGGTGGGCAAAGTGCCGTTCGACGAGGGGGCTGTAGTCGAGCGCAGGCATGGTCGGGTCACTGGGCGGTGCGCGCCGGAGCCAAGCCGCGAAGGCGCTTGACCGCCTCCGTCAGCGCGGAAATGGCGTAGTCGACGTCTGACTCGGTCGAAAAGCGCCCGAGGCTGAAGCGCAGCGAGCTCTGGGCGAGCTGATCGCTGCGGCCCAGCGCCCGCAGCACGTAGGAAGCCTCGTGACTGGCCGAGGTACACGCCGATCCAGTCGACACGGCCAGGCCTGGGAGCGAGTACAGTAAGCTTTCGCCCTCGACGCCCTCGAACGAAACGTTGAGAACGCCCGCCACGCGCTTCTCGGGGTGGCCGTTCAGGTGCACGTCGCCAAGGCGCTCGATGCCGGCCCACAGGCGCAGTCGCAGGGCGGTGAGACGCGCGGCGTCCGACTCCATGTCGCGCGCCGCAATTTCGTAGGCCACCCCCATCCCGACGATCTGATGCGTGGGGAGCGTCCCGGAGCGCAATCCCCACTCCTGGCCGCCGCCGAAGATCAGCGGCACCATCAACGGACGCGGCTGCCGTCGAACGTAGAGCGCCCCGATGCCCTTCGGTCCGTAGATCTTGTGCGCCGTCAGGGACAGCAGGTCGATGGACTGCTCGCCCACGTCGATGCGGGTCTTGCCGGCGCTCTGCGCGGCGTCAACGTGCAGCAGCACGCCGCGCTCGCGGCACAGTCTGCCCACGGCGCCGACGTCCTGGATCACGCCGATCTCGTTGTTGGCGTGCATGAGCGACACGAGCAAGGTGTCCTTGCGAAGCGCGGCAGCCACCGCGTCCGGCGTCACGATGCCGTCGGACTCGGGCTTGAGGTACGTCACCTCGAAGCCTTCCTTCTCGAGCTGCTTGCACGGGTCGAGAACCGCCTTGTGCTCGGTGCGCGAGGTGACGATATGGCGGCCGCGATCGCGCTGGGCGCGCGCCACGCCGAAGAGCGCCAGGTTGTTCGATTCCGTCGCACCCGAGGTCCAGACGATGGCCTGCGGCTCGGCGCCGATCAGAGCCGCGACCTGCGCGCGTGCTTTTTCGACCCGGGCGCGCGCCGCATTGCCAGGCGCATGGCCGGTGGACGAAGGATTCGCGAAGCAGCCGTCGGCGGTCAGGCATTCTGCGAGCGCCGCGGCCGCGCGCGGGTCGACCGGCGTGGTCGCCGCGTTATCCATGTAGATGCAAGGACGGCTCACGTCACGAAACCCTTCGATTCGAGCCGGCGGGCCGCCTTCGTCCCTGCACCGCGGTGAGGATCCCGCGCAGGATATTGAGCTCGTTCTGATCGAGCGCAGTGCGATTGAAGATGCGGCGTATGCGCGTCATCAGATGTCCGCCGCCCGTCCGATCGTGGAAATCCGCGTCCGCCATCACTTCGCCGAGCTGCGCGTAGAAACGCTCGAGCTCGTCGGACGTGGCGAGCGGTGATTCGTGCTGGACGGCAGACGCGGGCTGCATGCGCGCGACGAAGATTTCGTAGCAGACGATCTGCACGGCCATGGCGAGATTCAGCGACTCGTAGGCCGGGCTCACCGGAATCTTGACGAGGCTCGCGCAGCGCTCGAGCACGTCGTTCTCGAGACCGAAGCGTTCCGACCCGAAGAGCAGCGCTGCCCGAGTGCCCGCATCGACGGCCGAGACCTGTGCGGCGAGATCGCGCGGCGTGAGCACCGTCCAGTTGTGAATGCGCGGCCGGGACGTCGTGCCGATGACCAATCCGCAGTCCGCGATCGCCTCCTCGACGCTCTCGACGACACGCGCCGCCGCGAGCACGTCGCTCGCGCCGGAGGCGCGGGCGGTCGCTTCCTCATCCGGGTACAGCTTCGGCCGCACGAGCCACAGGTCATCGCAGGCCATGTTCTTCATGGCGCGTGCCACGGCTCCGATGTTGCCGGGGTGACTCGTTTCGACGAGCACGATGCGTACGGGACAGGTCATGTGTCGATCAGATATTCTAGCCGTCGAAGCCCACCCATGCAGCCGATACTCAACATTGCGGTCAAAGCCGCGCGCCGCGCCGGCGACCTGATCGTAAAGAGCCTGTCACGGCTCGACAGCCTCGACGTCTCGAGCAAGGGCAGGAACGATTTCGTCACCGACATCGACCGCCAGGCCGAACAGGACATCATCGCAACCATCCGCCGCATGCATCCGGATCACGCGATCCTGGCGGAGGAAAGCGGCCGCAGCGGGCGCGACGAGAACCTCTGGATCATCGATCCGCTCGACGGCACCACGAACTTCCTGCACGGCAATCCCGTGTTTTCGGTGTCGATCGCCTTCGAACGGCGCGGGCGGCTCGAGCACGCTGTGGTCTACGATCCGATGCGCCAGGAATTCTTCACCGCTTCGCGTGGCGAGGGCGCACAGCTCGAAGGCCGGAAGATTCGCGTCAGCAAGCAGAAAGAGCTCGAAGGGGCGTTGATCGGCACCGGTTTTCCCTATCGGGCCAACGCGAAATGGCTCGAGCCCTACATCTCGATGATGCGGGTCATCATGACCATGGCCGCGGGCGTGCGTCGGCCGGGATCCGCGGCGCTCGACCTTGCATTCGTTGCCGCGGGCCGGCTCGACGGCTTCTGGGAGCTTGGCCTCTCGCCCTGGGACACCGCGGCCGGCACCCTGCTCATCACGGAAGCCGGCGGCCTCGTGAGCAACCTGTCCGGCGGCGAATACATGCAGGGCGGCAATATCATCTGTGGCAACCCCAAGGTGCACGCGGGTCTCGTCGCGGCACTGAAACCCCACGTGCCGGACGAGCTGCGTAACGCCTGAACGACCGCTCGGGC
>Ga0153915_10004508_pt1 | contig 12831 bp, 12 predicted proteins | sample Opewatmetagenome_2_FD_107003 | JGI IMG/M metagenome (GOLD analysis project Ga0153915, IMG submission 107003) | Freshwater wetland microbial communities from Ohio, USA - Open water 3 Core 3 Depth 3 metaG | ecosystem: Environmental > Aquatic > Freshwater > Wetlands | place: USA: Ohio, Lake Erie... | reverse complement strand
GAAGTTTTCCTGAAGCAATCCCCAGAATTTCATCCTGATAGTTTTAGCTACTGTTTCTTTAAAATAACAGGCCATAAAATTACTAAAATTTAAATTCAGGTATTATTTACTTCCTAAATAAATATAATCAGTCAGACAATGAATTAATGTTTTCGCCAAACTGTCTTTATTAGTTATCTTTGTTTAATATTCATAACGCCAATTCATATATGCAATGGAATGCAATTGAAGTATTTCCTGAGTAGTTCAGTAATTAACTTTATCGAACAGCAATATGGATAAACTTATACATTGGCTTGAAACGCATCAGCAAACCTGCACATTCAGGCAACATTTCGGTATTTATTGCCCGGGATGCGGAATGCAAAGAAGTATTATAGAATTGGTTAAAGGCAATATCTTTGAAAGCATATGCATGTATCCCGCCCTTCTGCCTCTCATAGGAATGTTTTCATTTCTTATTTTGCATCTCGTGTTCAGGTTCAGGCATGGAGCCCTCTTGTTGAAACTTATGTTTATATTTAATATTTCACTTATCGCCTTTCATTATTTATATATTCTGACAACCCTTAAAAACTAACCATATGGAAACAAATAATCAGAAAAATGAATTAGTCCCTATTCCACTGCCAAATGCAAGCGCCATTTTGATGCTTGGGATTTTTTCAATAGTAATAGCCTGTTGTTGCCCGATATTTTCCATTGTCGGTCTGGTACTTGGCATAGTCGCTCTAGCCCTTTCCCCGAATGTCATTGAAACGTATACTGCCAATCCGGGCAAATACACTGAAAGCTCCTACAAGAATGTATCAGCAGGAAAGATCTGCGCTATTATTGGAGTTGTCATCACAGGATTGCTTATGTTAATCGGGATTGTTTACGCTGCAATCGCCGGAGGCGCGATCTGGACAATATTCGAAAAGATCCCCTGGAATAATTACATCCACTGATAGAATAATATTGGCCGGATTTTAAAATAATCTATACAGATGTGACTATAGATGAAAGGATAGAAGCATTTGACCGGCTTGGCTTTATTTTTGAAAGTTACCTTGAAAAAGTAGTCATTGGCTATAAATCCGGATCTGGAAGTATTAATCAGGAAACAGAAAAGGATCTGGCTTTATATAAAGATATTCTTGAAAATGCCGTCAAAGAGGCGGGCATTTTAAATCCCTGGTTTACAAGGCAGAACGTACTGATTGCCTTATCTGCCATCAGCAGGGTTCTGAATCGACAGAAACTCAAGGAATGGCTTAGCCGTTGGGATCCTGCCTTTTTATCGCCGGAAAAACCTTTAATGATAGGTGTCATTATGGCTGGCAATATTCCGCTTGCCGGCTTTCATGATTTTTTATCTGTCCTCATAACTGGCAACAAGTTCTTTGGCAAGCTCTCTTCAAGAGATGACCGTCTTCTGGATAGTGTTGCAAATCTTATTTTGCTTATAAATAAAGAGTTTGGCCAGAATGTCTCATTTACTGAAGAAAAATTATCCGGGATCCAGGGAATAATTGCAACCGGAAGCAATAACACCTTCAGGTATTTTGATTATTATTTCGGAAAGTATCCGCATGTTTTCAGGAAGAACAGGAACGGTGCGGCAATACTTACAGGAGATGAGACACCGGAAAAGATCGCTGAACTTGGCGGGGATATCTTTACTTATTTCGGGCTTGGATGCAGAAATGTCTCAAAGATATATGTTCCATCAGGCTATAATTTAAATAAACTCCTTGAAGCACTGGAAAAGTTTTCATTTGTCATGGAACATAATAAGTATATGAATAATTACCAGTATTACAGATCAGTATATCTGCTCAACAAAATCCCTCATTTTGATAACGGTTTTCTCCTGCTGAAAGAAGATGTAGCCTATCACTCCCCGGTTGGCGTGATGTATTATGAATACTACTCATCTTTTGATAAACTTAAACAGAAGCTGAAGCTGGACAGGGATCTCCTTCAATGCATAGTTTCAGATAGTGTTAAAGGATTGGCGACTGTACAATTCGGAAGGACACAGTTCCCGGAATTATGGGATTATGCTGACAACTTTAATACGATAGATTTTTTGATTAATTTGGCAAAAAATCCAGGCCATGATTTTTAAATTCAGGCTGTTATCAAGTGAAAAGGATGATTTTGTAAGGGACTTTGATGTCAACTCTGGCCAGACTTTCTATGACCTTCATATAGCAATTCAAAAGAACTGCGGATACGATCCTTCGCAGATAGCATCTTTTTTTCTCTGTAATGATGACTGGGAAAAGGAGACAGAGATAACAGTTTTTGAGCTGGCTGAAGAGCCGGGCAGGGCTACACTTGCAATGGATAATACAATTCTTTCGGATTTTATAACAGGACTGAAACAAAGATTAATTTATGTCTTCGATGTTTTCAATGAAAGGGCATTCTTCATTGAGGTAGTTGGCATCAGGGATGATGACTCCACCAGGTCTTATCCCCGCTGCACTTTATCTGAGGGATCACCTCCGGTTCAGATATTGCTTGAGGAACCTATACCGGAGCAGGAAATCGACGAAAAGTCGGAAGAGGAATACCTGGATGAGGACGATGATGAGGAAAGCCTGGAGGGCGATGATGAGTCAATCGAAGAATAAATACCTGGTAATAATTCTTGGACCTACTGCATCAGGAAAAACTGATGCCGCAATTCAGATAGCTGAAATATTCAAAACTGAAATTATCTCTGCTGATTCCCGCCAACTGTACAAGGAGCTTAATATAGGCACTGCAGTTCCTGATCAGGACCAGCTTAAAAAGATACGGCATCATTTTGTACAGACAATTTCCGTTCAGGATTATTATAATGCCAGCAAATTTGAAAATGATGTTCTTTACATGCTTGACAGGTTATTCATTGAAAAGGATATAGTAGTTATGGCTGGAGGATCAGGTATGTATATCAATGCAGTATGTTATGGCATTGATGATCTGCCTTCAATGGATCCAGAGGTAAGAGAAAACCTCGCGCACAGGATTAAAAATGAGGGAATTGAAAACCTGAGGCTTGAGTTAAAAGAAATAGATCCAGAATACTATTCAAAGGTAGACCTGAAGAATCCCAACCGGATACTTAAAGCTCTCGAAATTTATTATATGACTGGTTCCCCATATTCTTCCTTTCTGTCAGGACAGAAAAAGGAAAGGTTTTTTAAAATAATTAAAATTGGACTGAATCCCTACCGGGAAGAATTATATAGAAGGATTGACAGGCGCGTCGATGAAATGATTACAAAGGGGCTTGTTGATGAGGTAAGATCGTTATATGGGATTAAAGATTGCAATGCGCTGAATACTGTCGGTTATAAAGAGATATTTGACTACCTTGACGGGAAGCAGACCCTTGATCAGGCGATTTCCCTGATAAAAAGAAATACCCGCCGCTATGCAAGGCGCCAGCTGACATGGTTCCGGAAAGATAAGACAATACGGTGGTTTGAATCAGAAAATATCACTGGTATGGTCGAATTTATAAGGCAGGAGACAAGATAATGGAAGAAGGCGTAGGCTTAGGTTGAAACAAGTCTTCCCGAAGTGTTACTGCCACTGAGGGAACTCGCAATCAAATAAGATAAACTTGATTTTAGATCGCTTAGGATATTACGAGATCCCTCATTAGCTATGCTCCTTCGGGATGACATGGAGCAAATAAAGTGAAAGGAATAAACAACCGAAGACCGATTGAAGCACTACTGAAGAACAGCTGAATTATATAATTAATTACACTAAAGAGAGGAAGATTAACTTCATTGCAAACAAAATCAAACAATAAATGGAAACTAAAATCAAGTACTTCAATATCCGGATTTATGCAATCATTATGAAAGGCCGATACAAAGTCTTATTGAGCGATGAGTATATGATGGATATGAAGATGACCAAATTCCCAGGTGGAGGCATGAATTTAGGGGAAGGCACAGCTGATGCCATACGGCGGGAAGCCATGGAGGAATTCCACCAGGAAATCGAGATAATCAGTCATTATTACACAACCGACTTTTTCCAGCGATCGATGTTTTTCAGGGATCATCAGCTGATAAGCATATACTGGCTGGCCCGTTTTACTGAACCTATAAAATTCAGGATTTCAGTAAAACCATTTGATTTCAGTGAGATGAAAAATGGAAATCAATCATTTCGTTGGGGTGACTTAAGGGAATTGCAGCCGGAGGATCTGACCTTCCCGATCGACAGGACTGTACTTAACATGTTAAAGAAAGACAGTCAGATCGCTTAGCTCGAGAATCCCTTTAACCATATTTTCCCAGGAATATTTTTCCTTCTGTTCCTTTATTCCTTCCCTGAATTGACTGCTCCTGTTGAATTCAAAGAAATCTATCACAGCTCTTGCCACCTGGTTGTAATCGACCGGCACGACGTATCCTACCTTTCCGTCAGGTACGAGTTCTGCAAGGCCACCAACGTCTGTCACAACCATCGGCACCTCAAAATAATATGCAATTTGTGTTATCCCACTTTGTGTTGCAGAAGTGTAGGGCTGGACCACAAGATCAGCAAGACTGAAATAATATTTCACCTCTTCTGATGGAATGAACCTGTCTACTATATGAATATGCTCAATTATCTGGAGATCATTAATCAGGCTAAAATATTCCTCCTTCCCGGAATAAAACTCACCTGCTATAATAAGCTTGATATCTTTTATCTGCCTTGCAATATAAGGCATTGCTTTAAGAAGAAGCTCAAGTCCTTTGTACTTCCGGATCAGTCCAAAAAAAAGAAGATAATTGCCAGTAGAAGGCAGCCTCAGGAATTCTGCGGCGGATTGCCTTGAAATCCTCTCACCGAAAATATCATATACGGGATGAGGTATAAAGGAATATTGAGCATGTGGCCTGATTTTTAACAGGTCATCAGAAACTGTTTTCGACATCGTCACAAAACTGTCGCAGGATTTAAGAAAATACCTTGTCAGCAATTTCCATCCTCCGAATTTTTCATGAGGTACTATGTTATGGGTGATTGATACAATCCTTGCCTGTCCCCGCCTTTTAATTATCCTTGAGATCCTGCCAAGCGAAACTGCCATAAATGGCATCCAGTAATGGACCACAATAAGGTCAGGATTAAAATTAATGATATAACGGGCAGCCCTGACCCAGCTGAATGGACTGACAGAACTTATCAGTGGCCTTATTTTAATATCCGCAGGTGGTTTCCCATTATCAAATTGGGTTTTCCCTGGAAATAAAAAGCCGGGATATTGAAATGAAAAAGAAATGATTTCCACGATATGTCCTGATCTGGCAAATTCCCTTGAAAGTGCCAGGTTGAAATTAGCAATGCCGCCCCGCAAGGGAAATGCGGGCCCGATACTAAGTACTTTCAATTCTTCTCAATTTATTTTCTCTGCAATAAGATATTTATTGCGGTCTGATGAATTTCTTGATATCATTTCGCCAAGGAAACCTGCAAGGAATAACTGTGATCCGATTATCATCGCCGCCAGGGCGATATAAAAATAGGGACTTTCAGTAACCCTGACCTTCAGTATATGTTTCAAGGTAAAATAGATCTTTTCAGCGCCAAGCCATGCCGCCGCAAGGAAGCCTGCAATGAACATGAATGTTCCGAGCGAACCAAAAAAATGCATGGGTTTTTTGGCAAACCTGCTCAGAAACAGTATGGTTAATAAATCCAGGAACCCGGTCATGAACCTTCTGTATCCATATTTGGAAACACCATACTTTCTTTTCTGATGCTGAACAACCTTCTCTCCTATCCTGCCAAAGCCCGCTTTTTTGACCAGAACTGGTACATACCTGTGCATCTCCCCATAAAGTTCTATGCTTTTAACCACATCCTGGCGATAAGCTTTAAGCCCACAATTAAAATCATGAATTTTAATGCCGGATATCATCCTGACAGTCCTGTTGTAGAACCTGCTTGGAAGTATTTTGGTGATGGGATCATATCGCTTTCTTTTCCAGCCTGATACAAGGTCGAAATGCTGATCATGGACCATACTGAACAATTCGGGAATTTCTTCAGGATTATCCTGCAGATCAGCATCCATTGTTATCACCACATTACCTGAGGATGTTTCAAATCCATTCTGGAGGGCAGCAGCTTTGCCATAATTTCTCCTGAAGCGGATTGCCCTGACTGTATCATATTTTTTTGAAAGATCTTTTACAACCTCCCATGAATTATCCGAACTTCCGTCATCCACAATTATAGTTTCATATTTGATCCTGGAATCAGCCAGTGCCCTGGTGATCCATTCCAGGAGTTCTGGCAATGATTCCTGCTCATTATAGACAGGGATAACTATGGATAAATCCATTGAAAATAATTCTTGACGCGTTTATTAGACCCCCTGAGGCTCGTCTTTTTTGAAAATTGCTGCCACGATAAGCGAAAGAACAACGCCACCAAGGATGCTGGTTATAAATGCTGTGATTGCTACTGGCAAGGGTTTCTGAAATTTAGCTGCTTGTTCAATCATCGTGTCCAGTTGTGCTTCCGGGACTCCTCTTTTAAGCATTCTTTCTTCTGTAAATTCCCGCATTCTTTCGCTAAGTCCTGTATCAATAACTGCATAGAGGAGATATGAAAATATTGCTACAAGCAGAGCGGCAACAATAATTATCAGCATTCCAAAGCCAAATGCCTTGCCGAAGGGCATAATGCCATCGAGTACATTATCACGGTAATTCTTCATAGCAATTGCAAGTCCGGCAATTATTATAATTACGCCGGCATAGCCAAGAACCTGGTTAAACATCAGATTCAGCATATAGAGAATCACTGAATATACAATTGATGCAAACCCGATTATAAGCCCCCAGTTAAGAGCATTAATTAGAACAGAAGGATTCTTTTTTTCCATAGGATGGTTAATTAAGGTTGGATGAAAGGACAAATATATTGATTTTTAGGACAAGTCAATGGGAGAAGCGGTGAATGGTGGAAGGGGTGAATGGGTGAATAGATTTTGAGGGATTGAGGAAATGTAGTACTTTTGTTTCATGGGCAAGTCTTATACGGCCAGCTCCTGTTGAATCCCCCCAGGTCCGGAAGGAAGCAAGGGTAAACGGTTGAGCGGTGCGATATAAGTAGCTTGCCCTTTTTATTAAATTGTAAGCATGCGGCCAATAATTATGAGTATCCTTAAATAAAACAGCTTTTTTAGTTAAAAAATTTTGAATTCAAAGATTATTGGATATATTTGTCATTCTTTAAAAACTGAAATGAGGCTGTACCATATATTCATCCTTCTGGTAGTAATCGTAATTACTCAACACAGGTGAGAATGGTATAGATTTAATACCTGAAAAAACAGGAGGCCATTCTCGGAAATCAAAGAATGGCCTTTGTTTTTATATAAAAAGAGTATTTATGAAGAACATGTTGCGCAGTTCAGTAACAACGCGGGGCCGTAGGATGACCGGTGCCAGGGCGCTTTGGAGGGCTAACGGAATGAAAGACTCTCATTTTGGAAAGCCGGTGATTGCAATTGTGAACTCGTTTACCCAGTTTGTGCCAGGACATGTCCATCTTCATAATACAGGTCAGATCATTAAAAATGAAATTGAGCGCCTGGGATGTTTTTCGGCTGAATTTAATACAATAGCTATTGATGATGGCATAGCCATGGGGCACGACGGAATGCTTTACTCCCTTCCATCAAGGGATCTGATTGCAGACAGCGTTGAATATATGGCCAATTCACATATGGCTGATGCCATGATCTGTATCAGCAACTGCGATAAAATCACTCCCGGCATGATGATGGCTGCGATGAGGCTTAATATACCAGCTGTCTTTGTTTCCGGAGGTCCAATGGAAGCTGGTACTGCCTTTGGGCGAAAATATGACCTTATTGATGCCATAGTGGAAGCCGGCGACCCTAAAGTAACTGATGAAAAACTGCTTGAGATTGAAAAGAATGCATGCCCTACCTGTGGGTCATGCTCCGGGATGTTTACTGCCAATTCAATGAATTGTCTTAATGAAGCTCTCGGATTCGCTTTGCCTGGAAACGGAACCATTCTGGCTACACATGAATTCAGATTGGATCTTTTCAAACGCGCAGCTGAACTGATTGTAAAAAATGCCTTAAGATATTATATGGAAGGGGACAAATCAGTTCTACCCAGGTCTATTGCTGACAGGAATGCTTTCATGAATGCGATGTCCCTGGATATTGCGATGGGCGGATCCACGAACACGGTTCTGCATCTCCTTGCAATTGCCCATGAAGCAGGGGTGCGTTTTACCATGAATGATATTGACCAGCTTTCGCGGAAAATCCCGGTATTATGCAAAGTATCACCCAGTTCAACCTATCATATTGAAGATGTTAACCACGCCGGGGGGATTCTTTCAATAATGGGCCAGCTTGAAAAGGCCGGACTTGTTGATCCCTTAGCTGTACGGGTTGATGGGATGACACTGGGAGAAGCAATTAATATATATGACATCAGCAGGGATTCTGCAGATAAAAAAGCAATTAGGATATTTTACAGCTCTCCGGGAGGGAAAATCAATTCTGAACTTGCTTCCCAGAAAAACATGTATGATAAACTCGACCGGGACAGGGTGAACGGATGCATCCATGATATTGACCATGCCTATAGTCCCGATGGCGGCCTGGCAGTTTTATATGGCAATCTCGCTCCAGATGGATGTATTGTTAAAACCGCCGGGGTTAAGCCTGTCTTGTTCAAGTTTAGCGGCAAAGCCAGAGTATTTCAATCGCAGGATGAAGCAGGCGACGCCATACTGGATGGCCGTGTGGAAGCGGGCGATACTATCCTAATCCGATATGAAGGGCCTAAGGGTGGACCTGGAATGCAGGAAATGCTGTATCCCACTTCTTATCTGAAAACAATGCATCTTGATGATAAATGCGCCCTGGTCACTGATGGCCGGTTTTCCGGTGGAACATCAGGACTTTCGATTGGACATGTATCTCCGGAAGCTGCAGCCGGAGGGAATATCGCTCTTATTGAAGATGGAGACCTGGTTGAAATTAATATACCCGAAAGATCAATAAACCTGGTAGTCGCAGAAAAAGAACTTAAGAAAAGACGAGACAAAGAATTGTCAAAAGGCAAGAAAGCCTTTCAGCCTGCAGGAAGAAAACGGGTTGTTTCTGAGGCATTAAAAGTATATGCCAGCCTGGTTTCTTCCGCTGATAAAGGCGCGGTACGTATAATCTAACTCAAAGCAAGATTTGAATAATGGAAAGTCAAACAAAGAGAATTACTGGTTCGGAAGCTTTGCTTCTTTCCCTTATTGAAGAAGGGGTCGATACAATTTTCGGTTATCCTGGAGGGGCAATAATGCCTGTCTATGACCTGTTATATGATTACAAAGAAAGGTTCAATCATATTCTTGTGCGGCATGAACAGGGTGCTACTCATGCCGCCCAGGGTTATGCACGCGTAACTGGAAGGCCGGGCGTTTGTTTTGTTACCTCTGGGCCTGGTGCTACGAACCTCGTAACCGGATTGGCTGATGCTATGATTGATTCAACACCAATAATCTGTATAAGCGGACAGGTCACGACTCCTTTGCTTGGCTCTGATGCTTTCCAGGAGTCAGATGTTATTGGCATTTCAATGCCCGTGACTAAATGGAATTTCCAGGTTTCAAAGGCTTCAGAAATACCTCTTGCAATTGCCAAAGCATTCTATATTGCAAAAACCGGAAGGCCTGGCCCTGTAATAATAGATCTTACCAAGGATGCTCAGTTTGAAGAGTTTGATTTCAGCTATAAAAAATGCAACCGGATAAGAAGTTATATTCCTTATCCCGCCTTAGACCCAAGAAAGGTGGAACAGGCAGCAACCTTAATAAATAAGGCACAAAAACCGCTTGCACTTGTCGGACAGGGCGTAATCCTGTCAGGTGCAGAAAACGAACTGAAGATTTTTCTTGAGAAAACAGGTATACCTGCAGCCTGGACATTATTGGGAAACTCAGCTTTTCCACATAACCATCCCTTGAATGTAGGAATGCTTGGCATGCACGGTAATTATGGGCCAAATATCAAAACGAATGAATGCGATGTATTGATAGCACTTGGAATGAGGTTTGATGACCGTGTTACCGGCGATACTGCAACTTATGCCAGGCAGGCGAAAATAATTCATTGTGAAATTGATCCATCCGAAGTTGATAAAAATATTAAATCAGATGTTGCCATTATCGCCGATTTAAAAGAGACTCTCCAGGCGCTGATTCCAAGGGTTAAAGAAAATTCGCATTCAATCTGGCTCAGTGAGTTTGAAAAAGCATTCAAAATTGAGTATGAGCGTGTAATTTACCCGGAAATTCATCCTGAATCGGGCGATCTGACCATGGGCGAAGTCATCAGAAGAATAAGCGAGCACACAAAAGGCGACACTATCCTGGTAACTGATGTCGGTCAGCACCAGATGGTAGCTTCAAGGTATTTCAAAGTAAATTCCACCAGGAGCGTTGTAACTTCAGGAGGATTGGGAACCATGGGATTCGGACTACCTGCATCTATTGGAGCAAAAATAGGCAGGCCTGACAGACAGGTCATCGCTGTAATCGGCGATGGGGGATTCCAGATGACCATCCAGGAACTTGGGACCATGTCCCAATCCAATGTTGCCGTCAAGATAGTACTTATGAACAATGGTTACCTTGGGATGGTCAGGCAATGGCAGCAATTGTTCTTTAACAGAAGATATTCGTACACGGAACTTAAGAATCCGGATTTCATAACGATTGCAAAAGGATATAATATTAAAGGGAAGCGACTCTCAAAAAGAGAGAATCTCGACGAAGCAATTGGTGAAATGCTGGATCATGACGGGCCATTCCTTCTGGAGGTCAAGGTGATGAAAGAAGGTAATGTTTTCCCGATGATCCCGGCCGGGATGTCAGTGTCGGATGTCCGGCTGGAGTAAAAGTTGAGGGGGTGAGGGGAGAAATGGTGAACGGGTGAAAGAGGGACGGAGAGACGGAGGGATGGAGGGATGGAGAGAAGGGGAGAAATAGTGAACGGGTAAAGGGGAGAACGGGTGAAGAGAAAAAAATAGAATTACTATTAAAAATTTAGGATTATTGTTAAAACAGAATATTCGGAATAATCACGACAATTGTTATCATTGAGACTAGTGCGACAATTGGGACTATTGTACCATTGAGTAGCCAAAACCTCGAAACGATTAACAAACTTCAGAAAAAGTAAAAGATATGGAACAGGAATTCACGATTACGGCGTTTTCGGAGAATAGTGTTGGTTTGCTGAACAGGATAACCATTATTTTTACCAGGAGGCATATCAACATCGACAGTCTGACGGTTGGTGAATCAGCCCACAAAGGGATATTTAAGTTCACAATTGTTGTCAGGACTACCCTTCCTATGATAAAGAAGGTTGTCAGCCAGATTGAAAAGATAGTGGACGTCCTGAAGGCTTTCTATCATGTTGCAGATGAGATTATCCACCAGGAGGTTGCGCTATACAAAGTTCCTACTGAGGCTCTTTTCTCCAGCAACGAGATTGAGCAGATTGTCAGAACACATAATGCACGCATCCTTGAGGTAACCCCCGATTACACCGTCATTGAAAAAACAGCTCATAAACAGGAAACCCAGGAACTTTTTGAACATCTCGACAAATATGGTGTTCTTCAATTCACCCGCTCAGGAAGAGTTGCTATTACCAAGGGTAAAACAGAAAAGTTCTCTGACTTTCTGAAAGCTTTGGACAAAGAATATTCGGAATCTTTAATTAACGAAGAATAAAATTATGGTAAAACTTAAATTTGGTGAAGTAATTGAAGATGTGGTGACCCGCGAAGAGTTTCCACTTTCAAAAGCCCGTGAAGTCCTTAAAAATGAACTCATTGCAATTATTGGTTATGGAGTTCAGGGGCCGGCACAAGCGCTTAACCTGAAAGACAATGGGATGAATGTGATTGTTGGACAGGCTCCTGAATTCAAAGAAGACTGGGATAAGGCAGTCAAGGATGGCTGGATCCCCGGGAAAACACTTTTTGGGATCGAAGAAGCCGCAAAAAAGGGAACTATCATTCAATATCTTGTTTCAGATGCAGCTCAGAGAGCTGTCTGGCCAGTCCTCAAACCTGCCCTGAACAAAGGCGATGCACTCTATTTCTCTCATGGATTTTCAATTACATATAAGGATCAAACCGGTGTGGTTCCACCTGATAATGTGGATGTAATTCTTGTGGCACCAAAAGGATCAGGGACAAGTGTCAGGCGGAATTTCCTTGCAGGAACAGGTATAAATGCCAGTTACGCGGTATTCCAGGACTATACGGGAAGGGCTGAAGAGAGGACTCTTGCACTTGGTATTGGCATTGGTTCAGGTTACCTTTTTCCAACTACATTTCAAAATGAAGTATACAGTGACCTGACTGGTGAAAGAGGAGTGCTGATGGGTGCCCTTGCCGGTATAATGGAAGCACAATATAAAGTATTGCGCGACAATGGTCATAGTCCGAGTGAAGCCTTTAACGAGACTGTTGAAGAACTTACCCAAAGCCTGATAAGGCTGGTTGATGAAAAAGGCATGGATTGGATGTACTCGAATTGCAGTGCCACTGCGCAGCGCGGAGCACTGGACTGGAAATCCCGTTTCAGGGATGCGGTCATGCCAGTCTTTAAGGAACTTTATAAACGGGTTAAAAAAGGCGAAGAAACACGGATTGTACTTGAAAAAACCGGCAAACTAGGATATAAGGCTGATCTTGAGTCTGAGCTGGCTGAGATGCGTAATTCAGAATTGTGGCAGGCAGGTGCAATGGTTAGAAAACTAAGACCTTGATGAAT
>Ga0153915_10004507_pt1 | contig 12832 bp, 10 predicted proteins | sample Opewatmetagenome_2_FD_107003 | JGI IMG/M metagenome (GOLD analysis project Ga0153915, IMG submission 107003) | Freshwater wetland microbial communities from Ohio, USA - Open water 3 Core 3 Depth 3 metaG | ecosystem: Environmental > Aquatic > Freshwater > Wetlands | place: USA: Ohio, Lake Erie... | reverse complement strand
TCGCGTTTGACGTGACCGACGAGTTCTGCCAGTGGAATGCGGGGAGATGGCGGCTCACCGTTCCCGGTGCGGACGGCGAGTGCGTCACCGTGGAGGCCGCCCCGGCCGCGGCCGAGATGGACCTGGCGGCCGACATCCGGGACCTCGCCTGCGTCTACCTCGGCGCGGTGCGGTTCGCCGACCTTGCGCGCGTCGGTCGGGTGCGCGAGCGCCGGCCGGGCGCGATCGCGCTGGCCGACGAGCTGTTCGCCACGGCAAGCGCCCCGTGGAATTCGACGATGTTCTAGCGCTCGGCGTGGTGGCGCCCTGCCCGGCGAGGAGCGCAGCGTCTACAGCTGAAAGAACCCGTACAGCGTTTCCCGCGTCGACTGGCGGATCCCGGCCGCGTCCGCGACGATGGTGATGTCGTCCTCGTCGGGGTGATTCGGGTCGTAGATCCGGATGGTCGTCGCGTCGCCCTGGGTGTCCGAGCCATAGGCGAGGACCTGGTGGCTCTCGGTCAGCCTGAATGGGTTGAGGCCCTGGTGGCGGACCAGGCCGACCACCGCCAGGTGGCCCGACGCGATTGTGGCCGCGATCTTCGGGCATTCGGTCTCACGTGTTCGGCGGGCGGCGCCGTCCGGCCCCTGCGCGCCCATCCACCAGAACCCGAGCGGCGTCCGCATCCATTCGAGCGACTGGACCTGGCGCCGGACCAGCGCCTGGAAGAGGGGCGAGCCGTTGGCCGGCGGGTCCATGTCCGGCGGGATCGGCAGGCCGCCCTCGAACCGCTCGCGGACGTACCAGGCCATCCCGCCGCACAGACCGGCCGAGGCGTCCCCGATGCCGATCCAGCGCGGGTCGAGAGGGCCGAGGCGAACCGTTGGACCCGGCGGAAACCGGTTGGCGAAATGGAGTCCGTGGGTGCTCGGCAGGAAGCCAGAAACCGCGCTCATCGGCGCAATAGTGGCATCCAGAGCCGACGGCGTCGAGGCTGGAAGTCGGCGCGTACCATCCCCGCATGCCCAACCGACTCGCGGGCGAGACGAGCCCGTATCTCCTCCAGCACGCCAACAATCCCGTCGACTGGTCGCCCTGGGGCCCCGACGCCCTCTCGCGGGCGAAGCTGCTCGACCGGCCGATCTTCCTGAGCATCGGCTACGCGGCCTGCCACTGGTGCCATGTCATGGAGCGCGAGTCGTTCGAGGACCAGGCGACGGCCCGGTACCTCAACGATCACTTCGTGTCGATCAAGGTGGATCGCGAGGAACGGCCCGACCTCGACCAGGTCTACATGGCGGCGGTCCAGGCGATGACCGGCGGTGGCGGCTGGCCGATGTCGGTCTTCCTGACCCCGGAGGGCCGGCCGTTCTACGGCGGAACCTACTTCCCCGACGAACCACGTCACGGGATGCCCTCGTTCCGGCAGGTCCTCGAAGGCGTCGAGCGCGCGTGGCGCGAGCAGCGGGCCGAGGTGGAGGCAGCCGGCGGGCGGCTCGTCCAGGGACTGGTGGACCAGGCACGCCTTGGTGCGGGGGACGCCGATCCCACGGCGAGCCTGCTCGAGGCCGCGACGGCCGCCATCGAAGCCTCCTTCGATCCCGCCACCGGCGGCTGGGGCCGGGCGCCCAAGTTCCCCCAGCCGATGACCATCGACTACCTGCTGCGTCGCCACCTGGCGACCGGCGACGCCCGGCCGCTGGCGATCGCCCGCCGGTCGCTCGATGCGATGGCCGACGGCGGGGTCCACGATCAGCTCGGCGGCGGCTTCCACCGCTACTCGACCGACGCGCATTGGCTCGTCCCGCACTTCGAGCAGATGCTCTACGACAACGCCCAGCTCGCGCGGACCTACGTGCGCGCCTGGCAGGTCACCGCCGACGCCCGCTACCGCGACGTCGCGACCGGGACGCTCGACTACATGCTTCGCGAGCTGATCATCGACGACGCCGCGTTCGCGGCCAGCCAGGACGCCGACACCGAGGGGAGTGAAGGCGCGACCTTCGTGTGGCGCGCGCCCGAGATCCGCCAGGTCCTGGGCGATGACTCGCCCCTGTTCGAGGCGGCCTACGGCGTGACCGACGCCGGCAACTGGGAAGGCACCACGATCCTCAGCCGGGTCGTCTCCGACATCGAGCTCGCCGGCCGATTCGGGATACGCGAAACCGCGGTCGGGACGCGACTCGGCGAGGCGCGCCGGCGCCTGCTGGCACGACGGGCCGGCCGACCCCAGCCGGCCCGCGACGACAAGGCGCTGGCTGCCTGGAACGGGTTGGCGATCGCGGCCTTCGCCGACGCAGCGGTGGCCCTGGCGGCCACCGATCCCGAGCTGGGGGCCCGCTACCGAGCGGCCGCCGAACGCGCGGCGGAGGCGATCGTGGCCGGACTGCTCGGAACGGACGGGTCGCTCGGCCGTTCGTGGAAGGACGGACGGGGCGTGGGTCGGGGCGTGCTCGAGGACTACACCCACCTCGCCGACGGCCTCCTCGCGCTCCACGAGGCGACCTTCGAGGAGCGCTGGTTCACGACGGCTCGTGCGTTGATGGATCGCGTCCTGGAGCGCTTCTCGGATCCAGCCGGCGGCTTCTTCGACACGGCCGACGACCACGAGCGGCTGGTCACCCGCCCGAAGGACATCCAGGACAACGCCGTTCCGTCCGGTAACGCGGTGGCCATAGAGGTGTTGCTGCGGCTCCACGCGTTGACCGGTGAGCCGGTCTACCGAACGGCCGCCGAGCGCGCGCTGCGGACCGTCGTGCCGTACGTGGCGCGCTACCCGACCGGCTTCGCGCGCTGGCTGACGGCGATGGACCTGTCGCTGGCGCCGGTCGCCGAGGTCGCGATCGTCGGCGCGCGTGACGACCCGGCCACGCTCGCCCTGTTGGAAGAGGTTCGACGCGGCTACCGGCCAAACCAGGTCGTCGCGGTCGCGGCCGACCCGGCCGGCAGCGCCATCCCGTTGCTGCGTGATCGGGTGGCGATCGACGGCCGTTCCACGGCGTACGTCTGCCGCGGCTTCGTCTGCCGCCTGCCGGCGACGGATCCCGCGACGCTGCGCCGCGAGCTCGAGGAGCCGACCGGTGCGGCCTGACGTCGTGGCGTCCGGTCGTGACGCGGGCCTGGCGGTTCGGGCGGCGGCGCCCGCCGAATACGCGGAGATCGGCGAGCTGACGGTCCGCGCCTACGCGACCGTTGGCGACCCACTGCAGGGCAGTGCAACCTATGCGGCATACGAGGATGAGCTGCGTGACGTGGCCGGTCGGGCCGGGACCTGCCTCGTGCTGGTGGCTGTCGATCGCGCGGGTCGTATCCTCGGCGCGGTCACCTACGTGCCCGGCCCGGGGACAGCATGGTCCGAATCGGAGCGCGACGGTGAGGCCGGATTCCGGGCGCTGGCGGTCGACCCTGCGGCGCGCGGCAACGGCGTGGGTCGGGCGCTCGCAACGGCCTGCATCGAGCGGGCGCGCGAAACCGGCCGCCTCGGCCTCGCGATCTACACTCGACCATCGATGACCGTGGCGCACCGCATGTACGAATCACTCGGGTTTGTCCGCGAACCGACGCGGGACTGGGAGTTCGAGCCAGGCGAGTGGCTCTGGTCGTACGCCCTCACCTTCTGACATGGGCTCGGCACCGTCGGTCGTCCCGATTCCAGCCGCGACGGTCGTCCTGCTCCGACCTGGACGGGCCGGCCCGGAGGTCCTGCTGACCCGGCGGCCGTCGTCGATGGCGTTCGCCGCCGACATGCATGTCTTCCCGGGCGGGCGAGTGGACGAGGATGATGCGGCGCCCGACCTCCTCCGCCGGTCCGTCCTGTCGCCCGCGGAGGCGTCCACAGCTCTTGGCGGCGACCTTGGCCCGGAGGCCGCCCTCGCGACCTACGTGGCGGCGATCCGGGAGCTGTTCGAGGAGGCGGGCGTCCTGCTGGCGGACGGTGGCCGCAACCTGAACATCATGCCGCCGCCGTACCTCTCGCAGGCACGGTCCGCCCTGGTCGGTGGGGAAGCCAGCTTCGCGACGGTCGCCGCCGAGCTTGGGCTTCGCCTTCGGACGGACTGGCTCGTGCCGCTGTCACGCTGGGTTACGCCAGCGACCCTCCCGCGTCGCTTCGACGCCCGATTCTTTGCGGCCGAGCTGCCGGTCGGTGCGCGAGTCTCCTTCGAGGGCGACGAGGTCGCCGGTCACGACTGGCTGACCCCGGCCGGCGCCCTGGCGGCCATGGCCGCCAGGGAGATCGGCATGTGGCTCCCGACCAGCGCGACCCTGCAGCAGCTCGAGCATGTCGCGACGCTCGACCAGGTTCGTGAGCGCCTGACGCCTCGGCGGCTCGGGACGCTGGAGGTGGAGGCGATCTCGCCGGAGGTCACGCGGATCGTCATGCCGGCCGGCGGCGGTGTCGCCGGCCAGCCGGTCTGCGCCTTCCTCGTCGGCCGGCAGCTTCACGTCCTGGTCGACCCGGGTGACCCGACGGGCCCGGCGCTCGATCGGGCGATGGCGTTGGCCGCGTCGCGCGGCGGATCGATCGTCGGGATCGCCCTCACCCAGGTCGACCCCGACCATGCGGCCGGGACCGAGGCGCTCGCGGAGATGCTGGAGATCCCGGTCGTCGCCGGTCCGGGCGGCGGCAGGCCCGTGCCCTACGCCGTCCGCGAGCTCGCCGACGACACGCCGGTGCCCTTTGGCGACGTGCGCCTCCAGGCGATCTCCACGCCCGGACCGAGTCCGGAGCATCTCGCCTTCCTGGTCGGCGATCGGCCGAGTGTCGCGATCAGCGGCGATCTCGACGGCCGCCGTGGTGCTCGCACGGTGGTCGGGCCATGGGACGATCGGGCCGCGGCGGCGTCGCGCGACCGCCTGCGGCGGTTGGCGCCGAAGGCGACATGGCTGCCCGGCCATCCCGCACCCGCGATCGACGGTGGAGCGTGATCGGTTTGACGTGACGGACGCCGGGCCCGACCCTCTCCGGATGGACGAAATGCGGCCTCAGCCGCGCGACCCCCACCTTCCCGACGCCCTCCGCGTGCTCCCCGGCCCGGCGTGGCTCTTCGTCCTGCTCGCCGCGGCCCGGCTGGCATGGGGCCTCCGCGAAGCCAGCTTCGGTCCGACCGTCGACCCGTGGCGCGTGGCGGAGGTCGTGCTCTTCGACCTGCCGTCGGTCGTCGCGGTGCTGCTCCCTGCCGCCCTGCTGGCTCGGCATCCGGACGTCGCGTCGCGGGGACGCGCCCTCCTCTTCGGCGTGATCCTGCTGGCCGCCGTCGAAGGCCTGCGCGTGCTCGGCACGCCACTCCAGCCGTTCTTCGAAGGGTTGACGCCCGGCGACGAGGCCGCATCGTTCCTCGTTCCCGCGGCGCTCATCTACCAGGCGGCAACCTTCCTGCTCGGCGCGTTCGCCGTCGCCGGCATCGGACTCGGGCTCGACCGGGCGCGCAGCTACGAGGACCGTTCGAGCTCGTGGCCCGTGTCCGCCATCCTGGCGGCCCTCGTCGTGCTGATCGCCGTCACCGGAATCCTGTCGGTGAGTCGGCTGCCGTACGAGCAACTTCCGCTGACGCCCACGGTCGTCGTCTACATCGTCTCGACGGTCGTGCTGAACGTCCTGTCGGCCGCCGCCATCGCCTATCTGGCGGCGACCTTGACGGCCGGTGCTCGCGCCGGCGAGGACCCTGGCCTCGGCTGGCACCTCGCCGCCGCCGGATCCTGGCTCGTCATCGGCAGCCTGGCTGCGCTCGGGCTGGAGGGCCTGGTGCAGGCCACGCCCGAATCGGCGACGTTCACGAACAACATCGCCCAGTTGACGGAAGGGATCTTCACGTTTGGCTACCTGGGCATCCTCGGTGGATTCGTGCTCGGCCTGCCGTCGCTCGATCTGATCGGGGATGACGACGACGCCTTCGGGGACATGGAGGCCGAAGAAGACGACGAGCTCGACGTCGACGTCGAGGCTGGGCTCGCGACGATCGAGGGAGACCTGGCCTAGTCCCGGTCGACCGGCAGCGCGGCGGCGAGGTTGCGCAGGAAGTTGAGGCCCTGGTCCACCTGGTCGACCGGCGCGTACGGTCCCGGCATCAGGAAGCACGGCCTGCCGGCGAGGGCGACGCCCGGCAGCTGGCCCCATGACTCGGCCAGGGCCCGACCGGCGGAGATCGCCGCCGCCCGCTTGTAGATGAACACGACCGCAGCCGGTCGCCACAGCGCGATCTTCTGCCAGAGCGGGCCGACGCCGTTCGTCAGCTCGGCATCGGTCGCGACGTCACGGGCGGTGGGGAGCTTGAGCAGATCCGTGATGCCATGGCCGGCGGCCACCAGCGCATCGTCGGCCGTCTCGACCGGCGTGGCGGGCGGCAACACGCCTGCCAGCATCAGGCGCCGCCAGAACGTCCGGCCGAGGCGGCCCTGGTGGTAGTGGCCCGCCGAGACGCTGACCGGCGAGGGATTCAGGCCGATGAACAAGAGCCGATCGCGTCGGGGTGGCAGGTCGGCGAGCGTCTCCACGGCTCGACCGCCAACCAGGATCCGGGTCCGGTGCGGCCCCGGTTCGGGCCGGTGCATCAAGGCGTCGAGCTCGTCAGGCGTCATCGGATGGAGCTCGGAAACGGCCATGCAACGGAGGTCCGAGGCGGCAACGTGGGCCGGTCGAATGCCCCTCGCTCGACTCAGGCGTGCGGGTCGTTGTCGTCGCCGGCCGGCTCGTCGGCCTCGCTCACCCGGGCCTTGATCTCGTCCTGCGCCTTGGCGGCCTCGGTCCTGGCCTCGCGCACGCCACGACCCAGGGCCTCGCCGAGCCTGGGCAGGGTCTTGGGCCCGCGCCAGACGACCACGACGACCAGGATGACGATCAGGACGACGAGCAGGTCAGGCATGGGATGGATGGTACATCGCTGGTGCGGGCCGCCGATCGGGCTCTCGCCTCTGACCGGTATCGTGCCACGCATGCTGCTGGTCTACGGCCCTCGATCGCGCTCGTACGACTTCGGACCGAATCACCCACTGACGCCGCGGCGGTTCGGTCCGGGCGTCGATCTGCTCCGTTCCGTCGGAGCTGAGCCCGGATTGGCGCCCGAGCCCGCGCCTGACGCCGACCTGCTCCGCTGCCATGAACGGCGCTATCTGGAAGTCGTCAAGCGGTTCTCGGAATCGCCATTCGGCGAGGATCCCGGGGCAGGCATCGGCGAAGGCGGCGACGATCCGCCGTTCGCAGGGATGCACGAGGCCGGCGCGATGGTCGCGGGCGGGTCCTTGCGGGCCATGGAGGCGATCCTCCGCGGCGACGAGGCGCACGCCTTCCACCCGGGCGGAGGTCTCCATCACGCCATGCCGGGCCGGGCGTCCGGCTTCTGCATCTACAACGACCCGGCACTTGCGATCGCCCGGGCCAGGCAGGACGGGCTGCGCGTGCTGTACGTCGATCTGGACGTGCATCACGGCGACGGCGTCCAGGCGATCCACTGGGGCGACCCGGGCGTGCTGACGTTCTCGATCCACGAGACGGGTCGGTACCTGTTCCCGGGCACGGGCGGGGTGGGGGAGCTCGGTGAGGGTGTCGCGGCCGGGACCGCGGTGAACGTGCCGCTGGAGCCCGGGACGGGCGAGGGTGCCTGGCTGGAGGCGGTGCGAACGTTGCTCCCCGAATTGGCCGCCGCGTTCGGCCCGGACCTCATCGTGTCGCAGCACGGATCCGATTCGCACGCCTGGGATCCACTGGCCCACCTGCGAGTGACCACAACGGCGATGGGCGAGGCCGCTCGCCTGGTGGATGCGATGGCGCACGGCCACGCGGGCGGACGCTGGCTGGCGACGGGAGGCGGCGGCTACGACGCGTACCGCGTGGTGCCTCGAACGTGGAGCCTGGTCTGGCTGGCCGGTTCGCACCTGGACGCCCCGGCGTCGACACCTGCAGCGTGGCGGGAGCACTGGGCGTCGGAGGCGGCACGCTACGGGCAGGCGCCGTTGCCGGCCACCTTCGATGACGCCCCGAACGCCGGCCTGCCGGTCGACGCCGAGCAGACCATGGCCGAATCGCGATCACGCGAGACCACCGCGTTGGTTCGCCGGCTTGTCGTGCCCCGGCTGCTCCGCGAGGCTCGCGATCGAGGCTGGTGGGATCCGGTAGCGCCTTCGACTGCCGCCACCGCGGCACCCGAGGGCTCGCCATCGGCCGCCGCCCCGCCCATCACCGGTGCCGTCACGGCCGATGCCTGGTCCCGCCTGGTCCTCGCTCCGAGGGTCGTCCCCCCGGTCGATCCTGCCGCCGGACATGCCTTGATCCTCGCCGCGATTCGTGACGGCGCGACGGTCTCGGCGGCCGTGGCCGGCGACCAGGTCGTCGGAGTCGCCGTGGCCGGTTCGCCGGCGCCCGATGGTCGGTGCGATCTCCTCGCCCTTGGTGTCGCGCCCGACTACCGCCGGGCGGGCCTGGCGGCGCGGCTGCTGGCCGGCAGTACCGCCGATCGCGCGGAGGTCTGCCTCGCCGAACGGGACCCGCTGGAGCCACTCGACACGGGGCTTCGTGGCGTCATCGCCTCGCGACTCCTCGAGCGGGCCGGGTTCGAGGTTCGGCCAGCTGGCGGCGCCCTCGGATCGGCAGATCCGGCCGCTCTCGCGGCGACCCGTCGCCGGTAACTGGCTGGCCACGGGCAGGAACCCCGCCGTGCGCGCGAACGAGGTGCTCGCCCGGCACCGATGGGCATCCGTTGGCCCGCACGGCGTTCAATCCAACCGGGAAATGGCCGATGCCCAGACCGCGATCTCGGAGCGACGCGACGCCCCCAGCTTGGCGAGAATGTGCTCGACGTGCGCGCTCGCCGTCTTGGGAGCGATGAACAGGCTGGCGGCGATCTGGGCATTGGTCTGACCTGCCGCGATGAGTCGGGCCACCTCGAACTCGCGCGCGGTCAGCGGGTGCCACGGCTCGTCGGACGGGTGCCGGGCGCGAGCCTCGCGCAGCAGTTCGGATGCGCGCGCAGCAAGCGGCTGGCTTCCCAGGCGGTCGGCGATCGAGCGGACCTCCTCCACGAGGCTGATGGCCTCGGCAGGGCGGTTCGTCCGCAGCAGGCAAGCGGCCAGATCGAGCCGCCCCCAGGTGCTCTCCCAGACTCGGCTCGACGTGTCCCAGCCGCGCACTGCCGCCTCGAGCGACTCCCTGGCACGGCCGGTCGAGCCGCCGGCCAGCAGGATCAATCCCCGGGCGTGGTCGATCGCCGACAGGGTTCCCGGGATCGATCGTCGTCGAAGCTCGGGCTCGATCAGGTCGACCCACCGGACGGCTCCGCCCGGGTTTCCCATTGCCAGGTGGGCTCGCGTGCCCGTGACCAGGAATGGGAAGAGCAGCGCGGCGTCGGCGACGGGCTGGGACGCCGCTCGACCCCGCTCGCAGAGCTCCCCGGCCAGCGACGGCTCGCCGGCCAGCAGCGCTGTCTCGGCCAGCCCCCACAGCGACAGCGACGTCCGGAGGAGCTCGCCCATCGGCTGACCGAGCTCGAGTGATTCGCCCAACAACTCCTTGGCTCGCCCCCAGTCTCCCCGGCCCAAGGTCACGTAGCCCATGACGTAGAGCGCCGTGATCCGGGTGGTCACACCTCCCCTGCCGTCCGCCAGCGCTCGCTCCGTGACCTGCAGGGCTTCGCTCCAGCGTCCAGTGGCCCACAGGACGAGGCCGAGGTGCGCCGCCATGTAGTGGCGATCGTTCCAGCGTTCGACCCGCTCGGCGTACTCGATCCCTTCGCGGAACCAGCGTTCCGAGCGCTCGTAGTCGACGACCTCCGAGGCGTCCGAGGCAAGCAACCGGTAGCCTCGCGCCGCCTCCGCTTCCAGCTGTGACGCGCGCGCTCGCCGGACACTCGATTCGTACAGATCCCAGCCTTCGGGCATTCGGCCGGCGAACACCAGGTCGTGGCCGAGCGTCACGAGCGCGTGGAGCTCGGTCGGTTCGTCGTTCCCGGCCACCGCAAGCTCCTGCGCTTCCCGGGCGTGAATCAGCGACTCCTCGATCCGCAGGTCGTACATGTAGGTCGCGCCGAGACTGGCGAGGAGGCGACCGCGAATGCGCCGGGTCTCCGGATCGGCGGGCGCGTCGTGAAGCTCCTCGAGCCCCCGACGCAGCAGGTCGGTCCGAACGTCGAGGCTATCCCCGAGGAGGTGCCGGACGGCGACAAGTGGTCCCAGCAACGCCGCGGCTTCACCGACGGCCCCTGCAGCCAGGTACTGCTCGCGCGCGCTCGTGAACGCCGCGGACGCGGTGACGTTGTTGTCGCTGGCCGCGGCCGCGGCGGCGAACTCGCTGAGCGCCCGGGCATGATCGAGCGGTGGCAGGTCGCCTGGAACGTTGCGCAGCGCTCGGCGATACAGCTCGAACGCCTCACGGTGCGACGAAATCGCGGCCGCCGTGCGAGCGCCGGCGAGCGCCGTCCTGTACGCCTCGTCTCGCCGTCCGGCTCGCTCGTAGTGGTGTGACAGCACGGCGTCCGACACGTCGCCACGTTCGGCCATCAGCTTGACGACACGGTCGTGGAGGCGGGCCTTCTCGGGAACCGACAGCTGCTGGTAGATCGCCTCCTGGATCAGCGCATGGCGGAAGTCGTACCTGCCGGGCACGTCGGAGGCCACGAGGAAGAAGTGGCTGAGGAGCTCCTCCAGCGCCGTCCACACGCGTTCGATCGATTGCCCGCAGAGAGCCGCGAGGAGCTCCGGATCGAACGCGTGGCCCATCACCGAGGCGGCCAGAACGAGGTCCCGGGCCAATCTCGACAGGCCTCGGACCCGCTGGTGAACAGCCTCCTGCAGCGTGTCCGGTACGTCGGCCGCGCGAATGGCGTCGCGCCCCGGCCGGTCGATCTCGAGCAGAACCCCGAGAAGCTCCTCGACATGCAGCGGGATCCCATTGGTACGCTCGAAGATGGCTGCGACCACATCGCTCGGGGCGGGACCGTCCACATCGAGGATCTGGCTGGCCATGAGGGCAGTCTCCTCGAGCGAGAGGCGACGAAGCCGGACTTCTTCTGCCAGCCGTTCGTTGAGGAGACGCGCCCGCCACTCGCGCATCGGGACGCGAGGGTAGAGCTCGTCGCTGCGATAGGTCGCAACCACGAGCAGCGGCAGCCCACGGAGCCGATGGGCGAAACCGGCCAGGATTTCGAGGCTGAGATCGTCCGCATAGGTCAGGTTTTCCAGCGCAACGAACGTCGGTACCGCGGCGATCGATGCCAGGAGTTCGACGACGTCAAGAACCAGCAAGCGGCGTCGTCGCCGGCCGTCGCCCTGCCGCCCGGGTTCGATGTGAACGAGGCGAGCCGCAACCTCGGCGCCCACCACGGCGAACGGATCCGCGCGTGACATCGCGCGTCCAAGGTCGAGGAATGGTGCGGCGGCGACCGCGACGTCTTCGGGGGACGTCCGACCGCGGATCGCTCGAAACCCCATGCCCGAGGCCCGGCGCTCGATGGCGCCGAGGAGGCGGGTCTTGCCGATGCCCGCTTCACCGGCAAGCAGCAGCAGGCGGCCATCGCCAGCCCGAGCTTCGGCAAGCCTTCGCTCGGCCAGCTCGAGGAGATCGTCCCGGCCGAACAGGATCGGGCTGAGCCTTGGTCCGAACGTCCCCGGTTCGCGCTCGCGCCAGCCCGAGACCGATGGGACTTGGGTTGCCTCGGTTGGATCGTCGACGGGTTCGTTCACCGAGGCAACTTTAGGCCCAGGTTCAACGCCGTCATCGGTCGGTCGACCGATGACCTCATCGGGCAGCCATCGACAGAGTGATCTGCGTCGGCTGCCATCGCCCGTTCGGAACCTGGCGCGATGGGGCCCCAAAACGGAGGCACAGGAGATGACCGCAGGACTCAGGAGCCAACAGATCGCCGGAACGAAGGTAGCCCTCCCTCCGACCGCACTCGCGGGTCTCATGGGTGTGGCGCTGCTGGTCGGTGGCCTGCTCGGCGTCGCGACCAAGTCGGAGCTCGACTCCATGACCGCAAACCAGGCGGCCGCACAGGTCGCGGCATCGAACCTTGAATCGCGTCTGCTCGCCGAGCGCCGCGCGCAGATCACCGTTGGCCGTGGTCCGCTCGTGGGTGATCCTGGGGCAGGCGGATCGCTGCCTCGGGCCGCGATCCATGCCTCCGACCACATCGGGTTGACCGAGCGGCTGCTTCCCGTCAAGACGGTGCACAGCCTCGAGCACGGACCGTTGCGGTAGGCGCCGACCGAGGGACGAGGTTTGCGCGGGGCAACGTCTCCCAGCGGCCCTCAACTGTGCCACCGCTCAACCGGCGAGGCGACCAGTCGATCTGGTCGCCTCGCGTCGTTGTCCAGGTGCGAAGGGACGTCCTGCCGGCGGGCGGCCGGACGGAGGTGGTGAATTGGTACATCCGATCTAATTGCACGATCGCGCCTATACTGGCCCTCCCGTGGGAGCCTCGACCCGAACCCGTCGCCAACCGCGCCCGGCCGCGGACGAGGACGGCCGCAGCGCACACGACGTCCACCCGCCCACCGCAGATCCTCTCGACCGCTTCTCGCCCGCGGTCCGCGACTGGTTCCGTTCCAGCTTCGAGGCACCGACCCAGGCCCAGGCCGAGGGTTGGGCGGCCATCTCGGCCGGCCGCCACACCCTGATCCATGCCCCGACCGGCAGCGGCAAGACCCTGGCCGCGTTCCTGTGGTGCCTGGACCGCCTGGCCCGTGACCCGTCACCCGAACCCAGCCGCGCCGCCCCGGGCACGGTGCGAGTGCTGTACGTCTCGCCGCTCAAGGCCCTGACCTACGACGTCGAGCGCAACCTCCGCGCGCCACTCCACGGCATCGGCCTTGCCGCGCAGCGCCTGGGCGAGCCGGAGCCTCGGATCAGCATCGCAAGCCGGACCGG
>Ga0153915_10004506_pt1 | contig 12835 bp, 14 predicted proteins | sample Opewatmetagenome_2_FD_107003 | JGI IMG/M metagenome (GOLD analysis project Ga0153915, IMG submission 107003) | Freshwater wetland microbial communities from Ohio, USA - Open water 3 Core 3 Depth 3 metaG | ecosystem: Environmental > Aquatic > Freshwater > Wetlands | place: USA: Ohio, Lake Erie... | reverse complement strand
CAACCAAAGTGCAGTTGCTTCTATTCCTTTCCCTTCAGTTTTTGATTAGGGGAAAGGCAATTTTTTTTCTTCAGACTTTTTCTTTTGTGTCAAGTTAACGCTTAAATCAAAAAATCACTAGGGAAAGACAAGAAAAATAGCTTATAAGTGGATTCAACCTATCACTAGTTTTGGGTATTAATATGCATGGTTGGCTTGCCTTCCTCGCTGGAATACTAATTGCAGTTTCTGGATTGCTTATCGTTTCCGCCAGCATTGGGATAACATTCTACGGGTTAGCCCTTGAAATAGAGGCACTTTTGGCAGGAATATTGCTAATTATAGCTGCGATTGCCGCTTGGTTGTTCTATGTAGGCATCAAAGCCCAATACAAAAAAGTGAAAACAGGTAGAGAAGCGTTAATCGGGGCTAAAGGCGTTGCAATAACTGACCTTAAACCTAAAGGTGAAGTGCGCGTTATGGGGGAGTTTTGGCAAGCAACCGCAAAGGACACCACAATTGCCAACGGTGAAGCGGTTGAGGTAGTAGACATGGAAGGCATGTTCCTTGTGGTGAAGCGTGCGGAGCAAAACACTTAATTCCACTAATAGCAGATACCATTCTGAGAGTGAGTTGAGTTGGTTGATGTTTTAACGCCTGTCTTGGGATTCATAGCGATTATAGTTGCACTTTTCTTTTTAAGCGGCATTCGTGTGCTGAAAGAATGGGAGCGTATGCCAGTATTGCGTTTAGGTCGCTTTGTAGGTTTAAGAGGACCTGGAATCACCTATCTCGTTCCGCTTATTGACAGGGCACCCGTTAGAATCTCAACGCGACTTGATACTATCCAATTTCGAACTGAATCAACCCTGACCAAAGACAACGTGCCAGTAAACGTCGACTCTGTCTTGTACATGAAGCCTGTAGATCTTGAGAAAGCGGTGCTGCAAGTCGAAAACTATTATCAGGCCACCCAATTGGCATCACAAACAACCCTGCGAGAAGTCATCGGAAAAGTAAGCCTCAACGAGTTACTGGCTGAACGCGAAAAAGTCGGCGCCCATCTACGTGAAATAATCGACGAGAAAACAGAGTCATGGGGCATAAAAGCCACCGCAGTAGAAGTGCGAGACGTCATAATCCCCGGCAACCTGCAGGACGCTATGAGCCGCCAAGCACAAGCCGAACGTGAACGTATTGCAAGAGTAACTTTAGCTACAGCGGAGTTTGAAGCTTCACAAAAAATGATAGAAGCTGCAAAAAACTACGAAAGCAGCAGTGAAGGTTTAAGGCTTAGGTGGATGAACATCCTTTACGAGCTAGGCCAACAAGCCGGCACAAACACCATAATGCTCATTCCCGCTTCTATGCCTGAAGCCGGTTGGCCACCCATCGGCACATACGGATTCAAAGAGTTTCCGACAGGACAAGCAAAGAAGCCTAGACCTCCTCAAACGGAGCCTGAACAGCCAATGCCTGAAGAGCCACAAGAGTAGCCTAAGCAGTTTTTACTGCCTCAACCGTGCGCTTCAACAGCAATGCGGCAGCATCTTGGCTAGGCCAGCCGCCTAACCCGCAGTCAGGACCCGTAAACGTCATGCGGTCACCATACTTTTCCTTGGCACTTCTAAACCTTTTCCTTATTGTTTCCACTGGCTCTAGGAGTTGTTCTGGAGAAGGCTTTGAAACGCCTTTTTCGTAAAGTTCTGCTAAAATGCTATCGATGTCTGTTCTTGCGATGCCAACTCTGATTTGCTTGTCGGCTTTTTCCATCATGCTTTTCGGCACTGCCTGAATATTGCTGGGGGAAGCTGCGTACTCAAAGGATAAAACATCGAGGTTTTTAATGCTAAGCAAATCGTGAACTCCTGCTGCCGAGTGCAAGTGAATCTGGCGAATTGCGCCTTGGAAGTCAAAAGCCTTCTCAAGCACTTGATTTAGTTGGTCGGGTGTAGCTTGAATGTTGTTGAAGCCGAAACTGGGCTCGTCAATGGAGACGACCATAGTTTGTATGTATTTGCTGTTAAGGATTGAGTTTTTTGCAAACCGCCTAATCGTCTCCGCCAGCGCGTCAAGCACGTCTTGGTAAGGCGTTTTGCCAATCTCATGCAAATACTGTTCCATGGGACCAAAAATTGAAACTCGAAGTTGAATTTTGTTGCCAAATTCCTCGCATAGCGCTTTGGCTTGTTGATCGATTAGGAAAACTTCCGGTAGAATAGCGTTTTTTTCTTCCACGAGGAACGAGCCACTCTCCATTGCCACGTGCAGAGCGTCGCTGACCTGTTTTATGCCATCGTATTGCTGTGGATAATTAGCTACATCTAAGCCCGAAGCAAGTTTTTTTCTGTATGAGTCAAGTACTGGGATGCAGAAGTTGGCTTGCAGAGATGGGTCTTGTGTTATGTCTTTGCCGTCGAGGATCGCTTGTCTTGCTTGTTGATAGGCTCTGCTAAAGTCTTCTCTTCCAATGCTTTGTGGCAACGGAAAACTGCCAATGTCGTCGATTAGTGTTTCCATAAAGTATTATTAGACTCTTGAAATTCTATTAAAGCTATATCCTACCTTTAAACCTCTGAAAGGTATGACACTTATGACCGAAAACTGCATATTCTGCCAGATAACCAGCAAACAAGCTCCCGCAAACATAGTTTACGAAGACGAGCAAGTGACTGCATTCCTAAGCAATCGCCCAGTGAACATGGGCCACACGCTTGTGATTCCTAATAAGCACTATGAGAACATTTATGAAATACCAGAGGAAGAAGCCGCGTACCTCTTCAAGATTGTTAAGCGTATAGCCTATGCCGTTAAGGCTGCAACGGGCATTGAGGGCATCAGAATATTGCAGAACAATGGGAAAGCGGCTGGACAAGTCGTTTTTCACCTTCACGTTCACATTATTCCAATGAAACCTCTCAACCAGTTTAGACATGAGCATGTGTTCCGAGCAGCTGAATTGTTAGATAAGGACGCGGAGAAGATAAGGCAGCACCTTTAGGAAAGAACAAGAAGCCCATTTAGAGCAATTTGAAAATCATCGAGGATTCTCCTAAGAGGATTAGGTGGCATTGACGTTTTTATTTCATTAGGATGTTGAAGCGATTTCTGCTTTATATGAAGGGCTACAATCTTCTAAGTGCACTAGCATATTAACGGATTGTCTCTTAGAAGCGAAAGTTTTTCTACCGTACTACTTTTGTTATACCGGTCGTATCCTAACATGGAAATAATAAATGTGCGTTTACCTGACAGCATAGTTTCCGATTTAGATAAACTCGCTAAAAGGCACAATCTCAGCCGTTCAGAAGTCATGCGTCAAGCGCTAACCATTTACCTTCACCTGACAGAGAACGTTGGCACGATGCTTCGACCCATAGTCTTCCAAGTTAAACCAGCCCAAATTGCCTACACCCGAAGAGGCGACGTAACAATCCTAAAAATCCCAACAGGACACGCAATCGTAACGGGTTCAACCAGTTCAGGAGCAGTTGGACCAAAAGAATTAGACCAAGTCAGAGTTGACGGCCACGTACTGGGTAAGTTTCTTGCGCGCGTAGCACTGATGGACGTAACCGCAATAGGCGCATTCCCGCTTCTTTTATCGGTCACATTGAGCGTGGAAAAAGAACCCACAGGTAGCCAAATCCTAGAAGGCATACGAAAAGAAGCCAGAAACCTTGGTTTAGACCCAAATCAAGTCATAATGGAAAACACAGAAGATAACTTCCAAACCACCCAAACAGGAGCAGGATTGACCGTAATCGGCTTCGCAAACGAAGAAGAACTCCGCCTTGGAAAAACATGTCCAGGAGATCTAATCGTCGCCATAGGCAAACCCAAAGTCGGCAACGAAGTCCTAGTGGCAGAAGCAAAAGGAGAAATTGCAGATCTCAAGAATGTAACTCAACTATCCCAAAGAAAATACGTACATGACATCGCACCTGTCGGCACATTCGGCATCGCTAGCGAAGCAGAAATGATGGCTTACGGAGTGGGCAGACAACTAAAACTCAACCAAGTGCAAGGCTTGGATCTGTGCAAATCTGCTGGCCCAGCAACTGTTGTCATAGCCACAATTGACAGAGAAAAGCTTGAAGACTTAACATCTTTAATTCCAAAGCCAATCAATGTTATAGGAGAAATACTGTAGATTTCATTCTTGTTCTTGAGCGCACTTTAGCAAGTGACCGTTACGGTCAATTTCACCACTTCGAATCCGAGTTGTAGAAATCGGTGCAGCGTTCTCCGCTGGAACCATGTTTACCGCAACAATTTTCAATGGTTCAAGGCCAGCCTTGTGGCGCACATCATTAATTTTCTCGGCCATTTTCTCTGTTTCTTTACTTACAACCAGCGCTTCTAAGCCTTTACCTGAAATTGTTAAGCCATAAGGATCGTTTAAGGGCACAACTTCAACTTTTCCAGCAAAACCTCTCTCAGAAACGAAAGTATCTAGTTCTTTGAGCCTTTCATCATAAGGTGCTGTCTTATGCGGTTTACTCATCTTTGAAACGAATTCGTCCGAGGACAACCCGATAACAATCCTGTCGCCAATTTCAAAGGCTTTCTCAAGAAGCACTTTGTGCCCTTTATGCAGTTCATCGAAGGTTCCGCCAACCGCGACTTTTCTAAACTTCCTCATTAGTTACCAGCCTAACGCCCTGAAAATCGATTTTGCTAACTATCATCTGTTCTGAGGGCAAAACCTGCTTAAAAGCTTCTGCCACTGCAACCGCGTTTTTTTGATGCACCAAGGAGTGAACCGCTTCCCCAATCATATTCTGCGCTGCACCAACCGCACCAGCCTTCACAGCTAAATCCACTAACTCACGAGTGTTCTGTGTGGCGAAACCTGCCTTTTGGCTGAAGCGCCAGCAGCACTCCAAAAAATTTTCCAAACACGGCTTAGCCAAAATAGCCTCCAAAGTCTCTTTGCCAAAACGGTTAATCTCCTGCTTCCGCTCAGAAGAAGACAGCACGGGCTTTTTAGGAACATTTGAGGGGAAAAACCCAGAGACGACAATATAATCCGGGCTTATTGGTATGCGGTCAATTTGGCAAATCCCAGGTGCACCCGGTTCCACAACCAACACGCAACCGCCAGCAAACGCTAATGAGCTAACGGTACCCAAGCCCGTTCCGCATTGAATTTCTGCAATGTGAGATATTCTACCAATCTGATTATACGTCAAAGGCAAGTCCAACGCTTCCCTGAGCGCTAAACCAGCGGTTAATGCTCCGCCAGCGCTAGTGCCAAAACCCATGCCTATGGGAACTTGAATTTGATGCTCAACTTTGATTTGGTATTTCTTGTTTGTTTTTCCAAGAAGGGCTTCGACCACTTTTTCTGTTGTCTTAGCTTGTGCAGTTGGTTTGGAGTTAATGTAAATATTCACTGTGGTGTTTGCTGCTTCTTCTGCGGCAACTTTAGTTAAAACACCTTTTCTAAGCCCAAATCCTCCACCTCTTGCGCCGACTTTTTCCAATTCGATAATTGGTTTGTTGTTTTCAGTGTCGTGGATTTGAAAAAAGCTGGAGATTGCCGCTGGAGCGAAAGCTTCGGCCGTTTTAGTCAACTTTTTCGCCTTTTTGCTTTGGTTTAACTCTATATTGAAGAGATGGAAAAGCCCTATAGCAAGCTTTGATGATTGGTGGACCAACAAGCAGCACAAATGGAATCTCGGTTACAAACGTCCAAACGAAAAGAATTGGAATAAACGACGCTGCCAAAGGAGCCTTGACGTATCCAGCTGGATCAAAAAAGAGTTGACTGTAAGCCCAGTAAGCAACTGAAAGTAACGCTGCGCCAGCGGCCATGCCGATGACCGATCCAACAGCGTAACTTCGCCATTGTTGCCATCGTTTCGATACTACTAAAATTGCAGCCAAGCTTACCACAACAGTTGAGATGAAAAGGGCAAGTATAACGGTTGTCGATAGGCCAGTTGCTGCGGCAAATTCTGTTGGGTATATTATGGTGGGAAGTGACAATCCTGCAATTACAAGTATGCTAGCTATGACTACAGTTGTGATCAGTTTTTTCGTGTCAATATTGAGAGTGGAAACAAAGCCTATGATGAAGAACACGATGAAGTTTGGTGGAACACCAGCGGTTAAGCTGAGAAAGGGATTGCCGTGGAAAAGCATGTCTCGGATGAATATGCCGATTGCAGCGCCGAAACCTCCAACCCATCGACCAAACAGCACAGCAAAAACTGCTGGTATAACTACGGCTGGATAGAATGCGACCCCGACAAATGTTAACCCTAGGTCCGTTAAGCGTCCGATTACGGCGTAGGTTGCTGCGCATATTCCTATTAGTGCTACTGTTTGGGCTTTCAAGTTTAGTCACATTTTTTTGTGTTGACCCTGTTGAAATGGCTTTTTTGAAGATAAAACTTCCCTATGAACTGTTTAAACATGTATAAACATAGAAAGCAACTGCTATGCTTTGTGATGCTGTCGTTTGGCTAATTCTTGGCGGTCTCTGATATATTCGTCCCTTGAATAGACATACGGTTTGCTGCTAGGTGGCAATGGCGAATTGTGCTTGTAGCCTCGTTTGTTAAGTTCTTGCACTTGCTCATCATGCCGAAAATATAATTGTTCTATAAAGTCTTTGAATCTGAGCGTTTGGGGATGGTTACGGTACGCTTTGTATTTACCTTGCAGTGTGCCTACTATGCAGTGAAGTTCTGCGTGTTCGCCAAGCAAGTGTTGGCGGTCAAGTTCAGAAACGGGAACACACCAAATGCGTACCAAAGCTAAAACCTACTTTCGTTTGGAGAAAACAGTAATTGGATTTTATGCAGAAAAGTAAGCATTAACTGACCTATTTTTTGTGTCTTTTAATTCTCTCTTGCCTTTGGCTTTGTCTGCGCCAATCTTTTTTCCGCTGTGTCTGCATTTGGAATCTTTCTTGACGCGGAATGTCCAGTTTCCTGAGTGGTGCCATTTTTACGTAGAATGTTTCGAAATTTATCTTGTTGTCTTTAAGGTCTTGTATGTTTTGATTTAATTCGGATTTTGCGTTGGCGTTTTGGGTTTTGTCGAAGGTTTCCGAGTAAACCATGTACGCTGCATGGTACTGAAAGTTTGAGGGATCATCAATCAAAAGTTTTTCGATTTGCGGTTGGTTGTTGTTTTGGTCGTTTGGTTGTTGGGTCATGTTTATCCAGCTTTTGATGTACAGCAATGATTGTTTTTCCCTCTTTTATAGGTGTGCCCATAAAAGATCACATTTTTAGCTGGCAGATTTGCTTGCGCTTTTTATTGATGAACTTTGATACTGTATCATAAAGGTTCGTGAGTGCTTTGTGTAGTCAAGCACTTTTTATATCTAAATCCACTCATAATCAAATGCAGCTTGAGGAGTACAAAATGGCCTATTTTTCTGACCGTGTTGACGCTGGCAAGCGCTTAGCCTCAGCCCTAAAAGACTTTGCTGGCAAGAAGGGGGTTGTTTTGGCAATTCCACGGGGCGGTGTGGTCGTGGGCTTTGAAATTGCTATGGCGCTTCGCTTGCCTTTGGATGTTATTATTCCCCATAAACTTGGTGCCCCAGGCAATCCCGAGTTGGCGATTGGCGCTGTGGCAGAGGATGGAACTATGATTCTGGATGATAACTTAATAGACTACATGGGAGTCTCTGGAGATTATATTAGAGCTGAGGCTGAGCATCAGAAACAGGAAATCCAGCGCAGACTTAAACTCTACCGGCAAGATGCTCCTTACCCAAACTTGAAAGGTCTAGACGTGGTTGTGGTGGATGATGGGATAGCTACAGGCTCAACTATGAAAGCAGCTCTGGCTTCGGTTAGAAACCGCGGTGCTGCCACCGTGATTGTTGCGGTTCCAGTGGGTCCACCTTCAACGATTATAGAACTGAAAAAACAAGCAGACCGCGTCGTTTGCCTCTACACACCAGAATACTTCCAAGCAATAGGACAATTCTACACTGACTTCTCCCAAACCACTGACGAAGAAGTAATCCAGCTGTTGAAAGAGAACAGACAAAGTCTAATGCGGAAGCCTGCAGGGATGGCCGTTGTATGATTCACCAACAAACAACCATCAAAATTCCAGTCGGCAACGTTGAAGTTGAAGGCGACCTCACTATGCCAAGCGGCGCCATCGGGGTTGTGTTGTTTGCACATGGAAGCGGTAGCAGCAGGTTTAGCCCAAGAAACCAGTACGTTGCAAAAGAATTTAACAAGTCAAAAATCGCAACTTTACTCTTTGATTTGCTGACTCAAGAAGAGGAAGAAATCGATATAGGTACAGCAGAGTACCGCTTCAACATTGGCTTGCTTGCTGAACGTCTCATAGGTGCAACAGAGTGGCTTAGAAAAGACCACCAAACAAAAAAGTACAAGTTCGGCTACTTCGGCGCAAGCACAGGTGCGGCGGCGGCTTTAATTGCGGCTGCGAAACTCCCAGATGACATTTCAGCGGTGGTTTCCCGCGGTGGACGCCCTGACTTGGCGGCAGAGTACCTTCCGCGAGTGGTGGCGCCGACGTTGCTGCTAGTAGGCGGCTTGGATACGGAAGTAATTAGGTTAAACCAGCAAGCCATGGACCAAATGGTGGCGGAAAAGCTTCTTGAGATTGTGCCTGGAGCAACACATCTTTTTGAGGAGCGTGGCAAGCTGGAAATTGTGGCTAAGCTTTCGATTGGCTGGTTTCTAAAGTACCTTAAGTAGGAATAGGAGTTTATTTTTCTCTAAGCTACCTACTATGGGAAGCATATGTCTCAAAACCGCCCCGTGACAGTCTACTGGATAGAAAACAACCTCTACCTAAACATAACCAATAAGTGCTCTAATAGTTGCTATTTTTGCCTCAAACGCTACAGGCAAGGCGTTGGCGGCTTCAACCTCAAACTCACACACGAGCCCACTGTAGCCCAAATCACTATGGAACTTGCAGAGGTTTTGCACATGCGCAAGTGGGATGGGCTGGTTTTCTGCGGTTTCGGCGAACCCACTGCCCGACTAGATGTCTTGTTGGAGGTTGTGCGTTGGGTGAGGCAGCATTATGGGCGACGGTTGGAAATCCGCGTGGACACAAATGGGCACGGTTATGTGCTGAATCCCAACAGGGATGTAGCCGGAGAGTTGAAGGCAGCTGGTGTGGACAAAGTAAGCGTGAGCCTAAACGCTGCCAATGCGCAGACTTATAGCGAGATTTGCAAGCCCACGTTCGATGGAGCGTACGAAGCGGTGATAGATTTTATTCAAAAAGCCAGGTTGTTGTTGGGGGTTGAGGTTACGGCAGTTCGGCTGCCTGAGGTGGATTTGGCGAAAGTTCAGGCTGTCGCCACCAATTTGGGCATTGTTTTTAAGGTACGGGAATATATTCCCTGCTTCTACTGACAAAGCGTTAAGTTGATTGGATAGTGTCTTTTCTCATACAAAATGTTAAAAGGCACTGCATATAGAGCGAAAACGTTTTAAGCGCAACTCGTTTATGGCTCTTAATTGAGAGAGAAAGTTTGAGAAAGACTCTACTCTTTGAGTTCGAAGTGCCCCACTATAAAAAACGACCAGTCGGGCTCGTCCCTAATAATAAACAATCAAGATAAACAGAACTTGGGGCATATTGAAACTAAGTATCTGCTTGAATAGCTGTTTTGCTCAAACCCAACGGTGAAGCTAGCGTTTTTCTTTTCAGATAGAGTATGGCAACCACAATAACTATTATAGCCAAAAAAGGTAGTACCAAAATGGGAAATTCTGGAACCTGAGTAGTTTCATTAAATTCTACAACCAAGTCTCCCAACACTTTGCCGAACTGTGAATATTCTGGAATCGAAATAATTTCCATGGATCCTTGTTTGGTAGTGGTAAAGTTGATTCGGTTCCACGCAGTATCCGTTGCTGTTGTGTAAGCCTGCACATTTGTTGCGTTTACTTCCATGCGAACTGTGAAGTAGCAGGTCGAATTGTTGCTTTGCTCTGAAAGGTATGGACTAATGTTTAGGTCATAGAGGAACAGGTAGCTGCCGTTTACCAATTGAAGCGGGTGCTCATAGTGAATCTTCAGTACTAAAGAGTCTGAGACATCCGTCAAGACGCTGTAAATCATCCACCAATCACCGATAGCCGTATGATGCAACTCACTAGGATACGCCTCAGTATAGTTCAGCCAACTCAACTCTTTGTCACCTAACCACAGATGGATGTTGGTTGTTGCTGGCGGCATTGGGTAAACCATTGGCAAATTATTAAAGGTGCAATCTGGTTGTTTTTGGAGGTAGATTGGGTAGGTGCCATCAATTTCCGCCCACAAGGTGCTGTTTAGGCGCGTGATCGTGTAGTTAACGTATTCGACGGGCATAGAGAGCGCTGGAGATGACCCGTCTGGATTTGCTGAGGCTAGACTGACGTATTGCTGGCTGGCAGCTGTTGAGATTAGAAGCGCCAAGGCAATCGTCATCGATATGATTTTTTTGTTCATCAAGCGTAATTGTGTTGAGAGTTACCTTTATTTTTTGCCGATTTACCGAAAACAAGCGTCTTCCCACCAAAACAGCAGCCGACAAGAAATTAAATATATTAATTAGTAGTAGCGAGATACTTGCATTGCTAAATGAGGAATAACACTTGGTTTCTCTAAGAGCACTAGCCCCATCCCTAACAAGAATAACCGTCGCAGGAGCAGTAGGCGCATCCCTCCATATTGGACAAGGCGACTGCGATCTAATTGACGCCAACGCCGTCCAATTTTCAAGAGCGGTCCTAGCCCAGACAGATGTCGAAGGCGAAGTCATCTGCTGCGAAGGCCCCAAAGATAATGCGCCATCATTCGAGTACCGAGAGAAAGTCGGCACAGGCAGAGGTCCAAAAGTCGAATTCGTTATCGATCCCGTCGACGGCACTACAGCCGCCAGCAAAGGCAGAAAAGACTCAATATCCGCACTCGCATGTGCACCAGCAGGGTGCTTCCAAGTGCTGCCAGATGACGGGTACTACTTCAAAATCGCGACCGATTTCCACTCGATTGGCAAATTATCCATGGAAATGTCTATTGAAGAAATTGTGCGTACAGTCGCCAAAGAAAAGGGCATACTCATACACAACTTTACCGTAATCATGCTAGAACGCGACCGCCACGCAGACATGCTCAAAGCCTTGCGAAAACTCGGCGTACGCATCCTGCTTATTCCTGACGGCGACATTGCAGCGGCAGTCGTAGCTTGCACCCCTGAATCGGGGGTTGACCTGCTTTTAGGTGCTGGTGCTGGTCCAGAGGCAACAATCGCCGCAACAGCCGTAAAATGCCTCGGTGGAACAATGCTTGTTAAGGCTTACCGCCAAAAAGATGATGAGGCAAGAATTGAACGTATCAAAAAGGCAGGCGTTGACGTCAACAAAACCTACAACCAAGATGAATTGGCTAAGGGAAAAGAACTCGTGTTTGCGGCTTCAGGCGTTACCAAAGGAGAGCTTTTAGATGGTGTTCGCTTGATTCCAACAGGCGCCCTTATACATTCTATCTGCATGCGCTTGCCAAGTGGAACCATCGAGAAGTCCGAAACAACCTTGCGCTTCAAAGGACACCCAGTCTATGAGCAGTTTGCTATGAAAAAACATTAAAGCCCAATAAATATTCTAGTTTTTCAACTATTCTCTAAAGCTCTGAAATTTGAACTTATTTAAAAGACCCTAGGGTTGGCAAATTGACTAAATCAGAAAAATCACGCAAAGAAAAGCCAGCGGAAAAACAGCCAGAGGAACATGAAAACAAACGAGTCATGATTTCCTTCGCCGTCATGTTGGGCGCAACTGTTGCCATCGGCGGCTTGATTGACTTCTTGTTTGCCGGAGTCCCGCTTGGATTCCCGATACCCATAATAAACGTGCCAGCAACTTTGAGCTCGGTTCTTTTCTATATATCAGTCCTGATCGCTTCCGTTTACATTGGTCTAATGGGCTTAAAGGAGCTTCTTTTTGAAAAGCGGTTTTCGGTAGAGTTTCTAATGGCTGTGGCGGCGCTCGGCGCTCTGTACCTTAACGCTCTCTTCGAAGCGGCAACGGTGCTTTTTCTTTACTCTATAGCTGAATATTTCGAAGGTTACATCGAAGACAGAGCACGCCGCACAGTTGAGAAACTTTCAAAGTTTATGCCTGAAAAAGCACGGGTCATAGCAGACGGCACTGAAAGAACCGTTAACGTGAACGAGGTCGAACCGAACATAATCGTGCTTGTTCGACCAGGTGAGCGCATACCGCTAGATGGCAATGTAGTTGACGGTTTCTCTCATGTTGACCAAGCTGTGGTTACCGGCGAGTCTTTGCCTGTCCCTAAGAAGATAAATGATTCTGTATATGCAGGAACGCTAAACATGAGCAGTCCTCTGAAGATTGCCGTGACCAAAAAAGCAAGCGAAACTCTCGTTTCACGCATCATGGTATTGGTGATTGAATCCGGCAAGCGTAAGGCATCCATTGAGAAGCTTGTGGACCGGTTCGCCAAAATCTATGTGCCAATCGTCATCGTGCTGGCAGTTTTAACTGCTGTTGTGCCGCCTGTAGTTGCGGGTATGTCGTTTCACACGTGGTTTTATCGTTCGCTAATTTTGCTCGTCGTTTCCTGCCCGAGCGCCTTCATCATTTCGGTGCCCGCAACTGTCTTTGTAGCCATTACAATCGCTGCCAGAAGAGGGGTAATCATCAAGGGCGGAATTTATGTTGAAAAACTTGCTCGGGTAAAACGGGTTGTCTTCGACAAAACAGGCACGCTCACGTTGGGCAGACCGGCGGTTCATGAAGTTCGGCTTGTGCAGAAAAATGAAGAGGAAACTGAGGAGGAAGCATTAACTTATGCCGCTGCCTTGGATCAGTTTTCAAAT